>TARA_R110000796_G_scaffold10692_1_pt1 | contig 187093 bp, 173 predicted proteins | sample TARA_R110000796 | Tara Oceans TARA_R110000796 (sample SAMEA4397815) | marine metagenome | biome: Polar Biome; feature: [SRF] surface water layer (ENVO:00010504); material: water (ENVO:00002006), including particulate matter (ENVO:01000060) such as... | depth 5 m
GTCAAACGTCGATCTGGCTGAAGAATTCACCAATATGATCGTCACTCAACGTGCTTATTCGGCAAATACCAAAACGATCACCACAACCGACGAAATGCTTGATGAGCTGATCAGCATCAAACGATAATTGATACTCTGCACCGTGCGATCATGCGTCTTGCAGCGCGCCAAATGCACAGAGACTCGCCCGGCAAAACTGCCGGGCTTCTTTTTTGGCAAAGAATCACTACATAAAGGGCAGTCGAACCCGGTCAGAAAACATCCAAACGATTCAAATCACTGACGAATTTGAATCACCCAACCCGGCAAAAATTGCCGGTTGTTAACCTGTTCTTCAGCATGGAGAACTATTCGTTGTTGATACTGGTCCCTTTCTGTGTGAAGCGATCAGTACCGGGGACAGTATAAATCTAGGTGCGGGGCAGTCGAAAGTGAACGGCTTGTTACAAACGCTAAAGACTTTGGGACCAACACGTCTGATGGCCATGAGCGGCGTCGGGGTGTTGCTGCTTGTCTTCTTTGCTTTCCTGATCCTGCGTGTTTCAGCGCCCAACATGGAACTGCTGTACCGCGACCTTGATCCAGCTGATGCCAGCCAAATCGTCAACCGGCTCGAAGATCAGCAAGTCAGCTATCAGCTGCTCAATAACGGCACAGAAATTCTTGTGCCGTCCGATCAGGTTAACCGCATGCGTCTGACCATGGCCGAAAGCGGCCTGCCCGCAGGCGGTTCCGTCGGCTATGAAGTTTTCGATAATGCTGACGGCTTTGGCGCGACAAGCTTTGAACAAAACATCAATCATGTCCGCGCACTTGAAGGCGAACTGGCCCGTACCATCGCGTCAATCCAGTCGATCCAGCATGCCCGGGTTCATCTTGTTCTGCCCAAACGTCAGATGTTTTCGCGCGAAACCCAGCAAGCCAGCGCCTCTATTGCGGTGAAAATGTCGGGTGGAGAACTTAAACCCGAACAGGTCGTCGCCATTCAACATCTGGTCGCCGCTGCGGTTCCTCAACTTGATCCCGGCAAAGTGTCGATCATTGATGAACGTGGTCGTCTTCTCGCACGTGGTGATGGCGAACAACAGTCTTCAACGTTCCTGACACAGTCAGCCGATGAGATGCGCATTCGCAATGAAAGCCGCCTGCGCAACACCATCGAAGACCTTTTGTCGCGATCCTTGGGGTATGGCGAAGTCCGTGCCGAAGTATCGGTCGAAATGGATTTCAACAAGATCACCACGGCCAATGAACGTTTCAATCCCGATGAACGGGTTGTACGGTCAAGCCAAACCATTGACGAAAATTCCACCAATTCAGAGACCGAGGGGGCCGATCCGGTAACCTTGCAAAATAACCTGCCCGATCCCAACCTTAATGGCGGTGCGGGTGCGGGTACGCAAAGTCAGGAAACCCGGTCTGAAGAAACGGTGAATTACGAAATTTCCAAAACCACCACGACGCAGGTTAAGGAAATCGGCGAGATTTCACGGGTAACTGTCGCGGTTTTGGTTGATGGCACCTATACCACTGATGAAAATGGCGAACGCCTCTATCAGGAACGCACCCCCGAGGATCTGGAAAAAATAGCCGCACTCGTGCGAAGTGCCATCGGCTATGACCCGCAGCGTAGCGATCAGGTTGAAGTCATCAACATGCAGTTTGTTGATACCGCAGATCTGTTCCCGGATGAAGACATCGAAACCTTCCTCGGTCTCGACAAGGCTGAAATCTTCCGCATCGCAGAAATGCTGGTGCTGGCCATTGTCGCGATCCTCGTCATCCTGCTGGTGGTGCGCCCGTTGCTCACACGTGCATTTGAAACCCTGCCAAGTGCTGCTGATATGGCACAGCGCCAGTTGCTTTCTGAAGACATGACAGCAGACGGCACACCAGCACTCGAAGGCCCAGCACCCGTACCAATGGCACCGGGCATGGATGACGGCGAAGAATTGATCAATCTTTCCATGGTCGAAGGTCGTGTAAAAGCATCGTCGGTCAAGAAAATTGGCGAGATTGTCGAAAAACATCCTGAGGAAGCTCTCGCGATTATTCGCAACTGGCTGTATCAGGAAAGCTAATGATCCAGCCAGCTGTACGTCTCACGGGCAGCCAGTGGCTGCCCCCTTATGTTGCTCAAGGCGGTTTAGCGGTTCGATATGACGGCCATTGAAAAGTTCACATTTGCTCTAAGTTTTGATGATGCAGACAATGTCATTCGCTCATCGGGCGGTGATGACGAGCATTACGAAATGGGCAAAAAGAAGAAAAAGAAAAAAGAGGAGGAAGCACCACCTCCCCCACCGGCGATCTATACCGAAGAACAATCTGCACAAATGATCGCCGAAGCCGAAAATGCCGCCCGCGAGCAGGCATTGGCCGAAGGCCACGCACAGGGCCTGGAACAGGGTCGCCAGGAAATTCTGTCGTCACTTGAAAAAGCGTCGGCAGATTGTCAGGCCGTCATTGGCGAAAAACTTGCCCAGATCGACGAACAGCAAAAACGCGCCAACGCAGGGATCAACGAAGACGCCATCCATGTTGCCATGGGCGTAATGCGCAAACTGGCCCCGGCGTGGTCAAAACAATATGAACTGACTGAAATCGAAGACATCGTCCGTCAATGTCTGGCCAATCTGTTTGAAGCGCCCAAAGTCATGATCAAGGTCCATCCCGATCTTGATCAGACAATTTCAGACAGTGCCCAGCAGATCGCGCTATCACGTGGTTTTTCCGGTAATGTTGTGGTTGTCGGAGAGCCGGATGTAGCACCCGGTGACTGTATGGTGTCATGGGGTGATGGCACAGCTGTCCGCGATAGCAGCCGTGTATGGGCGGAAATCAACAACATCATTGATACCGCACTCGGCCTTCACAGCGAGGAACACGACCTTGCCGAAAGTGATATGGGCGATCCCGACATTCAGGAAACCCGCCTGCCCGATGAGGCACCGGCTGCGAACCCTGAGCATCAACAAGCATCTCAGGTTCCCGCAGACGAAGAAGACAACGAACCGAATCCGGTACCAAACGCCTCGGACCAAGTATCCTCGTCTGCGGATGACTCGTCTGTGACAACGGATTTATCGGCAGATGACGCAGGCGAGGTCCCCTTGGATGTTACCCATGAGGCTCCGCAAAATGTTACCTCGGACACATCCCAGGACAGCGCACCTTCCGACCCATCAGAACATCAAGTAAAAGAAGGCGATGGCACCAGTCTGCGGAATGTGCAAACATCGCCAGATGATGCAATGCCGACACTTGATAATGCGCCGGAAACACTGATCGATCCTGTCGCAGACACCACATCGACAGAGCACACAGAACAAAACCATGATCAGGCAGCGGTAACTGCGCCGACACAACAAGATGCCGCCGACCTGGCGCAAAACACGAACGAGGATGCAACGCCACCGACCAATCAGGGCGACGGTGCCGCCCATCAGACGCATAGCGCTGAGACCGGCGGGCCAACCAAACCGCAATCTGCCAACTCGACCCCGGGCGCGTCTGCTGAACAGGACGGAAATCCTGAAAATGGACAGGCGCCACATTCGCCCCGAGCAGATGATCGGGCTACTGTGAAGCAATCGACCAAAGACGCAGGAGACGAAAATGGCTGAAGACGACGATATTGAACTCTCGGATCTCGAAGACAGCGACAACGATTTTGAAGGCGAAGGCACGGAACTTCTGGCGGCTGCAGATATCGGCAGCGAACAGATGAAGACGTCCAAAGACCTTGAAGCCGTCTATGATATTCCCGTTCAGGTTTCAGCGGTGCTTGGAAAAGCAACCATGCAGGTAAGCCAACTGCTGAAACTTGGTCGTGGTGCTGTCGTAGAGCTTGACCGTAAAGTTGGTGAAGCTATTGATATATATGTCAACAACCGTTTGGTCGCTCGTGGCGAAGTGGTGGTTGTGGAAGATCGTCTTGGTGTCACCATGACGGAAATCATCAAGTCTGAAAAAAGCTAACGCAAGAAGGGATACGCGACTATGGCGGAAGGGGGGACTAAGACGTCATTTGATATTGCGACAGTCGGGGGACTGGTCGTTGGCTTTGCACTTGTGATTGCCGCAATTGTATTCGGTGGTTCACCTGGCGCCTTTATTGATATCCCGTCTGTTCTGATTGTTATTGGCGGTACTGCGTCGATTACGGCCGTCAGTTTTGCGCTTGGTGAGTTCCTTGGTTCCGGCAAGATCCTGATGCGTACGATTTTCCATAAATCGCGCAATCCGGGAGACGCCGCGTTACAGATTTTGCAATTGGCTGAAATCGCCCGTAAAGGTGGGGTTCTGTCCCTGCAAGGACACCTCGACAGCCTGCAAAGCGAAGAATACCTGTGGAAGGGCCTTTCGCTTGTTGTCGATGGGACCCCGTCCGAAGAAGTCGAAGCGATCATGCGCAAAGACATGAACGCCACCATCGGTCGTCACCAAAAAGGTGCCAATATTCTGCGTAAGGCTGGTGACGTTGCCCCGGCAATGGGCCTGATCGGGACGCTGATCGGTCTGGTGCAGATGCTTGGTAACCTTGATGATCCGTCTTCCATCGGCCCGTCGATGGCCGTTGCACTTTTGACAACCTTTTATGGTGCAGTTTTGGCCAACATGGTCTTCATGCCGCTGGCGGGTAAACTTGAACGTAACTCGAACGACGAAGAACTTCTAAATTCAGTTTACATGGTGGGGGCCGTATCCATCGGTCGTCAGGAAAACCCCCGTCGTCTGGAAATGCTGATCAACTCGATCCTGCCGCCATCGAAACGCGTGAGCTATTTTGATTGATCAACACCTTGGAACTTTCGGCCCCGAACTTCTCTTTGTCAAAGCGGCTTTCGCGGCCAATTGAAAATGATCGGAAAGAGATGAGACTATGCAGGTACTGATCGTTGGTGGACTGGGCGGACAGATCGGCGCAGCCAGCAAGATCGCTATGGCGCGCGGCGCTTCGGTACAATTGGCCGAAAGCGTAACAACTGCGCTTAATATCCTGCGGGCAGGCAACCGTATCGACGTTGTGATGGCCGACATCACCCTTGATGTCGCAGCCCTTATTGATGCCATATCTCAGGAACGCATAAATGTCCCGGTTGTTGCCTGTGGTGTCGGAAATGACGTCAATGGTGCCGTAAACGCCATTAAGGCCGGTGCTCAGGAATTCATCCCCCTTCCCCCCGAAGCCGACCTGATTGCCGCCATTTTCGAAGCCGTTACCGAAGAAAGCCATGCGCTGATCCATCGCGATCCCAAGATGGCCGAAACCCTGCGTCTGGCGACACAGGTTGCCAAAAGTTCGGCATCCATCCTGATCACGGGTGAAAGTGGTACCGGTAAGGAAATCATCTCACGCTTTGTCCACCGCAAGTCAAACCGCGCGGACAAACCGTTTGTCGCGGTAAACTGTGCAGCCATCCCCGATAATCTTCTGGAATCCGAACTGTTCGGCCATGAAAAAGGCGCCTTTACCGGCGCGCAGGCGCGGCGGATCGGTAAATTCGAAGAAGCCAACAACGGAACCCTTTTGCTTGATGAAATCAGCGAAATGGACGTCCGCCTGCAGGCAAAATTGCTGCGTGCTATTCAGGAAAAGGAAATTGATCGGCTTGGCGGCAAAAGCCCGGTTAAAATCGATGTGCGTATTCTGGCAACCTCGAACCGTAATCTTGAGGCCGAAGTCAACGCAGGCAACTTCCGGGAGGACCTTTATTTCCGTTTGAATGTCGTTAACCTCGATATTCCGTCTTTGCGCGAACGCCCTGACGATATTCCGGTTCTGGCCGAATTCTTTGTCAAAAAGTATTCCGAAGCCAACGACATGCCGCTGCGCCCAATCAGCCAGTTGGCGATCCAGCGGTTGCTGTCGCATCACTGGCGCGGCAACGTGCGTGAACTTGAAAATACTCTGCATCGCGCTGTTCTGGTTGCTGGCCCGGATGAAATCGGTCCCGAAGCGATCTTACTAACGGGCAGCACAGCAAGCGCACCAGCCCCATCCCCTGCGCCGGCGGCAACTGAACCTGCGTCGCCAGCCCCTTCTACCGCCTCGCCGTCCAGCCGGGCGAGTTCGGCCTATGCCAATGCCAACGCGGCATATGGTGCGGCATCATCAGCCTATAAGCCAAGCGCGCCATCAGCACCCGCGCCACATTCGGTTGAGTCTGATGACACGTCCTCTGCCGATGCCAATACGGACAACGTCGATGCCCAAAACACAGTAGAAAACGGATCGGGCACATCCTCCCTCGTTGGGCGGACTGTGGCTGCGGTTGAACGTGATCTGATCATTGATACGCTGAAACACTGCTTTGGTAACCGGACGCATGCGGCAAACATTCTTGGCATTTCCATTCGGACATTGCGTAACAAGTTGCGGCAATATACCGACGACGGACTTGCTGTGCCCGCCCCGGGTGATGGTCACGACTGACCATGAAATCATGATCATCACTCCCCATATGCAGGGGTAAAAGAACCGTCACCAAACACGCGTAACCAACAGGATAACCAGCAAACACAATGGCCGAAGGTCAAGACATCACACCGACTGGATCAGGCGGGTCTGACGGCTCCGGCGGTGGCGGGCTGAATATGGCTGGTATTCAGGCGCGTGTTTCCTCGGCGTTGAAGCGCGGCGATATCGCAATGGCGCTTGGTTTCATCATGATCCTTGTGGTCATGATGTTCCCGATGCCGCCTTGGTTGCTTGATTTCATGCTGGCTCTTTCGATCAGCTTTTCCGTGCTGATTTTGATGACGTCGCTGTTCATTCAAAAACCGCTTGAGTTCAATTCATTCCCGATGATCCTTCTGGTGGCAACCTCGTTGCGACTGGCATTGAACATCGCGACCACACGTCTGATTCTGGGGCACGGGCACGAAGGCACACATGCCGCTGGTGCGGTGATCGAGGCGTTCGGTAGTTTCCTGATTTCCGGCAACTTCGTGATCGGGATTATTGTCTTTGCCATTCTGGTCATCATCAACTTTGTCGTGATCACCAAGGGTTCAGGCCGTATCGCCGAGGTCGCCGCCCGCTTTACCCTTGATGCTATGCCCGGCAAGCAGATGGCCATTGATGCGGATCTGTCATCAGGCCTGATCAACGAAGAACAGGCCAAAGCGCGGCGTAAAGAACTCGAAGATGAAAGTTCGTTCTTCGGGTCTATGGATGGTGCATCCAAGTTCGTCCGTGGTGATGCGGTTGCCGGTATCCTGATTACCTTCATCAACGTGGTCGGCGGCATCATTATCGGCACCGCTCAGATGGGCTTGTCGCTTGCCGAAGCCACCGAAACATACACGATCCTGACAGTTGGTGATGGTCTGGTATCGCAGATCCCCGCCCTTATTGTATCGACCGCTGCGGGCCTTCTGGTCACCAAAGGCGGTCTTGACGGGGCAACGGAAAAGGCTGTTTTCGGCCAGATGAGCAACTATCCTGCGGCTCTTGGCGTTGCTGCGGCTTTGATGGGGGGGATGTCGCTTCTGCCCGGTATTCCGATGGTCTGGTTCCTCGGCCTTGCCATTGGCTTGGGCTATCTTGCCTATCGTATGGGTAAGAAACAAAAAGACAGTGCCGATCAGGTCGTCGCACAGGAATCCAAAGCCGCCGCAGACGCCGCCGCACCGCCGCCCGAAGAACCCATCGCCAATTCCCTTCGCATGGACTATGTGCGCCTTGAACTCGGGTATGGCTTGCTATCTCTGATCAGTACCGAACGCGGTCAGAAACTCACCGACCAGATCAAGGCACTTCGCCGTCAGCTTGCCGGTGACATGGGCTTTGTCATGCCGTCGGTCCGAATTCAGGACAACATGCAACTGCCCGCCAATACCTATGTGCTGCGGGTCAAGGAAATCGAAGCCGGCCGGGGTGATTTGCGCCCAAACATGTTGCTGGTGATGGACCCGCGCGGCGAGGAAATCACGCTTTCGGGCGAAAAGACTATGGAGCCAACCTTTAACCTGCCTGCCATGTGGATTGAACAGGGCATGAAGGAAGAAGCCATGTTCCGCGGTTATACAGTGGTTGATCCGCAAACAGTGATCACGACGCATATCACCGAAGTCATCAAAGATCACATGCCAGAACTTCTGTCCTATGCGGAAACCCAGAAGCTAATGGATGAACTTGATGACGATCAGAAGAAACTGGTCGAAGACATCGTACCGGGTCAGGTATCGGTCGGCGGTGTTCAGCGCGTTCTGCAAAACCTTTTGACCGAACGCGTGTCCATTCGTGATCTGCCGACGATTCTTGAAGGTGTGGCCGAGGCAACCGCCTTTACCCGCAATCCGACCTTTATGACCGAACATGTGCGTTCACGGCTAGCACGTCAGTTATCGGATGTGAACACTAATATGGATGGTGTCATTCCGCTGGTGACCATGTCCCCGCAATGGGAACAGATTTTTGCCGAAAGTCTGGTGGGATCGGGTGAGGAAAAGCAACTTTCCATCCCACCAAGCCAGCTTCAGGAATTCATCAACAAGGTGCGCACCACGTTTGAACGATTGGGCATGATGGGGGAATCACCCGTCCTTCTGACCAGTCCGGGTATTCGCCCTTATGTACGTTCAATCGTTGAACGTTTCCGCCCGACCACGGTGGTCATGTCGCAGAACGAGATTCACCCCAAAGCGCAACTTAAAACCCTGGGGCAAATCTGATGGTCCGCACCAAATCCATACGCCCAATGTCGGGCACAACCAGTAAGGAGGGTATAAATGCGTCTTAAGACCTTTACTGCCCCCACCATGACAGAAGCCATGGCGCTGGTTAAAGAACACATGGGATCTGATGCAATCATTGTATCAACGCAGGATATCCCGGGAAGTGGCGTGCGCCTGACGGCTGCCCTTGACCATGATCCTGATTTCGATATCCATGATGATGGAACACATGCCCCTGCCCTGCAGGAACAACTTGATTCCGCAGAAGAAGCTTTGACCCGGCATAATTTTCCCGAACGGCTGCGCATTCGTTTATGTGACCTGATGGCGCGCGAAACTGCTGCGGCCTCTGCCCAGCAATTGCTGGCCGGGGCACTTGATGAAATTTTCGATTTTTCGCCACTTCCGGAAAAAAACACCCCCCGTGCTTTGGCCTTTGTTGGCCCGCCGGGGTCGGGGAAAACGTTGGCTGTTGCCAAAACCGCCGCCCGTGCTGTGATGAAAAAACGTAAAGTTGCGGTGATTACAACCGATTACAAACGTGCCGGTGGCATGGCGCAGCTTTCTGCATTCACCCGCATTCTAAGCATTGATCTGGTTCAGGCCAAATCAGCCGACGAGCTCAAAGCCCGATTTGGCGAAATTCGCGAAGCCGATATGATCCTGATTGATACAGCCAGCTGTAATCCGTATCTCGAAAGTGAAATTGGCACGCTTTGTGAATTCCTTTCGGCAATACCAAACGAGACAATACTGGTTAATCCTGCGGGAATTGATGCAGATGAGTCTGCTGATATCGCCAATGCCTTTGCCGATGGCGGCGCAACGCGTTTGATGATATCACGCCTCGATGTCGCCGCCCGCCTTGGCGGTGCGTTATACGGGGCAGATTCAGGAAATCTTTCCCTTTGTAATGTAAGTATGACGGCACAGGTTGCGGATGGTCTGACAGCGCTTAGTCCCCTTGCCTTAGCCAAACTTCTCATACCGTCCCATCGCGCCAAAACCGCGAAACCGAGCTTCTCCGAGGTCATGAAATGACGACCAAGTCCGATGCCACACCAAAATCTGCCCCGCGCACCAGAGGCCGCAACGTTCTTGCCGTCGCATCTGGCAAAGGCGGCGTGGGCAAGACCTGGTTTTCCATTACCCTGACCCATGCCATGGTTCTCGAAGGGCACAAGGCATTGCTGTTTGATGGTGATCTTGGCCTTGCCAATATTGACATCCAGCTTGGCCTGATGCCCAAACATGATCTGGGCGGGGTTATCGCCGGGCGCATCAGCCTTAAGGACGCCATCACCAAGTTCCCTGATGGCGGCTTTGACATCATTGCCGGGCGCAGCGGTTCGGGCAGTCTTGCCAATCTTCCGGCCACCCGACTTCAGGCTCTGTCTGATGACCTTATCCAGACAGGGAAATCCTATGACAAGGTTCTGATCGACCTTGGTGCCGGGGTGGATCAGGGCGTGCGTCAGATGACCGGCCTTGCCAATACCGTTATTGTCATCACCAACGGTGACCCGACGTCTTTGACGGACGCTTATGCCTTTATCAAGATCACCCATATGGCCCGGCCAAAAACCGATATCCGGGTTGTGGTCAATATGGCCAAGGACAAAAAAGAAGGTCAGGCGATCTATAACAAGTTGCTGAAAGCCTGCGAGGGATTTTTGAAAATTTCTCCGCCTTTGCTGGGTGTTATTCGCTCAGATACGCGTGTGTCGGAATGCATTCGCAATCAGACACCGCTTTTGATGCGTCATCCAAATTGCGATGCAGCCCACGATATAGAGGCCATCGCGCAGACCTTGCTCGAGGAATAACTCTGTCATGACCCTGCCACCGCAAGCCATATCGCCAGGCCCTTCTGTCGGCGGACAGGCTTCGGCTGGCACCAGCGGCCAAGGCGGCCAGGCGGGCACACCGGCACAGGTCACAGCAACCGTCACCAACGACACGCCGCAAAAAGTCGCGGCGGCCATTGCAAAATTACCAGTGGAAACCCTGCTTCAGGCAAGGGTCCAATCGCAATCGGGAAACCAGTTGACCCTTGCGACTGCACTGGGGCAGGTCACGGTTAAGGTGCCAACCCAACTTCCGTCCAATCTGGGTGATTTAATTTGGGCGCGCATTCCGACCGCAAACCAGACAACAGCGCAAATGCCAGGCGGCGCAACAACCCCAGCCGATGGCATGCGCCTGCAATTGCTTCCCCAGACTCTGACACCCGGTGCAACCGCCACCGGAAGTGCAATAACAGCCGGTAACATCACCGGCAGTACCCTTACCCCCGGCCAGACGTTTTCGGCAGTGACCACATCGGCCCTTACCATGCCCAACGGAACCCAGCTTCCTGTCGGCAGCCAGACACAGGTGATTTTTCTTGGGCAGGGAACTGTCACCGCACAACAGGCCGCACAGGTCCTCAACCCTGCCGCCGGCGGTGCGGCCACCGCCGCAATGACAACCGCACCAAACCAGACGGTTTTGCTTCAGGCCGGCGGACAATCCTCATCCGCCCTGCTTTTGACCGGCACGGTTTTACCATCCAACAGTCCCGAAGCCCGCATGTTGCCAAACGGCTTTACCGCCTTGCGCACATCCGCGGGCATTGTCGGCATCAAACTGCCAATGCCTGCCCCAACGGGTGCGACGCTGTCCTTTAGTGTCGATGCGTCGGGCAGTGGCCGCGTTGCCACGTCCATGCCCATGACCGAGGCTGATTTGATGATGCGGGGTCAAACTGCGGCCTTGTCACGTGACTGGGGCAGCCTGCAACAGGCCCTCAGCGCATTGCAGCAACATGATCCTGGTGCGGCGTCATCCTTGATGAACAACCTGCCACAAGCAGGCCCGAAACTGACCGCCACCATGATGTTCTTCTTTGCCGCGATGACCGGACCGGGTGGCAGTTTGCGCGGCTGGCTGGGCGATCGTGCGGCAAACAGCCTTGCTGCGCTTGGCGATACAGATGGTGCTGGCGGACTGAAAAGGCTTGAAGGTGATTTTGGTCATCTGCGCGGCATGGCCACAGAAGAACGCCCCGATGGTTGGCGTGTTATGGCAATGCCGTTCAACATGGGCGACAAAATTGAACAGCTGCAACTCGGCTGGCGCCATGGGGATCGGGAAAATGAAAAAGGCGAAAAGGAAGAGCCCGGTACGCGCTTCCTGCTTGATCTATCCTTTAGCGAGGTCGGCCATACCCAGCTTGATGGCTTGGTCAAAGGCGAAGACAGCACATTTGATCTGATCATCCGCACCGAAAATCCGCTTAAACCCCATAACCGCGACGACATACGTGGCATCTTTCGCGATGCGTTACAAATCTCTGGCTATAAGGGCCATATGGTGTTTCAGGATGGTTCGCGCTTTGTCGAGATTGGCCCGCTTGCGGACGATGATGGCCCAAATTCTCATCACGGAATTGAGGCGTGATACTTTAACGCTTTCGCCCCCTCCAAAATGAAGCCTTTTACGGATGCGTGCTGGCGCGTATTATTTTTGCCTGAAAGGGCACAACCACGGTAATGGTAATTAAGACATGCTTGAAATCTTCCAGCGCCGAAACCTTATCCTGACTGAACCCAATCCCGGTCCGCAGATTGACTATGTCGTGACGCTGCAAAGCAATTTGACCGGTGCAGACAATGTCTTTCCCGCGCGTATGACGCTGCGATATGTTCCGGACCGGTTGATCCTTAAAACCAATACGCTTGCCGAATATTACGCCGAGATTGCCAATATTCCGTTTGAGAATTTTGAAAGCTCGGCCGTTCTGTTGATGGATGATTTCAACAACGAACTGGTGCCGCGCTGGATCAGCCTGCGTCTGGACAAACAAACCGCCGATAACGATCAGATTTTCCATCATGAAACCGCACTCGAAGATCGCCAGCCCAAATGGGGCAACCCGCGTCTTCTGGATCGGCTGGAACGCTATTAAACCTGATCACGGGGCTAATCATTTCGGCCTAGCGAAATGGATTACCATGCACCCATTGGGTCAGGGAATAGCGCAGGCCCGCCGTGGTCGGGGCGACCCGATGTAAAACAAAACTCGGAAAGAAAATCGCGGTTCCGCGTGTCATCGGCGCATCAAAAACATGGCCCGCCGGATTAAGCTGCAACGAACCGCCTTCATACTCATCGGGATCTGACAACTGGATCACCAAAGTCATTTTGCGCCGTCGTGCCACATCGGATGCGCCAACATCGCTGTGCCAGTCATAATGACCGCGTTGATCGCCGGAATAGCAGGCGATTTGGGCATCTTCGGCAAAATCAGTCAGCATGAAGTCGAACACGTTGCGGTTTACATCTGCGACCAAATCAATGATCCGACGCGAAACAACCGGTTCCTGTTCTTCGTTAAACCATGTGATTTTTGACCGACGGATATGCGTGGCTGTTTGCCCCTGAACAAGGCCGCCGTCGTCCATTTCATGGGCAAACCCGGTAATCAGACGATCACAGGTGGCTGCATCCAGTGCGTCGGGAACAATTGCATACATTTCTTCGGGAAACATGCACGACATTCTCCATGCCGCGTGGGCCATTTTATGGCAAAGACCCAAGAAAATTCTTTGCGGTAGGATGCTATAGGGCCAAACGGCCCGATTGACCAGAACATTTGCCACATGGCAAAGACGCGTTAATCAAGCGCGATCACCCTGCCGTTTGCCGCCTGCCCATCTTCGGGATCATGGGTTACCATCAAGGTCGGCAAACCATTTTTGCGGGCAAGATCAAACACAAACGATCTTATTTGATCGCGCAATCCACGATCAAGTTTTGAAAATGGCTCATCAAGCAACAAAACACCGGGTTCAGACAGCAACACCCGCATCAAGGCAACACGCGCGCGCTGCCCGCCGGATAAAGTCGCCGGATCACGGTCAGCAAATCCGGCCAACCCCGCACTTTCAAGTGCCCCGGCAACCCGTGCACGTCGTTCTGTTTTTCCCCTGATGGAGGATGGCAGCGCAAACGCCAGATTGCCACCAACCGATAAATGCGGAAACAGCAAATCATCCTGAAACAAAATGCCGACATGCCGATCCTGCGGCGCCAGGCCATCCAGCACAGTATCGTTCAGGCTAACGACGCCCCGCACATCAAAAACCGGGGGCAATGTTCCGCAAATATGCCCCAGAAGGCTGGATTTCCCCGACCCGCTTGGCCCCATAAGGGTGACGATCTCGCCCGGTGCGATCACAAGATCAACATCCACCAGCAACCGATCCCCCAACCGGATCGATAGATCACGCAGCTCAAGACCGCTTTTCATCTGCGTTTTGCTCATACCGCCTTCATATCCTGTTGTTTCCACCCATGCCACGGCGCCGTGCAAATAGAATTGCGGGGATCAGCAATGCCAAGGCAAAACCGGCAAAGGGCAACATCATCTGCAACAACCCGTATATGCCAATCATCCGGCGATCGCCGCCTGTCGCCAGTGCAACCGCCTCGGTCGTCACGGTTGCGAACCGTCCCGCCCCGATCAGAAGTGTTGGCAAATATTGCCCCACGGTCACCGCAAGCCCAACCGCCATCGCCGTTAGGACAGCACGGGTCAATAGCGGCAACCGGACCTGCCAGAACACCCGGTTTGGTGACGCGCCAAGGCACAACGCCGTTTGCCCATAGCGCGGATCAAGTGCGCGAAACGGATCAGACAGCGACAAAAACACGTACGGCAGAACAAAAACAAGATGTGCCAGCACCACTGAAAACAATGTGCGGTCCAACCCGACAAGGGTGAAAAACACCTGAAGGCCAAACATGAAACTGATCTGCGGCACCAAGAGCGGCAGGTATATCAGCCACATGACGCGCTTGCGCGGTCGAAAACCGGTGCGCACTTCATTTTCCAGACATCCCAAAACCAGTGCACTGGCGACAAGGACGCTGGGCACACCGATCATCAATGTCACGGCAAGACTATCGCCAAGCGCGTCAAACTCACGCGCCCAAAGCCGCAGACTGAAGTTGCGCGGCAAGACATCCGGAAAAGCCCAGAACCCGGCAATGCTCCAGACCAAAAGCACCACCAGCCCAAGGATCACGGCACCAGCAGCAACAATCGCGAATATGGCCGCCCCATGCCGCAGCCATCCGTCATGGGCCAACCGCCTGCCATCAACAGCCCAGTTACGCCCCAATGCACCAACGATCTTTTCCCCGCCAATCCAGACACCCATGGCGACCAAAACGATCCCTAACTGCAAAACCGCGCCGCTTGATGCCATGAAACGATACGACAAATCCGGATCAGACAGCCAACCAAGGATACGGACGGCCAGTGGGGCGGGCGTTGTCGGGGCTAAAATGATCGCAACATCAACCACAGACGTCGAATAAGCCAGAACGGCCAGAACCGGCAGACGAATTTGCGGATAAATGCGCGGCAAGGTGACCTTGAACCATCCGGTGATACGACCGTAACCAAGGCTGGCGGTAACCTGTGCGGTGCGATCTGTATCGGCCTGTGGCAAGGCTGCCAAAGTCATCAAGAATAAAAACGGGATTTCCTTGATCACCAAACCGACAATCATCGCCAGACCAATCGGATCATGGATAATCGCCAGATCAGGCGGGCGGTCCCACCCGGCAACCTGCGCAACCAGCCGGGCAATCCATCCCGATGGTGCGATCAGAAACGCCAAACCAAAGGCCGCCGTTGCATGCGGGACGGATAAAATCGGCGACAGTAACCGCTGGAGCACCCGAAACACGCGGGTGCTCTGCCATGCTGCACAAAACAGCATGACAATCACGACCGAGATCAATGTCGCGGCAAGGCCATTGATCAGTGACAACCCAATGGAGTGATCCAAACCCGGCTGGGCCAACAATGCCTGCCATGGATCAAGACTGGCCCCATCCCCCCCCAAGGCCGGCAGAATGCCAAAGGATGGTAAAATGGTCCCGATCAGCCCGGCGGAAACCGGGCCGACCATAAAGAAAAGGGTGATGATCGGCACAAACCGCAGCATGTGCGATTACTGCACCACGCCATAGCGTTTCTGCCATTCGGTTTCGACCAAGCTCATCCAACTCGGATGGGGTTCGGGCAGAACCGTACCGCGTTCAGCCGGTGACAGGGATGCGATCCCAAGATCAAGATTGGCAAAGGCATTTTGCATATCGGCAGGCAGCTTATCCATCGCAAGGACGGTATCCGCCCCCCAATATTGCGGGTCCTGTTTGCGCAATTGTGCCTCGGGCGACATCAGGAAATCTGCCAGAACCACCGCACCGGCCTTGGCCGACGCGTTATAGGGAACGGCGACAAAGTTGGTATTGCCCAACGTACCGGTATCAAAAACATAGGACCGAACAGTATCGGGAAGTTCAAACGCCTCAATCGCCGAAGATACCTCGCCCGAGCTAAATGAAAACGCGATATCGACTTCGTTATCGGCCAGAAGGGTCCGCATAGCCGCCCCGTTTTGCGGATATGCCTGCCCATTGCGCCACAACAGCGGCTGTAAATCTTCAAGGTATCCCCAAAGTGGGGCCAGAACCTTTTGCGCGTCCACTTCGTCGGCGGGCTGCTGCAACACTTTCGGGTCGGCAACAACCTCGGTCAAAACCTGTTTGAGGAAGGTTGAGCCCATATAGTTTGGCGGTTGTGGGTAGGTAAACCGTCCGGGATGTTTTGCCAGCCATTCAAGTAATGCCTGTGCTGATTTAGGCACGCTATCAAGCTTTGCCGTATCGTAATAAAAACTGACCTGTGCCATCCCCCATGGGGCTTCAAGCCCATTGGTCGGGACGGTAAAATCATTAATCACGGTTGGCTTGCCCGCTACATCGACATAGTCAAAGTTTGGCGTTTCCTCGACCCATGGACCAAACAGCAAATCATTGCGCTTCATCGCGGCAAAGTTTTCACCATTAATCCAGATCAGATCAACCGCACCGCCATCATCAACACCTGCGGTCTTTTCCGACAAGACCTTGGTCACTGCATCGGCAGTATCGGTCAATTTAACCTGAACAACCTCAACGCCATAACGTTCAAAAACCTGACCACCAGCCCATGCGATATAATCATTGATGCGTGGTTCTCCGCCCCACGCGTGCCAATAAACGGTTTGCCCCCGCGCCTGTTCAAGAACCGATTGCCAATTTCCAACATCAGGTGCCGGGTCAGCAACAGCAGACATTGGCATCGACGCCGCGGCAATACTAGCTGCCACCGCAAAACCTGAAACGAAACTGCGCATCTTTGACCGCATCCTAAATGATCCCTTTGTCTGATAACCAACCGAACCGCAACACCCGCGACAGGCACGCCCGTTAGGTTAGCCGATTGTTTTTGTTATGGTCATTTTTTCAACACTCGGACGCCAAAAGCAATTCACGCTTGCGTTAGATGCTGTGCCCTCACATTTTATCTGCAATCGACCATGTGCCAATAATACCTGTTTGGGAAAAAAATCATGTTTGAATGGATCAGTGATCCTCATATGTGGATGGGTCTTGCGACCCTGACTGCGCTTGAAATTGTTCTGGGGATCGACAATATCGTTTTCCTGTCGGTCATTGTTTCCAAACTCCCGCAAAAACAGCAGGCTTCTGCGCGGCGGATCGGTCTTATTGGTGCCATGGGCATGCGGCTTGCGCTTCTGGCCTGCATTGCGTGGGTCATGGAACTCACCACGCCCCTGTTCTCCGCGTTTGGCAAAGACATCAGCGGGCGTGATTTAATCCTGATTATCGGGGGGCTATTCCTGATTGCCAAGGCGTCCAAGGAAATCCATCACAGCATTGACGAACCCGAAGAACACGGTCCGGGGAAAATAATGTCGGGCTTTGCCATGACCATCGCCCAGATCATGTTGCTCGATATCATTTTTTCACTCGACAGCGTGATCACAGCCGTTGGTCTGGTTGATCACATCTCAATCATGATGATTGCCGTGGTTTTGTCTGTTCTGGTGATGCTAGTCGCAGCTAAGACCATTGGCGAATTTGTCGAAAAGCATCCATCGGTCAAAATGCTGGCGTTGTCTTTTCTCATTCTGGTTGGTTTCGTGCTGTTGCTTGACGGGCTCGCAATCCACATCCCGAAAGGCTACATCTACTTCGCAATGGCATTTAGCCTATCGGTCGAGACATTGAACCTACTGAACAGGAAGCGAAAACTCAAACGTCGCGCGCAAGAGAGTACATAATGCAAAAAGTTGCTCCCCCTCAGTGTTTACAGAATGCCTTTGACGAACATGGTCTTGGCGATATCGATGTGTTCTCTTTTCCCGATGGCACCCATTCCGCTGCAGATGCTGCCGCCGCAATCGGATGTGACATCAGCGAGATCGGAAAATCACTGGTCTTCGTCACCGAGCCAGGGCGACCGGTTCTGATCATCATGAACGGTGCCGATCAGGTCGATGAACACCGCGCAGCAGGCTTGATCGGTCTTCCAATGCGCAAGGCAACCGCACAGGAAGTCCGCGAACTGACTGGATATGCCATCGGCGGCGTGCCGCCATTTGGCCACGCCAAACCTGTTGAAACGCTGCTTGATCAAAAGCTTTTGACAAAAAAGACCATCTGGCTGGCCGCAGGCACGCCCAAAACCGTGTTTGCCCTCGCACCAGATGAATTGCGACGCGTAACCGGGATCGAAACCGGGGTGGATATTGCCGCTTAAAACACCATCCCCAAAAACAGAAAATATCTACTTGAGCGTGTATTAATTTTATCGTCTTCTTGTTTAGTGTTGCCAGATATCAACGGCATCATCTAAACCCAAACTTGGATATGAGGAAGACGATAAGATGAACTCTGCCATCAAGAAACTTGCCGCCGTCATTGGCTTGGCAATCTTAAGTGCCTGCGCGTCCCCTGCTGAATTTCAAAATATGACCATCACAGAAGGCGTTGATACTGCGCAAGCAGAGACATCTTCATATCACGGGAACATTACCGTATCGCGCGTTAACGGCGGTGAAGAAACCAACCCGATGTGGACCTCGGAAATCAGCAGTCAGGCTTTTGAAAAGGCCTTGATTGCTTCTCTTGAGAACACCGGTCTTCTATCAAAGCTCGAAGGCGATGCACTCTATGAACTGCGCGTAACCTTACTGGAAGTCGATCAACCGATCTTTGGCCTTGATTTGACCGTGAAGACGCTCATTCGGTATGAAGTTATCGACAAACAAAGTGGCAAAACCATTTTTGATCAGAATATCCCAGCTGATCACACCGCAACCTTTGGTGATTCACCCTTTGCAATTCAGCGGTTACGCCTTGCCAATGAAGGTGCTGCGAAAAACAATATAGCTGCTTTCATTGATATGCTGATTGACAAGGAACCCGAACTTTCCGGGGAAAAGGTCGCGTCTACATAAGTCCGTCATCACGGGTGGCCGAACGCATGCCAATTTCGTCGAGTTCTTCCTGTTCTTTACGATCTTCTTCCGCGCGTTCGGCTTCTACCCGGTTACGTTCTGCAATCTCGACCGTTTTCATATCTTTAAAGGCATCCGCCACTTCCTCGCGAAAGGCGTCAATCTTGCGTTCCTGTTCGGCAATGTGCCCGTCCAATGCTTCGCGTTCGGCAATGACCGCATTGGCAAAACTGGCATAAGCAAACCCGACCAGTTCGGGATTCTCGGATGCTATTTTCTGTTCGGCAATCAGCGCCTGTGCGAGGGCTTCTTTTTCCGAAATCAGGTTTTCAAGCACCCCCATCATCTCGCCCAGCTCACGGCGCTTGTCATCAAGCGTCCATTTACGCATGCGCAATAGGGTTTTGAAATCCTTGGCCATGGCGCGTTACCTATGTCTGGTAAAACATGCGGTGTGCTGAATACTCATTCACCACCCCCGCCTTTGGCGTTATTTTGCTCGCGGCGAAGCGCCCGTTTGGCTTCGTTCAGGTCCTGCTCGTTCCCGCGATTGGAACTGCTGGTGACCTTGGAACGTGGTTCGCGGGGTTTAAGAATGGGTCCTGTTGACGGTGGCGGCGCCGGTGCGGCACCGGGCAACTCATTGGGTGCCATTTGCCCCGTTGCTGCGTGTCCACGGCCACCTGCCACACCATTTTGCGCCATCTGGGGCGCTTCATCCTGTGGTGCGACCAGATCAAGACGGCGCGCAAGATCAAGATACCCATCATTGAGCCGCATGCATTCGGTTTTACGCTGTTTGAGGAATTCCTCGATCAGCGGGAAATAATGAATTGCTTCATCAACCTTTGGATCGGTTCCCTTTCGATAGGCGCCCAACCGGATCAGCTCGGCCATATCGTCATAGGTCGCCAGCAACTGGCGGGCACGCGAAACGATCTGGTTTTCGCCCTCGGTGTTACAACCGGGCATCGTACGCGACACACTGCGCAGGATGTTAATCGCCGGGTAACGGCCCTGCTCGGCGATAGAGCGGTCCAGAACCACGTGACCATCCAGGATACCGCGCACCGCATCTGAAATCGGCTCGTTATGATCATCACCATCGACCAGAACGGTAAACAGCCCGGTGATGGATCCCTGCCCCGGCCCACCGGGGCCAGCACGTTCCAACAAACGGGGTAATTCGGCAAATACGGTTGGGGTATAGCCCTTTGACGCGGGCGGTTCGCCGACCGACAGGCTGATTTCACGCTGGGCCATGGCAAAGCGGGTGACGGAATCCATCATACACAGCACATCACGCCCGACATCGCGGAAATATTCCGAAATCGCCATGGTCATATAGGCTGCCTGACGGCGCATCAATGGTGGCTCGTCCGAAGTTGCCACGACAACCACGGATCGACGCAATCCTTCTTCGCCCAGATCATCCTCGATAAATTCGCGGGCTTCGCGGCCACGTTCCCCAATCAATCCGACCACGGAAACATCGGATGTTGTATGGCGCGTCATCATCGACAGCAGGCTTGATTTACCAACGCCTGACCCGGCAAAAATGCCCATACGTTGCCCACGGCAACAGGTCAGAAACGTATTCATCGCCCGCACGCCCAGATCAATCTTGCCCGCGACACGCTGGCGTGAATGGGCCGAGGGCGGCATGTTGCGGATCGGATAGGCCTGTTGTCCCTCACTCAGCGGTCCTTTGCCGTCAACTGGCTGACCAAATGCGTTGACCACGCGGCCAAGCCAGCTTTCATCGGGGTAGACCTGCGGTTGGGTATCGGCCAGCTCAACTTCGCAGCCAATGCCGATCCCGTCCAGAATACCAAACGGCATCAACAGTGCGCGTTCATTGCGAAACCCGACGACTTCGCAAACCACGGCTTCCCCATCGCGACGCTTGACCTTACACCGGTCACCGACAGACAGCGCGCCTTCAACACCACCGATTTCAACCAATAGACCCAAAACAGCGGTCACCCGCCCGACAATACGGTAATCGGGGATGCGGCGAAGATCTGCGATAATGTTGCGACCGATCTGGAACACGTTTAGGGGCTTTTCCGGTTGCTGTTACTTTTACTGGGCGTCATATCGACAGTGACCCGATATTAATCAGAATGACAATTGCCGGTTGGGGTGGCAAATCGAGCCGCGTCGTACCAAATATATAGGCATAATTGGCGTTAAAAAGCTGTGTATACGGAAAATTTGCAAAAAAAAATCATTTGCGCCCCTTGTTGGTTAACGCCGCAAACCGTTGGGAAGTCTCGCATTCCGCCTCCGAGTCGCATTCGGAGATGAAAAAAAGTTAACAAGATGCGACTCGGCTGCTTGCCACGAGTCGCAAAGCAACGTATCGTTAACGGAATGGGATAAAATTTCCCGACCGACAATCGTTGGGGCGCTTGTCGAATAACCGGATAAACACGGACTTATTGCGGAACACGGTAACGGAGCAGAAACATGCGGGTGCTGCTGGTTGAGGATGACAACACCTATGCTGACAGCATTGAGCTGATGCTCAAGTCTGAAGGCATGGTAATCGATACAACCGACCTTGGCGAAGATGGCCTGGAGATCGGTAAGCTTTATGACTACGACATTATTCTGTTGGACCTGATGCTGCCAGATATTGATGGCTACGAGGTCCTCAGACGTTTACGCGACGCACGCGTCGACACCCCCGTTCTTATCCTTTCGGGGCTGACGGAAACCGAAGACAAGGTCAAAGGCCTTGGGTTCGGCGCTGATGACTATCTTACCAAGCCGTTCGAAAAAACCGAACTCTTGGCACGCGTGCAGGCAATTGTTCGCCGTTCACGTGGCCATGCCCAGTCGATGATTGCGACCGGAAAACTCAATGTGAACCTGGATGCTCGTACTGTCGATGTCGACGGATCACCACTGCATCTGACCGGTAAGGAATATGGCATTCTTGAATTGCTGTCGCTGCGTAAAGGCACGACACTGACCAAGGAAATGTTCCTCAACCACCTATATGGTGGCATGGATGAGCCGGAACTCAAGATTATTGACGTTTTTGTCTGCAAACTGCGTAAGAAAATTCAGTCTGCAACCAAAGGCGACAACTACATCCATACGGTTTGGGGCCGGGGCTATGTCCTGCGCGATCCTGACACCAACAGCGCTGCGGCCTGATCTTGCCCTTTCCCAAAGCACGATGGTGCTGGGAAACGTTGCACGAGTGCCCGTAATCAAAAAACGCCCCGGATCTGCACCGGGGCGTTTTTGTATCTGGACCATATTGCATTAGGCCCAAGATGGCCCCGAACTCCGACCGACTTTAGGGCAGATGAACAATCGGGTGAACGATCCCGCTTACCTGCAGCCAGTCGATCAATTCAAACAGTGGCACCACCATCAAAAACACCAAGCCATCACAAAGTGTCCGCCACAAAAGTTTGGGTCGAATATTAAGTGTTTCCATATCTTGCCATGCTGAAAACCGTGGACCGAAACGCGGCACGTCAGCCTGATACGCAACAAACGCATTGCCAAAAATTTCAGCCAAGGCGCGTTCTTCACGCAGGATCACGGGTAAAAACACAGCAATAGCCACCAGAACAAACAACAGTGTCATCAAAAGACTGCCGGTCTGCGCACCAATCCCCGCCGCACCAATAAAACTGAAAACATAAAGCGGATTGCGACTTAGTGAATAGGGTCCGCTATCGGTAAGTTCCTGAGCCTTTCGGCCACCGATATAAAGCGTGCACCATGCCCGCCCCAGAATGGCAATCGCAATCAAAAGCAACCCTGCGGTTTCGACAGCTTCATGGGCAAACATCCCCACAGCAGCATTTGACTGTATCAGGGGCAATGCCCCTATCATGAGGAGAGAAAGGCAGCTGATCGCCAACTTACGACGCCGTTGCAGATCAGTTAACGCCTTGCGCGGTGCTGCGGTAGTGGAAGAAGAAATCATATTCGTTTCCGACTTTCAGTTCATCACCGAACAGTCGGCAATGAACCGGCTGTCGGTTATTTTTTGTCGTCCGGTTTCCCGAAACGGGACCGATCATAGGTCGATGACGGGCGAGTCGTCCCGCCGGCACCACCTGTATTCCCCGTCCCACTTGAGGGCCGCGGCGGCGTGCCACCGGCACCAGTACCGGTTGTACCGGTTCCTGCGGTGCCAAGCGGCCGACGATAGGTAGAACCCGTCGAACCTGTCCCGGTCGTCCCTGTTGATCCCGGCCGTGCTGTAGAACCCGTACCAGTCGAACCTGACGGCTTACTGAACGAACTGCCTGTACCGGTTGTCCCGGTCCCAGATGGACGGGTGGTCGTGCCCTCCGTACCCGGACGCGCCGTTGTTCCGGTCGCCCCCGTTGTACCAGGACGTGCAGTTGCTCCGGTTGTCCCTGTCGTCGTCGGGCGCGCTGTTGTACCAGGCGTACCTGTCGTACCGGCGGCGCCAAACGGACGGGCGGTCGTGGAACTTGTTGTGGGGCGGGTGGTTGTCGTGCCCGCCGTACCCGGTGCTGCCGGACGGGCAGCCGTCCCGGTCGCAGCACCTGCCGCCGTTTGCATATGTTTGGGCTTCTGGAAGGTAAGACCACCGGTTGCCGCACCACTTGATGCCGCAGCAGTCCCACCGGCCTGTGCTTTTTCAAGGGCTGTCAGATCAACTTCCGGTGCGCCCGGACGGTTGAGCTGATAAATGCCGCGCTGACGTGCGAGCGGTTTGAACTTATCTGAAATACCCAGAACCGTTTCCGCACCACCAAGGAACAGGAAACCGTCATCTGGCATCAATGCCGAAACGCGGGCAAGAACATCGCTTTTGGTCGGTTGGTCAAAATAGATCAACACGTTACGGCAATAAACGATATCGAACTGCCCCAGCGGACGGAAGTCTTCCAGAAGGTTGAATTCCTTGTACTGAACCTTGGATCGGATATCGGCTGAAATCTGCCACTGGTCTTCTTTTTTCTGGAAATATTTAACCAGAAGATTGATCGGAAGACCCCTTTGGACTTCGAACTGGGAATACATCCCTGCCCGTGCCTTGGTCAAAATCTCGCGCGAGATATCGGTTCCAATAATTTCAACACGCCATCCCGAAAGCTGGCTTTTGAATTCATCCAAAATCATCGCCAGCGAATAGGGTTCCTGCCCCGAAGACGCGGCAGCACACCAGATGCGCAAATGACGTTTCGACGCACGCGCCTTGATCATGTGTGGCAGAACAACATGTCGGAACTGATCGAATGGTTTGGTATCGCGGAAAAAGAAGCTTTCATTGGTTGTCATCGCATCGACGACATCTTCAACCAGTTGGCGGTCGCCGCCACGCATGGCACCGATCAACTCGCCCAAATCTTTCATGCCGCGCTTACGCGCAATCGGCATCAGCCGGCTTTCGAGCAGGTAAGTCTTGTCCTCACTCAGAACGAGCCCGGACTTTGACTTTATCAGTCTGCTTACGAAATCGAAGTCTTCCGGCTTCATCATTGTGGGTTAACGACCCCCCGCGAATTTTTTAATATAGGCCGCAATCCCGCCGACCGGCAGAACAGCAGAACAGATACCAGCATGCGCTGCTGCGCCCGGCATCCCCCATACAACACTGCTTTGTTCGTCTTGTGCCACAACCATTCCCCCGGCACCGACAACAGCACGTCCACCAAGCATACCATCCTGTCCCATTCCGGTCAGTATCGCGGTCAGAATATTTCCACCATAACTTTCAACGATACTGCGCAACATCGGATCGACCGACGGGCGGCAGAAGTTTTCTGGTGGATTTTGGTTCAGCTTGATATGGCGCGACGCACCGCGCCCTTCCACTGTCATGTGGTAATCACCCGGCGCAAGATAAACCTGTCCACCAACAATAGGCATCCCATTTTGACCTTCCTGACACTTAAGTCCAGTCAGGCGGGTAATGTGTTCGGCTAAAATCGTCGTAAAGGTCGCAGGCATATGCTGGGTAATGAAGATTGGCTGACGCACACCGGCGAGCCCGCGCAACACTTCAAACAATGCTTGCGGCCCCCCGGTCGAACTGCCGATGGCAATCACTTCAACGTTCAGACGTTTTTCCGGCAACAACGATACGGCTTTACCGCCACCAACACGTGCCCGTGTCGGCGCAGGAGCAGAAGACCCGCGCGCTGTGTTTGGCCGTTGTTGTTTGGATGCTGGCGCTCTTGCGGCCGGGGTTGCCGATGGCTTGGCCGGGGCTGGAACACTCGGCTTTCCGGGTATGGCCGGTTTGGCAACGGCAGCCCTGCCCGCCGTATTTCCGACAGCAATGGCAGCATCGCGAATAAGCCCCCCGGGATCACGCGGCGCACCTTGCACGCGCGGATTTCCCGGCACTGTCGCCGCACGCTGGCCCGGATCGACTGCGCGAGCAGACTGCGGTGATTGCGACGAAGGTGCAGGCTGGGCTGGTGTTTGCGGCGTTGGGCGCATTTGCACCTGTTGCGGACGCGGATGCTGCTGCATCGGACGCGGCCGCAATTCGGCGGTAAACCGTTTGCGCTGAATACGTCCGACTTTTTGCATCTGCTGATGCTCGACCGACATTTGAGCACGGAACGGTGCCTGATCCTTATCGTGCTTGTCATCCGAAGTAGGAGTACCGGCGGCCGCATCCTCCCCGGCTTCAAGATCTTGGGGTGCCTGTGGATCAGCCTCAACGGGGTGCTCCGCAGCCGCCTCTAATGCCGCGTCTTCCTCGGCACGGGCGAGAGCATGTGCTTCCTCGACTTCGAGCATCTTGCGACGCTGCTCGGCCCATGCCTTTACCTTGTCGAGAAGTTCGGCCCGGAAGCCTTCGCCGACATTGAGGTCTTTTGCTGAACTGGGCTTGGGAATGTAGTCAACCGCGCCAAGGGTCATTGCCTGAAAACTGATGTCGGCATTCCGCTTGGTCAGGGTGGAAGCCATGATCACCCGCACTGTCGGGTCAATTTCCAACAGTTTTGGCAAAGCCGTTAGCCCGTCCATCACCGGCATCTCGATGTCGAGAACCACGACCTCAATGCCACCGCCTTCCATGACCGCAAGGGCTTCTTCACCATTATTGACCGAGCCCACGACGTTGATTTCGTCGTCTTCGGCCATCATGCGTGTCACAAGCCCCCGCACAATCGCGGAGTCATCGACAATCAGGACTTTGTAAGGCGAATGGACAGGCACTTCTTCCACGTAGCAGCATCCCCGCTAGACTCTCAGGAGATCAAGGACAGATTGCCAAGACGGCAACATCAAAACAGGCGATCTAAATCAGACCAACCTGTTCAAATTTTGCCTGTATGATCTCGCTGTCGAACGGTTTCATGATGTACTCATTCGCACCGGCTGTGATGGCTTCCTGAATATGCTCCAGGTCGTTTTCCGTCGTGCAGAAGACAACCACCGGCTCATCCCCACCCGGGGATGCCCGAAGTTCCCGCAGGAAATCAATCCCGCTTTTGATCGGCATGTTCCAATCAAGCAGCACCGCGTCGGGCATATCTTCAAGGCACTTTTCAAGTGCCTCCTGACCATCGACTGCTTCAACAACCTCGAAACTCATTTCTTCGAGGATGCGGCGCGCGACCATTCGGATGACTTTTGAATCATCGACGACGAGACAACTCTTCATCGACTTCCTTCTCGTGTTTCTAGGTCGTTAAGCCAAGAACGGCATCGCACCGGACGCATTAAGGCGTCCGGCACACTATCCAAGATCAGACAGCCTGCTTTACTGCAGCATTAAAATCAAGCAGTCGCGTCACATCAAGAATAACCAAAAGCTTTTTATCCAGCCGGAAAATTCCATCGGAAAATTCCCGCCAGCGTGCATCAAGGGTTGCCGGGTTCTGTTCAAACGCCTTTTTAGGCACGCTTAGAACTTCTCCCACCTGATCAACCATCAAACTGTAAAGTTCGCCACCTTGATCAACAACGATGCTCATGCCCGGATCTTCGTCTTCCTTGTCACGAAGCCCCAAACGTTTGCGCACGTCAATTGCGGTCACGATGCGCCCGCGCAGGTTCAGCGAACCCGCAACTTCGGGCGGTGCAAGTGGAATGCGCGTAATACGCTGCGGCCCCAAAACATCCTGAACCGTCAGAACCGGAATACCGAAAAGCTGTTTGCCGATATACGCGGTGACAAAATCCTTGGTGTCACCGCGAAGATCAAGAGCTGCCCCACGTTCATGGCTCGGGACAAGTGCCTTATTGTCACTCATTTGGAAAATCTCCCGATTAAATGGTGCTCAATGTCTGGATCAAGGTCGAGACAAGCGCATCACGGTCAAATTTGGCCACATAATCGCTGAAGCCAACCTGGCGACCGCGCTCGAAATCTTCGTCTTTCGTATGCGACGACAGGGCAATGATCGGAGTCTCGCCCCAAAGCTCGTCATTCTGCAATGCTTCAGCAAACTCAAAGCCGTTCATACCAGGCATTTCGATATCACTGATGATCGCATCAAAGACTTCGCCACGGTTTTTAAGTTCCATGGCCTGCTCGGCATTTTCAAGTGCCGTCACACGGAACCCGGCAACTGAAAGCATCGGCGTCAGAAGGTTACGGAAGAACGGGCTATCGTCGATCAGAAGAACACGCTTCTTCTCGCCGCCATTTTCTTCGGTCCCGAACCAGTCACTAAAGGCAAGTTCAAGATAATACCCCGCATCGATCAGATCGGTTGCCTTGCCGTCAATCACGGCCGAGCCAACCAGACCATCCTGATCCGCTGTCAATTCAACATTCAGCACGTCATCGACGATATCAACAATCTCGTCGACCACAAGCCCCATGGTCCGTTCGCGATCCTGGAAGACAAGGGTCGGCTGGCGACCTTCGGTCTTCATCTGATAGCCACCGTCAATAAAGACCAGCGGCATCAGCTTGCCACGATACTGAACCAGCGGGCGGCCATTGGAATGTTCGATGTTCTCGACATCGATTTCCTCAAGACGCGCCACCAGTGCAAGCGGCACGGCGCGGACTTCATTGCCCCCGGCCCGGAACACCAGCATCGAGGTGGTTTCACCATCGGATGCGTCGGCTTTGGCTTTGCCTTCGACGCCTTGCGAATCCCCAACGGTGATTTCGCCGGTGCGGTTGGCAATACCGTTCGGGTCAAGGATCATGATCACGCTACCATCGCCAAGGATGGTATTGCCCGAGAACAGCGACAGATCACGCAGGATCGGTGCAACCGGTTTGACCACGATTTCCTCGGTGTCAAACACGCGGTCGACAATAATACCGAATGAATATGTCCCGACCTGAGCCACAACGATGAAGGCTTCTTCATCAACGCCGTCATCGGCCTCCTCGGTGGTATCAAGCCCAAGAATTTTCTTGAGCGTGACCAGCGGAAGAAGACGATTGCGCAGACGCAACACCGGGGTGTCGTGAATGCGTTCGATGGAATGTTCGGAATTGTTCGATGCGCGAACAAGTTCCAGAACGCTGATCTGCGGGATGGCGAAACGTTCGCCGCCGCTTTCAACGATCAGAGCCGAGACAATCGCCAGCGTCAGCGGAATTTTGATGATAAAGGTCGACCCACGGCCTTCGACCGATTTCAGTTCAACCGTACCACCGATTTTTTCGATGTTGGTACGAACAACGTCCATACCCACACCACGTCCCGAAACCGATGTGACTTTTTCCGCGGTCGAGAAACCGGCTTTGAAAATGAACTGCTGAATCTGCTGGTCGCCCATGCTTTCCAGCTCACTCTCGGTCGCAAGACCGTTGGTGATGGCTTTGGCCTTGATCCGTTCAAGGTTCAAACCACGACCATCATCGGAAATCTCGATGATGATATGACCACCCTCGTGATAGGCGTTCAGCGTGACCGTACCGGTTTCAGGCTTGCCAACTTCACGACGGCCCGGAATGTCTTCCAGCCCGTGGTCGGCAGAGTTCCGCACCATGTGGGTCAAAGGATCCTTGATAAGCTCAAGCACCTGACGGTCAAGTTCCGTATCGGCACCGATCATCTGCAGATCGATTTTCTTGTTCATCTCAAGCGCCAGATCGCGAACAATACGCGGCAACTTGGCCCATGCATTACCGATTGGCTGCATACGGGTCTTCATCACGCCTTCCTGAAGGTCGGTCGTGATGTGTGACAGGCGCTGCAACGGCACGGTAAATTCGCTGTCGTCCTTGCCGCGCACCATCTGCAAAAGCTGGTTACGGGTCAGGACAAGCTCGGAAACCAGCGTCATCAGGTTTTCAAGCAATTCAACGTTCACGCGGATCGTCTGGGCCGCAACCGAACTTTCCTTGACTTCGGCACGCGGTGCTTCGGCTTTCGGACCGGCTGCCTTGGCCGGTTTGGCCGGGGCCACTTCCTGTGATTTGGCCGCAGCCGGCGGAGCCGCCGCAGGTGCAGGTGCTTCTGGTTCGGCAACTTCCGGGTCGACTTCTGTCGCGTCAAAGATGGCCTGCAAACGTTCGTCGTCAGTCATCTCAGGCGCGTCATCGGCAGGCGCTTCTTCAACAGCCGCCGCCGGTGCAGCGTCCCCGCCCATGATCGTGCCGGTATCGGCAAAATGGTTCAGGCGCGCAATCAGATCGGCGTCATTGCCGTCCGGCTCTGCTTCGTTCTGTTCAAGCTCACCGAGCAAATATTTAATGGTATCGATGGATTCCAGCACCAGCGTCACCGCAGGCGGTGTGACAATCAGCTCGCCATCACGGATTTTCCCCAGCACGTTCTCGCCAGCATGCGCAACAGCTTCCAGTCGCGGCAGGCCAAGAAATCCGCACGTCCCCTTGATGGTATGCACCAAACGGAAAATGTTGGACAAAATATCAGGATCATTCGGGTTCTGTTCAAGCTTCACCAGCTCGACGTCAAGCGTCGAAAGGCTTTCCGAAGTCTCGGTCAGAAATTCACTTAAAAGATCGTCCATATACCCCCTCCAAAACTCCAACAATCAACCGTTTGCCGGAACCGGAACTCCCATTAATGCCCAAACAGCAAGAAACACACATTACGTCGGTTACTTACGTAGAAGCTACCACAACGGATTACCAGACCCGCAGGTCAATTTTTTATACATAGATCAATGCAATATTTGCTTCCTGTTGCAAGACCGAAAGCGCCCCGCCGGAACGTTTCGCCAGGTTTCTGACGAAAAACCCATGCACAGTGCGCGGATCAAGCTCATCTGCAGATACTTCGTTTTCAAGTACATTCATCACTTCGGCACGTAATGCCGCGCGTTTGCCTTCTGCACGGACCGTTGTGCGACCACCGGAGTCGTGCGTAACAGAGATTGTCCCACCGAACGGCAATGCCTCACGGGCCAGCATAACCATATTCAAAACAACACGTCCATGCGATGGATCAAATGCAAGGTCCTGCCAATCAAGCGTCACCTTGCCTTCCGCCTCATAAGCATGGCGCGCAGCATCGCGCATAGAGGCAGTATCAACACTATTACCCGCCCGACCAAATGCCAGACGGAACAATTGCAGGCGCCGTGCAGCTTCAAGGCCGCTTTTACGCATCAACGCCAGTGCTTCGTCATCGGAAACACCTTCTTCGCCCATCAGTTCGGCCCCGGCATTTACCGCCCCAACCGGCCCGACAAGGTCATGACAAATGCGCGAACTGATCAACTCGATCAGCGTCATCTCAAGGGCGATGTCATCATCCATTGCGGCGGTACTCCAAGGTGTTTTTTTCTGTTCACCGCATTGCGTCCCCAAACACAATGCCCGTTTCCATAACCGGTCACGACGGACACACGACCTGCTACGAAGCGCCAAGATTGCCCCTGATATGTTAAGAGCTTATTTAGCCAATGCGAAATTTACAGCTTGATAGGTTGAACGCATCCTGCATCCATCAACAATATCGCAGTTGATAACCGGCCCATCCCCGACGCCGCACCACCCGGCAAATTTTACCGCCCATGTCTCAAATGCCCCAAACGGTCCAAGTCTTCCTTGCCTGTTTGGGTAATCTGCATTTTCATCATACCCTGATTTGTGCCTTGATTTGTGTCCCCGGCATGATGAGCCTATATAGAAACCATAGACACGACAGACAGAGTACCCCATGGATTTTTTGCTAACACCCGGCACCATCGTTCGCCATCCCAATCAACCCGATTGGGGGCTGGGCCGCATTCAGGCCGTTGATGGGGATCGGATCGCGGTTAATTTCGAAGAAGCCGGGCGTCAGATTATTCGCCCGCGCCATGTCGTTCTGGAAATTGTCGAGGCGGCAATCGATTACGAATAATGTAGCCCCGATCTGGATCCCCGATCCGGATCGCCACATTTGGGTACATCATAAAGCCCTGATTACGCTGCCCCTTGGCATGTGAATTGCTGACACTAAATTATTAATGAATTCCGCGTATTGAATGGGCTTATTCTGACAAGATAAATGCACCATTCATCTGCGCAACCGTCTTAACCGAGGTCTGGACAGCTTTATGATTGCAGTCAACAAACCACCACGTGACAGCTTTAAGCAGCGCCACCACGTCGCCGCCTTTTCTGTGCTGGAACATTTCGCCCAAGGGCTGGTCCATCATGCCCGCGACCACGGCGGTGTGCTTACCGAAGAACAAATTCTAAAAGCCGTCGACGGCCTTCGCGATCAGGAAAACCTGTTTGACGGGGCATGGTCCGTGCTTGAAAGCGACATGGAATCGCTCAAGGCCCGCGAAAAGGCCGCTGTGCGCCACGATCCATTCGGCCGCCTTTTGGTCAGCCGTTTTGAATACCTTCTGGAAGGTGGCGAAGCTGGTGACCTTGAACACGGTGCATTGTCGCGCAGCATCCTGCAGCCTTTCTTCAAGGTCATCCGCATGATGGTCGGCATGGATATGCTCCAGGAAATTGACGGCGAAATTCACGCCATCATCGAAGCCCACGCCGACGAAGACGATGAACTGCGTGATCCGACCGAATATTGGGACCATCTGGCCAAGGAACCTGCTGTTGCGTTACGCATCAATCTGGTCTTTGCCCGCATGGCCCTGCATTTCAAGGATTACGAACATCGCAAAAAATGGCTGATGCAGCTGGTCAACGACAACCTTCCGTCAGGTAGCGGCAATTGGACTTTCACGGAAACCCATTGCATTCTGATGCTCCATGCCCTGTTCCGCGATGTCCGCAAAACCCTTGCGGTGCCGGAACATTCGGCTGAACTGGTGGCAAAGCTTGGCAGCGAAAATGTTGCGACCTTGCGTACCGTGGTTAAGGCGATTGAGAACGACTATGCCGTGCTCAAAAAGGAAGGCTAACGTCATTTGACGCGGGCCAAGGTAGGAATGCCGTTACCCCACGGTTACCCGCAAACAGCATACAAAAGCCGCGTCCGATATGTTGGGCGCGGTTTTTTCGTCCCCGTGTCGTGTGGTATATGATGATATCCCACCTGACGGAAAGGTGATCGGACGCGATTGAAACAGACTGGTCAAAACCGGGTCTGCTATGCAACAGTCAGCGTCCCGAAGATTGTATTTTAAACAAACGAACAGTGCTGAGCCCCACGCCATGACAACACCGCTGATCGATAAATATGGCCGCCATGTTTCCTATCTGCGCGTTTCGGTAACCGATCGCTGCGATTTCCGCTGCACCTATTGCATGGCGGAAAACATGACGTTTCTGCCAAAATCAGAAGTTCTTTCACTCGAAGAACTCGATCAGCTCTGCACGGCTTTTATCAATCGCGGTGTGCGCAAATTGCGCCTGACAGGCGGCGAACCACTGGTGCGTCGTGGCATCATGGATTTGATTGCTGATCTGTCGCGCCATCTTAAAACCGGCGCGCTCGATGAATTGACCATGACTACCAACGGCAGTCAGCTTGCGACCTATGCCGATGATCTGGCCCGGCTTGGCGTCAAACGGCTTAACATCTCGCTCGATAGCCTCGATTCACAGAAATTCACCGAAATCACCCGCCGTGGCCGCCTTGAACAGGTGCTGGCCGGGCTGGAAGCCGCCAAACAGGCTGGCATTCACATCAAGATCAATACCGTCGCCCTTCGCAATTTCAACGAAGACGAAATGTCACGCCTTGTCGCGTGGTGTGGCAAAGAAGGATTTGATCTGTGTTTGATCGAAACCATGCCGCTTGGCGACATTGATGGCGACCGCACCGATCAGTATTTGCCCCTTACCGTGGTCCGCGAACGGTTGGAGCAGGAATACACTCTGATCCCGTCCGAATACGTCACCCCCGGCCCGGCCCGCTATACCACCGTTGCCGAAACCGGCGGTCGTCTGGGCTTTATCACGCCGCTGACCCATAACTTCTGTGAAGGCTGCAACCGTGTGCGCGTGACCTGCACCGGCACGCTTTACATGTGCTTGGGTCAGGAAGACCACGTTGACCTGCGTGCGGCCCTACGCACCGGCGATCCGCGCGCCCTCAATCAAATGCTGGATGCCGCCATGGTCCTCAAACCCAAGGGCCATGACTTCGTCATCGACCGCAAAGGTGCGAAACCGGCTGTGGGTCGGCACATGAGCATGACGGGCGGTTAAGCAGCTCCGGCAACTTTGGTAAGCTGCCGGAGGGTTTCATCTTTTATGTCTGTGACAAACGTGTTCACACGCTATCAGCATCTCGCAGCAACAAATCAATCGAAAGCCCCGGACCAGACCTGCCATTGGTCAGGACCGGCTCACAATGCTCATTGATCGGTAATGCTATGCGTTGGCGATAGCCGCTAAAGCGTTTGGATTCGACCACATCGACGGCTTCATCAAGATGCACCTCGACGCGAAACACACCGCCAACCGGTGTCGCAGTCACACTGCGGATTAATCCGGTCACCGCGTGGCCAAGGTATGATCCGGCAAAGCGTTTACCAATGCCAAGATCGGCGACATTGGTCGGGATGTTACGCCGTGCCATGGCGATGGCCGTGTTCCAGTCACGATACCCATGACTTTGCGCCAACAGTTCAAGCGAGCTGGCATGCGAGATTGAGACATCACGCGCGGCCAGAGCTTTGCGCAGGCGTTTTGCCTGTGTCTTGAACTGTTCGGTGGCATCCGTGTCGATATCGGCACGGTTGATATTTGAGGTATTTGAAGTCATTCATCGTCTCCATACAGGAGGCCGGGCGTCCGCGTTGCCGGGCCGTTGCCTGATCTGGAAACGGGTCCGATACATATTATCTGCGTCACTTTACCAAAGGCATAAACCTTGCGGACGGCGGGTGTGCGCAACCCTGTTTGGCTGTTTAGCCAATTATCGCGGGCAACACAAGCATTAGCGCATCTTCAACCAATGATGCTTAATCGATGCTGCGCAGAAATTGACAGCGCCGGGGGCAACAACATATACCAAACAAAACAAGTCCCTTCGAATTGGCTTATTTGCCATTCGATCTATCATAAGGAATAAACGCCATGGCCATGGAAGCCTATGAAATTGAAAGCATGATCAAGGAAGCGCTGCCCGATGCACAGGTCCGCATCGAGGATTTGCGCGGCGATGGCGATCATTATGCGGCAATTGTTGTCTCTGAGCAGTTCCGCGGCAAAACCCGCGTGATCCAGCATCAGATGGTCTATTCCGCGCTTAAGGGCAAAATGGGCGGCGATCTGCATGCGCTGGCGCTGCAAACATCGGCCCCCGACTAATCGTCTAAACCGCCGCCACCGCCACCACCATCGTCGACATGACGAAGATTTTCGACATCTGCTCACGCCACCATGACCGGGCATATGTCAGACGCTTACGGGCGCCGGATACAGTTCGGCGCCCTTCGTCTTGAAGCTCGAACAGACCTGCGTACCCATCCCGGCCGACCGTTGTTGCCAGCCGGACACAGCCCCATTAACGGATCACGGCCCAACACCCATGTCATCAACCGAAAAACCAGCATTAGTCGGCGCAGGCCCCCTCGCCGGGCTTGGCGCTTTTGTCATCTGGGGCACCTTTGGCCTGTATTTCAAACTGGTCGGTTTTGCCGGACCGCTTGAAATCCTCTCCCATCGTATCGTCTGGTCAGCGGCCCTGACACTGGTTCTGGTGTTTGCACTGGGAAAGCGCAAACAGCTCTGGGCGTTGATTTCATCGTCCAGAACACTGGGCTTGCTGTTTCTCAGCAGCCTTCTGGTGGCGGGAAACTGGGTGATTTACATCTGGGCGATCAATAGTGGCAACGCACTGGAAGCCAGCCTTGGCTATTACATCATGCCGTTGGTCATGCTTATTCTGGGGCGGATTTTCTTTGGCGAAAAGCTCAACCGGATTCAGATGCTATCAGTGGCAATTTGCACCGTCGGGGTTTTGAACCTTCTGGTGTTTTATGGCCACCTGCCCTGGATTGCGCTCAGCCTGTCTACCCTGTTTGCCTTTTACGGTGTGATCCGCAAATTTGTGCCAGCCGACCCGATTGCCGGTCTTTTTGTTGAATGTGCGCTGCTTACCCCGGCATCGCTTATCTATATGGTCTGGCTGCAACGCCACGGCGAATTGGCATTTGGCAATATCGGAATTGAACAGGACGCACTGTTGATCGGGCTTGGCATCTGCACGACGATCCCGCTTGTGCTGTTTGCCTTTGCCGCCCGCAATATGAAGTTTTCCGCCCTTGGTCTGATGCAGTACCTAAACCCGACGATACAGTTCATCATCGCGGTTATGGTCTTTGGCGAGGCTTTCACCACAGCCCATATGGTGACATACACCTTGGTTTGGATCGGACTTGGCGTTTACAGCTGGGATAACCTGCGCACGGCACGCCAAAATCGCCGCAAGAGTTGACAGAACCGCAGGTTCCAGCCATATCTTCGACCATAAAGTTTAACTATTCCCGCGGCGGAAAAATCCCCGCCCAAAGCCAAGGACAATCATTATGACCGACAATCCGGTTTTCGAGCGTATCCAGAAGGACATCAACGATAACGATATCGTCGTGTTCATGAAGGGGACTGCCATGTTCCCGCAGTGTGGTTTCTCTGCTGCTGTGGTTCAAGTCATGGCTGAACTTGGTGTTCAGTTCAAAGACATCAACGTTCTGGTTGACCCGGCAATCCGTCAGGGCATCAAGGACTTTTCAAACTGGCCGACCATTCCGCAGCTTTACGTCAAGGGCGAGTTCCTTGGTGGCTGCGACATCGTCCGTGAGATGTTTGCATCGGGCGAATTGGCCCAGCACCTCAAGGAAAAGGGCGTTGCGGTCGCTGCCTAAGGCACCTAACCGGCATCCCAAAGAATTTAAAACGCGCTGTGCTTTGGCCAGCGCGTTTTTTCATGGATGCATGTCGCCAATGCGGTCGGCCTTGACGCATCATCTTACGCGCCAACGCCACACCTTTTGCGATCATAACCGCATGTGTCGTGAAACTATTTCTTGATGCTTGTCCCAAATGTCCCCATCTTTGTCAGATAGGATTCTGCGCGTAACAGGGGATAATGAGCGGGATGAAATCAGCAATCAAAACAACGATCTGTCTGGCACTTTGGCTTTTCGCCATTTGTGTCATCACCCCGCCTCCCCCCGCACATGCGCAAATGGCGGCCGTTGCCGCGATGGCCGGTTCGGGCGATGATGATCAAACCGGCATTGATCAAGCAACACCCACCGACGACGTCGCAGCGAACACCTTTAGCTACTATGGATTCCTTGACGCGGGTGTCGCGCGCACCAAAGAGCGGATTGAACGCACCATAGAAGGCCTCTCGGCCTTCCCCGATGAACTTGATGCCACCGGCACCTTCATGTCGTCTGACATGGGACGCACCGGGTTGATGAAGTTAATCCTCTTCACCGCTGTTTTTGTTGCTGTCGGGGTGATTGCTGAAATCATCTATCGCCGGGTGGCTGCGCCGATGTGCGCCCATCTTGAAGCTCAGTCCCCCGTCAAATTTACGGATCGCCTCAAACAGATTGTCACGCTTTGTGTGCTGTCGCTGCTTTCGCTTGGTGTGTTTGCCATCGGATCGATCGGCACGTTCATGATTTTTGACTGGCCGCCGATTATGAAAAGCGCGCTGATGTCGCTTTTGATGGCGTTCTTCCTGCTGCGCATCCTCATGATCGTTCTGCAATTCCTGTTCGCACCCAAGGCTGAAGGCCTGCGCATGATCAATGTTGATCCGGATGCTGCCGCAGTCCTGACCCGCAGTCTGACACTGGCCGCAGGCGTTGCACTATTTTCCTTTGGCCTGGCCGGTGTGTTTAGTGCCGCGCCCACCATGGTTCTGGGCGATATCATCCTGTTTGATATTGCCGTGGTGATTTCGGTGATTTCATTTTGTGTGGCCGCTGTTTCGCTTGGCCGCTTTTTTGCTGCTAACAAAGTCAGCGGCAATGTTGAAAAGCTTGCCTTGCCAACGTCCATCGCACGGCTTTGGCCCGTCATTGTCTGTGCATGGCTGGTTCTGGTTGGTGGCGTTGCGGTCATTGGGGCCGAACGGATGCTAAAGGCCCTGCTGGCGATTGGCCTTGCCTGCCTGTTTGATGTCATCCTGCGCAACATCATCGAAAGCCAGCATCACAAAAAGGTCCTGATCGCCGATCAGGAAGCCGCCGACAAAAATGCCGCCGCACTGGCACATGCGACCGAACATGACGAAGACTTCGAACCGGTAAAACCAAAACACCCGGTCTTTACCAAGGTTCTTAAACGTGGTGTCCGGTTGCTCGCCCTTGTGTTTGTTCTGGCCAGTATGTGGCGCATCTGGGGCCTTGATCGTCTTGCCACGGCCAACGATGCCGGGATACTTGCCCGCATCATTGATGCCTCGACCGAGATCATCATGATCTTGCTGATTGCTGATCTGATCTGGTCCCTGATCAAGGCCTTCCTTGATGAACGCATGAACGCCTCAGGAGGCGGTCACGGCGACGGTGAAGGCGGCGGCACCGGCCTATCGCGGATTGAAACGCTGCTGCCGCTGCTTAAGAACTTTTCCTTCACGGTTATTATCATCATGGTCACCATGGTCACATTGTCCTCGCTGGGCGTTGATATCGGCCCGCTGATTGCCGGTGCTGGCGTGGTTGGTCTCGCCCTTGGCTTTGGCAGTCAGGCGCTTGTGCGCGACGTTGTGGCGGGTGTGTTCTTCCTGCTTGATGATGCGTTCCGGCTTGGCGAGTATATCGAGGTGGAAAACCTGCGCGGACGGGTGGAAAACATCTCGATCCGCTCGATGCAATTGCGCCATCACCGCGGTCCGTTGCAAACCGTACCGTTTGGCGAAATTAAATCCATCGTCAACCACAGCCGCGATTGGGTGATTGTCAAACTTGAATTCCGCGTGCCGTTCGAAACCGACGTCAACAAGATCAAAAAGCTGATCAAGAAACTCTCGGCTGACTTGCTGGAAGATCCGCTGATTGGCGACAGCTTCATCGAGCCACTGAAATCGCAAGGTGTCCGCCGGATGGAAGAGTTCAACATGGTCATCGGGTTGAAATACACCTCAAAACCGGGCGAACAATTCACCATCCGCAAGACCGTCTATCAAAGCGTGCTGGCGATGTTCAAGGAAAACGGCATCCAGATGGCATCGCGCAATGTGAAGGTCGATGTGCCGCCCGATGCCACGCCTGAGCAGAAAAACGAAGCCGTTGCAGCTGCGGCCCAGCAGGCCTCCGAACAACTCAACGCGTCAAAATCGTAACCAGTCGGTTCGATCCCAACATCGCGAACATAAAACAGCCCGGTGCCGCCCATCTGCACCGGGCTGTTTCGTATGTTGGACCCGCTGGCCGCCCCCTAAGGCGCAATCGCCAAGCCCTTCGTAAAACAGGGATGTTAGCGCTAACATGACCTAAAACCCCGACCATTTAGACAAACAAAAACGCCCGCTGTTTCCAGCGGGCGTTTCGTATGGATCGTCGCGAAATCCGGTAAGGATTAACGCGAGTAGAATTCGATGACCAGGTTCGGCTGCATCTGAACCGGGTAAGGAATTTCTGCGAATTTCGGTACGCGAACGAACGTGCCTTTGAAGGCCTTCGCGTCAACGTCGAGATATTCCGGAACGTCACGTTCGTTCAGGGTCGCAGCTTCGATCACCATCGGGATTTCACGTGAAGCCTGTTTGACTTCAACAACGTCACCTTCTTTAACGAGGAATGACGGAATGGTTACTTTCTTGCCGTTGACAAGAATGTGGCCGTGGTTAACGAACTGACGCGCAGCAAAAACGGTCGGAACGAATTTCATGCGGTAGATCACAGCATCAAGGCGCTGTTCAAGAATACCAACGAGGGTTTCGGAGGTATCACCCGGACGACGCGATGCTTCTTTGAAGTAACGCAGGAACTGTTTTTCAGAGATGGAGCCGTAGTAGCCTTTGAGCTGCTGTTTGGCAAACAGCTGGATACCGAAATCGGTCGGTTTTTTACGGCGGGTTGCGCCGTGCATGCCCGGTGCATATTCGCGCTTGTTGAGCGGCGATTTTGCACGGCCCCAAAGGTTCACACCAAGGCGGCGATCAATCTTATGCTTTGCAGCAATACGTTTCGACATTTGATAACTCTCTTTTTTAAGATCACTTTATTGTCCCGATAGTTTCCGTAAACCCAAACGCTCTAACAGCAGGACATACGGAACGGGGACGAAAACACCTGTTTCGACCCACTTTCTCGGAAGTGAGGCGCAATATAGAGATGATTGACCAAGAGTCAAACATTAATCACCGCATCCAAGCCCTGCATTTCTGCCGGTCTGTGCCACTTTGCCTGACGGCATAGGTATGCCCGACATCGCCTGTTCGCGCAATTGGCTGGCTGCCTTTGCATAACCCTTTGGCAAAAAAACATCATCCCTGCTGAAACCCGATGGCGACCTTGTGCGTACCTTCGCCCGTAACGCGCACAAAAACAGGAATGATCAATACGAAATCCGCTCTTGGGATCGAATTTGAAAACCGGGTTGCGTGGCAAAAGTGCGCCGATAAAAACAATGCGCCACGCAGGCAGACTGACAAGGACACGTTTTACATGATTAAGAAATCCATGATGGTATTCGCCGCTTCTGCGATTGCACTGACACTGGGTGCATGCGCCAATGACATGAAATCTGAAAGCTCAATGTCGGGCGAAAAGACCGTAATGGTCGGGGGTGCCCCGATGTATCCGTCCAAAAACATTGTTGAGAACGCGGTAAATTCCGCAGATCACACAACCCTGGTTGCCGCGGTTAAGGCGGCTGGTCTGGTGGACACTCTGGCAAGTGCCGGGCCGTTCACCGTCTTTGCACCAACCAATGCCGCCTTTGACAAACTTCCTGCTGGCACGGTTGAAACCCTGCTGAAACCGGAAAACAAGGCGACCCTGACCAATATTCTGACCTATCACGTGGTTCCGGGCACCATGACCGCAGCCGACCTGATGGAAAAAACCAAGGCCATGGGCGGAATGTATAAAATGACCACTGCATCTGGCGGCACGATTACCGCCGAGATGAAAGACGGCGCACTTTATATCGTCGATGCCAAAGGCCAGTGGTCAAAAGTCACCATTGCCAATGTCATGCAGTCCAACGGTGTGATCCATGTGGTCGATACCGTCCTTCTGCCGGGCTGATTGGCCGTACCCTGATCACGCCGCTAAATCGTCTGGCACCGCGCGGCTTTAACCTGTTGCAAAGCCCCCAGACGAAGACACCCGGCCACGTAGGCCGGGTGTTTTATTTTGGCGATTTTCTACGTACTGACACAACAGTACAGATCAATCTTCTGGCTTGTACTTTCCACCACGCATCGCAACAATCATCCCGCGCAGGGTCTGGACTTCCTGATGGGTCAGGTTGGACCGGTTAAAAATATTGCGGATGTTGCGCGCCATATTGGGACGCTTGGCTTCAACACGGTAAAACCCGGACTCATAAAGTTCGTGTTCAAGATGAACAAACAGCCGCTCCAGATCTTCCTTGGTGGCCGGGAACGTATCGTTCATCAGCATCTGATAATCGGGCACGTCAACACCAGCCTGCCACCATTCATAGCCGATCAATAAAACCGCCTGAGCCAGATTAAGCGAAGTAAAGCCAGGGTTTAACGGCACGGTGACGACTGCATCAGCCATCGCAACATGTTCGTTGCGAACCCCTGTCCGTTCCGGCCCAAACAACACGCCAACCTTTTCACCCTTGGCGACAACGCTGCGCAGTTCAGGTGCCAGCCCCTTGGGGGTAAAGACCGGCTTGATGGCATCGCGGGTACGCGCGGTGGTCACATAGACCCGGTTTAAATCGGCAACCGCATCTTCGTCGCGCTCAAACACCTTGGCATTGTCGATCACGATGTCTGCACCGGCCGCATTCGCGGTTGCGCGTTCATTGGGCCAGCCATCGCGGGGACGCACCAGCCGCAGATCAACCAGCCCGCAATTGAGCATCGCGCGCGCGGCCTTGCCGATATTATCGCCAAGCTGCGGTTCAATCAGAATGATCACTGGCGGATTGGCAATGCCACCCGTTTCGGGAATAGCAGCACCTCGGGCGTCGCTCATCGCGTGGTTTCTCCGGTGGTCAAAGAAAGTCTGGGTACCGACATTCGGTCAATATTGGCGCTTCTTTAGCAAAAGCCAACTGGCAACGCCAGCATCCTTTGCGCCCCCACTCATCCCCAAAACAGCAAAACGGCCAGACAGAAAACCTGCCCAGCCGTTTAAAAGAGACCATCTGTCTTGAGCGAACGTCTTAGCCGTGCTGGCTGCGCACGCCGGACTTAAACAGCTTATAGGTAATTGAATCACGCAATGCGTTATAGGACGCCTCGATAATGTTGGTCGAAACGCCAACAGTGGCCCAATTGTTGCCTTCCGCATCGCGGCTTTCGATCATCACACGCGTTACCGCACGCGTACCATCACCGCGCGTTATAATGCGGACCTTATAGTCAATCAGTTCGATTTGTTCGACCGCATCCCGATATTCCGGCACCGTCAAAAGCACCTTGCGCAAGGCGGCATCAAGGGCGTTGACCGGACCGTTCCCCTCGGCGACCGACATGAACTGATCATCCCCAACAACGACCTTTACGGTTGCTTCGGACATGGTGATGACCTGTTCGTCCTGCTCATCGCCCCAGCGCCGTTCATCAATCACACGAAACGATGTGACGCGGAAATACCGGTCAAGCTCGCCCATGGCTTTGCGCGCCAGAAGCTCAAAGCTTGCCTCCGCCCCGTCATAGGCATAGCCATCAAATTCGCGCTGTTTGACATTTTCAACCAGCTTGCCGACCGCTTCGGATTTCGGATCGACATCCACCCCGATTTCACGGAACCGTGCCAGAATGTTTGATCGCCCTGCTTGATCCGACACCAGAATATGGCGCTGATTGCCAACCAGTTCAGGTTCGACATGCTCGTAACAAGCCGGGTTCTTTTCGACCGCCGATACATGCAACCCGCCCTTATGGGCAAAGGCACTATCGCCAACATAGGCCGCCTGACGCAATGGCTCACGGTTCAGACGTTCATCTAAAACATGCGAAATGCGGCGCAGGTTTAAAAGCTGTTCTTTGGATACGCCAACATCAAATCCCATTTTCAGCATCAGGGTCGGAATGATCGAAATCAGGTTGGCATTGCCACACCGTTCCCCCAATCCATTCAACGTTCCCTGCACTTGACGCGCGCCGGCACGGACGGCGGCCAGTGAATTGGCCACCGCATTTTCCGTATCATTGTGGCAATGAATACCAACGTGGGCACCGGGGATCTGGCTGCAAACATCGGTCACGATGTCGAAAATCTCGTCGGGCAGCGTGCCACCATTGGTGTCACACAAAACAACCCAGCGTGCCCCTGCCTCATAGGCCGCCTTGATCGCGGATAACGCATAGTCGCGGTTGGCTTTATAGCCATCAAAGAAATGCTCGGCATCGAACATCACTTCGGACACTTTGGTTTTAAGGTGTGCGATGGAATCCGCGATCATCGAAAGGTTTTCATCAAGTTCGATGCCCAAGGCCTCGGTCACCTGAAAATCCCAGCTTTTCCCCACCATGCAAACAATCGGTGCATTCTGCGCCAAAGACGCAAGCCCCGGATCATTCGATGCCGACCGCCCGGCACGGCGCGTCATGCCAAAGGCCGTCAGCTTTGAATTTTTCAATTTCGGCGGATTGGCAAAGAATGCATCGTCCGTTGGATTGGCGCCGGGCCAACCGCCTTCAATATAGTCAATCGACAATTCGTCCAGTGCCTTGGCAATTGCGGTTTTATCCGCTGCCGAAAAATCCACGCCCTGGGTTTGCTGCCCATCACGCAAGGTACTGTCATAAAGATAGACGCGCTTGTCTGACATATTCATTCCAACTGATCGTAGTCTTTCGAATCCAGAAACCGACCGGTCCCGGCGAGTCAGGCAAATTGCCGGAAAAGTGCCATCAGCGCAACAGCATTACGCAAATCCGACAATCGGAGCCGTTTTCCACTCATTTCGGTGAAAATACCCCTCTTTAGGATAGCAAACCTGTCCCCTTGGACTGTTGCGCCCCTCCTAATTCAATGCTTAACTCTACCATACATTGCAAAGTGTTTGGTTGCTGCTCCACCAATTGATGTAACCATCCACTGTCAAAGGACAAACGCCATGGCATTGAAAGCCACCACCGGCATCGACGTCATGATGCTTGCAGGACTGACCTGGGAAAGATCAGGTAAGAACTGCTGGACGGCAACGGACCGGTTTGCCCATTACACCATTTTCCGCGACATTGACCAACGCTGGTACGGCGAATGGGAACGTGACGGGGAAAAAACCCGTGCGGACTGGTCATGCCCGATTTTGGAAACCTTTGCCGAATACATGGTTGATCACGCACGCCGTCAGCCAAACGAAAACGCCCACTAAGCCTACGCCATTGGACGCGCTTTACCTCTCCTCGCGACACCACCGTTTTTGATCATTTATGTGCGGCCCATGACGTGCGCCCGACAGGAAGATGACATTTTTTCTGTTATGTGATGGGTGATCTGTTCTTGCGTTTGCTGTCACAGCGATTATGTGATGGACCATCACACGGTTTCATAACGCAAGGAAAATTCATGACGGACGCCATCCCTTTGCAGATCGACATTGTTTCAGACGTGGTCTGCCCATGGTGCATTATCGGCTATAAAAATCTCGAAGAAGCCGTTGCGCGGCTGGATGGGCAAGTTGACATCACAGTCCGCTGGCACCCTTATGAGCTGAACCCGAATATGGCGCCAGAAGGTCAGGACCTGTCCGAGCATATTACCGAAAAATACGGCCTCACGCCCGATCAAAGCACCGACAACCGTGCGCGCATCACCATGATGAGCGAAAATGTCGGCTTCCCGATCCATTTCAGTTCCGACAGCCGCATCTATAATACCTTTGATGCCCACCGCTTGCTGTACTGGGCAGGTAAAGAAGGCAAAAGCGGCCAACAAACTGCACTGAAGATGGCCTTGTTCACGGCGTACTTCCAGGATGCCGAAAATCCGGGCGATCATGGCGTACTTAACCGCGCGGTAGAAGAAGTCGGCCTTTCGCCGGAACGTGCGGCTGAAATTCTGGCGAGTGACGAATTCGCCAAAGAAGTCCGCGCCGAGGAAGAAGAATTCGGCAATGCCGGCATCAGTTCGGTGCCGACCTATGTGGTTAATGGCAAGTTCGCCATTTCCGGTGGCCACCCGCCAGAAGTCTTTGAACAGGCGCTGAGTGAAATTGCCCGTCAGGGCGATGAAATTCTTGCTGATGCAGAGGCCGACCAGTAAGCCTTACAAAGCTGAATACCCCATAAAAGAAGAGCCCCAGCAAAATGCTCGGGCTCTTCTTTGTGCTTGGGATCAATGCGACGTATCGAAACCTAGGGCAGGTAATCGGCCATTTCGGCATTAAAATAGGTTTTCGACCGGGGGCCGGTGATGATCGGATCAATCCGGCGCACACATTCTTTGTAATGCTCGGTCTGGCGATGGGCCTGAAAATCATCGTCAGAACGAAACACTTCATAGATCATGAATTTGTGCTCATTTTCGGGATCGCGCAGCACATCAAAACGAAGGTTGCCTTCTTCGTGTGCGCGCGTTCCTTCGTAATTGATGCGGAATGCTTCGATGAATTCATCGACATGGCCCGGCTTAACTTCGATATGCACCATTTGTACAAGCATGATGTGTCCTGTTTTTGTTTCTTGCGTTTAAATCAATTGCTGTGCGCGACTAAAGCCCCGGCGCTTTCCACATAGAGGTCGTCACCCCCTGATCGACCAATTGGCGCTGTGCGGCATATGCCTGCGCCCAGCGATCCCCCAACTGGTCATATTCGGATTTAAGGGCCGTATTGGGCTCAAATGTGTTTTCCCAACGCACCCATTCACGGCCAAGAGCGGCCAGATCGCTATGAAGCCCACCACCAACGGCCGCTGCCGCCGCACAGCCAAGGGCGGTTGCCTCCTTAATCACCGGGGTTGCGACCGGAATGCCCGTCACATCGGCCAGCATCTGTGACCAGTGCGGGCTTTTGGCCGCCCCTGCGGCAAAGACGATTTTGTCTGGTTGCTTGCCACTGAGTGTGAAAATCGCTTCAAGGTTTCTGGCCGCAACAATGCAGGCATTTTCCTGCAGAGCACGGAACAAAACAGCCTTGCCCGATTTCGCCGGATCAATGCTGAGATTCAGGAACGATGGGGCCGCGTGATACCAACTGCCATAGCGCATCACATCGGAAAAAATCGGGATCACGCCGTGCGCACCAAGCGGCACGTCCGTCGACAGCTTTTCAAGCAGCGTATAGGCCTTACCCGGATCGTCGACCTTCGCCAATTCTTCCTGACCAAACGCATCACGGAACCAACGCATCACCGCCCCGACAAAGAAACTGATGGCTTCGGCCTGATTAAGCCCGGTGATGACATGCGGGTTGATCCGCAAATTCATCGACGGATCAATCAGGCTGGAATCAACATTGACAATCTGTTGCCAGAACGTGCCACCCAGAACCGCGCAATCGCCAATCCCGGTCACCCCCAGCCCCGCCGTGCCAAGCTGGCAATCACCCCCGCCGACAACAACGGTAGTTTTTGTCGATAACCCAGTTTCAAACGCGGCCTTTGCCGTAACATGTCCAACCGCCGTACCCGTTTCATGGGCAGGTGGAAAAATGTCATCGCGCAGCCCCACCGCGCGCATGGCATCGGGTAGCCAGTTACGTTCGCGCAAGCCGAAAATACCGGTCGTCCCGGCATTGGACGGATCAGAGGCAATCACCCCCGACAGTCGGGCAACAACCCAGTCTGACAGCATCGCAACGCGATCAATCCGGTCATAGATATCGGGCATCTGTTGGCGCAACCACAAAAGCCGTGGCACCGCACCAAGCGCAAAGGTCTGACCGGTCTGTTTATAAAGGTCTTCCTCAACCCCGGGAAATTCATCCTTGAGCTGGCGCACCTGATTGACGGCACGGCCATCAACATTCGCACAGGCCCAGATTTCCTGACCGTCCTCATCAAACGCAACAATGGCCTCACGCATCGATGTTGCACTGACCGCAGCAATATCATCGCCACTAATCTTTGCTTCTGACAACGCCCCAGCAATGCAGTCACAAATCAGTTGCCAGTTACCATCAACATCGAAATCCATTGAGCCGGGAAACCGCGGATCTTCCTTGTGCCACCATTCACGTTGGCACGACCCGCGTTGATTTCCGTCTTGATCAAACACCACTGCCCGACCGCTGCCTGTTCCGGCATCGATCGCAAGCAGGTAATCACCCGCTGACATGTCCTAGACGTCCTCCAACAATTTTTCTGCCGTTTTTTCATCCGTAATCAGGATGTCGACATATTTTCCTTTAAGGGCGGCACGAATGGCGCGCACCTTTGCATCCCCGCCCGCAGCGGCAATCACATTCTTGGATTTATTCAGCGATGCCAACCGCGCACCAATCACGCGTTCATGCAGCGAAAGATCCAAAACATCGCCGTTATCATCAAAAAACTGGCACAAGATATCGCCCACGGCACCCTTGCGACGCAACGGTTCAACCTCGTCGGGCGTGACATAGCCACTGCGCACAACGGTCGAATCGCTATTAAGCTCGCCAATACCAACCAGCTGATAAGCCGCATTCATCGCCATTTCGAGAACATTGGAAATGCCCGGCTCCCCCATCAGGGCCGATGCCACTGAGGCCTCGGATACCACCAATGGCGCTGGCAAAAGATGCACGCTGCTGCCCCAGTTGGCGGTCCGCATCCCATCGACATAGGTCGCAACACCACCCGTCAAGCTGACCAGCGACACATTGCGTTCATTGGCCATATGGCCAAGGCGCTGGATGGTGTGACTAACCGTCGCCCCCCACCCAACCGCCAGCAAATCATCACTGCCCAGTCGCTGCATCAGGAACTGGGCTGCGGCCTGCCCCAGACGTTCATTCAGATCGCCATTTTCAAGATTGGGCACCACCCGCACTTCGCGAAGACCCCAGACATCCTGAAGACGCTGCTCGTATTCAAGGCAGCCTTGATGGCGCGAATTAATCCGCACCTGAATGATGCCGGTGCGTCGACCACTTTCGAGCATGCGCGAAACCTTGATCCGCGAAAGGCCAAGCTTGTCGCCGATTTCACCCTGGGTCATGCCGTCGTTATAGTAGTACCATGCAATACGGGTTAGAGTTTCCTCCTCCGCGTCCGCATAGCTCCAGTCACTTCCTTCCGACGCCATTTTCATATCCCTGCATCTTGACGATCTGTTCATTTGATTATTCATAAAACAAATGATCACGTCAACCATTGTCAACGCCACCTCAAATTGCAGCTCATTATGCTGCAATGCAGCGTTAAATTTGGCTCATTACCAGCACATAACGATCTCTAAGTTTAAAAAATCATGGTTGTTGACGGATTTGGAATCATATGATCAAATGTTTTTCATAAAAACAAATGAACAGGCCTCTAGGGATGGAAAACAACATAGCACCCCGGACATCGGTCCGTGTTACCGACATATGGAAATCCTATGGCGGCACAGCGGTCCTTAAGGGAATCAACATCGAACTGCTCGCAGGCCAGGTTCACGCGCTTTTGGGCGGGAACGGTGCGGGCAAGTCAACTTTGATGAAAACAATTGCCGGTCTGGTCAGCCCCGATCAGGGATCGGTGGAAATCAATGAACAGGTTCTGGGGTCTTCATCCCCCGCTGCGGCGCAGGCGCTTGGCCTTTATCTTGTGCCGCAAGAAGCGCACATCCTGCCCAATCAATCTGTCTTGGAAAATATCTGCCTTGGCCTAAAAGCCAAACCGCGTGCGCTGCGTGCACAGGCAGAAGCCCTGCTGCGCGATCTTGCGGTGTCGCTTGATCTTGATGCGCAGGCCGCCACCCTTGAAATTGCCGACCGCCAGATTGTTGAAATCATGCGCGGCCTGATCCGCAAGGCCAGTGTCCTTATTCTGGATGAGCCGACCTCGGCCCTGACCCCGCATGAAGCAAATGCACTGTTTGATCGCGTCCGTCAGCTTCAGGCACAAGGCGTTGGCATCTTCTTTATTTCGCACAAGCTGCGCGAAATTCGCGAAATATGCAGCGTCATTAGTGTTCTGCGCGATGGGGCAATTGTTCTGTCGGGCGCGCTTTGCGATTACGATGACAACCACATCGTCGAAGCCATGACCAAAACTGTGCAATCGGCGGCCCCAACCGCACGTGCCGATGCGGATATCGATTTTGACACCCGCGACGTGGTGCTTGAAATCGATGGTTTTAGCGGCGAAGGATTTCGCGACATTTCCTTTAATGTCCGGGCCGGTGAAATTGTCGGTCTGGCTGGGGTTGTGGGGGCGGGTCGTTCGGAATTGGCCGAAACCCTGTTTGGCTTACGCGATGCGCGCAGCGGCACACTCCATTTACATGGCGCGCCACTGACCAAACGTTCCCCACGTGATTGCGTTGATGCTGGGCTGGTTTATCTGCCCGAAGATCGGCAGCAAAACGGCTTGTTCCTTGAAGCTTCCCTTGCTTGGAATATGTCGGGCTACACCATGCATCGCCTTGGCTTTTTCCCAAAACGCAATGCTGAAACAACGGCATTTAACGCGTTTCGCGATAGCCTTGGCATCAAATGCGAAGGCGAAGATCAGTCCGCAGGGCGCTTGTCTGGTGGTAATCAGCAAAAAGTCCTGATGGCCAAATGTTTGGCCGCCGACCCCAAAGTTCTGATTTTGGATGAACCAACACGCGGTGTGGACGTTGCGGCACGTAACGATATTTACCGACTGATCCACGAACTGGCGGCCAAGGGGCTTGGGGTTGTTCTGATTTCATCGGATTTTGACGAAATCGAACAGCTTGCCGACCGGGTTGTCGTGATGGCGCATGGCGTGCAATGCGGCGCGCTGGAACGTGATGCCGTCACGGTTGATGCCATTGCCCATCTTGCCTTCGAGTCCGGGAGCCCTTCACATGCTTGATTTCTTCGCACGCAACCGCGTGGCGACCCTGTGTGCTGTCACCGTTCTGGCGTTTTTGCTAATCGGGGCTGCGGCACCGGGCTATTTATCGCTCTCGACCGCGTCTGTTGTCATGTCCAACAGCCTCGTCTTGATGTCGGTCGCCCTTGGTACCATGCTGGTGATCCTGACCCGCAATATCGACGTTTCAAGCGGATCGGTACTTGGCCTAAGTGCCGTTGTGCTGGGCCTTATGCTAAATGACGGTCACAGCCTTGCCATTGCCATTGCCACCTGCCTTGTGACCGGGGCTATTGCCGGGCTGATCAATGGTCTTTTGGTCACCATGCTCAATGTCCCGTCGATCATTGCAACACTGGGCACACTTGGCCTGTTTCGCGGCGTGATGCTGATCCTCACGGGCGGCAACTGGATCGAAGAACTTCCCCAGTCACTTAAAGGGTTGGCGATCAATGGCACCTTGGGTATTTCCATCCTAACGGTGATTGTTGTTATTGCGCTGGTTGTTGTTGGCATTTGTGTCCGCCAGACCCGTTTCGGACGTTATTTCTATGCAGTTGGCGATAACCGCGAAGCATCGCGCCATCTCGGCATCCCGGTGAAACTCGTGCAAATCGCGGCCTTTGTCGCCGCGGGCGTTTTGGCAGCTATCGCCGGAATGATCTTTGCCGCACAGATCGGCTTCATTCCCAATCAGGCTGGTAGCGGGCTGGAACTTAAAGCCATCGCCGCAAACGTTTTGGGCGGTGTCAGCCTTCTGGGCGGCACCGGTACGGTTCCGGGTATTTTCGTTGGGGTGATTTTCCTAACCTCGATCGACAGTGCGCTGGTGTTCCTGAAAATCCCGGCATTTTGGAATGATTTCATTGCCGGTGCGGTTTTGCTGTTGGTGCTGTTGCTTGATGGGCGTGTGCGCATGGCCGTTGACCGCGCCATCCGCGCCAAACGCTATGCCGTTCATCACCACACCAACACCAATCAACCCGACCAATCCAACACATCCAAACGCGACGGCGCATCCGCGTCCCGCCCGCAGGAGGCAGGTGAATGATCAAACGTTATCTTCTGCGCTGGGAAACCGCCCTTCTGTTTATGCTGATTGCCGAATTTGCGATTTTTGGCATGATCAATCCGCGCTTCCTGAACCTGTCCAACCTGCTTTACAGCACCAGCGACTTTGCCCAGATCGGCATCGTTGCCCTGCCGCTGACCATCGTGATCATCGCTGGCGGGATTGATGTGTCCTTTGCATCTGCTGTTGGCTTGTGCGCCATCGTGTTTGGCATTGCTAACTTCTTTGGCATGCCGCTGCCGATTTCCATTCTGGCGTCCCTTTTGACCGGTGCGATGGCTGGCCTGTTTAACGCCACCATGATCCATGTGTCACGCATCCAGCCGCTGGTTGTCACCCTTGGCAGTCTGTATCTGTTTGGCGGTGCGGCGACGGTTCTTTCCGGTGTTGTCGGTGCCGGCGGCTATGAAGGGATCGGCAACTTCCCCGATGCCTTTACATCGTTTGCCTATGTTGAACTCGTTGGTTTACCGGCACCGTTTTTGGTGTTGCTGGTCGAAGCCCTGATCTTGTTTATCGTTTTGCATTATTCGCGCTTTGGCCGGTCGGTCTTTATGTGCGGGCTAAGCGAACATGCCGCGCGCTATAGCGGCCTTCGCATCAAAACGATCCAAACCATCACCTATGTCATGACCGGTGTTTTTGCTGCGGTCGCTGGGCTTGTTTTGTCATCCTACTTCGGATCGGCGCGTGTTGATCTTGGCACGGCAACATTGTTGCCCGCGATTACGGCGGCCGTTCTTGGTGGGGCCTCAATCTACGGTGGGCAGGGGTCGATTGTCGGCACCCTTCTGGCCACCTTGGTCATCGGTTATCTGCAGCAAGGCCTGCAAATGAGCGGTGTTCCCAGTCAGATTTCCAGTGCGCTCTCCGGTGCGTTGCTGGTGGTTGCGGTCGCATTGCGCCACGGAAGCGCAGTGTTGGCCGATTTTATAGCTGCGCGAATAATGGCGACGAACCGCAAACGCGCAGCATCATGAGGAGGAAAGAAATGTCAGGAAAAACGTTAAAATGGATGACTGCTGCGGCCTTTGCAGGCTCGCTTCTGGCAGCAGCTCCGGCCTTTGCCGAAAACCAGATCGCGTTTATCCCGAAACTGGTTGGCGTTGGCTTCTTCACCAGTGGCGGCAATGGGGCGACCACAGCCGGCAAGGAACTTGGGATTGATGTCACCTATGACGGCCCGACCGAACCAAGCGTTTCCGGTCAGGTCCAGTTCGTAAACAACTTCGTCAATCAGGGTTATAACGGCATTATTCTGTCGTCCGTCTCCCCCGATGGTCTATGCCCGGCTCTGGAACGTGCGATGAAACGCAATGTCCTTGTCATGACCTGGGACAGCGACGTGAAACCGGAATGCCGCAGCTACTATGTCAACCAGGGCACCCCGGAACAACTGGGCGGTCTTTTGGTCGATATGGCCAATGACGGCATCAAAAAGGAAAAGGCAAAAGTCGCCTTCTTCTATTCCAGCCCGACCGTCACCGATCAGAACGCTTGGGCAAATGCTGCCAAAGCCAAAATCGAAGCCGAACATCCGAACTGGGAAGTTGTTACCACCCAGTATGGCTATAACGATGCGCAGAAATCTCTTCAGACCGCCGAAAGCATCCTGAAAGCCTATCCTGATCTTGACGCGATCATCGCACCCGATGCCAATGCCCTTCCAGCCGCAGCACAGGCTGCTGAAAACCTTGACCGCGCGGGCAAAGTTGCCATCGTTGGTTTCTCGACCCCGAATGTGATGCGCCCGTATGTCAAACGCGGCACGGTGGAGCGTTTTGGTCTTTGGGACGTCACCGAACAGGGTAAAATTTCGGTCTATGTTGCCAATCACGTTCTTGATAACGGCCCGATGAATGTGGGCGATACGCTCGATATTCCGGGTGTTGGCACCGTTGAAGTCTCGCCCAACAGTGTTCAGGGTTACGACTACGAAGCAGATGGCAACGGCATCATCTTGCTGCCGAACCGCACCGTCTTTACCAAAGACAATATCGACGACTTCGATTTCTGATCTTTGGACGAACGGGTACGGCCCTCCTGGGGGTGGGCCGTACCCGGATTTTCTTGCTGATTTTTTGATGGATTTACGGATACAGCCCGATGGAAAACCTTTGGAACGATAACGACGCGGCACGCTATGCCAATGACGCCAAAACAGCCGGTCAACCCGAAGCATTGGGCTTGCGCGTTTATACATCTCGCATCATCGGCAAGGTTGCCGACCTCGTCTTGCATGGCGGCGGCAACACCTCGGTAAAAGTAACCGATAATGACGGTAACGCCATCATGCATGTAAAAGGCAGCGGCTGGGATCTTGAAACCATCGAAGCCCCCGGCTTGCCTGCGGTGAAGCTCGCCCCACTTCACGCCGCACGCACAGAAAAAAAGCTTTCTGATCCTGAAATGGTTGCGCTTTTGCGCAGCAACCTGCTTGACCCCTCCGCGCCCAACCCGTCGGTCGAAGCCTTACTGCATGCCTATCTGCCGTTTGATTTTGTCGACCACACCCATTCCACCGCCGTCCTGGCCCTTGCCAACCAAGACAAATCCGAAGACATCATGCGCGAAATCTACGGCGACCGTCTGGCATTTCTGCCCTATGTCATGCCGGGCTACGACCTGTCGATTGCCGGTGCCGATCTTTTTGATCGTTTCCCCACTTGCGAAGGCCTGTGGCTTAAAAACCACGGATTGTTCACCTTTGGCACAACCGCCAAACAATCCTATGACCGTATGATTGATTTCGTCACCGATGCGGAAAACTATCTGACCGCCAAGGGCATTGCCCTTCCGGGACCAGAAACATCGGACCGCGATCTTGATCCAGCCATTGCCGATAAACTCAACACCGCCCTTCGTGCTGACGGCTCGCCCTTTGCCGATGCCATGGCGATGGATTTCCGAAGCACCCCATCGATCCGCAAATATCTGTCAAATGACGCGCTTGAAACCATTGCGGTGCGCGGCACGGCAACACCCGATCACGTGATCCGCATTAAACCGTTCCCGCTGATCATTGCTGCCGATGCCAGTCTTCAGGATATCGCGTCAGCGCTTGAGGATTACAAAGCCCGCTACCGCGCCTATTTCGAACGCAACGCCCCCAATGCCAGCGAAGAAAAAGTCATGCTTGATCCATGGCCGCGCATGGTCCTGATCAAGGGTCTTGGCCTTGTCGGGCTTGGTGCCAATGACAAGGCTGCGCGCATCGCAGGCGACCTTGGCGAACAAACCGCGCGCATCATCAATGCCGCCGAAGAAGTTGGAACGTTCCAGCCGATCAACGAGGCCGATCTGTTTGATATGGAATACTGGTCGCTTGAACAGGCAAAACTTCAGAAGAAATAACTCCCGCGGCTTCGGTGTTTTTCCCTTTGTTCCGCACCAAAGCTTAGCAAGCTCCCTTGACCCCTGCCTTTTGGCGGGGGTTCTTTTTTGCATGCTCGACAGACGGGAATGACCGGCATAGTCTTTGGCACCACCACCGCCAAACAGGAACGCCCCCATGCCTGAGCTTACAGAAATCACACAATACCTGCCCGGTATTTTGCTATCGTACCTTGCCTTGCTTGTGGGCGTCATCAGCCCCGGCCCAGCCTTGCTTGGACTGATGGGTGTTTCACTTGATCGCGGACGGCTGGCCGGGCAAAGCTTCGCCTTGGGCATCGGCACCGGCTCCTTTTCCATCGGGCTTTTAACCCTGACCGGGTTGTCGGCGGTTTTGGCGGCCTATGCAGATGCGATGACCGCCATTCGTATTTTTGGTGGGCTTTATTTGCTGTGGCTGTCGTATCGCGCATTTCGCACGGCCTTTCGCAAACCCGTTCCCGCCAGTGCAAATGACGATGTTCCGGTAAGCGATCCGATCACACGCAAAGGCTATTACCTGCGTGGGCTGGCATTCCATCTTACCAATCCAAAGGCAATCCTGACCTGGATCGCGATCATTTCAATCGGCTTTACCCATGGTGCGCCGCTTTGGGTGGGAGCTGCCATCGTGATCGGGTGTGGGATGATTTCAACCTGTATGCATCTGATCTATGCCACAGCCTTTTCAACCGCCCCGGCGATTTCGATTTACCGGCGTGCCGCCGGATGGATCAACGGGGTACTTGGCGTTTTCTTTGCCATGGTCGGCATCCGGTTACTGTTTAACCGATAAAGCAAACGTCAGGGCTGCGTCGGGTGTTCTTTCTCGGTTTCTGCTTCCGCTTCGGCCTCTGCTTCAGCCTGTTCTGCTGCCCACACGCCTGCGGTTTCCACAGCCATCGGCGACGCTGTTGGCAACACGCCCAGATAACTTTCGGTCTCGTCAGTCGGGATCGCCTCACGCTTGGTCATGCGATAGAGCGCATAAAGCGCAATGGCGCCAAATGTTACGACAAGAACCAACCAGAATGCATATGGACCAAACTGCTGCATCGCCCAACCGGTGACAAGCGGTCCCGAAATGGCCCCAATGCCAAAGGTCAGAACCAGAGCCCCAGACGCGGCTGGCATTTCCTCAAGCGTCAGAAAATCATTGGTGTAGGCCAAGAATAATGCGTAAAGCGGCGTTGTCATCCCACCGGCAAAGAATGCCGCAGCCATCAGTGGCCAAAGCTGATCGCCGGCCATCCAGCCCAGTGCACAGGATATCCCCCCCATTAACGCCGCACCAAAGATCAGCTTGCGCCGGTCCATCCGGTCCGACAACCAGCCGATGGGATATTGAAACAGCAAGGCGCCCGCAAACAGCATCCCGATAAACAACGCGATCTGTGCTGTGGTCAGGTCAATCTTGGTGCCAAAAACTGCCCCCATGCCTGATTGCGTGGCATACACACTGCCCAATAGGAAAATCCCGACAGTACTTAGCGGTGCCTCGACAAACAATTCGCGTAACGGCATTGCTTTCGCAGCTTCAGTCACCGGAACCGAGGATACCGACAAAAGGATCGGCGCGAAAGAAACCGACACAAGGATCGAGGCCCCGATGAACAGCACCGATGTCCCTGCATCACCCAGTGTCAAAAGCCCCTGTGCACCGATAATGCCCAGCGTCTGCGCAATCATATAGGCCGACAGAACCTTACCGCGTGTTTCATTGGTCGCAGCATCATTAAGCCAGCTTTCCGCCGTGACATAGATGCCCGACATGCAAAATCCGACAAGAATGCGAAGTGGCGTCCACGCCCATGGCTCCGTCAATAAGGGAAAGGCAATCAGTGCCGCCGACATGAAACTGCCAAGGGCGGCAAAAACACGCACATGCCCCACACGGCGCAGCATCACCGGGGTCAGGCGCGCACCCGACAAAAATCCGGCAAAATAGGCCGATGTGACAATCGCCAGTTCTGCTGAGGAAAAGTTTTCGATCCCGCCACGGACACCGATAAGGGTCGAATGCATGCCATTGCCCAGCATGATCAGGACGATCCCAAGCAAAAGCGCCCAGACACTAGACAAAACCTTAAACATCGAATGCCCTCTCACGCATGACAGTGGCGCCAGATCGTTGAGTTATGGATGGCTCAACGGACTGCTTGGCACCTTGTCCACCATGATCGGCATCGGGCTTTTGATCAACCGATAATACAGCACTACAACACAGTAATTAATCAGTGGGTTCAACCAGTTCTGCCTGCGTCATCCGTCGGGTCGTCACCCCGTTTTTAAGATCAAGCCAGCAGCAAAAGACCGTTAGCCAAACCGCAATGAGCGGGACGACGGCGATTTCCTGATCCATCACCCACAACGTGGCACTGGCAATCAAACACCAGATCAAAGGAACCGGCACCAAAAGCCATCGCCAAGTACCGCGTGCCATCAAAACAAAGCCAAGCGTACCGAAGGCTGTTGGATCTGCTGCACTGCCAAATAGCTCGGCCTGCATAAGGTCCCGTCCTTCGAACAACCCGACAAACGGATAGACCACCAAGGCAATGCCGATAAACGCGGCCCCAACCATGGATGAAAAGTCCCCACGCCAACCAAACCGCAACGGCAACGGCCGTGCGGCAAAAACTGCCAAAAGCACGACCTCCGCGACAAACCCGGGCAGGACATAGGGCACAACCCAGTTGATCGGTTGATAATATTGCCACATGAAACCGTAACTTACCCATGCCCATATCAGCGACAGCACCACCAGAATAACCCGGTTGCCGCGATGGCCATGGCGCATTGCCAAACCCGCCGCAATGACCCCGGCAACAAGGGCCGATACCACCGCCAGCCCCCATGTTGTATTCATCGTTTCAAACAGCCGGAAATACACCCGTGGCGAAAACAGCAGGAAATCGGCCAAGCCATAGCTCCACCATTCGCTCATGACCGTGCCCCCTTCATATTAAAACCCCGATCACGGCCGCGATCTGTTCGCGCATTTTGTCATCGGGTAAAAGTCCGGTCGCCGCACGCATGTTTTCGGCTGCGTGCGCCGGTTTGGTGGTGGCCGGGATCGGGCAGGTCACCGCTGGATGGGCAATCAGATATTTCAAAATCAGCTGCGCCCAGCTTTGCACCTGAAGTTCAGCGGCAAATTCCGGCAGCGGCTCACCTTCGAGTTTCTCAACAAGGCTACCACCCCGAAACGGACGGTTCACAATTACAGCAATGCCGCGATCATAAGCCATCGGCAACAGGTATTCCTCAACATCGCGGTCAATCGGGTTGTAGGTCACCTGAACGAAATCAAGGCGTTCGTTTTTCATCACCGTCATTAAATCTTCGGTGCGCCGTCCGTGTGACGTCGTCACCCCGACATAGCGCAAAAGACCTTGGTCTTTCAGCTTGAACAACAGTGGCAGATTTTCATTAATTCCCAACAGGTTATGTACCTGCAAGAGGTCAAACTTATTAAGGCTCCAGCGGGCTTGGGTCTCGGCAAGCTGTTCCATTCCGTCGCCAGATGTCCAGATTTTGTCGGTCGAAAACACCTGATCGCGCGCACCAAGCTTATCAAGCCCGTAGCCAATTACATCCTGAGCCGACCCATACATTGGCGAGCTGTCGATCATGCGCCCGCCTGCGGCAAAGAAGGCCGACATCACATCCGCACATTGATCGCGCAGTTCCATATCATTGCCGACATTAAACGTGATCCAGCTGCCCATTCCGACTGCGGGGATCTCTTCACCGGTGGACGGGATTGGTTTGCGCATCACATCGGGGCGTTCTTGCCCAGCCGCGCTCTGCCCCCAGACGGGGCCAGCCCCGCCGAGCATCGTCATCGCCCCCATGGCACTTAACGCACTGGCAGATTTCAGAAATGTTCGACGATCAATTTCAGACATGGTCCATCCTGTCTTACTGTTTATTCACCCATCATCCACATGAATTGGGCAAAAATCTGCCCATACGCAACCACACGCAAAAACCGCCTTGCATAATACGTACCAATGCCAACTGCTGATGCGACACCAGACGAGTACAGATTAATGCTTGACCTAGAGCACGCTCTAGCCCCTAGCCTGATGCAGGATTGAACAAACCCAACCAAAAAGGTGACCGTCATGATGATTGGCGAAGTGGCAGAGAAAAGCGGTTTTTCTGTTCACACCCTGCGGTATTACGAGAAGATCGGCCTTCTGCCGCCGTCGCATCGCGACAGGGGTGGTCGGCGGTCTTATGACGATGATGTTCTGCGGTGGCTTGAATTTCTGGGACGCTTAAAGGATCTGGGCATGCCGATCCGTGACCGGGTGCTGTATGCCAAATTGCGCGCAGAAGGTGACATCACCATCGAATCCCGCCGCCGTTTGCTTCAAACCTATCGTGATGCGCTGGCCGAGCGGGTAATCAGTCTGCGCGAAACGCTTGACGTCCTCGATGCCAAAATCGCCAGTTACGATACGACGGGCACCCCATTAAAAGGACCCCGAAAATGACCAACCCTAAATCCGCCCTTGATGCAGGCCGTGCCATCGTTGCGACCCTGAACCCAGCACTTGAAGGCCAGTTGGGTGAAAAGTATGATACTCTGGTTCCCGACTTTGCCGAAAGCCTTGTCGAATGGGCCTATGGCCGTCATTACGCCCGCCCAGGGCTTGATCTGAAAACCCGGCAACTATGCACAATTTCCGCCCTGACCGTGCTTGGCGGCCAAACCGCCCCGCAACTTCAGGTCAACATCCGGCACACACTGGCAGCCGGGGCTTCGCGCACCGAAATTATCGAAGCCATATGGCAGATGGCCGTTTACGGCGGGCTCCCCGCTGCCATTAACGGACTGAATGCCGCGCAGGAATGCTTTGACGCAGTTGATGCCGAAGCCGCCTGAACCGTCAATACCCATCACATAGCAAACACAAAGGGCCGCAGCGTGAAGCTGCGGCCCTTTGGCAGGTCAAATTTCAACCTGAAAACCTAGACCCGTTTCCAGCTCGTGCCATCCTTGAAATCTTCAAGCAGGATACCGCGCGCCAACAGATCATTACGGATCTTGTCAGCGGTTGCGAAATCCTTGTTTTTCTTGGCGTCCGCCCGCTGATTGATCAGATCATCAATATCGGCGGCTTCATCTTCGCCCGCACTGCCGGTAAACCAATCTTCCGGGTCGGCTTCCAAAATACCCAGCAACTTGGCCGCGGCGATGATTTCACCCTTGGCTTCCGCACGCTCATATTTCTTCTCGGCCTTGTTGAACCGGGTCACCAGATTATGAAATTCGGCAATCGCCAGTGGCGTATTAAGGTCATCACACAGCGCCTCAAGGAACAGACGCGGTACCGGCATATCGACCGGCGTCACATCGGCACTTTGACGCAATGCTGTATAGAACCGATCAAGTGATTCCTTGGCCTGACGCAGGTTCTCTTCGGTCCAGTTGATCGGCTGGTGATAATGGGTACCGATCATCGCAAGGCGGATCGCTTCCCCCGGCCAGCTTTCAAGCAACTCATGCACGGTGACAAAATTGCCCAAGGACTTGGACATTTTTTCACCTTCAACCATCAGATGGCCGTTATGCATCCAGTATTTGGCGTAGCTCGACCCCTGATTGGCACAGCAGCTTTGCGCCAGTTCGTTTTCATGGTGCGGGAACACAAGGTCCGATCCGCCACCATGAATGTCGAAATTCTCGCCGAGATAGCGCGTCGACATAGCCGAGCATTCAATATGCCAGCCCGGACGTCCCCGGCCCCATGGGCTTTCCCAGCCCGGAATGTCGTCCTCTGACGGCTTCCAAAGCACGAAATCTGCCGGGTCTTTCTTGTACGGGGCAACTTCAACCCGCGCACCCGCAATCATTTCCTTACGATCACGTCGCGACAGCTTGCCATAGTCATCAAACTTATCGACCGAAAACAGAACATGTCCTTCGGCTGCATAGGCAAAACCCTGCTCGATCAGGCTTTCGCACATGGCAATCATTTCAGCGATATGTTCGGTCGCACGCGGTTCGATATCCGGTTTGGCCGCGTTCAAGGCCCCCATGTCATCAAGATAGGCCTGATGGGTGCGTTTGGTGATGTCAGAAATCGTCTCGCCGCTGTCTTTGGCGCGCGCGTTGATTTTGTCATCAACGTCGGTGACGTTTCGAACGTAGGTCACATTTGGATAGATATGGCGCAAAACACGCACCAGCGTATCAAACACAACAACCGGGCGCGCATTACCAACATGGGCGTAATCATACACCGTCGGCCCGCACACATAGAGGCGCACGTTATTGGCATCAATCGGCTCAAACACCTGTTTTTCACGGGTGAGCGTATCAAAGATACGAAGGGTCTTGTTCATTATAATTGTCCGTTTGACTGTGGTATCGGGTTAAATGCAGGCATTTATCGGCGATCAAAGCAGAATGCTTAGACCGCCTTCCCACACAGCCGGTTACGTGCTTTACCCCCGCCAATCAGAACCAGCATGGTCGACATTTCCGGGCCATGTTCACGTGCGGTCAGCGCCTTGCGCAGTGGCATGAACAATTCCTTGCCCTTACGACCAGTCGCATCCTTAACCGCCGTCGTCCACGACTTCCAGCTCGTCCCGTCAAGCGCACCTTCAGGCAACAATTCAGCTGCTTGTTTTAAGAACTCGGCATCTTTATCGTCAATTTCCGGCACCACGGGCTGATGGATAACATCCCACCATTCCAGTGCCTCTGACACGCGCCAGCAATTGCCACGCACGGCGTTCCAGAACGTCTCATCGGCTGTTGCCATGCCTGCGGTAATCAGTTTGGGCCGTGCGGCTTCAAACGACATGTCATGAATGACTTTTTCATTCAGACTGGCCAATTCGGCCGGATCGAATTTCGGGGTTGAACGCCCGTAATGATCCAGATCGAATTTCTCAAGCACTTCAGACAAACTTGCCGGTTCGATTTTATCGGACGCACCAAGACCGGTCAAAAGACCCACCAATGCTTCGACCTCAAACCCGTCATTGCGCAATTCACGAAGCGACAGGCTGCCCAACCGTTTGGAAAGCTGCGACCCACCTGGCCCCGCCAAAAGCGGCATATGGGCAAATTCAAGCGCACCGGGTTTCCCACCAAGGGCAAGATACAGCAAAATCTGCGACACGGTATTGGTCACATGATCTTCGCCGCGAATGATGTGGGAAACACCCATTTCAAGGTCATCCACCACGGAACCAAGCATATAAAGCAACGACCCGTCTTCACGGATCAAAACCGGGTCCGACACATGTTCGGTATCAAACGAGCAAACCCCGCGCGCCAAATCATCCCATTCGACCATGCCGTCGGTCAGGATGAAACGCCAATGCGGTTTGCGGCCTTCGGCTTCCAGCGCGGCAATTTCATCATCGCTTAGCGTCAATGCCTTACGGTCATAGATAAACGCCTGATGACGCTGTCGGGCGGCCTTGCGTTTCCAGTTAAGTTCACCTTCGGTCTCGTAACACGGATACAGCAACTCGCGCTTTTTAAGGTCGTCAATCGCCGCGTCGTATTTATCCTGACGCAAGCTTTGGCGTTCTTCACGGTCCCAGTCAATGCCAAGCCATCTCAGGTCTTCACGGATGGCATCGACATATTCGTCCTTGGAACGAACCGGATCGGTGTCATCAAACCGCAGGATGAATTCGCCGCCTGATTTCCGGGCATAAAGCCAGTTCATCAGGGCAACACGGGCGTTCCCGACATGAAGAAGCCCGGTCGGGCTGGGTGCAAATCGCAGGACAGGTTTTGTCATTTCAAACTTTTCAGTTCAAGTGGTTCAGGTCACGAGGTTCGTGAAACCATTTGTAATAGGATAGCGTCTGTCACGTCCAAAGGCGCGCGGCGTAATCTTGACCCCCGGCGGGGCCTGACGGCGTTTATATTCCGCCCGATCAAGCAATCGCCAAACCCGGCGCACAGTCGCCTCGTCATGACCGCTATCCACGATATCGCGTACAGACCGCTCACCTTCAATCATCTGATGCAAAATATCATCAAGAACATCATAAGGCGGCAGGCTGTCTTCGTCTTTTTGATCCGGCCGTAATTCAGCAGATGGCGGCTTGGTAATGATCCGTTCGGGGATCACCATACCATCCGGGCCCATCGCACCAGCCGGTGTATTTTCATTGCGCCAATGGCACAGGTCAAACACGGTCGTTTTATAAAGGTCTTTCAAAACAGAATAGCCACCGCACATATCGCCATACAGCGTGGCATAGCCGACCGACATTTCCGACTTATTACCGGTCGTCAGCACCATGTGGCCAAACTTGTTTGAAATCGCCATCAGGATCATCCCGCGCGACCGGGCCTGAATGTTTTCTTCGGCAATATCAGGTTCACGCCCTTCAAATGCAGGGGCCAGCATTTGATCAAACGCGCCCATTGCCGGACCGATATTAATGCTTTCGATCCCGGTTCGCAGCATATTGGCACACAGCTCTGCATCCTCAAGGCTATCTGCCGAGGTATAAGGTGACGGCATCATCACCAGCCGCACGCGATCCGATCCCAGCGCATCAACCGCAACCGCGGCCGACAACGCACTGTCGATCCCGCCCGACATGCCAATGACAACACCGGGGAAACCGTTTTTATTGACGTAATCACGAAGTCCCAGAACAAGGGTCTGATAAATCGCATCAAGGCCGGTGGGGTGTGCGGCCTTCGGTGCGTCGGACGCACAGGCCCATATACCGTCATCGCCCTTGATCCAGTTTGATGTGACAACCCCCTCGGCAAAGCACGGCAAAGCCACACCAACCGATCCATCGCCATTAAGCCCAAACGACCCGCCATCAAAAACCAGCTCGTCCTGACCGCCCACTTCGTTGCAATAGATCATCGGCGCGCCGGTTTCACCGACCCGGTCTGCAATCAGTTGGCGGCGCAATCCGCCCTTGTCAGCTTCAAACGGTGATCCGTTGGGCACAAGGAAAATCTCGGCTCCCGCCTTGGCAAGATGGGCCACCACATTGGGCGTCCAGACATCTTCACAGATTGGCACACCAATTTTGACGCCCTTGAATGAAATCGGCTCGGGCATGGGACCGGCGGCAAAGACGCGCTTTTCATCAAACACGCCATAGTTCGGCAGGTCCTGCTTGGCCCGGACGTCAACAATCTTGCCCTGCTCGATCAGAAGAACAGCGTTAAAGCGTGTGCCATCAATGTCCCATGGTGTCGTCAACAGCAATGCCGGACCATTGGTGCGTTTGGCCGTATGGGCGCAAATCGTATCCACCGCGTCGCGCAGATGGCGCATGAACGCAGGCTTCATCACCAGATCCTCGGGCGGATAGCCCGACAGAACCAGTTCAGAATACAAAACGATATCCGCGCCCTGATCAGCCGCAGTTTCCCAAGCCGCCACAACCTTGTCCCGGTTACCGGTTACATCACCGACAATCGGGTTGAGCTGGGCAATCGCAATGGCAAGCATATTTGTCATGATGTTGGAATAGGAGCCCCCCCGCGTGCTGTCAATTGCCGAATAACGAATATCGCCTGTTCCAAACTTGCAATGCCGGGAAAATTTCACCCAAAACCGGGTCAAGTCATTGTGTTTAAACGCCTTGAATCAGCAAACCCTAATTGATAATGACTTGCAAAATCGCTCGAAAATCGCTCTATTGCCCGCGCTGTAAAATGCAGCGCACAAAAAATCAAAATTTAAAATACGAGCAAACACATGAGCACCACCAAAAATTCAACGGCACCTATGCCCGCCGTCACCGTTTCCTATATCCCCGGACGCGAAGCTTCCGAAAACCTTGGCATTGTTTTTGGCAGTTCGGTCAGAAGCCGCAACTTCCTGTTTGATATTTTTGCCGCATTTAGAAATCTGTTTGGCGGTGAAGTACGGTCCTATACCCGTCTTCTCGACGACGCGCAGAGCGAAGCGACCAGCCGCATGCTCGAACAGGCCAAAAAGCTTGATGCAGATGCCGTTGTTGATGTGCATTTTGCCACGTCGCAGGTTGCCTATAAAGCGGCTGAAATCTTCGCCTATGGCACCGCTGTTCGCCTGAAATAACGGTTAGGATTCCCAAAATGGAAGAAATCATTCTTCCGGGAATTTTGCTGACCATCCTGATCGGAATTGCCTATCTGACCGGCCGCGTGGCCGATGGGATACATGACCGCGCGCTAAAACGCGATGAGTCGTTACTGCCCCGACAGGTTCTTGATTCAGGAAGCAACATTCCCGGTGACATAAAACTGCACGACACTGCCATGGTAACCGGCAAAGTCGTGATTGCCGAAGATCGTTTTCGCAATCTTCTGGCCCGCTTGCGCATTTTTGTCGGTGGGCGCCTTAGTGCGCATGAAGCATCAATAACCCGCGCCAAACGCGAGGCCATGTTGCGCCTGCGCACCAACGCCAAGGGTGCCAGCCATATTATCGGTATTCGGTTTGATTCCGCACAACTAAGTCGCGGCATGATCGAAATGATTGTGTCTGGCACCGCCCTTTATACCGATCATCGACCAAAGGGCGGCTTTCCATCCGCCCTGCCCGATGACGGGGTTAATATCAGCCACCGTAACCTGCTCGTCGAATTCCTGTCGGCAAGCACAGCATTTCTTCTGATTTGCTGGGGAATTTATGCGGCCAGTGGCCTGTTGGTCGAATGGGCCAGCCATGAAATCTCGGTCGAGGACGAAGTTGCCATCTGGTCGCAGCTTGAACCCGAGCTGATCAACCATCATCGCACCGCAGACGACCGCAGTTTGGCGGAAAACTATCTGGTCGATCTGATCAACTCGATCCCCAAGGCGGCCCTTGGTCCAGCGGCGGCCTATGATTTTGACGTCGTGATCGTTCCCGATCCGACACCAAATGCGGCGGCCCTTCCCGGCGGATTGATCCTTGTTCATTCGGGGATGATTGATCTGGTCGAAAGCGAGAACGAGCTGCTGTCGATCCTTGGCCATGAAATCGGCCATTACAACGGGCGCGATCACCTTGAAGGATTGGGTCGCGAAGTTGTCGGTGTTGCCCTGTCAGCCATGATGTTTCAGACCGATGCGGTTTTGACCACCTGGATTGCCGGCTGGCCAAAATTGCTGACCGACCTTGATTATTCACGCAGTCAGGAACTTGATGCCGATAATTGGAGCCTCAAGATCCTGATGGCGAAATATGGCCATGTTGGCGAAGTCGCAACGACCTTTGAAAAGCTTGGTCAAATGCAGGGCGGGCACAGTGTGATGGATTATCTGGCAACCCACCCGCACCCACAGGACCGGGTTGACCGGCTGTATAAAATGGCCCGCGACCAAAACCTTCCGATGGGCGAACCTGTCGACCTGGATGAAGCCTTCGAAGACTTCCTTGTGCGTACCGGCGAAATCCCGGAAAGCGCGCGTGAGGAAGGCCGTAAATTTAGCCTTACAACCACGAAAGACTGATACCCATGCGTGGATTTCTTTTCCCCTTCCGCTTCCTAAGCGTAAGTGGTCGCCCGAACATCGAGTTTTGGCTCACCCAATGCGTCATTTTGGCATCCACGGTTATCGGTGTTTATCTGGCAAGTTTTGCTGGTTTTCAGATCGCCGTTGACTTTGATCGGTATCAGACCATGTCCGATGTCAGCAATCTGGAAAAATCGCTTGAAGCTGAGTTTGGCGACAATATCGAAAAGGTCGAAACATGGATCGCCGATTATCCAGAGACCCCGATGACGTGGCACGCCCAAACGCTAGCACCGCGCGAAGCCCACAAACTCGACGATATGGTTTGGCAAACCATGCGCTATTCCGACCGCACGCTTGAGGTAAACCCAAAAGTTCTGACCGGTGTGCGTCGCTTTTATGGCGATATCGAAGCACAGATGACCATTTTGTTCATGCAGCAAAATGCAAATGGCTATGCCCGCAAAGCCATGGAAAAAATGACAACAATCGTTGCTACGGCCCGTCAAGACGTTTTGCCGTTACTGCAATCGGAAATCAAACGTTTGGATAGTGAATTGGCCGATATGGCCAATTAGGCTCGATTGACACCTAGACAAGACACATCAAGCAAACCGGGGCGGCATCAGTGGCCCCGGTTTTGTTTTGTCTTCGATGTGATTTTGGCAGGAACCGTGAAAGCTACAAATCCAGCGCAGCGTCGATTTCGTCCTGGCTCATGGTTTTGGCCGATCCGTGGATAATCCCACTGGCAACATCCATGAACCGTTGCAGCGATTTGGTGACGGCATTGGCGGTTTCACGCAGTAGTTCTTCGTTGCCCTCAGCAATGATCGCATCAAGCTGCGTATTGGCGTGGCCGACAATCGTATTGAGGTGATTGATGGTTTCTTCAAACGGATCACGGAACCGGCTGGGCACATGATCATAGGCCTCAATCGCCAGTTCTTTGTCGGAAAACGCACTATCGCGAAAATGATCCTGATAGCTTTTGGGGGCCCACTCTTTGCAATCCTCGATCATGTCAGGCATGTCTGGGACCATTTCGAGCAACATGACGATTTCGTTGAAGTGATTCAGATAATCGGTCGCCAAAAGCGTCGTGGAGGAAATATTCGTTCCCTCAACCTTTTTCTGCCACGCAGCAAAATCCGCTTCATTCGTCATATTTATGTGCGACCCTCAATCCCTAATATCCATCAGGTATTAGCCTGTATTTGTCTATACTTAAGAATATTCGATGCCGTTGGGTAGAGGTAAAATGAAACAATCGGCGTCAATTGATGCGGATTTGCTGTTTTTCAATCGAATGAAGACCAACAAAATCACGTAAAACGTGTTCTGACCTCAAAGTTGACGTCTAAAGGATGTCATCGACCTCATCAGTACCAAACACCGGTCCACCATGTGCCATGCTAACAAAACAAAGGCGCCCGGTTTCCCGGACGCCTTGGCCAAAACACATCAATCCCAAGACAGATCAGGCAGAAGCCGCAAGCAGCTCACGCGCATCATCGCGTTCCTGTTTGATCATCTCAGCCATCAGGAACGCCAGCTCCAGTGCCTGCCCGCCATTAAGGCGTGGGTCGCAATGGGTGTGATAACGATCAGACAGACTGTCTACCGTCACTTCACGTGCCCCACCGATGCACTCGGTCACATCGGTTCCGGTCATTTCAAAATGAACACCGCCAGCATGGGTTCCTTCGGCTTTATGCACGTCAAAGAACGATTTAACTTCCGACAGAATCGCATCGAACGGCCGGGTTTTATAGCCGTTGGTAGCCTTGATCGTGTTGCCATGCATCGGATCGCACGACCAAACCACCTTGCGACCTTCGGCCTTAACACGCTTGACCAGACGCGGCAGATGATCATTGACCTTCTCTGCGCCCATGCGGGCAATCAGGGTCAAACGACCAGCTTCGTTTTTCGGGTTCAGAATATCGATCAGACGGATCAAATCATCCTCATCCATCGTCGGGCCGCATTTCATGCCGATCGGGTTGTTCACACCGCGCAAGAATTCGACATGGGCCTCATCGGCCTTACGCGTCCGGTCCCCGATCCACAGCATGTGCGCCGAACAGTCGTACCAATCCCCAGTCAGACTGTCCTGACGGGTCAATGCCTGCTCATAGCCCAGCAAAAGCGCCTCGTGGGAGGTATAGAAATCGGTTTCGCGCATCTGCGGTGCTGTTTCCGCGGTAATACCGCACGCCTGCATGAAGGCAACCGCTTCATCAATCTGGGTGGTCATCTTGCTGTAGCGCTCACCAGCCGGGCTGCCATCAACAAACGACAGGTTCCAACGGTGGATCTTACTGAGATCAGCAAAGCCCCCTTGTGCAAACGCACGCAGAAGGTTCAACGTCGATGCCGATTGGTTATAGGCACGGATTTGGCGCTGCGGATCAGGAACGCGCGCTTCTGACGTGAACTCAATCCCGTTGATGTTATCACCACGGTAACTTGGCAGTTCAACACCATTGATGGTTTCAGTATCGGCCGAACGCGGCTTGGCGAATTGACCGGCCATACGACCGACCTTGACCACCGGGCATGCCGCGCCATAGGTCAGAACAACCGCCATCTGCAACATCACCTTGAATGTGTCGCGGATGTTGTTGGGGTGAAATTCCTTAAAGCTCTCGGCGCAATCGCCCCCCTGAAGCAGGAAGGCCTTGCCTTCTGCAACTTCACCAAGCTTTTCCTTAAGCGCGCGCGCCTCGCCAGCAAATACCAAAGGAGGATAGCTGCCGAGCTCTTGCTCTACGGCCCCGAGGGCCTGTGCATCCGGATAAGTCGGCATCTGCTTTACAGGCAGGTTGCGCCAGCTATCAATGCTCCAGCTCTTGCTCATTTGCTTCCTCTCAATCGTGCATGATCATTGTCATGCCGCATTATAACACAAATCCACTTCGCCAGCGGAATTCCGCCGTGCCGTCGGTCATTTAACCGAGCCAAACTTGATACGGGTTTTACCACCGCATTTCCACCCCTTCTCGACTTAAGGATGACAAAAACCCGCAATTTCTTGCTAACTCACATTAAAAACGCGCAAAATTCCACTCAACACCACTCATTGCAGATGTATTTGGACGAAATGCCATCCTCGTCAAGGCATCGGGACGGTACGAATCCGCGCATCCATCCAAATGATGGCCGCCTCACACGGTTATTCTATAAGCTGCTGTTTTATCCATTGCCGGAAAGTTCTGAACGCACCGCGGTTTTTATTCTCTGCCCAGCACAAATAATAATGGCGCGTATTCTGTTCAGCCCACCAATCATCGCTAAACAATTGCACCAAACGCTTAGTAACCAAATAAGGTTCTGCATAAACATGGGGAAGCCATGCCACTCCATGCCCGTCAAGTGCCGCAACAAGCGTCAACGCGCTCGGCAGCCGGGCAATCCGTTTATGAGCCTGATGAGCGACGTCATGATCATCGAACCAATGAGACATTTCGACGTCCCGATCCTCATCAAGAATCCATGGCAACTTGGTCAGGTCCTGTGGCGTTTGAATGGAAACAGAGTCCAGAACCGAAGGTGCGGCCACAACAACATCCCGACTTTCAAGCAGCCTTTCGCAATTCACCCCTGGCCAGTTACCGTCACCATGCCGGACGGCGGCATCGAAATCACCTTGTGCAAGATCATGCACTGTCGCATCAGCATTGATGCGCAGATCAATTTCCGGATGGCGCTGCAAAAACACACCAAGGCGGGGCAACAGCCAATATTGGGCGAAATGCGGCGTCGCGGTGATATTGAGGATGTTTTCGTCACGTCGAAACTGATCGATATCGCTGGCAATCGTCCTGAAACTTCCAAGCAGATTGCCCGCCAATTCTGCGGCTTCCGGCACCATGACCAGACGATTACCCGAACGGGTAAACAATTTGCGCTGCAATCGGTCTTCAAGACCTCTTAGGTGCTGGCTTACCGCACCATGCGTCACATTAAGCCTATCGGCCGCCGCCCCGACAGAGCCGGTTTCATGAACCGCTGCAAAAGCCCGAAGCGAATTTAGCGGTAGCCACGCGATATCGTTCCATTTTTCCATAATAGAAAAACTAACAATACCACAGCTTTTCTGACAAGCCTAAAATACGATGAAATGTTAGGTTTTACCTACTTTACAAACAGAGGTGAAATCAAAATGGAAACCACTTTTTCTAACTATTCTGTTGAAAACATCTCCCCTTGTCGGGCTCCTGCTTCGCGCATTAATCAGGAAGCACTTCACCATATCCGCCGTCAGGGACGGATCGAACGGGCAAAAGTCTTTCGTCAGTGCTTTGCAATTCTCAAGCGCCTTGCCTTGACGACCGCCCAGTCTGGTAGGGGCATCTCATGAACAGCCCAACCCGCACCGTGAGCGCATTTGAAACCCGCGCACCGGACGCTGATCTTAACGATCTTCGCGCAAGGCTGGCCGCGGCACGCCTGCCAGAGACCGAAACCGTCTATCGTGCCGCACCCGATCCACGCCGATGGGAACAGGGCGTCCCCCTTGCCGACCTTATCGAGATCATAAATTACTGGCGCACCGAGTATGATTGGCGCTCGTTCGAGGCACGCCTTAACCAGATTGGTCAGTTCCGCACGACCATTGACGGTCTGGGAATTCATTTACTGCACCGCCGCTCTACTCGCGCAGACGCCACACCGCTGATTTTGACGCACGGCTGGCCGGGCAGCATTGCCGAATTCACCCATGTCATCGATGAACTGGCAGCCCCAAAAAACCGAGATGCACCAGCATTTCACGTTGTGGTCCCGTCGCTGCCCGGCTTTGGTTACAGCGACAAGCCCGCCACCACCGGATGGGGAGCCGAAAAGATCGCCGCTGCGTGGGTGGAACTGATGGACAGGCTCGGTTATCATAAATTCGCGGCCCACGGCGGCGACTGGGGTGGTGTGATCACCGCGATCCTCGGCGGCAGGTTTCCCAAACAGGTTCTTGGCATTCACACAACGCTGGCACAGGCGCCACCGGAACTGACAACAGATGGCCTGACGGCCGGTGAGCGTAAATGGACCGAGGACACCCGCGACTTTTGGCACCACCACGCCGCCTACGCAAAGCAACAAGCAACCCGACCACAGACCATCGGCTACGCGCTTGTCGATTCACCCGTTGGGCTTCTGGCATGGATCCTTGATAAGTTCGCGGAATGGACAGACACCCAAGACAGCCCGTTTGAGACGATTTCCAAAGACCGCCTTCTTGACAACGTCACCCTGTACTGGCTGACGCGAAGCGGCGCATCATCGGCCCGCATTTATCATGAAAGTCACGGCGGCATCAACGCGGTCGACCCGGAATTTAAGATCGATATCCCCTCGGCAATCAGCATCTATCCTCGCGACATCGAAAAATGTCCCCGCACTTGGGCGCAGGAGCGATACCGGCATATCGTCCGATGGCAAACACCAAAAGCCGGGGGACATTTCCCGTCGCTGGAAGTCCCCGAATATTTCGTCAAGGACCTGCAAGAAGGCCTCGCGGCTGTACTAACCGCAAGCGGTAGGCGGTCATGATGAGTCAACGCCTTACACTGTCTTGATACGCCTGCAACACTTCGAGACTAACCGTCTGGTTCGCCGGGAAATGTCACTACATCGTCGGGGATAATGACACCTGCAAGTTTCTGTTTGGTCCAGATATGCATCGCCAAACGCAAATCAACAGGTTCATCAAACGAACCACCCTTCACACTGACATCCGCACGGCCTTGCAAATCTCCATGAAACAGGCGTGATCCACAATCAGCGCAAAAATAACATGGCATCAGCGCACCACTTTTGGTCGGGCGCGACCATGACTTTGGCTGCCCCTTTACGATTTCGATATAACCCGGCGCGACCAGAACCGATATCCCAAAAGCAGATGCAGATTGCATCTGACATTCCCGACAATGGCAAACATAAGTCTGTATCGGCGCCCCTCGGACGACATACCGAACGCTGCCGCACTGACAGCCTCCTGCCTGATATATTCCGTCATGTTTTTCGTCGTTTCGCATACGGCGCCCTCTTGCCAATATCTCGATTTAGGAGTGTCTCATCCGAACACGTATTCGGATTTCTTGCACATCCCCCCAATTATGCGCAAACTGCGCCCGCCCGCCATCACCGTCCGGAACCCCGATGTCCATAGAAACAATTGCCATTATTGCCTGCGCCTATTTTATTGCAGCATTCGTAAAGGGTGCGACGGGCTTGGGGTTCTCGACATCGGCCCTGCCAATTCTGGCACTTGGCATTGGGTTAAAGGCCGCCATGCCGCTTGTGATCATTCCGTCATTGGTCAGCAACAGTATTATCATGGTGCAGGCCGGGCATTTTCGCGAAACCGTCAGTCGCTTTTGGCCAATGTTTCTGGCGACCATTCCGGGACTTCTGATCGGGCTTGCCGTCCTTGAAATGGTCGATGGTCTGATGGCTGGGGCCATATTGGGACTAGTGCTGATGAATTACGGGATGTTTACGCTGTTGCGCCCCGGTCGCCCGATGTCAGATCGCGTTGCCGACCGTATTGCCCCGATTTCGGGTTTCGCCACCGGGTTGGTCAATGGCATCACCGGATCACAGGTCATGCCGGTGTTACCGTTTTTGCTCTCGGTCCGGCTTGATCCAAAACGGTTTATCCAGGCGATCAACATTTCCTTTAGCTTATCAAGCATCGTCATGGCCTTTGGCCTGTCACGTCTGGGATTGATGACGCTGGATTCTGTCTGGATTTCACTTGCTGGACTGGTGCCGGTGTTTTTGGGTACCAAGCTTGGCGGCATGGTCCGTGACCGCATGGACGCAGCCACCTTCCGCAAGGTGGTTCTGGTCATGCTGATCATCTTTGGCGTAATCCTGATTGGCAAATTCGCCGTCTTCTAGGAATTTGTCCGCACTGGCGATCATGCACCGGCTTTGCTATCAAGGCATCCATGAAAACAATCGCCCGCGCCGCATTTGCCGAAACAGAAGAAAAGAAATCGCGCTTTCTGGCCGAACTGGTCTTTTACGAAGACCTTGCCAGTCGCATCGGTGAACTGCGCGCCCAGCATCCCAAAGCCAACCACCATGTCACCGCCTATCGGTATCTCAATGACGCGGAACAGTTGATTGAACATGGCAAAGATGATGGCGAACCATCGGGCACATCGGGCGTTCCGTGTCTTAAGGTCCTGCAAGGCCGCGACCTGATCAATGTCGCGGTGATTGTTACACGCTATTTCGGTGGCACGAAGCTTGGCACAGGCGGGCTTGTGCGCGCCTATAGCGGCGCGGCCAATGCCGCCTGTAATGAAGCCGAGATTATCGACTACATCCCGCAAGGCGACGCCGAGCTTTTTGCCGGTTTTTCCGATGCCGGAACGCTGGAACAGGCCTGCGGTCAGGACGACATCACGGTGCTGGACCGGCAATTTGACACCACAGGCACACGCATCAAAATCGCCGGACCACGTGACACCCTGAAAGAACTTTCCGCACGCTTTTCGCCACCTGAGAAGACAGAAAACTAAGCTTTTGCAGAACGTGACGTGCTTTGGCGGACCTGCAATTCAAATCCGAGATCGACAATCTTTTTGTCCGGGGTTTCGCCCGAAAGGACGGATTGAATCATTTCAACCGCATGTCTGCCAATCGCATAACGATCGGTGCGGATTGAGGTCAGCGACGGATGGGCTGCCGCCATCATTTCAAGATCGTTAAACCCGATAATCCCGATGTCGTCGGGAACGGAAAGCCCGGCCTTCTGGCAGCCAAACAAGGCACCAAGCGCCATGTCATCATTGTTACAAAAAACCGCGTCCAGATCAGGACGCCGGGCGCAAAACTGCCCGATCAGTTCAACCCCAAGTGAAACACTTGACGATAAGGTGGTGGTCATAATCAGGTCAGGGTCATAGCGCCCCCCGAACTGAAGGGCTTCCTTAAATCCTTCAAGACGGCGATGTGACCTTGGGTCCATCCGCGCACCAAGAAAACCAATGCGTTTATAGCCTTGCTGCACCAGATGAACCCCGGCGGCCTTACCGCCCTCAAAATGCGAAAAGCCAACAATCATATCAATCGGATCATCGCCAACATCCATGATTTGCACCACCGGACATTCGGCATTTTCCAACAATTGACGGGTTACATCTGTCTGATCGGTCCCGGCAACAATCATCGCCGACGGGCGCTGGCCCAAAAAGGTGCGCACCAGTCGTTCTTCTTCCGCCGGGACGTAGCGCGAGTTGCCCAATTGGACCTGAAACGCGCCCTGACCGAACGCGTCGTAAATCGCGCGCAAACTTTCAGCAAAGACGTTGTTGGTCAGCGACGGCACGATCACACCGATAATATTGGACCGCGTTGATGCCAGCGCACTGGCATGCGAATGGGGCACATAATTGAGTTTTCGCACCGCATTGTTGATTTTACGGCGCAGGTGATCGGACACCATTGATGGATCGCGCAAGGCGCGTGAAACGGTGATGGTACTGACCCCGGCCTTATTGGCAACATCAGCAATTGTCGGCCGCCCGGCCCCTTTGCGTTTCCTCATACCCTTACATTTATTACGTCTTTTGATAATGGACAAGTCTCTTGTGAATTAGGCTGTTGACTCGATGTTAGCGCTAACATTATGTTAGCGCTAACATCGCAAACAACAGGGCAAACAAAAGCGTAAAGCTGCCCTGATAAAAAAGAGTCGGGCGGAAATATCTTGATGGATCGGCAGATCAGCTATGTCGTTGTTATGGGCGTCTCGGGGTCGGGAAAAACCGAAATCGCCCGGCGCGTTGCGAAGGCAACCCACAGCCAGTGGCTTGATGCCGACGATCATCATCCGATTGAAAACGTCGAACACATGCGCAGCGGCAAACCCCTTACCGATGACATGCGCTGGCCATGGCTAGCCGCGGTTGCCGATGCGGCCCATGCACAGGCGATCACCCGTGCGTCGGATTTGTGTTCAGACACCGTTTTTATCGCCTGTTCTGCGCTCAAGCAAAGCTACCGCGATTTTTTAAGCCGGAAACTCAGCCCGGCGACTTTTGTGTTTTTGGACGGCACACGTGATGTGATCCAAACGCGGCTTGAAAGCCGGGTAGGACATTTCATGCCGTCCGCACTGCTAGATAGTCAGCTTGCAGTTCTCGAACCGCCGGGGCCGGACGAGAACTGCGTGACTGTCTCGATAGATGCCCCGATCGATACTGTTGTTGCCACGGTCACCGAACGTTTAAAGGCCAGCGAAAACAGCAGTCCTTCCTTTGTCAAAGAAAACACCGCCGGAAAACCGGTATTCCAGGGAGAAGATACATGACCAAGACCCTTAAATCGCTCGTAGGAGCAACCTTTGTTGCCAGCCTGATTGCAGCGGCCCCGTTTTCGGCCAATGCGCAGGAATTCACCCTTAAAATGCAGTCGAGTGACTCTGCTGGCGTTCCAAACTTTGAATTGGAACAGGACTGGGCAAAACGCGTTGGCGTTATGACCGGTGGCCGTGTTGAAGTTGAAATGCTTCCGGTCAACTCGATCGTTGAACATGCTGAAACACAAGATGCCATCGCAGCCGGCATTCTTGACGGCCACATCACCGACACCAGCTATTTCTCCGGTAAAGATCCGGCTTTTGGCCTGATTGCAAACCCGGTCGGTGCATGGTCTGCACCATCTGAAATGCTGCGTTTCGTCGAATATGGCGGCGGCAAAGAACTGATGAACAGCCTTTTGAACCCACGTGGTTTGCAGTTCATCGGTGCCGTTACTCCGGGTCTCGAAGCCTTTGTATCATCGGTCCCGCTTGATGGCGTTGCCGATCTTAAGGGCCTGAAAATGCGCGCTCCGGAAGGCATGGTACAGCAGGTATTTGCCGCAGCTGGTGCTTCGCCGGTGAATATCCCGCAGTCCGAAGTCTTTACCTCGCTTGATAAAAAAGTGATCGACGCGGCGGATGCGACCGTGTTCTCGACCAACCAGGCGATGGGCCTGCATGACATTGCCAAACATCCTGTCTATCCGGGCTTCCATTCCATGCCGATGCTGGAAGTTTCGGTCAACAAGACCAAATGGGATTCGATGCCAGCAGACCTCCAGGCCATCCTGGAAATGTCCATCCGTGATCTTGCCCATGACATGGACGCACGTCTTGCGATGAAAGACATGGAAGCTGTTGCTGCTGCCCGTAAAGACGGTGGTGTCACCATCCATAACTGGTCTGCCGAAGAGCGTGCCAAATTCCGCCAGATTGCTACCAGCCAGTGGGAAAAAGTGGCAGCACGTTCAGAAGACGCACAGCGCGTTTATGACACCCTGGTCAAATACCTGACCGCACAGGGCATGATCTAATCTTTTGATCACAAGATGGTTTACCGGCGGCATGGATCATGTCCGCCGGTAACGACTTGAATACAATCCGGCCGCATCCTGTATAAGAGACGATACCGGGTGACGAGGTCCTCCCTGTTGCCGGATTGTATTCACCGCATCGCAAGGAATGCTGAATATGGCTGTCAGCCCCGTAGACCCGACACATAATGATATCCCCGCAAGCATCGTACCTGATGCACTCCCCGAACAGGTTCCGGAAGTTTCCGGCCTGATGGGTCACGCAGTGGATAAGGTTAGTTCGGTTTTTGCCTATGGCTTCATACTTGCCATGGGCATTCTGATTTTTGAAATTTTCATGCGTCATGTTTTCAATAGTCCCACCCTGTGGGTCCATGAAACCACGACCTTCCTGTCTGCCATCGGCTTTGTGTTCGGCGGGCTTTATTGTGCCGCGCGCGACAAACATATCCGGGTTGTCATTTTCTATGACATTGTCGGGCCGAAAATGCGCAAATCCCTTGATGTCGCCATTTCGATTGTCTGCATGACGGCATCGGGTTTCTTTGCCTGGGCGGCATGGCTTATGGTCAAACGCGCAACACTCACCCCGACAGGTGACATTCATTTTGAAACCACAGGCAGTGCGTTTAACGCTCCCTATCCGGGCATACTGAAACTGTTCTTGCTGGTGATCCTGATCCTGCTGGTGGTTCAGTTTCTGATACATGCCATCAATTATGTCCGCAAAACGCCTGTCATGCCCGCGACCGCGAAAGAATGACACCCGTTTCAAGTTGATACCCCCATCAGTCATTGCACGGTCACCCATCTGATCGGCGCGACAGGATAGATTAAATGTTTGAATTACAGTCCCTAGGCATTGAATACGGCACACTTGCCATGTTCGTCCTGCTGCTTGGTTTTCTTCTAACGGGCATGCCGCTTGCGTTCGTAACGCTTTTGATCGCCCTTATATTCACCCTTGGCTGGTTTGGCCCGATGGCGGTGCCATTGATCACCAGCAGGGTATTTTCATTCGTTTCATCCTTTGTTTTTGTTTCCGTCCCGATGTTCGTCATGATGGCGGCCATCCTTGATCGATCGGGCATTGCCCGCGATCTGTTTGATGCCATGCGCCTGTTTGGCGGGCGTCTTAAGGGCGGGGTTGCGGTTCAGACGATCTTTGTTGCCGTCATTCTTGCTGCGATGAGTGGCATTATCGGTGGCGAAATCGTGTTGCTTGGCATGCTTGCCCTGCCCCAGATGCTGCGTCAGGGGTACGATAAAAACCTTGCTATCGGGGTGGTTTGTGCCGGTGGGTCGCTTGGCACCATGGTCCCGCCATCGATTGTCCTGATTATTTATGGTCTGACGGCAAACGTATCTATTGGTGATCTGTTTACCTCGGCCTTTATTCCGGGCTTCATGCTGGCGGGCTTTTATGTCGCCTATATCCTGTTCCGTTCTTATACCGGCAAAAACATTGCCCCGCCGCCGAAAACCGAACATATCCCGCGCGAAGAGAAACTGCGTCTGCTTAAAGGTCTGTTCTTGCCGATGCTGGTCGTGTTCTGTGTTCTTGGCTCGATCTATGGCGGCATCGCATCCGTGACCGAGGCATCGGCCGTTGGGGTTGCCGGGGTTATTGCATCGACCATTGTCCGGCGTGAATTTTCGCTCGCGATGCTTAAAAGTGCGGCCCTTCAAACACTTTCGACCTGTGGCATGATTGTCTGGATCGGGATTGGCGCATCCGCCCTTGTCGGTGTGTTTAACCTGATGGGCGGGATCAAGTTTGTTTCGGCCCTGATTACGGGCATTTCGGACGACCCAACCACCATCATTCTGTTCATGATGCTGATCCTGTTTATCCTCGGGATGTTCCTTGACTGGGTCGGCATTGCGCTTCTGACCATGCCGATCTTTGTCCCGATCGTTAAAGACCTCGGTTACGACCCGATCTGGTTCGGGGTGCTGTTTGCCATGAACATGCAGGTCAGCTTCCTGTCACCGCCGTTCGGGCCCGCCGCGTTTTACCTTAAATCCGTAGCGCCCCCCGACATATCACTGGGCGATATTTTCAAGTCATTGCTGCCGTTTATCTGTTTGCAGATTTTGGCCGTCGCCCTGCTGATCATCTTCCCGGGCATTACCGGACGCTAACACACAAAGGCGGAGCCAACAGGCTCCGCCTTTGTTCATTTTTGCCATCCAATATGATCTAACCGTGCTAGCCGTTACGATAGAGATAGCTATAAGCATTAATCGCAGGCACCCCGCCAAGATGCGCATAAAGCACCTTAGATCCCTTGGGGAAATAGCCCTTGCGCACCAGATCAATCATGCCCTGCATCGATTTTCCTTCATAAACCGGATCGGTCATCATGCCTTCAAGACGACCGCAAAGACGGATCGCTTCGTTGGTTTCATCGGACGGTACACCGTACAGTGGATAGGCATAATCCTCGATTAATGTAATGTCGCGATCAGAAATGCCACCATCAAGCTCGACTAGGTCGGCGGTTTTCTGTGCAATTGCCAGAACCTGTTCACGGGTCTGTTCTGGTGTGGCGGACGCATCAATCCCCACCACCTTGTCCGCCCGGCCATCGGCAGCAAAACCAACCGCCATCCCTGCATGGGTTGACCCGGTAACGGTACAAACAACGACATAATCGAACTTAAAACCAAGGTCGGCTTCTTGCGCACGGACCTCTTCGGCAAAGCCAACAAAGCCAAGACCGCCATATTTATGCACCGATGCGCCAGCCGGGATTGGATAAGGCACCCCGCCCTTGGCTTTTACGTCCGCAAGGGCGGCTTCCCAACTTTCGCGAATACCAATGTCAAAGCCTTCATCGACCAGCTCAATCTCAGCACCCATGACGCGGCTCATCAGGATGTTGCCAACCCGGTCATAAACCGCGTCGTTAAATGGCACCCAGCTTTCCTGAACCAGACGGCACTTCATGCCGACCTTCGCAGCAATCGCGGCAACCTGCCGTGTGTGGTTGGATTGCACACCACCAATCGTCACCAACGTATCGGCACCCGATTTGATCGCATCAGGCACGATATATTCCATCTTGCGTACCTTGTTACCGCCAAAAGCCAGACCGGAATTGCAATCTTCGCGCTTGGCATACAATGCAACATCACCGCCAAGATGTTCGGACAAACGCGGCAGAGATTCAATCGGCGTCGGGCCAAAGGTCAGCGGGTATTTTTCAAACTTGTTCAAATTCATCGAGCACTCCCTGAAAACGGATTGGAACCGTGCTCAGGCTAGCGCAGCCAATATGAAAGGTGCTCTCGAACTTGAGACAATAATTTCCGCCCAAGACTTACTTTGACCATTTAATATGGATATCCTTCCACAATACCACATCAAAGTGAAAGGATATTGCATGTCCGCAGAGCTAGACAAGATTGATTACAAGATTTTACGCCTGTTGCAGCAAGATGGCCGCACGGGCAATGCGGAAATCGCCAAACGGGTCAATGTCAGTGCCGCAACTTGCCACCGCCGAACCCAGCGTTTATTTGAAGACGGCTATATCCAGAACGTCCGCGCTCAGATCGCGCCCGACAAAGTAGATCGCGGCGCGTTGGTCATGGTCGGAGTAGTGCTGGATCGCTCAACACCAGAAAGCTTTGGCGCATTTGAAGCCGCCTGCCGCGCGTTGCCGTTTATCCTTGATTGCCATCTGGTGGCCGGGGATTTCGATTATTTCCTTAAAATCCGCGTGCGCGACATGGCGGATTTCAACCATCTGCACGGCGATCAACTGATTGCCCTGCCCGGTGTGCGCCAAACACGAACATTTTTTGTCATGAAGGAAGTGGTGGATAACGCGCCGTTGGCGTTTTGACCAACATCAGGGAACAAAAAAGGCGACATCCTGACCAATGAATGTCGCCTTGGAATCACATCCAGCTTCCTTGGTTTTAATCGCCAACCGGGAAGCGCATGGTAACGAACTCTTCGGCCGCCGAAGGATGAACCGCCACGGTTTGATCGAACTGGGCCTTGGTTGCCCCCATGCGCACCGCAATGCCAATACCCTGAATGATCTCCGCCGCGTCCGGTCCGACCATGTGTGCGCCAAGCACAACGTCGGTGGTCTTATCAACGATCAGCTTCATCAGCGTTTTTTCATCCCGGCCTGAAAGCGTGTGACGCATCGGCTTAAAGGTGGATTTGTAAATCACCACTTCACCGCCCTTGGCGCGTGCTTCTTCTTCGGACAGGCCGACCGTGCCAACCGGTGGCTGACTGAAAACAGCGGTCGGGATGGCGTGATACGACATCACCGATGGTTTGCCGCCATAGATGGTATCGGCAAAGGCCATGCCTTCCTTGATTGCAATCGGGGTCAGTTGGACATGGTCGGTGACGTCGCCGACGGCATAAATGTTTTCAACACTGGTTTGCAGGCCCTTGTTGATTTTGATCGCACCATTGTCCTTGGTTTCAATCCCGACCTGTTCAAGCCCAAGACCCTTGGTGTTTGGCGCGCGTCCGGTGGCAAACATGATGGCGTCCGCCTCCATCTCGCCCCCGCCGGTCAGGGTCAGTTTCAGGGTACCGTCTGATTGTTTATCAATCGCGGTGACATTGGTGTTCAGACGCAGGTCGACACCCTTTTTAACAATTTCCTCGGCCAGATGATTACGGATGTCGTTATCAAAGCCGCGCAGGATTTGTTCGCTGCGGTAAAGTTGGGTGACCTGAGATCCCAGTCCGGCAAAAATACCGGCAAATTCGACCGCGATGTAGCCACCGCCGACAATGACAATGCGCTTGGGCTGCTGTTCAAGGTGGAAGGCCTCATTCGAGGTGATCGCGTGCTCGGCACCGGGAATGTCTGGCGTGGTCGGGTGGCCGCCCACTGCAATCAGGATACGTTCGGCGGTGACGTCCTTGCCATTGATAACAACCGTGTGGGCGTCCTTAAAGGTCGCACGATGTTCGAACAGTGTAACGTTCGATCCGGCCAGAAGCTTGTGGTAGATGCCGTTCAGGCGATCAATTTCCTTGTCCTTATTGGCGATCAGGGTTTGCCAGCTAAAGGTCGGTTCGCCGGGAAGGGTCCAGCCATAGGCCGATGCATCTTCGAAATCTTCGGCAAAATGCGCGCCATAGACCAACAGTTTCTTGGGCACGCAGCCGCGAATGACGCAAGTGCCGCCAACGCGGCTTTCTTCGGCAATGGCGACCTTGGCCCCATAGCCGGATGCAACACGGGCCGCACGCACACCGCCCGATCCGGCACCAATAACAAACAAATCAAAATCATAGTCGGACATACGACGATCCTTATTCTCGGTCATTTCATGATATGGCGCCAAATGTAGGCAGATAATCCCAAGAGTCGAGGCATAATCAGGGATTATGGCCGTAAAATTCCCGTTACCGCATATGCCAATCGCAACAGGATCGCAGTACCGCCAACCAGAGATAGCATTTTTAAACTTTCTCGCTATATGTTGAATAGACGCAATGGGGATTGCAAAAACGATACAGGATTATCTTTATGAACGACCAAATGCACGGTCAGGACGCGTCCTTTAACACTGCACCAAGCTTTGTCGATGAACGTGGCGGCAATACCGCCCTTGTCTGCTATGGCTTGATGATTGCGACCTTGTTTACCGCCTTTGCCACCGGGTTGATTGCGCTGATCGTGTCTTATGTCGCACGCGAAGACGACGATCACTGGACCAACAGCCATTACACGTTCCTTATTCGCACCTTCTGGATCAGCATCCTCTATGCCATCATCCTTGGGTTCTTTACCTTTGTGATTGGCTGGATCCCGCTTATTGGCTGGGCTGTTGTCGGGCTGATGGGGCTTTTCGTCACCGCATGGTTTGTCGGGCGCAACGTCATTGGTCTTTTGCGGGCCCTTAATGGTCGCCCGATTGATAATCCGCGCAGCTGGTTGTTTGGCTAAGCCCAGCCGGGTTTACGGGAATAACTTGGTGCAATCGGCTTTGTCTGATTGCACCCGACTCCCCACATCGCTAAAGTCACCCGCAAGAACATTAGTTTGATACGGACAGGGAGTCGCACCGCCATGACATTGGCGTCGCAAGCCCCCGGTGATAAAATGCGCTGGGAAAACCTTCTTTCATCACATCGGCTGGAATTTCGGGATGGCAAAATACGCCTGCCCGAGGGTGCGCCCTATCCAACACCGGATGGCAGAAGTCCGTTTCAGATTGATGTCGATCGGGTGATTTTCTCATCCTCGTTCCGGCGTTTGCAAAACAAAACGCAGGTCCATCCGCTGTCGGAAAATGACCATGTTCATACCCGCCTGACCCATACGATTGAGGTCGGGTCGGTCGGCCAGTCGCTTGGCCTGATGGCCGGCGCGCATATTGTCAAACAGCTGCCCGAAGACAGTGAAACAACCGTCGCTGATATCGGCTATATGGTGCAGGCAGCCTGCCTTGCCCATGACATAGGCAACCCACCGTTTGGCCATTCGGGCGAAGACGCCATCAATGAATGGTTCACCACATCGCGGTTGGCCAAGGATGAGCTGACATCGCGTTTGTCGGGACCGGAACTTGAAGACCTGCGCCATTTTGAGGGCAATGCCCAAGGGTTGCGGATCATCAGCCAGCTTGAGATGAAGCGGTTTGACGGGGGGTTGAACCTGACCTACGGGACGCTGGGCAGTTTTATCAAATACCCACGCAGCACATCGGTGCCAGACAGTCGTCGCCGCGAATATACCGGCCTTAAAAAACCGGGTTATTATCAGGCCGAACGCGATATTGCATCTGCCATCGCCAAAGTATGCGGCATGTCACCGCTGGACGGGTTTGATGGCGCGTGGCGCCGTCATCCGCTGGTCTATCTGGTCGAGGCGGCAGACGATATTTGCTATTCCGTGGTTGATCTTGAGGATGGCTGGGAATTGGGCTGTGTGACGTTTGAGGAAGTCGAACGGGCCCTGGCCCCGATTGCGCGCCATCCTGATAAATATGAGGGTGATGCCAATCAACGCTGGACCGATTTGCGCACGGAAAGCTGGTACACCGAAAAATCGGAAAATGACCGCATCGGCTTCCTGCGCGGCAAGGCGATTGGCAATCTGGTCAAGGCCGCTGTCGATGCGTTTATCGCCAATGAAGATGCGCTTTTGACTGGCACAATTGAAGGGGACCTTCTGGCCAACACTCCACTTGGCGTTGATGCCAAGGCGTGTAAAAAACTCGCCGTCGAAAAGATTTATAACGCGCCACATGTCCTGCCGATTGAAATGGCCGGGTTTGAGGTCATCAATGGCCTGCTCAACAGCTTTGTCCGCGCTGCCATCGACATTGACGAACACATCAATCACGGCAAACGCCTGCCGCCACAGGCAGACCGGATTGATAAGCTGCTGTCTGGCAAGATTTCAGATGCGTCCGATCTTTATAGCCGCCTGATGCGGGTGATGGATTACATTTCAGGCATGACGGATCGCTATGCCGTGACATTGTTCCGCAAATTGCAGGGTATTACGATTTAGTCACTTGAGTAGCCGCTCCAGCTGAACTTGTGACTTTCTAAGTTGCCTCTTTACTGAGCTTAGCGATGTTGAACGATCAACTCTTTGCGCATATCCATGGAAAGACATATTCGACAATTTCCAAGTATACCTCCTGTAAAGGCTTCTCAAAAAGACCTTCCCTGCAAAATTACCTGTACGCCGTTTTGCTAGAGATTTTCGGTACGCAACGGCAACTCTAAGCTTCCTGTGAAACTTAGCCAATGAGCCACTTCGGATAAGGACTTTCTTTCCATCAAAGGTCAGCCCCAAATACTCTATAGGTGCCCCAGAAACTTGCTCACCGTCGTATATATACCTCTTGGTTTTGTCCTCGTGAATCAACAGATTTGGTCCACTTGACAGCAACGTATTCTTAGCTTCCGTCAGAATCTCTAACTCATCTGAAAGCGGCTGGATGAAGATAACATCATCACAATATCGCCGATAAAATATCCCATGCTTTTTACACAAGGAATAAATCTCTCGGTCAAAATCAAGCATGTAAATATTTGATAACACTGCGGACATCGCAGATCCTTGGGGGATACCGTACTCGGCCGAGTGCACCTCAATAATTTTAGGAACTTTGCCACGCAAACGTTTCCTGAAATCAGAGGATGAGCAAATACGCTCTATTTGCCCCTTGATGATATCCTTCTCGCTCAACCCGAACTCGCTACAAACATCTTCAATACGGACCGTGCTATATTTCGTCAGCGCTCTGAATATTTTGTAGTGATCTTTAGGCAAATTGTCCTGCAGCAAGACTTCCTGCCACTTTTGCTTTAGTTGGCGATGATCTAGGTTTTCAAAGAATGATGTGATGTCTAAAGTTATGACTTTAGCACCATCTGTGCCTTTCAGAAACTGAAAGGCTTCAACCGCATTGGAGTAATTTGTTCCCATATTTGGTCGGTACGCAATTACCGATTCCGCAAACTCTTGCTCCCAAACAAGCTCTTCATAAAGGTCTGAGAGTTTTCTCGCATAGTATGAGAAAACATAACCATCCTTATGAGATGAAAGTTTAATAGGTCGCTTTTTAGGCGCGATACTTTTCCGACGTTTTATCTTTTTCCCGCTAGAATCTGGCTCTTTCACGGTCCGATAACGGCGACTGAGTATATCAAACTCCACAAACGGATAGAACGCGTGTCGGGCAACATTTTCAGGATTAGAGACAAACGACTTCGCCGCTTGAGGGCTCAAGCGATCATCAAAATGAGCGTAGTTCTTCCTACGATACCAATGTTTTCGCTTGAACAAAGAGCAAACCCCAGAGCCGGGTTGGCGCGCCCATCTGGCTCTGGGGTGACAAACTCATCTTTATGCCGAGGCACGCACGCCAACAAACTCGTTATGATACTATGGAGGTGCAATCAAATGATCGACACGCATCACAGCGCAAAGATTATTATCATTGTCAGGATACTAATCGTCTTTCTCAGGCGATTGATACTTGACGTTTCAAACCTTTACCCTTCCAGACAAAACACTGAAAGCTCATATACAGTAATTCATTTCCTAGGATTTGCAACCGTAAATAACGCCCGAATTTTAGAGTGCGCCACTAAATGATGTAGTGAATGCCGCATTCGGCCTTGTCCTGCCCGGCTCAACGTCCGACATGCACGTCGGTTGTGCCCGGATCAACCCGGTCAGTGCACGGCATGCAGCCGATGGACAGGAACCCTTCGGCCTGAAGCGGATGATGGATTACATTTCAGGCATGACAGATCGTTATGCCGTGACTTTGTTCCGCAAATTGCAGGGTATTACGATCTGATTGCGCAGACGTCACAGTGTTGTGAGCAACCATCTTTATGTTTCGAGCATCCAGTCAAACAGGCGGTGAACAGATGAAAACAGGCCGCCACCAATGTCGAGCTTGGCAAAAAGCGGTGGATGATGTGCATCATCAGCAATCTTGACCTCGGCAATCTGGGCCCGACTAGTCGGCTGAAAAGATCGTTGGAATTCTTCGGGCAATTGTTCTGATACCGGCAAAAGCGACGTCACCGTCCCGCGCAGGGTTTTGGTGCCGTAATGCATGGTAACTTCCTGCCCCGGCTCAAGTTCATACAGCGATCCGTTTTCGAAATACGCCAGAACATAGGGCTTCCCCGATGCAATTTTCATGATCGGATTGCCCGGACGGATTACGCTGCTTTCAATTGCTGAAACCTCTGTAATAATGCCACTAGCCGGTGCAACAAGCCGTCCTTCGTCGTAGGAGCGTTCAATCCTGTCAATCAGCACGTAGCGTTGATCAATCTGTTGATACAGAGCACCGAGTTCCGCGCGAAGCGAGGTGATATCGGACGTAATCCGTTCAAGGTCCTCGCGCGCGGTATATTCACGTTCATAAGCCGTGTTTAACGCCGTGCCGGTCGCCACACCATCCTCAAGCCCGGTTTCCATGCTTGTGCGAAATTTAGCCGCCGATTTCAGGCGTTTGCGCGCAAGTTCAATAAGTTGGCGTGCGCCGCCGATCTTACTGGTCATGCGCGCACGGTCGGCAGACAAGGTTGCCAGTTCAAACTGCAACCGTGCCAGTTCTTCATCATACTCGCGTGAGCTTAAATGCGCGACAACATCGCCGCGTTCAACGCGGTCGCCCTGACGTACGGCAATATCGCGCACCGTCCCGATATATTCGCTCGCCACCACATAGGGCCGCGCAATAACAAGACCATTGCCACGCAGAAAGAAGAACTGCCCAAAAAAGACATCAAAGGCCCAAAGTCCGACAAGCACAAGCAAGCCAACATAAATCCAACGTCCAAGATTGCGCTTTTTGGGGATGGCGCGCGGCTCGCGGATCAATCGGGTTGATGGTCGGTGATTTTTAAGTTTCATTTTCTCGACTACTTATTATCTGCACGGGTTTCACGCGCGGCATGTCGCACACGACGCGGCACGTAGTTGTCATCAAAGGACCGACGGAAAATCAGTTCGTCAAAGCAGGCGACAAGTCGCACAAACCGCAGGAACAGCGTATTAAATAGCCCATAGCCAATGACATACAGCCAAAGTCGCCCGATTGCCGGACGCGGACTGGCAATTTGGGCCATTGCAAACCCGATAATCCCAAACGCCGAATAAGCCAGAAGGTTCACAACCGCGATGATCCAGCCAAAGCTGCCATAGACTTCAAAAAGCCAAATCAGATAAATCACGAATGACAGCGACAGGAATGCCTGAAAGAACAGGATATCGATGGTTCCCAACGCATTGGACAGACGAAACTGTGCATCTGTCGGATCAAGAAACACCCTGTAGCGCCGCCAACGCATCCGCACCAGCGATCTGTCCCAACGCAATCGTTGGCGCACAAGCTGACCGAAAGTTTCGGGAACATCGGTCAAACTCCATGCGTCGGGCGCAAAACGGATCCGCCATCCGGCACGGCGGATTTTGTTGGTCAGTTCGGCGTCTTCGCCGGGACCAACCGACCAGCCACCAACCTGTTCAAGCGCCTGCCGGCGAAAGGCACCAAAGGCACCTGACACAATAAACAAGACGCCAAGCATATCGGACACCTGCCGACCCAAACCGATAGAAATCTGGTATTGAATAGCCTGCCAACGGGTCGCAAGTGAAACTTCTGGATTACGTACACCGAGGTTTCCGGCAACCGCACCGGTTTTCGGGTCGTCGAACCCTTTTAGCAATTCCTCAAACGCGTTGCAGTCATAGGTGGTGTCCGCATCTGCAATGATCACGATATCACCCGTGCATTCCGCCAGACCAAGATTGGCCGCGGCCGACTTTCCACCGCGAACCTGACTTGTCCGAACCACGTCGACCAGACCGTCGCGCATCAGGATATTGGCGACCTCCACACTTTTATCGGTCGAGCCATCATCCACAATCACGATTTGATCGGGGCGCACTGTTTGTTCGCGCATCGACATGATGGCACGCGGCAGATATTCCGCCTCATTATGGCCAGGCAGCAGAACCGAGATACGAGGACGGTTCAACGGCTTACGCGGCAGGCCGTCCGGCTTTTTGAAAATTGTCGCAATGCAGACCGCAATCCCGGCCAGCATGAACCGTGGCAACTCCAGCAAAAAGAAATGCCAGAACATCGCAAAAAATGCCGGAAAGCTTAGTGATATCAGATAATTGATACCATCAGCGAACATTACGAACCTCGCGCAAGATGTCGCGCACGGAACGGTCGGACCAGTCTTCGAAGCGATAATCGGGATGACCAGTCAGGTTTTTGCCAAGACCATCGTCAATACGCCGGACAATGGCATCAAATTCGCTGGCATCGGTTTCGGGGAAGGCAAACACAATCTGATCACCGGCCGCATACAGGAAATCTGAGTCCCGCAGAGTTTCGCGTAGCAGCTTGATCAACGTTTCGCGCATGGCACTGTCAAACCGGACGGGCTGAGCCAGATCATCCTGTCCGGTATTAATCCTGACGGCCGCGATGCTAAACGGGCGTCCATAACGCTGTGCCGTACTCAACCCGTTGTCAAGAAGGGCGACAAAGGTCGCGTAATCCTTAGAAGGTTCAAACTCACCCAGCGCATTTTCAAGACCGGGGACCGGCAACCGGCCCAGCAACAGGGCTTCGCGGCCTGCCTGGGAAAGACGGTAGTGATACCAGTCGCGTTGCGGGGCCTCGTCGCTCAGCGTCAGTTCGGCACAGTCAAGGCATTCGAAATATACATCGGGGCTTTCGGTGACGGCATGGCAATTGCCGCATTTTTCGACACGTCCGGGCTTGTCATAATCTACCCCGAAATGATTCAGGTTTTGCTCACAGGACGGACAGATCATCCTGCCGCCCGCACTTAACTGAAAGGCATCTTGTGGCCCCTGATGTCCGCAAGAAAAGTGATGAACAATGTCGAGTTCCTGTAGGTCCGACGACCGGCACTCCGGGCAATTTTCGGCAACATTCAAACGCGATGAACCACAATGTCCACAAAGGTGGGTTTTACGCCAGTAGTCACGTTCCAGAAGCCCTTGCCAGTACAACTGCGTCAAAAGGCTTCGCGATGCCAGATCAGGGCGAAGTCGCGAATACGCCACAGATGATCGGCTTCCGGGTGCCCATGCAGGCACCGCGTCACATTGGCGGGTTGCAAGGTAGCCCAGAACATTCAGCCCTTCGCGGTCTTCCTTTGGGCGTGTACTGCCAAGTTTTGCAATCCGGCTTAGCTTTTCATAAGCGTCGCGGGTTGCTTCATGGAGGAACTGATGACTGATTTCGGGAAAGGCACCATCGACAAATTCCGGTGGATTTTCACCGAACCAATAGATCGGGAAAAGATCGTGAGTCGCGGCTGCGCGCAGGGTAATGATCGCTTCTTGCGACAAATCAGCATTCTGATCACAGAACACCGCCGAGAAATTACGTGAATTCGTTGCTTTGCGTACATTGACAGGCAGTTGTTCGAACATGCCAATTGTCAAAACGTCAAGCAGTTCAGCTTGCGCTACTTTCATTGTTGATTTGCCCTTTTCGTCCAACCAGTCCGCGCCTTACCGGTTCATATTCGACCAGCTTTACGAGCATCGGATTAACTAGCCATACGCACAAAAACGCATGACGGGTCACAAAGCAACGTGACATGTTTTTTTATTTTTCAATGAAATATGGGATAATTTTGACGGATTTTAAAAAGACGCCGGTTTCACACGAATGGAACCATAAGTTATATTCAAAACGGCCACCTGATCACAGGTGGCCGTTTTGGTTCTGATATCCGATGTTGAGATGTTCAGATAATGTAATGGATACCGCATTCGGTTTTATCCTGCCCGGCCCAACGGCCCGCACGCACATCGGTTGTGCCCGGATCAACCCGATCGGTGCATGGCATGCACCCGATGGATAAAAAACCCTCTGCCTGAAGCGGATGACGCGGCAGTGCGCGATGCTCAAAAATATCGTCGATATCTTCGGGCTTATATCCGGCGAGCGGGTTGATCTTGATCCGCGTACCAGCCGTTTCAATCGCAGGAAGCGCGTCACGTTCCCCACCATGGAAACGCTTACGTCCGGTCAACCAAGCATCATAGCCCGTGAGTGCTCGTTGAAGCGGCTCAACCTTTCGCAAATAGCAGCATTTCGCCACATCGGATGCAAACAGCATTCCGTCGGGATCATCTGCTTTGAGCTTGTTTTCATCCGGACGCATGATCTTGATATTGGTCAAGCCAAGCTGATCGACCAGCTTTTCGCGGTACGTATGGGTTTCACCAAACAGCTTGCGGGTATCAAGGAAAATGATCGGCAGATTGGCATCCACCTCGGCCACCAGCGCCAGCAGTGCTGCGGCCTCTGTCCCGAAGGATGAGGTCATCGTGATTTTGCCGTTGAATTCTTCATGCACCATTGGCTCGATCAGCGAAACGCCCTGCAAGTGGCCGTAACGCTTCATCAAGTCCGCCGCACGATCAGTCGCCTCCTCGACGGACATGGACCCGCCGGTGACGATGTCTTCTTCACGCATTACATTCATGGCAACCATCCACGACGATCAATATATTCGTCGGTTTTTTTCAGCAATGTCGGCATGTCCGCCCCCGACGCTTTCCATTTTTCGCGCTGATCGGACAGCTCGCGCAGTCGCTGTTCCCAGCTTGGCACCAGCCATTTTTCAATCGCACGCCGGATACGTCCGGCTAATCTTGGGCTATGACCGTTGGTCGAAATCGTGATCATCAAGTCACCACGCTGGACGCGCGCTGGCGAGAAAAAATCACAGTATTCCTTGACGTCTTCGACATTGGCAATCGTGCCGACCGCCTTGGCAATGGCGGCCAACTCGGCGGACTTTTCTTCGCCAAGGTCGACAATAAACATAATGGACGCCGCATTGACATCTGCCGAATTTGGCAAATAGCGATGCAGACGATCACCAGCCTGTCGGGCCAGTTCAGGTATCGGGTTTTCAGAATAGACGGTGACGTATCTCGCCCCATCACCGTCAAGCTGTTGCAAACGGTTCAGCGTGGGCTGACCGTTGCCGACCAATGCGACCGAAAGCCGCGTCAGGTCCAGATTGATGGGAAACATCGTAGATCCTCTAAAGGGTTTCTGTTGGTTAACCCTGACAATGAGTGTGGAGATTAAAAAATTCAATACATTTTTTATGTGTTTTTAATTTATATAACACTATTTAATGTGTTTATTTAACATGGACCTGAGTGATCTGAAGGCATTGAGATATCCGTACAGCTTTTCATGCATTTTTTGGAAAACCACCCTATATTGGGCCAAATTCCGCCGGCAAGCGTGTCCGCACGCACTGAATGACGAGAGAACCACCAAATGCCCAATAGTGTCTCCCCCGCCCTGTCAGGTCAGGTCCTTCAAAACCCGGCCCCTGATACAGTCGCCCATAAGAATGTCGCCATCTGGCTGTTTTCCTGTGCCGCACTTGTGTTCATCATGGTGGTGATTGGCGGGCTGACACGCTTGACGGAGTCGGGGCTTTCGATTGTTGAATGGCGACCATTCACCGGGATCATCCCGCCGTTGAACGACGCGGACTGGGCCGCCCTTTATGCCAAATACAGCCAGTATCCCGAATTCCAGAAAATCAATGCCTGGATGTCCGTGGATGATTTCAAAAACATCTTCTGGCTGGAATTCATTCACCGGCTTTGGGGCCGTTTGATCGGCATTGTGTTCTTCATCCCGTTCGTCTGGTTTCTTGCCAAACGCTCAATTGACGGCGCGACCAAATGGAAACTGTGGGGACTTTTCATCCTTGGCGGGCTTCAGGGCCTGATGGGCTGGTACATGGTGATGAGCGGTCTGGTGGACCGCCCCGATGTCAGCCAGTATCGTTTGACTGCCCATTTCGGATTGGCGTTGGTGATTTTCATCGCCCTTTTGTGGGTTGGACTTAATCAGTACGCCCCGCGCCCCGTTGGCACAAACGGATCAAAACGTGGATTGCAATTGCTGTGTCTGATCGTGTTCACCGCCCTTTCGGGCGGCTTTGTTGCCGGGCTGGATGCCGGATATGCCTTTAACACCTTCCCTTTGATGGATGGGCAACTGATCCCGGACGGCCTTTATGTGTTTGATCCAACGTGGCTGGCCCCGTTTGAAGACCATATGACCGTGCAATGGGATCACCGTTGGCTGGCTAAACTGACCTTTGTACTGGTGCTGGTGTTCTGGTGGCGGGCCGGAAAATGGGACCTGACATCTAATCAACGCTTTGCAACACATCTGGTCTTGGCCGCAGCCTGTCTTCAGGTGGCACTTGGCATCTCGACCCTGCTGTCCGTTGTCTGGTTGCCGCTTGGCGTCGCGCATCAGGCTGGTGCGGTAGTATTCGTCGGAACCGCAACCTATGCAGCCTATAAGCTACGCCGCGCAAACTGACAAAACCACAGAAATTGCAATATCGCAAAAAGGGCAGCCCGCGGGCTGCCCTTTTTGATTTTGTAGCCCCCATGCCGGTTAGGTATCGGCGCGGTGCAGTGCCTTTCTAATCCGACGCATCGAAATCCAGATCGCAGCCAATACCACCGGCACCGCCAACCCGGTCGCCATCCGATCATTGATTGGAACGCCCACATCCTTAAGCGCCTTAAACAAATAGCCCAGCAGACCAATCGCATAATATGTAATGGCGGCCACAGACAGGCCTTCGACGGTTTGTTGCAGGCGAAGTTGTAATTTAACCCGGCGATCCATGCTGGCCAGCAGATCGCGGTTTTGGGCTTCCAGCAGGATATCAACGCGGGTGCGCAGCAGATTATTGGCGCGTGCCACACGTTTCGACAAAACTTCCAACCGATCCCCGATGTTCTGGCAGGTCCGCATGGCGGGCGCCAATCGGCGCTCCATGAACTCGGTAATGGTTTGCAATCCTTCTACCCGTTCTTCGCGAAGTTCGATCAAGCGGGCCTGAACAATGCGGTAATAAGCGCGCGCCGCACTGAAGCGATAATTCAAAGATGCCGCCATTTCTTCGGTCTGGGCGGCAAGGTCGGTCAATTTAGATAGGGTTTCTTCGTCATTGGTTTGTGTCTTGCTGGCCATTTCAGCGGTGATGTCTGATAGCCGGGTGTCAATCTCGGAAACCTTGGGGGTTGCACAATGGGCCAATGGAAAGGCCAGCAAAGCCATCATGCGATAGACTTCGATTTCCTTGAGACGTTGAACCAGACGCCCGGTTTGAAGCTGTTCCATCCCCTGATCACGGATCAGAATGCGGCCAAATCCATCGCCATGCAGGCGAAAGTCCGTCCAGACCTTTGCCGTGCCACCGAGAACACGGCTGCCGGTCAGGCCGTTATGATCAAACAGGCGTGAAATTTCTTCGTCGTTACGCCCGGTTTTTTCAACCGCGATGTGCAGGCCAACAATCAACTGTCCGGGTGTCGCTGACAACCAATCCTGTGGCACCAAATTGATCACCGGGTCTTCAAACGGGTCATCAAACTCGGCGGACCTTTTAAAGACATAGACCGTGAATTCCGCATGACGTTCCCAAATGACGGTGAAACCGTCACAGGCAGCTTCGTAATATTTCTGGTCGGCCGCCGGGGGTGTCAGGCTGTATCGGCGGCAAAAAGACAGGAAGTGATCGCGCACTTCATCGTCAAGGTCTTCGCCCGCGTGAAACGCAATGCAAGAACATCGCGCCGGGCTTGAAACCCCACCAAACGGGCGGGCATGGATTTCATTATGGAGTGCGACACGCTGGGGATGTTCAACAAACATTGCCACGGGCTTTCATAATTGGCCATTGCGGTCTATATAAAACGTTCGGACTGCAGTTTTGAAACATCGTTTTGAACCGCAAACCGACACACCCTGTATAGACGAAAGTCCAAGGTGACAGAAACCCCAGAAAGCATAAGGGAAAATACTGTCACAGGTGCTTTCATCATATGGGGAAAATCATTTGCCCGGCCAACGCTTTGACGGCCCCCAAGGAGGTTTCATGACCGATCTTCGCACCACCGACAATCTGTTTTTCGCCAAAGGTGATCTTGATCGCGAACGGCTTGAAAATCAGGTCAATGACGCGCTCGGCGCAGCAGAAGACGGGGAACTGTTTTTGGAATACCGCCAGTCTGAAAGTCTGGTCTGGGATGATGGCCGCCTGCGCAGTGCCAATTTTGATACTGCACAAGGGTTTGGCCTGCGCGCTGTTGCCGACGAAGCCACCGCGTTTTCGCACTCCAACGAACTCTCGAACGATGCGGTTGCCCGGGCTGCCGAGACCGTTAAGGCGGTTGGACAAGGGCGTTCCGGCAAAGTCGATCTTGGATCGATTGGTACCAATATATCGCTTTATTCGGATGTGAACCCGCTGGGTGAGGCAACGTTTGAGGCCAAAGTTGACCTTCTGGCACAGATTGATGCCTATGCCCGATCACGCGATCCGCGCGTAGCCCAAGTATCCGCATCGATTTCGGGTAACTGGCAAGCGGTACAAATCTGGCGTTCTGGCGGCCAGCGCATTGGCGATATTCGCCCATTGGTGCGGTTCAACGTGTCGGTTGTCGTCAAACAGGGCGACCGAATGGAATCGGGTTCCCACGGTGAAGGCGGGCGGATTGGCTATGACGGTTTCTTTGACGAGAAAACCTGGAAATCCGCCGTCGACGAAGCACTTCGTCAGGCCGTCGTGAACCTTGAATCCGTCGCCGCACCGGCAGGTGAAATGACTGTGGTGCTCGGTCCGGGTTGGCCGGGAATTTTGCTACATGAAGCGATTGGTCACGGGCTTGAAGGCGATTTCAATCGTAAAGGTACATCGGCCTTTGCCGGTCTGTTGGGCCAACGCATTGCATCCCCCGGCGTTACCGTTGTCGATGATGGCACCATCAATGATCGGCGCGGGTCACTGTCGATTGATGATGAAGGCACCCCGACCCAGCAAACCGTTCTGATCGAAGACGGTATCCTTAAGGGCTTTATGCAGGATCGATTGAATGCACGTCTGACCGGGGTTAAATCCACCGGCAATGGCCGTCGTCAATCTTATGCTCACGCCCCGATGCCCCGCATGACCAACACCTATATGCTGGGCGGTGACAAAGACCCTGCTGAAATACTGGCATCGGTCAAAAACGGTATCTATGCCGTCAATTTTGCCGGCGGTCAGGTTGATATCACCTCGGGTAAATTCGTATTTTCCGCATCCGAAGCCTATTTGATCGAAAATGGCAAACTCGGCGCGCCGGTCAAGGGTGCGACCCTGATTGGCAACGGCCCCGACAGCCTGACCAAGGTTTCAATGGTTGGCAACGACATGAAACTTGATAACGGGATTGGCACATGCGGCAAGGATGGTCAGGGCGTTCCTGTGGGTGTCGGCCAACCGACCCTGCGCATTGACGGCCTGACCGTGGGCGGAACGGCGGTATAACCCGCCTCCCCTCCCGCACAGGGGAATGACCTATTTTCATACAGATAACTTATCCTATTGTATGATGATACTATGCTGTTCATCACGAGGACACCCATCGGGCGCATGGCTTACATCATGCGCCCGGACCTCATAATCTGTCTAAAGTAGATTCAAAAAGATTTCGGATGCAGTCTGCCGGGTTTCGACACCTGAGCACCTTGCATTCGACCGGTTGGGAGACCGGAAAAATCTGCGAGATTTTGGGGGATAACTTGAAGACAAGCCGATCGCGGCACGGCACAGCATTATTGGCTGTGCTCGGGGTCTTGGTAATGGGGATAACCGGTGCCGATGCGCAACAAGGCGTCGATGTGCGCACCGACGAGGCACGCCAGCTTTCCACTGATTTTGACCGGCTTACAGATGTCACAGAACGGGCAAACCGTTTGCTTAAAACCGATGATGGCGGCGACATCACCTACGGCGACATTCTTGCCAATCCTGATGATATTGTTTTGAATTTCCGCTGGGCCAAGGCGCAACTTGGACGCGGTGATGTGCGCGGCGCATCGGCCACCCTTGAACGTATTCTGGTTCTTGATCCAAACCTTGCACCGGTGCGTTTGTATTACGCGATTGTTCTGTATCGCCTTGATAGCCTTGATGAAGCACGTGCGCAGTTTGATCGCCTACGGGGGATGAATGTATCGCCAGAAGTTGCTTCCGATATTGATCGGTATATCTCGGCCATTGAACGCCGCCGCAAACGCTTGCGGCAGGCCGTTACCCTGACACTGGGCAGTCAGATCGACAGCAACCGAAATGCCGCCGCATCAGACAAGGAACAGCTGGTAACCGGAACATTAACGCAAATCACGTCGAGTTCGGACAAACCAACCAATGACATCGCCTATATCGGGGCTCTGCGCTATGATCTGAGCTACGATCTTGGCTATCAGGAAGGTCATGAAATCTTTGCCAGTATGACCGGCTATGCCAGTGATCAGGTGCAACTGGACTCCCTTGATCTTGGATCGTTTTCGGTTGATGCCGGGGCGCGTATTCGCGGCGGATATTGGGTTTTGACACCATCGGTCAACCAAACCGCACAATCGCTTTCCAAGGAAAAGTACCTGACATCGCGCACGGGTCGACTGCGCCTTGATTGGAACCCGCGCCCGTTCTTTAATTTGAACGGTGATATCAGCTATTCTGACGAACGCTATCAAAACACCTCTGAGTCCAGCGCACTGCGTCTGCATTCCGGGCAACGCTATGGCGCACGACTTGGTGGTAACTACACGTGGACACCTAATAACCGCACCACGGTTAATCTTTTTGCGGGTGAAAAAGACGCTGCCCGCAACTATTATAGTTATGACAGCTTGAGCGGCGAGCTGATCCATGCTTATCTATTTGGCGGGGGAAGTTACATAAGCGGAAGTATCCGCCATGGTATTGATCGTTATCGCGACCCGGATTTTCTGGTGACCGGCAATTCGCCGCAACACCGGGTGGATCGCAGCACACGGACAAGATTGACCTATGGCGCACCACTTTCGCAATTACTGCCGTCTGATTTGTTTGGGGATAGCAAAGCGGCAGATCAGGTATACAGCTTTTTGGCACCGATCAATTGGTCCATCACGGGTGAATATCTGAACACAAAATCAAACATTCCCAATTACGAATATCACAATGCCCGGGCGCAGTTTTATCTGACCCGGCGATGGGAGTTCTAGGAATGCCAGACCATGTAACCGCCACCCGTTCCAACCGTTACCTTACGCGATGGATAAAAACGTTTGCAGTGGGCAGTACCCTTGCGCTCTGCATGTCACTAACGGCACCGGCAAAAGCCGACCTTAACGCCGAAATGGCAGGTGTTTCTGCAGCCGTGACCGGGGAAGTTATCCTCGCCAAATCGGCGGGCGAAATCGGCACGTTGGTTGAAAGTGGCATGCCGGTTTATCTCGGGGACCGCATTACCACATCGCCCAATGCCGGGATGCAGATCCTGCTGCTGGACGAGACGGTTTTTACCATTGGCCCAAACAGCGACATTGCAATTGATGAATTCGTCTATGATCCCGTAACCGGTGATGGCCGCATCGTGGCCGACATGGCGCGCGGGGTGATGCGCTTTGTCACGGGTAAAATCCCACTCAACAATCCGGCCAGCATGGACATCAACCTTCCGGTTGGCTCCATCGGCATTCGCGGCACCATTGGCCTGATCCGGTCGGTCTCCGCCGAGCAAGCCAATCAAATCATGCCCGGCACATTTGATACATCCAGCCCGGATGGCGCCAATCAGCAGATTTTCATGGCGGTCAACCAGGGGCCGGGGCTGTCGCGCAATGACACCACATCGCGCCCCGGCGCCTTTGCCGTATCCGATCAGACCGGCAACAGCGAAAACATCACCGGTGAGAATTTCGGCGTCTTTGTCAGCAACTCGGTTGTGACCGAGCCGGCGCGTTTCCCGCAACAAGTCGCCACTTATGATTTCTCGGCCAATCTTGTCCGCACAGCATCGCGTCAGGCTAATGACGACGGCAGTTCTCCGACTTCCGCGCCGACAAGCAGCTCTGCACCCTTGGTAAGTCAGCAACAAGCTACGCAGGCGAACAGTCAAACTGGATCGACGATGGCAGCGTCACTTGATGCCGCCTTAGCCCAAGTGAGCACGACCAGCCCATCTTCGACAGAAGATGAAACCACGTCGATCCTCGGCAATGTTACCAGCTCAAGCAGCAGCGACGGCGGAAGCAATAGCGGGAGCGATACATTCACTTTTGACGCATTGCGCCAAGTCTCAAGTGGCAGCGCAACAACTGGAACCTTGAATGTTAATGGCGGTGGAATTTCATACGATTTCTCTACGACGATTGATTACGCCAACAGAACTATAGGTGTTTCATTTAGCAACATTAATGATGGTAATGTAGCAAGTGGCAGTGCGTCATTCTCTGGTTTTAGTTATATTGGTGCGTCTGGGAATGTAGCCTTCGATGCTAACGATTTCACACTTGCCAACGGATGTGAAGTTCTGAGCGTTGGTTGCAATCCTTCGGCAGAGTTTACAGACGCGACTCATGTGGATTTCAACCTGAAAACCACCAACGTTCCAAATGGAAATGCATCATCAGGGACATTGAACTGACCCCCTTTGTCCTGCTATCCAAAGCACAGTCATGCGTCTGACCAAAGCAAACCTGCTGCGCATTTTGCATTACCTAGTCCCATTGGGCATTCTGCTGACCTGCATTTTTATGCGGTGGCAGGATGTGCCGTTTGTTGATCAGTTACGCCTGAGCGTTTTTGATACCTATCAGCGCATTTCTCCACGGACTTACGAAGATGTCGGGGTGCGGATTGTTGACATTGACGAGCCCAGCCTTGAGGAACTTGGTCAATGGCCCTGGCCACGCACACGGCTGGCTGGGCTTCTATACCGTTTGCGGTCAGCTGGTGCACAGGTTGTCGGGTTTGACATTGTGTTTGCCGAACCGGACCGAACATCCCCCGCCCGTGTTGTCAACGACTGGCCATCAGGTCCGGACACCGACAAAATCAAGGCTCTGGCCGATAACCTTCCCGATCATGATGCGCTGTTTGCCCAGTTCATTCGTGGCACGGGACAGGTGGTTACCGCCATCCAGCTGACCACCAAGAAAATCGATAAGTTGCCGCGCCAGATCGGCAATTTTAGCGTTGCTGGCGAGGCCGGACGCACACTTTCCGATTTTATTCCGGTGCTGCCCGGGGCGGCCAAAAACCTTGATGCGATTGAGGACGCCGCCAGTGGCAACGCATTGGTCAATGTATCGCCTGAGCAGGATGGCATTGTCCGCCGGGTGCCATTGCTCGCCGCCCTTGATCATGAACTTCCCGCTATTGGCATGCCTGTTTATCCCACACTATCGATGGAAATGTTGCGTGTGCTGCAAAATGCGCCGCGCACCATGAATGTAAGGATGTCAGGTGCAAGTGGCACAGAACGCTGGACACAATCGCAAGGGATTGAGGCCATCCGCGTTGGCGCAGTTACCATTCCGACCGATCATGCCGGACACATGTGGGTGCATTTCACAGGCCATCAGACGGATCGGTATATTTCCGTAGCCGACGTTATGAATGACGCGCTGCCCAGCGGCAGCCTACAAAACAAAGTTGTTCTGGTCGGAACAAGTGCGGCGGGGCTTCTTGATTTGCGGTCCTCGCCGCTTGACCGGGTTTTACCCGGTGTGGAAGTTCATGCCGAGATGCTTGAACAAATGATCCTTGAACATTTTCTAACCCGCCCCTATTGGGCGGCAGAGGCCGAAACCATTGCCTTATTGATACTCGGTCTATTTTTTGTTCTGGCCGTCCCACGCCTGGGTGCAATTTGGCCCGCGGTCATTGGCAGCTGCTTAGCGCTTGGAGCAATCACCTTTTCCTGGTGGGCCTATAGTAGCCAATTGTTGCTGATTGATCCGGCCTATCCGCTGATCAGTCTTTTGGCGGTGTATCTTGCCACCAGTTTGATCGGCTTTATGCGTACCGAGGGCGAACGCCGACAAGTTAGGTCTGCTTTTGCCAACTATCTGTCCCCGGCATTGGTCGAACAACTTGCCCGTCACCCCAACCGATTGAAACTTGGCGGGGAAACCCGTGACATGACATTGATGTTTTGTGATGTGCGTGGATTTACCGCAATTTCCGAAGGGTTCAAATCCAATCCGCAAGGCTTAACCCGCCTGATCAACCGGCTTCTGACCCCGCTTACCGACTGTATCCTTCGGCGTGAGGGCACGATTGATAAATACATGGGCGACTGCATCATGGCATTCTGGAATGCGCCACTTGATGTCAAAAACCATGCCCATCAAGCCTGCGAAAGCGCACTTGCGATGCGGCGTGCACTTGATGAACTCAATACCGAACGCCAAACCGAAGCGACAAATGAAAACAGCCCCTTCATGCCGCTAAATGTCGGGATCGGGATAAATTGCGGAGACTGTCTTGTTGGCAACATGGGGTCTGATCAGCGGTTTGATTATTCGGTTCTGGGCGATGCGGTCAATCTGGCATCACGTCTTGAGGGACAGTCAAAAAATTATGGCGTTGATATCGTTCTGGGCGAAGCCATCGCGAAACGCGTTGAAGACGATTTTGCCATTCTCGAACTTGATCTGATTGCGGTAAAAGGCAAAAGCGAAGCGGTTCATATTCACGCACTTTTGGGCGATGCAAACCTGAAAAACTCGGATGGTTTTGCCTTGCACCGTAACGCACATCAAAACATGATAAATGCATACCGTGCCCAGAATTGGGACGAGGCAAAGGCCTTGCTCGATCAATGCCGCGAAATGTCGCGCCCCACTGACAACTCTGGACCGCTCGACGGACTTTATGATCTTTATGAAGAACGGATCCGCCTCTTCCGCGCGACACCGCCGCCCACCGACTGGAACGGTGTTTTTGTTGCGATCAGCAAATAGTGCCTCTTGCCATGTGGTCGAAATCACAACACTCTGCTGAAGGCCAACCGTTCCAGCCCCACCAGAAGACCACCGCCACCAAAGCGACAAAGAGGATTTGATGAACTTCTCATCTGACAATGTTTCGCCGATCTGCCCCGAAATCCTGTCTGCCATCGCAGCGGAAAGTGAAAGTGCCGCCCTGCCCTATGGCGCGGATGACAAAAGTCAGCAGCTTGATGCCGCCTTTTCCGAGCTGTTTGGAACCGAGGTCGCGGTTGTTCCGGTGGCAACCGGCACGGCGGCAAACCTGATTGGTCTTTCGGGTCTGGTGTCACCGTTTGGCGGGGTGGTTTGCCACCACCGCGCCCATATCAATATGACGGAATCAACTGGGGTGGCATTCTATGGCGGGGGAACAAAGCTTTTGGGACTTGATGGCCCATCGGCAAAGATCGAGGCGGCGACACTTGATAGCTTTTTGACCGCACACAGCCCCAATGGCATGCATTCGGTAGACCCCGAATGTGTCGCCATTACCCAGACCACCGAGTTCGGTACAGTTTATACTGTTGATGAGGTCCATGCGATTGGCTCGGTATGTCAGAAACACGACATGCGACTGTTCATGGATGGTGCACGGTTTGCCAACGCGGTTGCTGCCCTTGAATGCCATCCAGCCGATATCACGTGGAAGGCTGGCGTTGATGTATTGAGTTTCGGGGCGACCAAAAACGGCGCCTTGGCGGTGGATGCCATTATCCTGTTTGACCCGGAATTACGCCGTCACACCGAAAAAAGCCGCAAGCGCGGCGGACATCTGTTTTCCAAGCACCGCTACCTTGCAGCACAGCTTCTGGCCTATGTGCAAGATGACCTTTGGCTGCGCAATGCGCGCCATGCCAATGATGCGGCAATGACCTTGATGGACAGCCTGCAATCGCTTGGTGCGAAGGCGGCCTTCGCACCACAGGGCAATGAGCTGTTTATGCATATGACCGATGAGCTTGCGGGAAAACTGCGCGACGGCGGACTGGTGTTTCGCCCATGGGCATCAATCGGCCCGGATGCCTATCGGTTTGTGTGTGCGTGGAACAGCCCGATTGATGTGATCCGGGAGCTTCCCAAAACCATCGCCGGGTAACGCCGATCATTTTCAGGACACATACAGCCGTGCACGGATGATGGCCACCATTGCCATGATCAAGGATTGCGTGTGATAACGTCGCTTAACAAACGTCTCATCCGTCTTAGCCACCAAGATATATACGAGAAAACCGATGAATTTTGCGTCTGATAACGTATCGCCCTTTTGCCCCGAGATCCTCGCTGCCCTTACCCAAGAAGGTAAAGACAACGCCCCGGCATATGGTGGCGACGATATCAGTCAGCAACTTGATACCGCCTTTTCCCAACTGTTTGACACCGACGTTAAAGTCATTCCGGTCGCAACAGGGACGGCAGCAAATTGCATCAGCCTATCCGCCCTTGTATCGCCCTATGGCGGGGTGATTTGCCATCACGAGGCCCATATCAACGAAGACGAAAGTACCGGCGTTGCGTTCTTTACCGGCGGGGCGAAGCTTTTGCCAATGGATGGCCCGACCGCAAAGATCGAGGCCGACGCCCTTGACCGTTTCATCGCCGGACAGGCAAATCGCGGCGTGCATTCGGTAGCCCCGGAATGCGTTGCCATCACACAGGCCAGCGAACTGGGCACGGTTTACAACGTTGAAGAAGCCCACGCGATTGGCGATGTGTGCAAAAAGCATGGATTACGCCTGTTTATGGATGGAGCCCGGTTTGCCAATGCAGTTGCGCATCTGGGCTGTCACCCGGCCGATATCACATGGAAGGCCGGAGTGGACGCCGTCAGTTTTGGCGCGACCAAGAACGGCGCGATGGCGGTCGATGCGATTGTGCTGTTTGACACCAACCTGAAATCCCGGATTGAACAGGCGCGCAAGCGCAGTGGACATTTGCACTCCAAACACCGGTATCTTGCGACCCAGCTTCTGGCTTATGTCAAAAACGATGTCTGGCTGAAAAATGCTGGGCATGCCAATGATGCAGCAACGGTTCTTGCCGATATTCTGTGCCAGCACGGTGCCACACTTGCCCATCCGTCAGACGGCAATGAATTGTTCGTAAATCTTGACGCCGATCTTGCCGAGAAACTGCGTGCGGCTGGTGTTCAATTTCATCCGTGGCCGTCGCTTGGTGCAACTGTTTATCGGTTTGTCGCAGCATGGAGCACGGATATCGCGCAAGTGCGCGAACTTAATGCACGCATAAGTTAACATTGCGGGCGAACGGGGAGCGATATTCAAACGAATCCTTCAAATTCAAATAGATACGAATCGTTTAAAACCACATAGCCAAGACGTGATATTCACGTTTCCCTGTCTCAGCCCTGAAAAAAATGCACGGCTCCCATACATAATTAGGGGAGTAATTTTCATAAAAATAACAAACACTTGACATAAATTCATCATTCAAGGGGCTTGCCTTATCTACGTAGAACCACGCAGCAAGCGTTGACGATACCTAGAAACCCTGATTATTTTCCCTCGTCGATTACCAACATAGAGTGTTGTTGGATCGGGTAACCCCGTCCGTTCCAATGCGCACACTGCCAAGCATGACTTTCAACAAGATCATGTGGTGTGTGCCATTGTGTTCGGGCCAGCCTTGAGGGAGGCATTTAATGAAAGCGAATTTCGTCAAAGCGGCGATTGGTGCAGGTCTGCTTGCAGCGACCGCACTTGCTGCTCCGACTGCTGCTTCGGCAAAAACTCTGGTGTATTGCTCGGAAGGTAGCCCGGAAGGCTTTAACCCGCAGCTTTACACATCCGGCACCACCTTCGACGCCTCCTCGCGTCAAATTTTTAACCGTCTGGTACAGTTCAAACGCGGCACCACCACCATCGTTCCTGGTCTCGCGACCAGTTGGGACGTTTCAGCCGACGGTACGGAGTACACCTTCAAACTGCGTGAAGGTGTCAAATGGCATACGACCAATGACTTTACGCCGTCGCGCGATTTCAATGCCGACGACGTGATCTTCTCTTTCATGCGCCAGCTCGACAAGGACCACGCATATAACGGCGTTTCAGGTGGCTCTTACGAGTACTTTAACTCAATGTCGATGGGCGACCTAGTCAAGGACGTTGTCAAGGTTGACGACTATACCGTCAAGTTCATTCTTAACCGTCCGGAAGCGCCGTTCATTGCCAACATGGCGATGGATTTCGCATCAATCCTGTCGGGTGAATATGCTGATAAAATGATGGAAGCCGGTACCCCGGAAAATGTTGACCTGAACCCGGTCGGCACCGGTCCGTTCCAGTTGGTTCAGTACCAAAAAGATGCGGTTATCCGTTACAAAGCATTCCCCGAATACTGGGAAGGCAAAGCACCCCTCGACAATCTGATCTTTGCCATTACGCCTGACAGCACTGTTCGTTATCAGAAGCTGAAAGCTGGCGAATGCCATGTCATGCCATTCCCGAACCCGGCTGACCTGACCGCGATGGATGCTGATGAAGACATCAACCTTATGAGTCAGGAAGGCCTGAACGTTGGCTATCTTGGGTACAACACCCAGAAAGAACCCTTCACCGACGTGAAGGTTCGTAAAGCACTGACCATGGCGATTAACAAAGACGCCATCATCGAAGGTGTTTATCAGGGTGCTGGGGTCGCGGCGAAAAACCCGCTTCCGCCAACGATCTGGTCATACAATAACGATACTGTTGATGACAAATACGATCCGGAAGCTGCCAAAGCCATGCTGGCAGAAGCTGGTTATCCGGACGGCTTCACCACCGATGTCTGGGCCATGCCGGTTCAGCGTCCTTACAACCCGAACGCACGCCGTATGGCGGAGATGATTCAGGCTGATTGGGCGAAAATTGGTGTGAATGCTGAAATCGTATCCTACGAGTGGGGCGAATACCTTGAACGCACCAAGAAAGGTGAACAGGGTACCTTCATGCTCGGCTGGACCGGCGACAACGGCGATCCCGATAACTTCCTTGCGGTTCTGCTTGGTTGCGACGCTGTTGGCAGCGCCAACCGTGCACAGTGGTGCAACGAAGAGTTCGACAACCTGATTCAGCAGGCAAAAACTACTGCGGACGTTCTTGAGCGTACCCGTCTGTACGAAGAAGCTCAGGTTGTCTTCAAACGTGAAGCACCTTGGGCAACCATCGCACACTCGGTCGTTTTCGAACCGCTGCGTAAAGAAGTTGTCGACTACAAGATTGATCCGTTCGGTGGTCACATCTTCTATGGCGTCGACCTCGAAGAATAAAACGTACCAAAACCTTGTCAAAGAGGCCCGGACTTCCGGGCCTCTTTGCAATTCCGCAAAATAGAGAGAGACATCCACCCACAACCCTACCTGTGCGTGGATGCAATAAAGGCCCGATGGCATGCTAGGTTTCCTTTTACGCCGTTTGGGTGACGTCATACCCACCTTCTTTGGCGTTACCATTCTGGTGTTTCTGATGATCCACCTGATCCCAAGCGACCCGATCCAGATGATGGCAGGTGAACGTGGCGTTGATCCCGCACGCTATGCCGAACTGCAAAAGGAATACGGTTTCGACAAGCCACTTGTCGTACAGTATTTCAATTATCTCGGCGGCGTGTTGCAGGGTGATTTGGGAAAATCCTTTGTCACCAAACGTCCGGTGATTGAGGAATTCGCAACCCTGTTCCCGGCAACCATCGAGCTAAGTGTGATGGGCATATTGTTTGCCGTCATAATCGGCCTGCCACTTGGGGTAATCGCAGCAATAAACAGGGGGAAATGGCTGGACCATCTAACGATGAGCCTGTCATTGACCGGTTACTCTATGCCAATCTTCTGGTGGGCATTGCTGCTGATCATGTTCTTTTCGACGAGTCTTGGCTGGACCCCAGTGTCCGGGCGTTTGTCGGTCCTCTACTATATCGAACCCACTACGGGCTTCATGTTGATCGATACGTTGCTCAGTGGCGAAAAAGGTGCGTTTACCAGTGCGCTCAGCCACTTGATCCTGCCGACCATAGCACTGGGGACCATTCCCATGGCAGTGATCGCACGTATGACACGGTCATCAATGCTCGAAGTTCTGGGCGAGGAATATATTCGTGTCGCACGCGCCAAGGGATTAACCCCCATGCGCGTCATCATGGTCCATGCATTGCGCAACGCACTGATCCCGGTAATCACGGTGATCGGCCTTCAGGTTGGTGTACTGTTTGCCGGTGCGATCCTGACCGAAACCATCTTTTCGTGGCCCGGCATTGGTAAATGGATTGTCGAGGCACTAAACCGTCGCGATTACCCGACCATTCAGGGGGGCATCTTGATGATTGCCTTTGTCGTGATGGGTGTGAATCTGTTTGTTGATCTGATGTATGGGGTGATCAATCCCCGTATCCGGCATAAACGTTAAGGAGCGCGGGACATGACAAGTCAAAACACGCCGTCGACCGCGCCGCAAAATGCCGCAGACGACACCATGAGCAAGCCACCAAGCCCGTTCATGGAAACATGGAACTATTTCCGTAAAAACCGCGGGGCTTACGTCGGATTGATCGTTATTGCGATCATCCTGTTTGTCGCCGCGTTCGCGACCTTTATCTCCCCCTATGATCCAATTATGCAGGACCGCTCCGCGTTCCTCAAACCACCAATCTGGATGGAAGGAGCCGATCCGCGCTATATCCTTGGCACCGATGCGGTGGGCCGCGATATTTTGTCGCGCCTGATCCATGGGGCACAGCTTTCAGTTTCCATTGGCGTTTTTGTGGTCATCATATCGATGGTCGCCGGGATCATGCTTGGCGTGACCGCCGGGTATTTCCGAGGCTGGATCGAAGTCGCCATCATGCGCATGATGGATACCATGCTGGCCTTGCCAAGCCTGATCATGGCGATGGCGATTGTCGCCATCCTCGGTCCGGGGCTTGAAAATGCCATGCTGGCCATCGCGATTGTTCAGCTCCCCCACTATGTCCGCCTGTCGCGTGCATCGGTGGTGACGGAGCTTAACAAGGAATATGTTATCGCGTCCCAGATTGCCGGAGCCGGGCATATGCGCCAGATGTTTATCAACATCCTGCCCAACTGCATGGCACCGCTGATTGTTCAGGGGACACTTGGTATTTCCAGCGCCATTCTTGATGCTGCGGCCCTTGGCTTCCTGGGTCTTGGTGCGCAGCCACCGCTGCCCGAATGGGGTACCATGCTGGCCGAAGCCCGCGAATTTGTTGGCTCAGCCTGGTGGGTGATCACCTTCCCCGGTCTTTGCATCCTCGTCACCGTGCTTGCCTTCAACCTGATGGGTGATGGTCTGCGCGATGCCCTTGATCCTAAAATGAAGCGGTAAGTTATGGCTCTTCTCGAAGTTAAAAACCTGACAGTCGAGTTCGGCTCCGAAGACAAGCCGTTTCGTGCTGTTGATTCAGTAAGCTACTCGGTTGATCGCGGCGAAGTCCTTGGTATCGTCGGTGAATCGGGCTCTGGTAAGTCTGTGTCGTCGCTTGCGATTATGGGGCTGATCGATTTTCCCGGTCGCGTGACCGCAGACAGCCTGACCTTTGATGGTCAGGACCTGCTCAAGATGCCTGCCAAGAAACGCCGCGCGATTACGGGCAAAGACATCGCCATGATCTTTCAGGATCCGATGTCGGCCCTTAATCCATGCTTTACGGTTGAAGCCCAAATCATGGAAGCCCTTAAGGTCCATGAAGGCGGCAACAAAAAGCAACGTCGTGAACGGACACTTGATCTGCTTAATCAGGTCGGCATTCCCGATCCGAAGTCCCGCATGACGGCCTATCCGCACCAGTTATCGGGCGGCATGAGCCAGCGTATCGTCATTGCCATGGCGATTGCCTGTCAACCGCGCCTTCTGATCGCCGATGAGCCGACCACCGCATTGGATGTCACCATTCAGGCCCAGATCATCGACCTTCTGCTTAAATTGCAGGACGACAGCGATATGGGACTGCTTTTGATCACCCATGACCTTGCCTTGGTGTCAGAAGCGGCCAACCGCATTCAGGTCATGTATGCCGGTCAACTGTTTGAAAGTGGGCCGGCCGACAGTATCTTTGCAGCACCGCGTCATCCCTATACGCAGGCCCTGCTTGAAGCATTGCCAGAACGTTCAGCAGGCAATGACCGGCTGAGCACAATCCCCGGCGTGGTTCCGGGTCAGTATGACCGCCCGAAAGGCTGTTTGCTGGCGCCGCGTTGCCGTTACGCCAATGATCACTGCATGCAGGACCGCCCGGAAGTCACCGACTTTAACGGACGTGATGTGCGGTGTTTCTATCCACTGAATGACCAAGGCCAACCGACGGGTCAAACCACCGGCCAAACTGCCGGGGAGACAGTATAATGAGCTTTCTCGATAGCAAACCCGGTGTTCCGTTGCTGGAATCCGATGATCTTGTCCGTCACTACGATGTTAATCGTGGCCTTGGCAAACCCAGTGCCACGGTTAAGGCACTTGATGGCGTTTCCTTTACGCTTGAAGCTCAAAAGACTTTGGCCGTTGTTGGGGAATCTGGCTGTGGGAAATCGACCCTTGGTCGTCAGCTGACCCTGATTGAAAAGCCAAGTGCCGGACAGCTTAAAATCAATGGCGAGGCTGTCGGTGATCTTTCCGACAAAGACGCCAAGATGTTCCGTCGCACGGTTCAGATGATTTTCCAGAACCCTTATGGGTCGCTGAACCCGCGCAAAAAAGTCGGTCAGATCCTTGGCGAGCCGGTGTTGCTTAATATGGATCACCTTGGCCGTAAGGAACGCGAAGAACGGGTGCGCGACACCATGGCCAAGGTTGGCCTGCGTCCTGAGTTCTATGGCCGCTATCCGCATATGTTTTCGGGTGGTCAGCGTCAGCGTATTTCCATTGCACGTGCGCTGATTTTGGAGCCGAAAGTCATCGTTGCCGATGAACCGGTTTCCGCCCTTGACGTGTCGGTTCAGGCACAGGTTCTCAACCTGATGATGGACCTGCAGGAAGAGATGAATGTCGCCTATGTTTTCATCTCGCACGATCTTTCTGTTGTCAGACATATTGCAGATGACGTCATGGTGATGTATCTCGGTCGCGTCGCGGAAAAAGGACCGACCGAAGAAATCTTTGCCAAGCCATTACACCCCTATACACGGGCACTTTTGGCATCGGCACCAAAGATCGACCCGGCACAACGCGTGAAGGCAGAACCGCTTACCGGTGAGCTGCCTTCGCCGATTAACCCGCCATCGGGCTGTGCGTTTCATAAACGCTGCCCGTTCGCCAACGAACATTGTGCACAGGTCCGCCCGGAACTGCGCATGTTCGAAGGCCGCGAGGTGGCGTGCCATCGGGTCGAAGAAATCGCCTGACAACAGGTGATCACCCGGATTGCCAAACAGGTTTTCCGGGTAGACAAGGGAGCAAGGGGGCGCGCTGTAACCAGCTGCGCCCCTGCGCATTTTAGGGGTGTTTTCGCAATACTGTCGGGATGATCAGACCGCGCTTCGTGACCGGCTGGTAAAGGCGAGCAAAACACCTGCTGTCATCAGTAACGAACCGCTGATACGGTTTAGCCAGCGCATATGGCGTGCTGAGCGGATCACGCCTTTGACCTGACCACCGATCAACCCGTAGCCCAGCAAAACTGTGCCTTCAAGTGCGATAAAGGTCGCCCCCATCACAGCAAACTGCCCACCATAGGCCACATCAGGTGCCAAAAATTGCGGGAAAAGGGCGGTGAAGAACAGGATCGCTTTTGGATTACCGATGGCGGTGAAGAATTCCGTGCGCGCCAAAGTCATCGCACCGGGATAGGGCATCAGGGCTTCAGCCGTGCCATCAGAACCGTCGTCCTTTCCTTCCGATACTTTGGCAAACCAGCTTTTAAGGCCAAGATAGACCAGATAAATCGCCCCGCCCCATTTGATAATCCCAAAGGCAATCTCACTTGCACCCAAAACAATGCCAAGCCCCATTGCCGTCACCGTGATCATCAAGGCAAAGGCAATCAGCCGACCAATCCCGCCCACAGCCGCCGCAGACACACCGTGACGCGCGCCGTTAAACATCGCCAGAAGGTTATTGGGCCCAGGGGCGATTGACACAAAGAATGTCGTACCTATGAATAGGAGCCATGTCTCAAGCTGCATATCAAAACGTCCTGATCGAAAATAAGTGACGCCCTGATTGCGCCCCAAAATCAATCGCGCGTCAATGACGTAATCATTTCCGATGCGGCGGGCCATTTCGCAGACAACGCCGTACGCGTGCCCATAGAGAAATCGGCAAAATCAAATCCCGGTGCCACGGTACAGCCCAAAAGCGCAAACTTTCCGCCCGGTTTCAGGCGGGCCCCCTGCCAGACATTTTTCGGCACAACCATTTGCGGGGTTTGCCCGGCCAAAAGGTCGGTTCCGATTTCAACATGCTTATGTGTGCCGTCTTCAAACAGTTGAAGCTGTTCAACCGCATCACCAAGGTAATGATGGAAAATCTCGTCACTGGTCAGGATGTGCATACCTGAAAAGGTATCAGGGGTCAGAAGGTAGTAAATCGCCGTTCCCGTACTGCGCACGCCCAGATAGCGGTTGCCCGGATTACAGGTTTCAAAGGATCGAAATGTTTCGGCGTAATAGCCGCCTTCGGGATGAGGTTGCAGGCCGAGTTTTGCGATCAGGTCGTCAATCGTGATGGCATCTGGCATGGCGTACTTCCCTTTAATCAACGGCATTTATTTTCCGACATCATGACGAAAAAAGGGGAAAGGCGCAAACCTTCCCCCTGATAAATTCAGTCTGGATTGGAGGACCAAGCACCTAGTTTGTTTTGTGATCCATCTTGTCATGGTTCATCTCGCCATGATCCATGTCGCCCATGCCAGCCGGTCCTTTGGCAAGCGGACCAAGCACATTGATCATCACCGGCACATCACCCGCTTTTTCAAATTCAAGCGTCACCTTGATCATTTCGCCTTCGGTAAGCGGCTTTTTCAGGCCCATCAGCATGACGTGATAGCTGCCCGGCTTGAACATGACATTGCCGTGCATCGGCACATCAATGCCGCCTTCGACCTGGCGCATCTTCATGACGTTATTAGCCATGATGTGGGTATGTAGTTCGGTTTTTTCCGCCAGATTACTGCGTACGCCAACAACCCGATCCGCATCACCGTGATTGACGACTTCAAGGAAAGCAACACCGTTACGCACCTGACCAAGCGATGCTTTGGACCATGCGTCCTTGATTTCAATATCCGCAGCAAAGGCGCTGGAAACAACAAACAGCGATGCGATGGTCGCGATGACAGCAAACAGTTTTTTCATGGGATTTCATCCGTCTTTTGGCCTGCAACACACAGGTCCGATTTCATAAATTGGCTTTGTTTTGAAATCAGACGGAAAGTGGTGGCGCGCGCGAATGACGTATGCGCGGGATTTCATGCCCTGCGGCGACCCCGATCGCATCGGTATAGGTGATAAGGCCGATCTTTGACATCGGAGCAATGTCGGGCACACCCAAATCAACAAACACACCATGATGGGTCGCACAAAGGGAACAGAACCCATGGGCCGCATTGCTTTTGTCGTCTTGCGTCGGCGGGGCATCACCACTGAGCGATACAGCCCGAATACCATCGGGGGTGCAGATCAGCAGAAGATCACCGCCGGGAGCAGCCTGCGCGCCAGAAACGCCAATCCCCTGCCCGCCAAGAAGTGCCGGGATAAAGCCCGATTGCGTAAAACCCGCCAGCAAAATAACACACGCCATGCCCCAGACCTGAAGCAAACGGCTTAGAGGTCGGACACATCTGGCACTATCTGAGCAGATAAAAACACGCATCGGTTTGATATGCACGATATAGCGGTCCCTCGCAATGACATTGATCATTGTAAAGCCATTGCAAACACATGATCATGACCGCGCTAAGATAAAGCGATTGGAGCCCCACCATGCATACATATGCAATTGCCAATCCCGTCACTCTGCCACACCCAGCACTGCCAGATGCGGATTGGGCGGACAGTTTTTCCATCACCACATCCGACACGGGCATCACCCCTGAAATTGCCGCGCAAAAGATCATGCAATCCCGACCGGGCTGGGTCGCTCGATTGATGCAAATTCGCGATCTCGCTATGCGACCATTCGGCTTAAAGCCCGGCGTAAATGACCCTAAAAACCACAACATTATTGGAATTTTTCCCGTGATCGCACGGGCAGATAACTCAATCACTCTTGGGCTGAACGACAAGCATCTTGATTTCCGACTTGTGATTGAAATTGATCATGTCGCAGGGGGGAGGACCGCGATCCGCGCCATCACGGCCGTAAAACGCCACAATATTCTTGGCCAAGCGTATTTGGCGACCATAGCACCGTTCCACCGCAAGATTGTGCCTGCGATGCTCAATGCGGCTTATGGCCGTTAAGCTCTGACAACAAAGGCCGGACTGATATCCGCCCGGCCTTTGATCAAAAAAGAAATGCCCGCGCCATCAGATCATGTCACGCGCCTGTACCAGTTCATCGAATTTGTCCCCATCAAGGAGGCCAAGTGCGATGGTCGCCTCTTTCAGGCTACTACGATCCTTATGCGCCTTTTTGGCAACGGCAGCAGCATTGTCATAGCCAATATGCGGCGCCAAGGCCGTCACCAGCATCAGACTTTGTTCGACATAGTGATTGATCTTTTCCTGATCGGCTTCCAACCCGGCAATGCAATTATCGGCAAAGCTTGCGGACGCATCGGCAATCAAGCGGATCGATTGCAGCAGGTTATAAATGATCACGGGTTTGAACACATTAAGGTCAAGATGCCCGTTTGATCCACCAACCGTCACCGCAACATGATTGCCGATAACCTGTGCGCAGACCATGGTCAGGGCCTCCGCCTGCGTCGGGTTGACCTTGCCCGGCATGATCGATGATCCCGGTTCATTGGCCGGCAGGACCAATTCGCCCAACCCGCAACGCGGGCCCGATCCCAGCAGGCGAATATCATTGCCGATTTTCATCAACGACGTCGCCAGAACATTCATCACACCCGACATTTCGACACAGGCGTCATGGGCGGCCAACGCTTCGAACTTGTTTTGGGCGGTTTCAAACGCAATGCCGGTAATGTCGGATGTCTGCTTGGCAAATTCGACATCAAAGCCCTTTGGCGCATTCAGCCCGGTGCCCAATGCGGTCCCGCCCTGTGCGAGTTTACGTAAACGTTTCATCGCATCATCAATGCGGTCCAGACCAAGTTCAATTTGCATGGCATAGCCGGAAAATTCCTGCCCCAGTGTCAGGGGTACGGCATCCTGCATATGGGTTCGGCCAATTTTCACGATATCGGCGAACGCTTTTTCCTTGGCTTCAAGGGTACTGCGCAGATGCTTTAACGCCGGTTTGAGGGTTTCTTCAATCTCAACCACGGCCGCAATATGCATGGCCGCCGGGAAACTGTCGTTCGATGATTGCCCACGGTTCACATGGTCATTGGGATGGACAGGATCACGCAGCCCCATCGGTTTACCAAGGATTTCACAGGCGCGGTTTGCGATCACTTCGTTGGTGTTCATGTTGGTCTGGGTACCCGACCCTGTTTGCCAGACAACCAATGGAAAATGATCCAGCAACTTGCCATCGGCCACTTCACGCGCCGCCGTTTCAATCGCACTTGCAAGCTCCCCGTCCAGATTTCCAAGCGCGACATTGGCCCGTGCTGCGGCAAGTTTTTGAATACCGAACGCCTTGATCAACGCGTCTGGCATCCGCTCCCCGCCAATGCGGAAATTCTGGGTGGAACGCTGTGTTTGCGCCCCCCAATACCGGTCTGCGGGCACATCAATGGCCCCCATGGTATCTTGCTCGGTACGGGTGGTCACTTGATTGGTCACGATAGAAATCCTCCGTGTCAGAAAACAAACTGACCGGGGCGGGAAACCCGGCACGGCAATCCTCTGGGTACTGCCATTTGGGGAATATGGTCTGGAACCTACCGTAACGCAAATCCGATTGAGACCAAATTCTTAAGATGTTAGGCGATCTTCGTTTTGGCGTCCTGCCACGTCACAAGCTTGACGCCAGAGCGGTGAAGCTGCGAGATGGTTTTCTGCGACGGTACCAGATCCGTGATGATCCCGGTCAGGGCCTCAATCGGGGCGACATTTTCAAGATGACGCTGATCAAATTTGGTGTGATCCACCATCAACCAGGTTTCGTCAGACCGTTCCATCATCGCACGTTTGACCGCAACCGCACGCCGGTTTACATCACTAAACCCCTGCCAGGAAACACCCGACGCACCGATAAAGGCGATATTGGCGTGAAACCGGCGCAGGAAATCAATGGTGTCGCTTCCGTACACGGCATTTTCGCGAACATCAAAAACGCCCGGACACATAACCACATCATCACGGTCGGCCACATCGCCCATGCCATAAACCACCGCATAACAGTTGGTGATAAACGTACGTGCCTGCGTCCCGCCATTCACTGCAAGATACGGTGCAAGCTGGGCCACTGTTGATCCGGCATCAATCATCACAACATCACCCGGGCGCACCAGATTGGCCGCAAGCATACCAATACGGTCCAGTCCGGCCACTGCGGCTGATTGACGTTCGATCAGGTCAGGCTGATGCCCCATGGGCCGCGCCGATGCCCCGCCGAACTCGCGCTTGATCAAGCCATCTTCGCTTAACGCATCAAGATCACGGCGAATGGTTTCGGTCGCAACGTCGAATCGCTCCGCCAATGTGGCAACTCTCACATGTGGATGGAGCTTGAGTTCCTGCAGAATGCTTTGCTGGCGTTGTTTTTTTCCAATTCGCAAAGCAATTCCTCCCCCAATACTGGCGTTTTACCTGACCTACGGAGCACTTTAGCAATATTGATGGAAACCTTTTGTTACAGTTTTGTGTTGATTTCCAAACTTTTTCAAATTCATAATGTTGGGAAAAGCAACAACAACAAAACCACAAAACCACAAAATCGCTGGGAAAACCCGGCTTTCATAGGGAAGAAAGGTCACAACATCGTGTTTTCACATTCGAAAAAAACAGACACATTGAAGCTCACCACCTTGCTCGCGGCACTCGGTATGATTGGCATGGCATCCGCCCCGGCTCATGCGGCGGATGATTGCATTGCGCGTGGCGATCTTGATCAGATCTATTGCGATATGGATGGCGATCTGGTTGCAGATGCACCGGCTGCGGATCAGCTGGTTGATCCTGACACGCTCGTCTTTGCCTATACCCCGGTCGAAGACCCTGCGGTTTATGCCGATATCTGGAACCCGTTCCTTGAACACCTCGAAAAAGTCACTGGCAAAGATGTTCACTTCTTTGCAGTTCAGTCGAACTCTGCCGAAGTTGAAGCCATGCGTTCGGGCCGCCTGCATGTTGCCGGCTTCTCGACCGGGCCGACCCCGTTTGCGGTAAACCTTGCCGGTGCTGTTCCATTTGCCCTGATGGGGGCTGATGATGGTCGTTTTGGTTATACGCTTCAGCTTTATACCCGCACCGACAGCGGCATTAACACGGTTGCCGACCTTAAGGGCAAGCGCGTTGCGCACACCTCACCGACCTCGAACTCGGGCAACCTTGCTCCGCGTGCACTTCTTCCGGGTCAGGGCATCGTTCCTGAACAGGATTACGAAGTTGTCTATTCCGGCTCGCACGACCAGTCGATCCTTGGCGTTGTGGCGGGTGACTATGACGCTGCCCCGGTCGCATCCGAGGTGGTTGAACGTATGGCGCAGCGTGATCTGTACGATCCCAAAGAAGTCAAAATCATCTACGAGAGCAAGCCTTTCCCGACCACCTCGTTCAACTATGCCCACAATCTGAAGCCTGAACTGGTCGAGAAAATCAAAGAAGCCTTCTTTACCTTCGACATGAAGGGCACTGCCCTTGGCGAAGAGTTCAAAGGTGTCTCGAAATTCCTGCCGATCACCTATCAGGATGACTGGGCGGTTATTCGCGAAATTCAGGCTGCCAACGGTGTCAAATACACCCCTGACAACCTGAAATAATTCACACCATCGCACACCACAGCAGGGCCTGATGATTTCGGGCCCTGCAATGGCCCATTTATATCCGGGGTAACGCAATGCTGCGTATCAAAGAACTCGTAAAACGCTATGGCGACGAAAAGGCAGTGTTGAAAAACCTGAACCTTGAAGTGCCGGGCGAAAGTGTCGTTTCAATCATCGGCGCGTCTGGCGCTGGTAAAAGTACCTTGTTGCGCTGTATCAACCGCCTTGTTGAGCCATCTTCAGGCTCCATCGAATTGAACGGCACTGAACTGACCAAGCTGGAAGGCAAGTCGCTGCGCCTCGCGCGTCGCCGCATTGGTATGGTGTTTCAGGGCTTTAATCTGATTGAACGCCTGACGGTCATGGAAAACGTCCAATCTGGCCGTCTCGGTTACCTTCCGGCATGGCGCGCTGTCAGCCGTAAATATCCGCAAGAAGACATCGACCGCGCTTTCCATCTGATGGAACGTGTCGGTATTGCCCATTATGCCAATAAACGTGCGAGTGAACTTTCCGGTGGTGAACGCCAACGTGTTGGTGTTGTGCGCGCCCTGATGCAGGAACCGGAAATTCTGCTGGCCGACGAGCCGACCGCATCGCTGGATCCGAAAACATCGCGTCAGATCATGGAATTGTTGCGCGCACTCGCATCCGAGCTGCAGCTGCCGGTTCTGATCAACATCCACAACGTTAACGAAGCCAAGGAATATACCCAGCGTATCGTTGGCATGCGGTTTGGTCGTATCATCTTTGACGGCGAACCTGTCGATCTGAGCAATGACGCCATGGATGAAATCTATGCCGGTGTTCCGGCCGAAGAACGCGGCGGCGCCGAAAGCAGCACTCATTTGCGTGAGGTTGCGGCAAAATGAATACGACCGTTGAAAAAACGGGTCGCACCTGGAAAAAGCCCCCCTTCATCGCCAATCCGGCGATCCGTTGGGCGCTGATCATTGGGATTGCGGCCTATGTCTGGTGGGCGATCACCACCCTGCCATTCGATTGGGAACGTATTCAGCAAGGCATCCCGCGAGCCATACGTATCTTTAAGGGGGCCTTCCCCCCCAGCTTCCTGCGCGGTGAATTGCTGTTTGACGGCTTTATGGAAAGCATCAAGATCGCGATTGTCTCGACCTTGCTTGGTCTGGCTCTTAGCATTCCGATTGCCTTTGCATCGGCCTCAAACGTTGCGCCCAAATGGCTTTACACCATCGGGCGCGGCGTGATCATCGTCGCCCGTTCCTTCCATCCGGTGATCGTTGCCATCCTGTTTGTGAAGGCAGTTGGTTTTGGTCCGCTGGCTGGCATCTTGACCCTGACCATCTATTCCATCGGGTTCGTGGCCAAAATGCTGGCCGAACGGATTGAGGAAATCGATTGGGGTCAGGTCGAAGCCATCAAAGCAGCCGGGGGTGGCACCTTCGTCACCATGCTCTATGCCGTGATCCCGCAAATCATGCCGCGTCAGATTGGTCTTTCGATCTATCAGCTTGATAGCAACCTGCGTGCATCCGCCATTGTTGGCATCGTCGGGGCCGGTGGTATCGGATCGACCCTGCTCAATGCGTTTGGGCGCTATGACTATGACTTCGCGCTGGCGATTACGCTGTGCATCATTGCCGTTATCCTTGTCAGTGAAGCCATCAGCGGCCGGATCAGGAGGAACCTATGGTAGCCACCACACAAAATTCCGGGCCGGATGCCATCGCACATCGCGAATGGGCGCGCTATACCTCCAAACAGCGCTGGCTGCGTTTTGGCGCGATGGGGCTTGTCGCACTTGCGGTTGTCTGGTCACTATCGACGATCAATGTCATCTGGCCATGGTTGTGGGATGCCCCGCAACAGATGGGGGATCTGTTTGGTCGTATGTTCCCGCCTTCGCTTGAGGGCTGGAAAGACATCGCATGGACGCTTTTGGAAACGATCAATATCGCGACCATCGCGACATTCTTTGCCGTTTTTCTATCCTTGCCGATTGCGCTGATCTCGGCCCAGAACACCACGCCAAACCGCTATACCCTGTGGCTTGGCCGGTTCATTCTGGTGTCGTCACGCTCGGTCAATACCATCATCTGGGCCTTGCTGTTTGTCGCGGTATTCGGCCCGGGTGTTCTGGCCGGTATTCTCGCAATCGTGTTCAGATCGCTTGGCTTCCTTGGCAAGTTGCTTGGCGAGGCGATTGAGGAAATTGACCGTGCCCCGATCGAGGCCCTTGAGGCAGTTGGTGCATCGCGGTTCAAAATCCTGATTTACGGGGTCATCCCGCAAGTCATGCCGACCTTCTTTGCGGTATCGATCCTACGGTGGGACATCAACCTTCGCGAAAGCACGGTTCTCGGTCTTGTCGGGGCCGGTGGTATCGGCATCATCCTTCAGGGTGCGATTGATACTTTTGCCTGGCAAACTGTTGCGACGATCCTTCTGGCGATTATCGGCCTTGTCATCATAGGCGAGGCGATCTCGGCTTACTTGCGTAAGAAGGTGATCTAACGTGACAAGAACGTACGACCTTCTGGTCGTAGGCGGCGGCATCAATGGGGCTGGTATTGCCCGTGATGCCGCCGGTCGCGGACTGTCTGTTCTTTTGGTCGAACAGCGCGACCTTGCCTCGGCCACGTCTTCTTCCTCGACCAAACTTATCCATGGCGGCCTTAGATATCTTGAACATTACAAATTCCGGTTGGTGCGCGAAGCCCTTCAGGAACGCGAAGTTCTGTTATCCGCTGCCCCGCATATCATCTGGCCCCTGACCTTTGTCTTGCCGCACCATAAAGGCTTGCGCCCAAAATGGATGCTGCGGGCCGGTCTGTTTTTGTACGACCATCTGGCACGGCGCAAACGCCTGCCCGGATCGCGTTCCGTATCGCTTAACGGGACGCCCGAAGGTGATCCGTTAAAGGCAACATTTGGCAGCGGCTTTTCCTATTCCGACTGCTGGGTCGATGATGCACGTCTTGTTGTGCTTAATGCGCAGGACGCACAGGCACATGGCGCTGAAATTCGCACCCGAACACAGTGCAAAAGTCTGGTCCGTCATGCGGATCACTGGAACGCCCAACTGTCGCAAGACGATGGCTCAACGTACGTGGTCCGGGCCCGTTCGGTGGTCAATGCCGCCGGACCATGGGTAACCGAAATGGTGCAGAATGCCGGACTTGGGGATAAGGCCGCTGGCCTGCGTCTGGTCAAAGGCAGCCACATCATAGTGCCGCGCATTCACGACCATGATCATTGCTATATCTTCCAGAACGGCGATGGACGGATCGCCTTTGCCATCCCCTATCAGCGCGAATACAGCCTGATCGGCACCACCGACATTCCCTATGACGGTGATCCGGCCAAAGTCAAAATCAGCAGCGATGAAATCGACTACCTGCTTGAACTGGTCAATGGGTATCTCGCCAAACCCGTCACACGGGATGAAATCGTTTGGGACTATGCTGGTGTGCGTCCGCTTTATGATGACAAGAACGCCAATGCATCTGCCGTAACCCGCGATTATGTGTTTGATCTTGATACCGGGGACACCGAAAACGCCCCGGCGATCCTGTCGATCTATGGCGGTAAAATAACCACCTATCGCAGGCTTGCCGAACACGCGATGCAAAAGCTTGGCCCGGTTCTGGGCAACACTGCACCAGACTGGACAGCCTCGGCCATCCTTCCGGGCGGGAATATGGAGGATGGCGATTTTGATCGTTTCCTTGCCACCGCCAAGGCCAGGTTCGACTGGGTACCGGATTTACTTTTGCACCGTCTGGCCCGATGCTATGGCACGGCCCTTTACAAGATTATTGGCGATGCCTCTGAAATTTCACAATTAGGACAAGAGGTTGCGCCAAATCTATATGAATGTGAGTTGCTCTACCTGATTGCCAATGAATGGGCCACCACCACAGACGATGTTTTGTGGCGCCGGACCAAGCTTGGCCTCGGGATGCAGTCTGATCAGGTCGACGCAGTTACCCACTGGTTTGCCACCCAAGCCCGACTTGGTCAGGCTGCACAATAACCCCAAGGAACACGAAACTTAATCGCGCAGGTCATCCCATTTGATGAATTCATGGGCAATGAAATCTTCCATCATTGCGCGCCACATGCGTTCAGCCATGTCTTCGTCAAAACCATCAATGCGACACTGTGCCTTTACCTTGGCAATCACATCCTCGATGCGGTCTTCATCACGGACCGCATCGCGGGATGGCTTAATCCGTGCGGCCTGTTCGATATAGTTCAACCGTTCGGCCATCAATGCGACCAACAATCGATCAACACGATCCACATTTTCACGAACGTCAGACATGGTTTCGCAGTGATTGGCTTTGGCAGACATGGCAGCAAGGTTTCCTGATGTGTTTTCATGACAAAAAAGGCGGTGATCTCTCACCGCCTGATCCGTTGCCTTAGTAAGCATATTCCTTGAACAGCGGATCGACCGATCCGTTCCATTCAGTTTCATATTTATCCAAAAATTCCTCAGCCAAGGTCCGACCACTTTCAGAGACGTCTTCAAGGCTGTCAAGGAAATGGCTTTCATCATCGCCGTAGCCATCCATGCGACCACGGTTTTTCAAGCCTTGCTTGGCGATTGCCAGAACTTCTTTGGACAGGTCCTGAACCGTGCCGTTTTTGAACTTGGTGGCAAGGGCGGTGCGCGGCACATCGTTACGCAATGCTTCGCGCTCGGAGGTGCTCAGGTCACTGACCAAATTCCATGCCGCGTCCAGTGCCGCATCATCATAAAGCAACCCAACCCAGAAGGCCGGCAACGCACAAATGCGCTTCCACGGGCCGCCATCCGCCCCACGCATCTCAAGAAACTTCTTAAGACGCACTTCCGGGAAGGCTGTGGTCATATGATCTGACCAGTCATTCATCGTCGGGCGTTCACCGGGCAAAACATCAAGTTTGCCATCCATGAAATCACGGAACGATTTGCCCGCCGCATTGATGTATTTGCCATCGCGGTAGACAAAATACATCGGCACATCAAGCATGTAATCGACGTAACGTTCAAAGCCAAAACCGTCTTCAAACACAAACGGCAACATGCCGCAACGATCCGGGTCGGTATCGGTCCAGACGTTCGACCGTGCAGACAGAAAACCACTTGGCTTGCCATCAACAAACGGGGACGCGGCAAATAAGGCCGTCGCAACTGGCTGCAAAGCCAAAGACGTTCTGAATTTTTTGACCATGTCGGCCTCGGACGCGTAGTCCAGATTGACCTGAATGGTCGAGGTCCGCAGCATCATATCAAGGCCGAGATTACCGACCTTTGGCATATATTCGCCCATGATCGCGTAGCGCCCCTTGGGCATCCACGGGATGTCTTTGCGTTCCCATTTCGGGTTATGCCCAACACCAAGCATATCGATGCCAAGACCATCGCAAATTTCGCGCACTTCATGAAGATGGGTATGAACTTCACCACAGGTCTGGTGAATGTTTTTAAGTGGAGCACCCGACAATTCAATCTGCCCACCCGGTTCGAGCGACACAGAACATTTGTCTTTGGTAAGGGCAATCACATTGCCGTTTTCAATGACCGGTTCCCAGTCAAATCTTCGGGCAAGTTCGGTAAGAAGGGTTTTAACACCGCGTTCCCCCTCGTAGGGGATCGGGCGAAGATCATCGCGGGTAAAGGCGAATTTTTCGTGTTCGGTACCGATGGCCCAGTCACTTTTTGGCGTAGAGCCGGACTCGAACCATTCGACAAGCTGGCGCCGGCTTTCAATGGCCGGACTATCACCAGTGGAGGCGCTGACAGTCATAAGGGCTTCCCCTAATCTCTCGCAACTGGTTGGTTAGACCAATCGCCGATGCGATCCTGAAACACCGTTAAAGCAGCAATTGCCGCCGTTTCAGCACGCAGGATTCGCGGACCGAGACTGACAGGTGTGGCAAAAGACTGTTTGCGGATACGTTCAAGTTCGTCGGCGCTAAAGCCGCCTTCAGGTCCAATCACGAGTGCATGGTTAATAACATTGACATTGTCGATAGCCGAGCCAGCGCCCTTTGCCAATAGCTGACTTAGCACTTCACCAATTGGTGACCCGGATCCCGTTTCGTCACAGAACAGCAAATGGTGGTTTTCCGGGCAATTTGCCACCCAATCGAGAAGGCGCACTGGTTTAAATATTTCTGGCACCGTCAGGCGTTCGCACTGCTCGGCCGCTTCAATCACCTGTGCCTGCAATCGATCAAGGCGGACTTTGTCGGTAATGCCGTGCTGGGTAATGACGGGTTGTAACCGTCCGACTCCCATCTCGACGGCCTTTTCGATCAGGAAATCAAGCCGCTGCTTTTTGATCGGGGCAAAGACAAGTGTCGGCCCAACTTCGGTCCCTTGTGCGCGCAATTGACTTTCAACAGCGACACTTCCCTTCTTTTTGCGAAGTTCGTTAATGGTTGCCAACCATTCGCCATCAAGACCATTAAATATCTTTACCGGCGTTCCGGGCTTGAGCCGCATCACATGTTCAAGGTAATGAGACTGTTCAGGGGAAAGTTCGATCTCGCATCCCGGCGTGATAGGATCAGAGACGAAAAGGCGTTGGCGCGCACGGGCGGCGTCTGCTGTCATGGATATCCTCAAACATAGCCCAAAGCCGATAAATGGCCGGGTTCGAATTCGTTAGGCGTTACATAGGTCGATTATGACACAGGTCAACCAACCAATACAGACTGGCAAAAATGACATGCCCCAAGACGGCTGGATTGACCGTTTTGTGCCAGCCCCCGCACGCCCTTATTTGAAGTTGCTGCGCCTTGACCGGCCGATTGGCACATGGCTTTTGCTGTTGCCCTGCTGGTGGTCAACCGCCATGGCGGGCAGCATAACCGACGACATCACCGCCAAACAGATTGTCATCATGATGGCGCTGTTTGGGGTTGGTGCGCTGATCATGCGCGGAGCTGGGTGCGTGATCAATGATCTGGCGGATCGTAATTTTGATGGCAAAGTCGAACGCACCACCACGCGCCCGCTTCCCAGTGGTCAGGTAAAGGTCTGGCAGGCGTTGCTGTTCCTTGGTGTCATCTTGTTGCTGGGCCTCGCCGTTCTGGTGCAGTTCCGTATTGAGGCAATTATTGTCGGCGTTTGTTCCTTACCGATCATCATCACCTACCCGTTTATGAAACGCGTGACCTATTGGCCGCAGGCCTGCCTTGGTCTGGCGTTTAACTGGGGTGCCTTGGTCGGGTGGACGGCGGTAACCGGCACGGTGGAACCCGCCGCCATTGCAATGTACGCCGCCGGGTTCTTCTGGACGCTGGGCTATGACACGATTTACGCCCATCAGGACAAGGACGATGATGAAAAAATCGGTTTGAAATCACTGGCCCTCCGTCTGGGGGATGCGACCCCGAAATGGGCAAAGGGGTTTTATACCATGACCACGCTTTTGCTTGGCGTTGCCGGGATGCTGGCCGATCTGCACTGGTCGTATTTCGTCCTTCTGGGCCTTGCAGGCATTCATCTTGGCTGGCAGGTCGCGACGGTGAAACTTGATGATGCGGCAAACTGCCTGAAACGATTTAAATCCAACCGCGATTACGGTTTGCTAGTTCTCGGCGCAATCGTGATTTCGCACCTGATTGCCATTGCCTGATATCTAACGCGGTGGGGCTGGGTTTTTGAAATCAGCACACCATCTGTCTGATATCATTTTGTTTATAAGGGCGTGTTTATGACTGCACCGCTGGCCTTGATGATTGCCGGATTGATCCTTGCGGGGGTTGGCGCCCAATGGATGGCGTGGCGTGCTGGCGTGCCCGCCATCGTGTTGCTTTCGGCCCTCGGACTGATTCTTGGTCCGGGAACCGGGTTGCTGGATCCGGTGACCGATTTTGGCGCGCTGTTACAGCCCCTTGTTGCGGTTGCGGTGGCTGTCATCCTGTTTGAAGGCGGTCTGGCACTCGATTTTCGCGAACTCCGCCACAGTGTGAGTGGCATCTTGCGCCTCACAACAATCGCCCCGCTTCTGGCGTGGCTTCTTGGTGCGTTTGCAGCCCACTATCTGGCCGATTTGTCATGGCCGGTCGCCGCCCTATTTGGCGGGATCATGATTGTGACGGGCCCAACCGTGATCGCGCCACTATTGCGCCACGCGCGTATGGCCAAACATCCCAGCACGCTTTTGAAATGGGAAGGCATCGTCAATGACCCGATTGGCGCGCTGTTTGCCGTTCTGGCTTATGAAATAATTGTCGCGAGCCAGCGAGGAAACGGCCTAAGTGGTGCGATTGGGCATCTGGCCTTTAACATCCTGATTGCCATTGCAATTGGTCTAGTCGCCGGGCTTTGCACCGTGCAGGTGTTTCGTCGGGGCTGGATACCGGAATTCCTTAAAGCGCCGCTGGTTCTGGGTGTCCTTCTGACCTGCTTTGCCGGGGCGAACATTGTTCAGGAAGAAACCGGACTTTTGGCGGTCACCGTATTGGGACTTGTCATTGGCAATGCGCATTTGATGGCGATTGATGAAATCCGCCGTTTCAAGGAAACCCTGACCGTCATTCTGGTCTCAAGCGTTTTCATCATTCTGACCGCGACATTGGAATGGTCGATGGTTGAAGAACTCACATGGGGGCATGGGCTTTTTGTCGCAGCGATGCTGTTTGTTGTTCGGCCTGTCTCAATCATCGGCGCATTGTCCTTTTCCAAAATAAACTGGCGCGAACGCATTCTGGTGGGCTGGATTGCCCCGCGCGGAATTGTCGCCGTCGCGATTTGCGGCTTGTTTGGTACCGAGCTTGTTGAACTGGGATATGCCGATGGCGCGCTTTTGATCCCGCTTGCCTTTGCCATGGTGTTTTCCACGGTTGTCTTGCACGGCTTTTCAATTCGCCCTATGGCGCGATACCTTGATCTTGCGGTCAATGGGCCGCCCGGTGTGTTGATTGTCGGTGCACACCGCTGGACCATTGATCTCGCCACCCGTCTGGATGAACTCGACATCCCGGTGGTGATTACCGATTCACGCTGGCACAGCCTGCGCGCGGCCCGTGAGGCAGGATTGACCACGTTTTACGGCGAAGTCCTGTCCGAAGTGTTCGAGCATCACCTTGATACATCCGCCTTGGGCAAGCTGATCGCCACCACGGATAATGATGCCTATAACACGCTTGTCTGCACCGACTTTGCCCCGGAATTCGGGCGCCGGTCAGTCTTTCAGACCGGTATTCATCGCGCGCCCGAAGATCGCAGTCGCCACAGTGCCAGTCAAACACTGGGGGGCCTGCCGTTTTGTGCCGAACCACTGACCACAGATGACATTCGCAATGCCTATCGCAATGGGGCCAGCATCCGGCAAACCCGACTGACCGACAGTTTTGGCTGGGACGATTTTCTGGGGCATCATGAACAGGCACCACCGGTATTGGCACTCGTGCGCGGCAATCAACTTTTTATCGGCACAGACATCCCCAAGGCCAAGGCACGTGATGTGATTTTGTATCTGGGCAATGGTGAAACAGATAGCACGGCGTAAAGAACCGCTTGCTCCACAGGGTCAAAGCCGATACTCCCGGCACATGATCATAGCCAAAGCACCAAAGCCCAGAGCACCCAAACCATGAGCGAAAACGTCTTTGCCGATGCCTTGGTACCCGACGTCGACGATCCGCAATTTGCCGATCTGATCGAAACATTTACCGTGCCTGCGCGCGTACCGCTTGCACCGGAAATCGAGATGCATCTGGCGACCCACATCACCCCGCTTTGGCAGGCAACCGAGGATATGCTGGGCGTGCTTGATATTCCGCCCCCCTATTGGGCCTTTGCATGGCCGGGCGGGCAGGCCATCACGCGCTACATCCTTGATCATCCCGAAATGGTCAGCGGTAAGCGGGTTCTTGATTTTGCCTGTGGTGGTGGCATGCAGGCCATTGCATGCGTCATGGCCGAGGCAGGCGAAATTTTGGCCAATGACATTGATCCTGTGGCCATCACTGCAACGCGTCTGAATGCCAAGCACAACGGTGTTGCCTTCCCAACCACGACCGAAAATCTTGTCGGCACCAGTGCACCGGAAAAACGCTGGGATGTGATTTTTGCCGGCGACGTTTGTTATCAGCAGGACATGGCAAACGCCGTTCTGCAATGGCTGATGGCTGAAGCCCGCCTTGGCACGCGGGTTATTCTGGCCGATCCGGGGCGGACTTATGCCCCGACCCATAACATTGACGAGCTGGAAACCTATGAGGTTCCGGTCGATGTCGCCGTCGAGGACACCGATACAAAATTCACCCGAATCTGGCAGTTACTGCCAGACCGGGAAAATTCTGTTTGATCGCTGATCGCGTTAGCTCGCAATGCTCTTCACACAGCTGTTGAGCTCGTTAATGCCGTTAAACACGAACTGAATGTTTTTGGAAATATCGTGAGTAACACTTGTCTGTTCTTCGACAGCAGACGCAACAGTGTTGACATAATCACTGACCGATCCTGCCGATTCCGAGATTTCCCGTGTTGAATCAACCACCCGCTTGGTAATGCTCAGCATCGAATTAATCTGCGCTTCGATCTGGTCGGTTGCCTTGGCTGTTTGGGTCGCAAGATTTTTGACCTCGCCTGCGACAACGGCAAAGCCCTTGCCCGCATCGCCTGCGCGTGCGGCCTCAATCGTGGCGTTAAGTGCCAAAAGGTTTACCTGCTCGGCCAAATCACGAATGATCTGAACCACACCGGACATTGATTCCGACGTGCTTTCAAGTTCCGTACGAATGCCATCGGCCATTTCAGATTTGGCAACGATGTCATTCACCGCGATCTGGGACCGGTGCATGCTTTCACTGATTTCCTGGATGGCAGCCAGCATTTCCTCGGATGCACTGGCAACCGCCTCGGCACTGGCACTTGATCCTTCCGCGAGTTCTTCGGCGGTTGTGCGGGTCATGACCTGCTTGGTAATATCGGAGGCGTATTTGACAACCTTGAACGGTCGCCCGTTCATGTCAAAAACCGGGTTGTAGCTGGCACTGATCCAGACATCCTTGCCGCCCTTGCCCATGCGTTTGAACTCACCAGACTGATACTCGCCCCGTCTTAGTGCCGCCCAGAAATCTTTATACGCATCAGTTTTGACATACTCGGGATCAACGCACATGCTGTGGTTTCGCCCCTTCAAATCGGCCAGCTTGTATCCCATGGCGTTCAGGAAATTGTCATTGGCATCAATAATCGTGCCATCCAACTCGAACGAAATCACGGCTTGGGACTTGCCGATTGCCTCAATCTGGCCTGCATAATCGGCCGCACGAAGCTTTTCAGCCGTAACGTCGGTTGCGTATTTAACCACTTTGAACGGTCGACCATTCATATCAATGATTGGATTATAACTGGCTTGAATCCAGACTTCCTTGCCGCCCTTGCCAAATCGCTGATACTCGGCAGCCATATATTTCCCCGCGCGAAGCGTTTCCCAGAACTTCTTGTATTCCGGGCTTTTTGCGTACGCCGGGTCGACAAAAATCTGGTGATGTTTGCCCTGCACTTCCGCAAGCGTATAGCCCATTGCGTCAAGGAAATTCTGATTGGCCGTCAGGATCTTGCCGTCCATGTCAAATTCAATGACAGCTTGTGACTTTCCGATCGCCTCAATCTGGCCAGCATAGTCGGCCTTTTGGCGTTTCTGATCGGTTACATCGCTGGCGACTTTGAAAACTTTGTACGGCTTGCCATGTTTGTTGAGAACCGGGCAATAGGTCGCCTGAATCCACACGTCCTTGCCACCCTTGCCAAAACGGTGGAACTCGGCTGTGAAAAACTCCCCGGTAGCAAGCCTTTCCCAGAACTCTCTGTATTCGGGACTTTTTGCATATTCCGGATCAACAAACATGCTGTGATGTTTGCCTTTAACCTCTTCAAGCTCATATCCAAGCAGTGACAGAAAGTTTTTGTTCGCGGTGATGATCTTGCCATCCATCGTAAACTCGATTGTGCCCTGCGACCGCTTGATCGCTTCGATGATGTGCCTATCATCGCTCCCTGCACCAAACATCATCTTCTCCCTCTATATCAACAAGGTCCTGACCCTAAGCTTTGACACGCACATTTCCAGTTGCAGGAAACGGCATCCCCATCGCTTCCCCCCAGAAGCATCGTTTGTTTGGATGTTAGGTATGCTCTGCCCAAGCATCCCAGATCGCTCCGCCTTAGCAGTCAGTCAATCTGTTTGTGCACCAGCGTTATGTTGCAAGAGATTTATCTATTGCCGTGAAAATCCATCAACGCAATCTTTAATTGCATAATAGATGTTCACAGAAACTGATCAAAATGAAACGCTATTTCGGAACACTAGTTCTACGTGGTGTCGGATTGTCCGTTTTTAAATAGCGCCCCACCAGTTTTCGTCGCAAGTCCGCATCATCAATCAACTTTAAAACGAATGTCGGATGCGGTGCCTGCCCGGCGCGTTTGGCGATCTGGGATAACATTTCCCATTGGCTGCGCGCGACAAAGCGTCGATTGCGCGCAGGAATGTCGACAAGTGCAAAGGTATCGCCGTGATCAAATACGTACCCGGCAACAGATTGATAACTGCTAACCGGGCCTGCCTTCAACCCGCAATCAAGTGTGATTTTCGTGCCGTCGAGCTGACAGTATTTATAATGATCGGGCACTGATTCGGTGCTGTGCATATGACTAAGCTGCGTGGGTGTTAGCCATGTAACCGCCACCCTGACCGTCGTCCCCGGCGAGGAGGCCAAAGTTGCCGGAAGGGCTCCGTAACCGGCCATATGCGCAGAATAGACAATATCTTGGTCGGTCATCCAACCGAACGTCACCGGAACAGGTTCTTCATGATGATGGGGTGGTGCGAATTTGCGGGCCAATTGAACCGGCGCACGGTTGGACCCAACGGCCAGAACCGGGGTCCGTCCAGCCGTCAAGCGGTCTATATCACCTGCAACCATCTGCCTGACTGTGCCATCAGCAAACAGGAAATCATAATCTGGCGCGTCATAGGGATACAAAAACGCGCGCAGGATTTCCTGCGCGCGTGGATGCTGTTCGATCTGCTCGCGCAACACGGGATCCGTGATTTTATGCGCATCAGAAATCGAAAACATGCAAAAGTCTGTCCGGCTTAGTCTTCGACAACGCGATAACGGCAATTGCAGTTATCGACATGTTGCCACGCCAGCTTCGACCATGCCTTTTCGGCATCTTCAAAAGTTTTATACGGACCATGGCGTTCTTCTTCGCCACCGACCGGGGTTTCAAACTCGGTGGTTTCATATTCACCACCGACGACCCAGTATTCGTCAGAACGTTCGATGCGATAACGCGAATTTGCGTCATCGACCGACTGCCAGGCCATTTTAGACCACTGTTTTTCCGCGTCTTCGAAGCTGCCAAACGGACCAACTTTGGTTTCTTCGCCAATCGGCTTATCAAAACCGGTATCCTGATAGGTGCCCCCGATAACCCAATATTTGGCCATCTGTGCGTCCTTCATGCTTTTGGTGATTTGCCATGCCGCGTGCTGTGGGTCACGCGACTCAATTCCTTCCCCTTGTATACCGAAATGATACGTCAACCAAAACCGCAAAGTTTCGTATAACCTTGCAACGCAGCATTCCGACTGTATTTGGGGACGCTGTTACAAAGTTACAAACGCTTCTTTGCCAACAAGCATGGTTGTCCCCAGACGCAGCAAAGCGTATGAAGACAATCAGATTTTAGTGCTCAGCAGATGACAGGTGCCATGCCCTATCAATCCCTTCGTGACTTCATGGATGCGCTGGAAAAAACCGGCCGTCTTGTTCGAGTCACTGAACCGGTTTCCCCCAACCTTGAAATGACAGAAATCCAGACGCGCCTTCTGGCCGAAGGCGGCCCGGCGGTATTGTTTGAAAATGTTGTCGGGGATGACGGCAAAAAATATGACATGCCGGTTCTGGTCAATCTGTTTGGCACGGTAGACCGCGTCGCGGCGGGCATGAACAGAAAGCCCGAAGAACTGCGCGAAGTCGGCGAAACGCTGGCGTTCCTCAAACAGCCCGAACCGCCCGGCAGCCTCAAAGAAGCCTTTTCGATGCTGCCGTTGGCGAAAACCGTGATGGCGATGAAACCCAAAACGGTTTCCAAGGCCCCGTGTCAGGAAATCGTCATGACGGGCGATGATGTTGACCTATCCAAAATCCCCATTCAGTCGTGCTGGCCGGGCGAACCGGCCCCGCTGATTACATGGCCGCTGGTCGTGACCCAAGGACCATCGGCGGGCAAAAATGGTGGCGACAAACGCGATGTGTTTAACCTTGGCATCTATCGCATGCAGGTGCTGGGTAAAAACAAAACCATCATGCGCTGGCTCAAACATCGTGGTGGTGCGCAACATCACGCGCGCTGGAAAAAGGAAAAGCCTGATCCGCTGCCAGCCGCCATTGTTCTGGGGGCTGATCCGGGAACCATTCTGGCGGCCGTCACCCCGGTGCCAGATACGCTGTCGGAATATCAGTTTGCCGGGCTTCTGCGCGGCGCGAAAGTAGAACTGGTCGATTGTAAAACCGTTCCGCTTAAGGTGCCCGCCACTGCTGAAATCGTGCTCGAAGGCTATGTTTCGCTCGATGAGTACGCGCCCGAAGGTCCGTATGGCGATCACACCGGCTATTATAACTCGGTCGATGATTTCCCGGTATTTAACATCACTGCGATCACCATGCGCAAAGACCCGATTTACCTCTCGACCTTTACCGGCCGCCCGCCAGATGAACCCTCGGTTCTGGGCGAAGCACTGAATGACGTGTTTGTGCCGATCCTTCAGCAGCAATTTACCGAAATCGTTGACTTCTGGCTGCCGCCCGAAGGATGTAGCTACCGGATTGCAGTGGTGTCGATGAAGAAGGCCTATGCCGGCCATGCAAAGCGCGTGATGATGGGTGTTTGGTCGTTCCTGCGGCAATTCATGTACACCAAATTCGTCATCGTTGTGGATGACGATATTGATGTGCGTGACTGGAAAGACGTCATGTGGGCGATATCGACCCGTATGGACCCGGTGCGCGATATCACCACCGTCACCGACACCCCGATCGATTATCTTGATTTCGCATCCCCGGTCAGCGGCCTTGGCGGCAAGCTTGGCCTTGATGCCACCAACAAGTTCCCCGGCGAAACCAACCGCGAATGGGGCGAAAAAATCTATATGGACGATGACATCATCGACCGTGTCGATCAGAAATGGGACCGATACGGACTGCCCGGCTCAGGTAAGAAAATCTGGAAAGACTAAGGTCGGTTCAATCGCGGGATTAAATCCCGTGAAAAACCATATCCAATGCGTTGGTGAGCTTGAAGGCATCTTCAAATTCACCAACCTTCTCCCCCAATTCAGATGTGCCGAGCGTCGCTATAAACTGCGGCAACAGCACCCAATCATCGCCACCAATTTTAATCACCGGATTAAGCCTGTCGGCAGGTTTTGGGAATTGGGAAATCGGTTTTAGGGGAACCACGACGCGGGTGCGCAGGTCCGATAGCAGATCCGACTGCACATCAACGACATACCCGGTTTCAAACCGGAAAATATCACCTTTTGCCATCAGAATTTTCGATGGGATGCCAACGGGATACCCTGTCGATCAACATAGCTGTTACTGGCATCTATCGCCGCCTTGTTTTCCTGCTTCCAAAGGACTGCACGCTGCTTGGCGACAGCTTCACGCAAACTCAATTCAGCCGTGCGGGAAATATTGATCCCCAGCGCCTTTGCTTCGTTCAAAAGATCAACATCTAGACTGATATTGGTAGGTTTTCGGTGTGGTTTGGCAGCGGTTACTGTCATTTCGACCTCCCCTTCATGCGCAAAAACTATACGCATACTTTACCAACAAACCGAGATTAACTCAATTGCGGAAAAACAGCCAGTGATCGCCACTGCCTGCTGGTTCTTGCGAATAGAAGAACTGCGGCGCATCGCACATGAAATCATCGACCCGGATCGCAAAGTTGCACAGCCTGTCATCGCCGATCACCTCGGCCATGAACTCGGTGCTGTTTTCCTGCCAGCTCATGACCGGCGGGGCAGTTTCATCATGAATGCACAGCGCAACCTGTTCGGAGCTTTCAAACGGAAGATAGCGGACTTCACTTTGGTCCTCGCCACCGTGATTAGTGACAAACAGCATTGCAAATCGCGGACCTTCCGGACTGTCCAGATCAACCCACCCGGCAATCCGGTCGACCACATCATCACAGGTAAAGTCACCGGTCAGCATCTGATGACGGTAATTTTGCGCATATTGGCCACCTTGAATGCGCATTTCGGAGTAAAGCTGATTGGCGGATACCGGATCGGCCTTGCCCGCGTCATTCAGAGACGTCTCAGTACCCGCATTTGGACTTTCACCCGCATAAGCAAGACCGCCCAGCCCCGAAGAAATCGCAAAAATAAGCCCCATCAACATTGCCTGCTTGCTCATATTTTTCCCGTGTGTATTTCGGCTTTCACAGCCATTTATGTTCCGTTTCTTTGAGTATAGCAAAACGGCGATAAAAATCGTCAAAAGACATGCCCTTGCCGATCCCCCTTTATCGCGCCACCTTTGGGGCAGCAAGGCAAATGAACAAAAGACGAAACCTCTTTTTGTTTCGCCCCTTTGCGAATGCGTCTGCGCGCCCTATAAAGTAGCCATCACATTCCGAATTAAGGGAGCTTCCATGCCCAAGACCGACATGACACTTGATCGCATCACCGATCTTCTGGCCCGTGCAAAAAAAGCCGGTGCCGATGATGCCGACGCCGTTTATGTCGAAGGAACGTCGCTTTCGGTGGCCCAGCGTCTGGGCAAGATGGAAAAGCTTGAACGTTCCGAAGGGGCTGATCTTGGCCTGCGGGTTCTGATTGGCAAACAACAGGCGGTTGTTTCATCTTCCGACACCAGCGACGCTGCCTTGAATGAACTGATCGAACGCGCGGTCGCGATGGCCAAAAACGCGCCAGAAGACCCCTATTGCGGGATTGCTGATCCGTCTGAACTGGCCGAAACGTTCGATGTTGACGCACTTGAGCTGTGCGAACCGGGCGAAGTCGATCAGGCAAAAATGATCGAATGGGCAACCGCCTGCGAAGAAGCTGCACGTTCGGTCGAAGGCATCACCAATTCGGAAGGATCCGAAGCTGGCTGGGGCCGTCATCAAGTCACTTTGGCAGCAACCAACGGCTTTGCCAATTGCTATGCCGGGTCTGGCAGCCACATTTCGGTTTCGGTTATTGCCGGGACGGGAACGGCAATGGAGCGCGATTATGATTATGACAGTGCCGTCTTTTCGACCGATCTGCGCGATCCGGTCGATATTGGTAAAAAGGCTGCCGAAAAAACCCTGCGTCGCCTGAACCCGCGCAAGGTCAAAAGCGCGCACGTGCCGGTCATTTTGGACCCACGTGTATCGGCCTCCATCGTTGGTCACCTGTCCGGTGCGATCAATGGATCGGGCATCGCGCGCGGCACCAGCTTCCTGCTTGATGCGATGGGCAGCGAAGTTTTCGCCCCGCATATCAACATCATTGATGACCCGCATCGCAAACGTGGTCTTCGCTCCAAACCGTTTGATGCCGAAGGTGTCGCCAATCAGAAACGTCACCTGATTGAAAACGGTGTGCTTAAAACCTGGATCATGGATTTGCGATCCGCCCGTCAGCTTGGCTTGAAATCAACTGGCAACGCATCGCGCGGAGCCGGCAGCCTTCCGGGGCCGTCGACCACCAATCTGTATATGGAACCGGGCACCATTTCACCCGCCGATATGATCAAGGAGATCAAATCGGGGCTCTATATCACCGAAATGATCGGCAGCAGTGTCAATGGTGTGACCGGTGATTATTCGCGCGGGGCATCTGGCTACTGGATTGAAGATGGTGAACTGGCCTATCCGGTTTCCGAAATTACGGTCGCCGGAAACCTCAAAGACATGTTCAAAACTGTTGTGCCCGCAAGCGACCTGACCTTCAAATACGGCACCAACGCCCCAACGCTGCGCATTGATGGCATGACCTTGGCCGGGCAATAAGCTACGGCGAGAGCCCATCAGATAAACGACAAAATACCCGGTCAAACTTTGATCGGGTATTTTTTGTTGGTGTAATACCGTTTTCGTTCTGACGGCGCCGACAATTGCCAAAACGGTTTCAAGACCTGTCTCCCGCCCGTTTAATAAATAAGGCTCATTTCCCGTCAAATCTTGCGGCCGTGTTGCTAGGGTCTGAACCCAATTGAATGTTTGAAATGGGTTCAGACCCTAGTCCGCTGCAATCTGCAACAGCGGACAGCCATCCTGCTTGGGATTACTCTGTTCAGCATTGTGTATATCGGCATAAGCAGGTGGCACCATCAAGCGCACAGGATAGGGCGACAGGCTGATTTCGCAGGGCAGTTTTCCTGCACTTTCACCGTCAATCTGAAGCGGGGCCGGACCGCAATGGCTGGTGATTGTTACACGTTCGGTCTGCACCAGCGACACATCGCTCTGTTCGTGCAGTCGGTTTAAAGTCAAGGCCAATCCATAGCGTGACAAGGCCCCGATCCCGTTTCCGGGCATCAAAACCACATCAAGATTATTCGACGTCAGGCTTGCCTCGGGCGATATGACAAACGCCCCGCCGTAATGTTTGGCATGAGTGACAACAACCCCGGCAACCCGATAATTTTCCCGCCCGATGTTGACTTCAAAATCACGGTGACGCGGGAAAAAGATGTTGCGTAATCCTTCAAGAACATAGGCCCCCTTCCCGATCAAACGTTTCAGCCGCAAGGAAACATTGGCAACCGTATCGGCGTCCGCCCCCATGCCTACCATCAGGAAAAACGCCCGGCCGTTCACAACACCGGGCCGGACCCAGACCATGCTTGGGTTATTGATATAACTGGCGATGGCCTTGGCCCGAAGACTTAACCCCACTTCCACCGCCAAAACATTGGCCGTTCCCAATGGAATAATGCCAAGCGGTGGCACCTCGTGACCGTCAATCTGCGCATCAAGCAACCCATTAAGCGCTTCGTTCAACGATCCATCGCCACCGGCAACAAACAATCTTTGATGGGCGCGGACCTTGCGCGCCAGTTCGCGTGCATGTCCCGGATGGGTGGTTTGTAAAAGCTCAACCTTAACGCCCGCATGTTGCAGGATTTCCGACAGAAAACGCTGTTTGTTTCCGCCCGCACGCGGGTTGAAGATGACAGTCACTCCGGCATGGGTCATTCAGGTTCGACTTCCGCAATAAAACCGAAATAAAAAGTAAGTACACGCTAGCATATGAAGTAAAATATGTAACAGTTGCTTTACAGAACCGCGAAATTTATGTGAACGGGTTATATATTCGCGCGATTTATTTTAAACCGATACTGGTTGGAGACAGTATCTGGCATCTTTAAAGTCAGTTTCCAGCCATCCTTTTGGCAGGATACGGAGGAGCGGCAATGACAGCGATGACGCTGCAACCGCATTACCGCACGGTCTGGATTTCGGACGTCCACTTGGGGACACGTGGATGTCAGGCAGATCTTCTTTTGGATTTCCTCAATGAAGTAACGGCAGACACCTATTATCTGGTGGGCGACATTATTGATGGCTGGCGTCTTAAGAAAAGCTGGCATTGGCCCGAAAGCCACCACGCCGTTATAACCACGATCATGGATAAGGCCAAGAACGGTGCCAAGGTTATCTTTGTGCCCGGCAACCATGATGAATTTGCCCGTGAATTTGTCGATATGACCTTTGGGCATATCGAAGTCAAAATGAACGACATCCACGAAACGGCCGATGGCAAACGCCTTTTGGTGATCCATGGCGATGAATTTGACGGTGTTGTCAAATATGCCCGATGGCTCGCCTATCTTGGCGATACGGCCTACAACTTCGCCATCACTCTTAACCGCTATTACAACGGCATTCGCCGTCGCCTTGGATATGGATACTGGTCGCTTTCGGCCTATCTTAAAAACCGGGTGAAGAACGCGGTTCAATTCATCTGCAACTTTGAAAACGCCGTCGCCCACGCAGCCGCCAAACGTAAGGTGGATGGTGTGGTCTGCGGGCACATCCATCATGCCGAGAAACGCATGATTGGTGATGTGCTTTATTGCAATGATGGTGACTGGGTCGAAAGTTGCACCGCCCTCGTCGAAGACATGAACGGCAAGCTTGAACTTCTCCATTGGGCGGAAATGCGCCAGATGGCCATGACCCATTCCACACCCGGCCGTGATGCTGCCAGTACTCCGTCGCTTGGCCTTGGCAAACTGATTTCCATGTTCCGTATCGCCCATACTTCGGGCAAATCCGCATCTGCCACGTCTGAAAAGCGCGGCGATGCACCGATTGGAAAGACTGCATGAAAATACTGATCGTAACCGATGCCTGGTATCCACAGGTCAACGGTGTTGTCCGTACCCTTGAAACCGTACGCGGCGAGTTGGGCGAGATGGGGCATGATGTTCATGTCATCTCGCCTGATCAGTTTAAAACCATTCCGTGCCCGACATACCCGGAAATCCGCTTGGCTCTGTTTGCCAAACGTAAAATGGCCAAGATGATCAAGGCCCTGCACCCGGTTGCCATTCATATTTCGACCGAGGGTCCATTGGGGCAGGCCGCCCGGGCCTATTGCCTGAAACAGGGCCTGCCTTTTTCGACCGCCTATCACACGCGGTTCCCTGAATACATCCACGCGCGGTGGCGTTTACCGTTATCGATTTCCTATCGTGGGATGCGCAAATTCCATTCAAAATCACAATCGGTGATGGTCGCGACCGAAAGCCTGCGCGAAGAACTGTCTGACTGGGGGTTTGATAACCTGCATATCTGGTCGCGTGGTGTTGACCTTGACCTTTTCCGACCCCGACCAGACGCAAGTTTTGGCGATTTTCCCAAACCACACTGGCTGTTTGTCGGACGGGTCGCTGTGGAAAAGAACATTGGCCATTTTCTGGATCTTGACCTCCCCGGCACCAAATTCGTGGTCGGCGATGGGCCGCAGCTGGCCGACTTGCGCCTGAAACACCCCAATGCGCAATTCCTTGGCAAGAAGGTCGGTGAAGACCTTGCAAACGCCTTTGCGTCCGCAGATGTTTTTGTTTTCCCCAGCAAAACCGACACGTTTGGGCTTGTGATCCTCGAAGCATTGGCATCAGGCACACCAGTTGCTGTTTTCCCGGTTCAGGGACCAGCCGACATTGTCCGGGGCACAAAAGCCGGTGCGATTGACGCCGACCTAGGCAAAGCCGCCATGGCCGCCCTTGACCTTAAACCCGAAGATGCTCGTGCCTTGGCCGAACAATACAGCTGGCAAAATTCCGCCAGCCAGTTCCTGCACAACCTTGCACCATTTTCAGGTGGTTTTGACGGGCTGGAAGCCATCCGCATATCGGTTGATGATGCGGCACGTACGGCAGCATCTTTCACCACCGACGACACGACCACGATCGGCGATCAACCACTTGCTCAGCCAGCGCAGTAATGCGCTGGTACGACCTTGGTGGATTACTCGTGGTTCAGGCTTTTGCGAAGAATACGATAAGCCAAAAGCCCATTGATCGCATCCGTGCCCAACCAGCGCCGAAACGGGCGCAGCATAAGGTAAAACGGGCGGAGAACCTTAACGATTTTTCGAAGCGGGACCATCTGAGGTGCGTCAAATCCGGCCTGATCGACATAGGCGCGCCACCCCGCGCGTAATAATTCCGGGCGTTTTTTAAATTCGCGCTGGATCGAAAAAACAAATAGCAGGATATCACGCGCCTGCGCATCAACGATCGGCATGCGTTCATTGGGATCTTCTTCAAAATCGATAAAACCGATTTGCTCATCGTCCCGGATGGTCAGGTTACGCAGCAAGGGTGCACCATGCGCAACGCCCGCCTGATGAAGCCGTGCCAATCCTTTGCCCGCAGCATCAATCAATTTCGTGACGGCGTCATGATCCCCTGCACGAATGTAATCTTCGATCCGGGTTTGTAAAATGCCACCATTATCTCCGATCGCGATCCAGTCTTCGGTCACGCCCACCAAATCGGGCACCAGAATGCCTTGCTCGGACAATTTGCGCAGAGTGTTTGCTTCGGTTTCAAGGCCTTCTTTACCGCCGGGCGAGACAGTCGGGCGCAACAAGGCAATGCCCGTAATGTTTGCCAGAAACCGTTGCAAATGATGCCAGCCCTTTTGTTTGGCCGGCACAGCTTGCTTGATCCAGATACGTCTATTCTTCCAGCGCAGCGCGAAAACGCGTGCCCCAACACCTTGCGCCATTGTATGTTCTACAAGTGCGTGCAGTTGCTCGTTCATTTTTTTATCTTATATGTCGTTGCGCGTGACCTGCTGATTGGCGGGTCAAATTTGTATCTCTCACATGCGCGCTGCAGCTTGCCGCCCATGCTCGAGCATGCTAGCAACAGCGCATATAGATCGACTCACTTTGAAGCCCTATTCCATATAGAGTGTATCATATTGATACAACTTGGAAATGGCCGGAACGACCAGGAACAAATCATTGCCGAAGAATCCGATGGACCACACTGCTGAACACTGGCGCACTTGGCCTCTGGTCAAACGTATCGTGCAAGATGCGGTAAAGCCTTACTTCGGCAAGATTGTTCTCGCTCTGATTTGCATGGCACTTATGGCGGCTGCGACTGGTGGCTATGCCTATTTGATGGATCCGGTCATCAACGAGGTATTTGTCAAACAAAACGGTGCAATGCTGGTTCCGGTCGGCGTGGCTGTTCTGTTCGCATTTGCCCTGAAGGGCTTTGCCAACTACGGCCAGTCCGTGTTGATGAGCTATGTCGGTGGTCGCATTCTGGCTGATATCCAGAACAAGCTTTACGAACATGTCATCCGGCTCGACATTGGTTTCTTCCACAGTACGAATACCGGTAAGCTGATCACGCGTTTCACCAGTGATATTACGTCCATGCGCGCGGCTGTTTCTGTCGCCCTGACCGGGTTTGGTAAGGATCTCCTGACAGCTATCGTCTTGATCGGTGTTATGTTCTATCAGGATTGGCAACTGGCCATCATCGCGTTCACGGTCTTTCCTGCCGCCATTTTGCCGATTGCCCGGCTTGGCAAACGCATGCGTAAAGTGTCTGCTAACACCCAGCAGCAGATCGGTGAATTTGCCACCCTTCTCGAACAGACGTTTCAAGGTGTGCGGCACGTCAAAGCCTATGGCATGGAGCCATACGAATGTTCGCGTATGGAAAAACTGGTCGAGACTGTTTTTCAGTTGAGCTTCAAGGCGCAAAAAGTCAGTGCCCGGTCCTCCCCCATCATGGAAACACTGGGCGGTGCCGCGATCACGACAATTATTATCTATGGCGGTAGTCGGGTAATTGATGGCGCCAGTGATCCAGGCAGTTTCTTCTCGTTCATTACCGCCCTGTTGCTGGCCTATGAACCGGTGAAACGTCTTGCAAACATCAACATGAATTTGCAGGCGGGTCTTGCCGCGTCCCAGCGTGTATTTATGGTGATGGATCTTGAACCAGAAATCAAAGACGCCCCGGATGCCAAGGAACTTACCGTGTCGGGCGGAAACATCAATTTCAAGAATGTTTCCTTCGCCTACAACCCGGAGATCACGGCCCTTCGTGATATTGACCTTGATATCAAGGCCGGTGAAACGGTTGCGCTTGTCGGGCCTTCGGGGGCGGGAAAATCAACCATCCTGAACCTGATCCCGCGCTTTTACGATATTGATAACGGCGCCATCACTGTTGATGGTCAGGACATCCGCGACTTAACACTTGAAAGCCTGCGCCGTGCGACCGCACTGGTCAGCCAGGAAATCACCCTGTTTGATGACACTGTGCGCGCCAATATTGCCTATGGCCGTTCGGGTGCGACCGAAACCGAAATTGAAGAAGCTGCGCGCAACGCTGCCGCTCATGACTTTATTGGGCAGCTAGAAGACGGTTATGACACCATCGTCGGCGAACATGGGGTTAAGCTTTCTGGTGGGCAGCGACAGCGTATCGCTATTGCGCGTGCGATGTTGAAAAACGCACCGATCCTGTTGCTCGATGAGGCAACATCCGCACTTGATACCGAATCAGAACGTCATATTCAGGAAGCGCTTGCGAAATTGATGAAAGGGCGCACCACCCTTGTGATTGCGCACCGGCTGTCGACCATTATTGATGCGGACAAAATCTGTGTGATCAATAATGGCCGTGTAACGGAACAAGGAAAACATGATGAATTGCTGGCACTTGGAGGGGCTTACGCACACCTCTATAATCTGCAATTCTCAGAAGAAAATGAAAACTGATCCGGGTAATTTCGGGATTTACGAGCGTGCAGTTGCATAAACGCATTATCAGAAGCGAAACCACGCGCAGCACCTTGTGCTGGCTTGCGGCGTCGTATGTGCGCCTGATCCATGCGACGGGGCGTTGGCGCACCAAAGGCGGTGACCTTCCGGCGCATTACCTGACCGAGGGTAAACCGTTTATCGTCGCGTTCTGGCATCAGCGCCTGTTGATGATGCCCTATACATGGCGCTCGGTCGGTGGTGACCGTCCGTTTAACATGTTGATTTCATCGCACCGCGACGGGGAAATCATTTCCCGTACAATTGCCTATTTCGGGCCAAAGACAATTGCTGGCTCAACTGGTAAGGACAAAGGCGGTGCTGCTGCCTTACGTCAGATTCTAAAGGTGCTCAAAGCAGGTGAAGTTGTAGGTATGACCCCGGACGGCCCACGCGGACCACGCATGCGCGCCTCGGACGGCATCATTCAAGCCGCCCGTATGGCCAATGTTCCGATTTTTCCCCTGACCTATTCGGCCTCCAATCGCAAAGTCCTTGGCAGCTGGGACAGATTTGTTCTGCCTTTACCCTTTTCGCGCGGCGTATTTCACTGGGGCGATCCAATCCATGTAGATCGTAAACTCGACGCGGCGGGTATCGAAGCCAAACGCCTTGAACTTGAAAATGCGCTGACCAAGCTGACACAAGAAACCGATACCGGGCTCGGCCTTAAAGCCATTCCGCCTGCAGGCGTCGATGAACTCCCCAAGCAGAAACGGTCGGTGATCGCAGCGGGGGAAACCGGTAAATGAGCCTGTTTTACGCCTATCGTGCGGCGACACGCCTGCTGGGTCCGGCTCTGTATCTGTATCTCAACCGTCGAAAAAATCTCGGCAAGGAAGATCCGGGCCGGATTGGCGAACGGTTTGGCCACCCAAGCGCTCCACGGCCCAAAGGCAAACTTGTCTGGATACATGGCGCGAGCGTCGGGGAGTCTCTTTCTGCCCTGCCTGTGATTGATGAAATCCATCGTCGCTATCCCGACGTTTCAGTCCTTGTGACGACGGGTACTGTGACCTCGGCTGCCTTGATGCATGAACGCCTGCCAAAAGGCGCCATTCATCAATTCATCCCGATTGACCGCCAAGTATGTGTCGCGCGGTTCCTCCATCACTGGAAACCCGATCTGGCACTTTGGCTTGAAAGCGACCTTTGGCCCAATATCCTGACCAAGGCCAAGAAGGCTGGTACGCGCTTGGTGCTGGTCAACGGTCGTATCTCGGAAAAAAGCTTTAAAGGCTATTCGCGCTTTCCATCCTTTATCCGCCCGGTCATTGCCGCATTCGATCTGATCCTGACACAAGGCGCGGAAGAAACGGAACGGTTTGCCGCCCTTGGCGCAACCAATATCAAGGCCGTCGGCAACCTGAAATTTGCCGCACCGCCGTTGCCCGCCAATGACGAGGAACTCGGTAAACTGCGCGACCAAATCGGCGATCGCCCTGTGTGGTTGGCATCAAGCACTTTTGACGGTGAAGAACGCATTGCCGGTCAGGTACATCAAAATCTTGCCCCTGCACATCCCGATCTTCTGACCATCATCGTCCCGCGTCATCCTGTGCGTGCTGATGACATCGAAGCCGACCTGATTGCGCAAGGGTTGCACGTATCGCGCCGTAGCCTTGGCCACCAGATCACCGAACAAACAGAAATCTATCTTGCCGATACCATGGGTGAACTTGGCCTGTTTTACCGCATCGCGCCGGTATGCTTTATGGGCAAATCTTTGTGTTCGACCGGTGGGCAAAATCCGCTGGAACCGGCCCGACTGGGCTGTGCGATCCTTCATGGTCCAGATATGAGCAACTTTGCCATTATCAGCCAAGAGATGCTGGCTGCCGGAGCCTGCCGCCCCGCATCTGACGCAGATGACTTGACACGGCAACTTGGCGGGTTACTCCGCGACCCGGCATCGGCACAAAAAGTCGCAGCTTCTGGCTTGGCCTATGCCAGCTCCAAGGCAGAAGTCCTTGACCGCACCCTTGATGCCATCGATCCACTGATTGCAGACATTCCGACACACGGGGGCGGCAATGCGTGATCCCCGTTTCTGGCAAGAAGACGGAATTCTTGCAACCGCAATGACCCCGCTTTCCTTGCTTTGGCGCGCCGGCGGATGTGTTCGCACGATGAAAACAACCCCACGCCATCCCGGATGTCCGGTGTTTTGTGTCGGTAACTTCACCGTTGGTGGTGCGGGAAAAACACCAACAGCACTTGCGCTGTTTGATCTATTGACCGCACTAGGCCGGACACCGCATTTCGTCAGCCGCGGATATGGTGGATCCATACGCGGGCCACACCGGGTTGATCCAGAATCTGATCGCGCAGATCAGGTCGGCGATGAACCGCTTTTACTCGCGGCACGTGGACCAACATGGGTGTCACGCGAACGGTTCCTTGGTGCAGAAATGGCCCGTGCTGCCGGGGCAGATGTCATTATTCTTGATGATGGATTACAAAACCCGTCTCTGATCAAGGATTGCAGCTTTGCCGTCATCGACAGCCAATATGGCATTGGCAATGGCCGGGTGATCCCGGCGGGCCCAATGCGCGAACCCCTGGATTCAGGGCTTGAAAAAGTTCGGGCCATTATTCTGATTGGTGATGAAACCCCGGACTTCATCACCAACCTTCATGCATCGGTTCCGGTCGTGCGTGCGCGCATTGAAACGGAAAATGGTGCCGATTTCACACATCAGCGGGTTCTTGCCTTTGCCGGGATTGGACGCCCTGCGAAATTCTATGAAAGCCTGCACCAATGTGGCGCGATGATCGCCGAAACCCAAGACTTTTCTGATCATCACCCGTTTAGCACACAGGAACTTTCCGATCTGCGCACGCGTGCACAAACACTGGGCGCGCGTCTTGTCACCACACAAAAAGACCTGATGCGCTTGCCAAGTGAAAATCTCAGCGGCATAAGCAGCCTTAACATCCGTCTGGTGTTTGACGCACCAGATCAGCTGAACCAGATTGTTAAAACGGTGCTTGCCGATGGATAAGAACAGCAAATTTTACAAGATGCGCCAAAAATACCTTTCTCATCCGCTTCAAGGACTGGGCGCGCATATCCTGTACTGGTTCTTTGCGGCGATGCCGATTGATATGGCATCAAATTTTGCCGGCCGCCTGATGCGGAACCTCGGCCCCCAAATGGGCCAAACAAAAAAGGCCCGTAACAATCTTACCCGTGCCTTCCCGGAAAAATCCAAAGACGAAATCGAAGAAATCGTTGCCGATATGTGGGAAAATCTTGGCCGGTCGGCGGGTGAAATTCCCCATCTGCACAAACTCCAACCTGGCGGACCCCGCATCGAAATTGTCGGTATTGAGCACGGGCTGGCATCGCGCGATGACGGGAAACCGGGATTATTCTTTACCGGTCATATCGGCAACTGGGAAGTCAGCATGTGCATCGCAACCGTCCTTGGGATGGATATGATGAGCGTGTATCGCGCGCCGGATAATCCATGGGTCGATGATCTGTTCATGCGCGCGCGCAAAACATTCAGTGGCGAGCTGGTCAAAAAGGGCCCGGATGGTGCCCGCAAACTGACGCGCTGCATGAAAGACGGTGGCCATGCCTGCATGCTGGTCGATCAAAAAATGACGGACGGTATCGCGGTTCCGTTCTTTGGGCGTGATGCCATGACCGCCCCGGCACTGGCACAGTTTGCGCTTAAATATGATGCCCCGATTGTACCGGTTCGGGTGGAACGGTTGAATGGTGCCTATTTCCGCATGACGTTTTATCCCGCCCTGACGATCCAGAAAACCGGCGATCGACGCGCCGATATTGCCAATATCATGACGGAGGTCAATGCCATCATGGAAAGCTGGATACGCGAACGCCCGGCCCAGTGGTTATGGCCTCATAAACGCTGGCCGAAATGATCGGCTCGCGCAAATATTGCGCAGGGATAAAACGATGTTTCTGTCATTAACGGAATAAGAACTCCCATCGGGCACACTCGGCATTTGACGATGTTCGCATGACCTCAGGAGCCTGTTTGCCTTGCCCCGCATATTGATCATTATTTGCATGATACTGGCGGGATCAGTGTTTCTGACGTGGCCTGGTATGGCGCTGGACAGTCAAACAGATCAAATCAAGGAAACGGCGCGCGAAATCCGTTTGCAGATTTCGCAACTGGACCTGCAATTAAAGGAACATTTGCGAAAGGCGCTTGAAGAATTTGGCGATCGTCCGGTCGAATGCGCCCCAAATGAAGCCCGCCAAAGCCTTTCTGATTGTATTGCTGAAGATGGCGACACACTGACCCACACAACGATCACCGTCGCCAAAGTCAGCAAACAGGATGACGATCCCCTGGGGGATCTCAAAGATACCGAAGAACGGTTTGCCCTGTTCACCGAACAACTCAACAAAACAAATGATCTTTTGGCCAGTGCCGGTGCAACACTGTATCGCAGCGGCTTTGACATTACACCTGAAATGGATCAGCTGCGCCGTAACGTAATTGTCTATGTTGAACGCAAACAGGCAAATGACCTGCGCACCAAACAGGCCCTTTTAATCGCAACGGTTGCTATCATTCTGATTGCGATATTCGGATTAATCTTCGCTGTGATCCGCCGCTTCCGATAGGGTTTGTGTCTGACATAAAATGTCATGAGACAAATCACCTTGAACAATTTGGGAAAGCCCGCTACCCGGTAACTGACATTACGCACTGTTCCGGTTTACCGGTACCTTGCATTTGGTACTTGGCACTCGGTACTAGGCAATTAGGAAACATCATGAGCGAAGCCTACTGGCAGGACATTCTCGTGGCCCTGCGCCAGATTATCCGGGCGACCGATTTGCATTCAAAACGGATGATGAAGAACTGCGGCCTGACCATACCGCAAGTCATGGTGTTGCGCGCGATTGACGAACTGCAAAATGTCACGGTCAAACGCATTTCCAACCACGTTTCGCTTAGTCAGGCGACGGTGACCACGATCTTAAACCGCCTCGAACAACGAAACCTTGCCGAACGCCGTCGCAGCACCACCGATAAACGTGTGGTCAATACGGTCCTGACCGATGCCGGGCGCGAAATCCTGTCAACCGCGCCGACCATGCTGCATGAAGAATTCATTTCCCAATTCGAAGCCTTGCCCGATTGGGAAAAGACCCAGCTCCTCACATCGATGCAGCGCGTGGCCTTCATGATGGACGCGGAAAAGATTGATGCAGCCCCGATCCTTGACCTTAGGTCTGATCCGACCCGGTAACGATCCGATGCCCATTCCGCCGCGCGTCCCCCACGGCAGAAAATGTTGCACCATCTGCACTGACCTTCGCGGCATGTACCCCGCCAAAGAACATATCCTCAGACTCCCAACGCTGCTGGTTCTGAATACTTAAGCCATCAAGAAGTGCCTCATCAAAGCCCGGTTCAACCGATAGAAGACCGTCCTCGACATGTAGTCTTGGAGCCGCAACCGCGCCATGCAATGTCATGTCAAAGGCATCCATGTTCAACATTACCTGAAGCATGGTGGATCGAATGCGGTTTGATCCTCCTGATCCCAAGGCAACCGATGATCCATCCGCCCCCAGATAAAGGGCCGGGGTCATCATCGATGTCATCCGAACCCCACAAGGCCATTGATGGAAACCATCGGATGACAAATCTGCCTCACCCAGCATGTTGTTCATCATGATGCCTGTTTTAGGCACCACCCGCCCGGATGACGACCCGTTTGATAGGGTTGCCGCCGCAAGATTCCCGTCCTGATCGACAACCGAAATATGGGTCGTTCCGCGCTGAGTAAGCGGGCGCTCACCAATCATCATACGATAACTTTCGCACAACTCATCTGACAGGATAACCGGCGACGCACCGTACTCACCACGCGCAAGCCCGGTGGCATGCAAAACACCTGATACGGCTTCAAGATGGCGAGCAGACCCAAACGACCCCAAGGCCATATCACGCGCCAGTTTAAGACCAAACCCAACCAGAACCCCGCCCGATGCAGGCGGGGGGTTCAGCACAAATCGGCCTTTACGCCCGGCAACCAAAAGCGGGTCACGGACCAACACCCGGTAAGCCGCCAAATCCTTACGGGTCAAATAGCCACCTGATGCACGGCTTTCGCGCACAAGCGCATCGCCAAGGTCACCGTGATAAAACCCGTCAACACCGGTTCGGACCAGATAATCAATGCTATGTGCTAAATCGGCTTGGTGATGAAGAACGCCTTCATCAAGCAATTCAAAGCCGGCCTCATCCTGATGACCAGGTTTGCCAAAGATTTTCCGGCTATCGGGTGAAAACCCAAGTAACGGCTCAACAATGCCCATCACATAGCGCTGAAACGCATTCAGTTCGATCCCGTCACGCGCAGCTGAAATTGCGGGCTCGGCCAATTGCGCCATGGGTAAACCCGCAAGGTCGTCATGAATTTTAAACAGCCCGGCGACAACACCCGGCGTTGCCACCGATCCATAGCCACCATGAAATTCCTGTGTGACCCCACCAGCGAATGTCGCAAGGCGGCTTTCAAATTCCAGATCCTCACGCGCGCGTTTTTCAAGCGGGGTTTCGACAAAGAAATCATAAAGACGCGGTGGTTTACCTGCTGGCCGGGCCATCACAAACCCACCGCCGCCAAGGGACGCCAAAACTGGTTCAGCCACACAGGCCGCCCACATCGCGGCAACTACTGCATCAAAGGCGTTGCCACCTTCCTCAAGCACACGGGCAGCGGCACCTGCGGTAACATCATGTCCTGCGGCAACGGCCCCGTGCTTTTTCATGGCATGCGTTTCCCGTTAGTTTTTGGCGTTTGCCGCCTTTTGTGCGTCTTCCATCGGCGGGACCAGCAGTTGCGCATCCACGCGCGCCGCCCCGACATTGATCCGCCAATCCAAATGCGGTCCGGTCGCCCGGCCCGATGCGCCAACTTTGCCGATCAAATCACCCTGTTTGACCACATCGCCAACTTTGACATCGATTTCCGACAGGTGCAAAAACGCCGAGACCATGCCAAGACCATGATCAAGAAACAGCGTCGCCCCGGAAAAATACATATCGGGGTGAGCCAAAGTCACGATCCCGTCGGCTGGTGCAACCACGGGCGTTCCGGTCGGAACTGCAATGTCCACGCCCCAATGTGGGGACCGTGGCTCGCCGTTTAAAATCCGTTGTGATCCATAGACACCACTGATCGGCCCTAACGCAGGCCAGATAAATCCGCTTTCGAGGAATTTTTCGGTAAACCGTTCGGTGCGCGCTTCGCGGGCCTGACGGGAATCATCCTTGATCCGGTCCATGACGGCGGGATCAGGTGTGACCATTTTCTTGGGCAGGCCGTCGATCCGCTGAATATCGAATTCGCGGTCGCCGATGTCATAGGCAAAGTCTTCGACACTGCCATCCGCGTGTTTGATCGTCAGTTTGGCCGGTCCCTCGTAATCGCGTGGGAAACCCAGAACAAACCGGCCATCACCTGCGATGGTATCAATCGCCGCGCCATCTAGCAGAACCTGATCCCCGGCGTCAGTTTGACCAAACACAATTCCACCCTGAACAAATTGTCCCTGATAGGCTGGTTCTGCGGCCCTGACTGTGGTGGCGGCGAAGAGTCCAGCAACTGCGATAAGGGTGGTGATTGCCAAGCGCATTACAAAAGGCTCCCTTGCCTGTCATCGTCTTTTGGTTGTGGGTCTTTCTTTTTGACGGCTTCTGGTTTGCTGGCTGTTTCGGGCTTTGATGAGGCAACCGCTTTAACTGGCATATCTTCGCCATCACGCGACCCACCTGACGTCGGTGCGGTCGGCGTTGATACAGGCCCAGTTATCGTATCGCCAGCCGTAACACGGGTCACGCCATCACCCAGCTCAAGATCATATCCCTGCCCGGTGACAATATCGGCGGATTTTTCCACCAGATTGCCCGCCCCGTCGCGCACCACGGCAAAACCACGTTTCAAGACATTGCGATAAGAATAGCTTTCCAACAACCGGTCATAGCGCGCCAGTCCTTCGGCTTCACGGGTCAGAGTATTTTTCACCGCTGCCCCCATGCGCGAACCAAGATCCGTGATCTGTTTGCCGGCCCGATCAACATCACGTTTGGCGTCACTTGGGCGCAACCCGGCACTGGCCCGATCCAGACGCGCTTGTTTCATCTGCAAGGCCGACTTCATCGCCCCGTCCAGCCGCACGGCGGCATTTTCAAGCCTACCACGTTTTTCCGAAAGCTGTTCGCGCGGACTGACTAGCCTTGCACTGGTTTCATTGAGGCGCGCCCGTGCTTGGCTCACGACATTGACCGCCGAACGAGGCAAACGATCCGCCCAGTTGTCCAACATCTGATTGCGTTCTTCGAGCATCCTTTTGGGATCACCCAAACCCCGCGCCAGACTTTCAAGGGCCGTCTTCTTTTCGACACCCAACCGCCGGACCGCTTGCGACAACCGCAATCCGTTTTCTTCGACCTGACCGATCAGATCGCCGCGCACAGGCACTGCCTTTTCCGCCGCCCCGGTCGGCGTGGGTGCACGCAGGTCCGAGACAAAATCAATCAGGGTCGTGTCGGTTTCATGCCCGACGGCGGAAATCACTGGGATGTCAGACTCGGCCACCGCACGAGCAACCACTTCCTCGTTAAAGGCCCATAAGTCTTCAAGCGACCCGCCACCACGCGCGACAATCAACACATCGGGCCGCGGAATATGGCCATAGGGCAAAAGGTCGTTAAATCCACGCACAGCCTCGGCCACTTGTTCGGCCGCACCATTTCCCTGCACCAACACTGGCCACAACAAAACACGACGTGGAAAACGGTCGCGCAGGCGATGCATGATATCGCGAATCACTGCCCCGGTCGGCGATGTGACAATGCCAATGACATCGGGCAAAAACGGGATCGGCTTTTTGCGGTCCGCATCAAACAGGCCTTCGCCCGCCAGCTTCTTTTTACGTTCTTCGAGAAGCTTTAAAAGCGCGCCTTCCCCGGCGACTTCCATCGTTTCGATGACGATCTGGTATTTTGACCGTCCGGGGAATGTGGTCAGCCGCCCGGTGACGATGACTTCCATGCCGTCTTCGGGCACAAGGCCAAGTTTACCCGCCTGCCCGCGCCAGCACACCCCGTCCAGAACCGCCTTATCGTCCTTAAGGGCCAGATACATATGGCCGCTGCTGGCACGCTTGAACCCGGAAATTTCACCGCGCACGCGCACAAACGAAAAGGCATCTTCAACGGTGTTCTTTAACGCGTTGGACAGGTCGGACACCGAAAATTCGGGCGCATTTCCCGATTTCGCGGGGGTTTCAGGAACTGGGGCAAAAGGGTCGAACAAATCTTGCGTCATCAAGGGCACTTTATGCTAAAAGCCCGCTTTAAATCATTGGCGGGATGAACTGTGCCACAAGCCTAGTTCATCGCGCACGGACCATCAAGCAATCGGACAAGTCGAAGGATAAAGTCATGAAGGTTCTGGTCGTTGGCGGCGGTGGACGCGAACACGCACTGTGCTGGGCAATTGCGCGCAGCCCGCGCATTTCCAAACTCTGGTGCGCACCGGGCAATGCCGGAATAGCGGATTCGGCCGAATGCGTGACGATTTCCGATGGCGATGTTGACGGTCTGGTGACGTTTGCCAAGGACAACGCGGTTGATCTGGTCGTGGTTGGTCCCGAGGCGCCACTGGTTGCCGGCCTTGTCGATGCACTTGATGCCGCCGGGATCAAATCGTTTGGCTGTTCCAAGGCCGCCGCCCAGCTTGAAGGCTCCAAGGGCTTCATGAAGGACATGGTGGCAAAGTTCGGTGTGCCGACTGCTGCCTATGGCCGGTTCACAACCCCGGATGATGCCAAAGTGTTTGTCAAAACACACGGCGCGCCGATTGTTGTTAAGACCGATGGCCTTGCTGCTGGTAAGGGCGTGATCATTTGTATGACAATTGACGAAGCCATTGATGCCATTGACGAATGCATGGTCGGCGGCAAGTTTGGCGATGCCGGTACAGAAATCGTCATTGAAGAATTCCTTGTTGGCGAAGAAGCATCCTTCTTTGCAGTGTGTGACGGCGAAAACGTCATTCCACTGGTCGCTGCACAGGACCACAAGGCGGTTGGCGAAGGCGATACCGGCCCCAATACCGGCGGCATGGGTGCTTATTCCCCGGCCCCGGTTTTCACAAACGATGTCCAAACCAAAGTCATGGAACAAATCATTGTGCCCACGGTTAAGGGCATGGCCGACGAAGGCCACCCGTTCAAGGGTGTCTTGTTTGCCGGGCTGATGATTGATGATGCCGGCAATCCGAAACTGATCGAATACAACATTCGCTTTGGCGACCCGGAATGTCAGGTCCTGATGACCCGGCTTAAATCAGACGTGCTTGATATCCTTGATGGGGCGGCCAATGGCACGCTTAATACCGTCAAACCGCAATGGTATGAGGAAACCGCCATGGTGGTTGTCATGGCGACAAAAGGCTATCCGGGATCATACGAAAAAGGTACCGAGATCAAAAACGTTGCCGCGGCGGACGCCATGGACAAGGTCAAGGTTCTGCATGCTGGAACCAAAATGGCTGGTGATAAGCTGACCGCGATGGGTGGTCGTGTTTTGGGGGTTACCGCACGCGGTGCGACTGTCACCGAAACGCAAAAACGCGCCTATGAGGCGGTTGATGCAATTGACTGGCAGGATGGTTTTTGCCGCCGGGATATCGGCTGGCGGGCGGTTGCTCGCGAACAGAAATAAGCCTCCGCACCACCGCACTTTCAAAAGACCGGATTTACGCAATCCGGTCTTTTTTTATGTTGGCTTTTATATCCGGGAAATCTGACACGACGTCTGTATTTGCACCTCCGGCATGATATCGGATCATGCAACGCCCCGGATGGATATCATCGGGTTCCACCGTTGCCGACACCCCAAAAACATCGCGCAGATTTTCTGGTATGAGGATATCTTGCGGGGTGCCAATCGCCCGTAACTTGCCACCATCCATCATCGCGATCCGGTCACAAAACATCGCCGCGTGGTTCAAATCATGCAAGGCGGCAACAACTGTTACCGGCAATCTTCGGACTAGTTCAAGAATGCCCAACTGATGGCGGATATCAAGATGGTTGGTCGGTTCATCAAGCAACAGAAATTCCGGTTCCTGTGCCAGTGCGCGGGCGATATGGACCCGCTGTTTCTCACCGCCCGAAAGCGTATGCCACATACGGTCTTTCATTGATCGCATATCGACCGCGTCAAGGGCATCGTCCACCACCGCGTCATCATTTTGCGACCACGGGGTCAGCAGACTAAGGTACGGCGTCCTGCCAAGAGACACCGCCTCGGTGACGGTGATCCGGTCAATGGTGTCGGCCTGTTGTTCGACAAATCCGATGCGCCGCGCAAGATTGCGCCGCCCGATGTTTTTTAACACCTGCCCATCCAAAATAGCATCGCCGCGCGATGGTCGACGAAGGCCGCCCAAAACCGACATCAATGTGGTTTTACCCGAGCCGTTCGGCCCGATCAGGCCAAGGAACTCGCCGGGCTTTACCGCAATTGTCACATCCGTAATGATCTTTTTGAACCCGGCCCGCCAATCAACATTTCGCAATTCAAGACTCATCGAAGGACCCTTCCGTGACAGAGGATCAGGGCAAAGGCAGGCGCACCGATCAGGGCCGTGATAACCCCGATGGGCAGGACCTGACCCGGCACAATCATGCGTGAGAAAACATCGGCACAGACAAGAAACAGCGCACCAATAAGGGCCGATACCGGCAAAAGAGCACTATGGCGTGTTCCGACGAAAAACCGTGCGGCATGCGGGATTACCAAGCCAACAAACCCAATAGACCCGACAATACTGACCATCACAGCCGTCATCAGCGCGGCACAGCCAATCAGCACGACATAGGCGCGCCGAACAGGCACACCAAGGGACGCGGCTGAATCCCGGCCAAAGGTGAAGGCATCCAAGGCACGCGAATAGCCAAAACAGATGACAAGACCAACAATGGCCACCGGCAAGGCCAACCAGACATCCGGCCAGCGCACACCACTTAGATTGCCCAGCAACCAGAACATGATCCCACGGGCTTCTTCCGCACTGGCGGATTTGGTCACGATAAAAGAGGTCATCGCATTGAAAAGTTGCGATCCGGCAACGCCTGCCAGAATGATGGCCCCGGTTCCCCTGCCCGCCTGCAGCGACAATAAGGCAACAAATGCGAATGCCACCAGCGACCCGATAAAGGCCCCGACCGACAAGCCAAGCACCCCGGCCCCCAATCCAAGGATTGCGACACTGACCGCCCCGGTCGATGCCCCGGCCGAAATCCCCAACAAATAGGGATCGGCCAACGCATTGCGCAGCAAGCCCTGCAATACAGCACCGGCGACCGCCAATGATGCCCCACAACTCGCCGCCACCACCGCACGGCTTAACCGGTAATTCCAGACAATGCCCGCATCAATGACATCAACCTCATGCCCGGCATTCCAGACATGGTTGGCGATGGTATTGATGACGGTCTGCATAGGAATGGCCGTCTCACCGACCGATGCAGCAAACGCCAGTGTCACGCACAGAAGCATCAGCGCGACGAGCGTCGCACTGATGCGGTTGGTGAAGGCAAGTGAAAGCAGACCAATCAATTGCTGGTGTCCATATGGAAGCCTTCAACGGCGTCGGCCAGTTTTTCGATGCCGTTGATCGTGCGGATCGTCGGGTTCATCGACAACGCATCAAGGACGATCACATGATCATTTTTAACCGCGTTCATTTGACTTGTGACCGGATCCGATTGCAGGAATTTCATCTTGAGCTCCCAGTCATCGGCCGGGAAGCGACGACGGTCCATCTTGCCAATCGCAATAATGTCGGGGTTGGATCGTGCAATTGTTTCCCAACCAACTTTTGGCCATTCATCGTCACTGTCGATGACGTTTTTCACGCCCAGCACATTGGCGATATAGGCCGGTGCGCCTTTTTGCCCGGCAACAAACGGATCAACATCAAGTTCCGCACTTGAGAACCAGAACAGGGCACTGATCCCACGACCATCAACGTCACTGACGCGATCACGCGCCGCCTGTTCACGCGCACGAAGATCCGCCGTCAGTTCGGCACCACGTTCTTCAACATCAAAAATCTGCGCTATTTCGGTAATCGTGCGATAGATCAAATCCATCGAAAACGCGTCAATGCGCGTGCCATCGCCGCCGGTGGTATTGTCCTTGCCCACGCAATCGGCGGGTGCGGTATAGACCGGAATGGAAAGCTCGGAAAACTGTTTAATGGTCCCCACAGCACCATTCGGCCCGACATGCCACTGATACTGGTTGGTCACCAGATCGGGTTTCTGTCCGACGACACTTTCGAAACTGGGATCATTGTCGGCAAGACGCGGTATTTTGGCGTTGGCTTCGCGGTATTCCTCGGCAACCGGATTAAACCATACAGCCGTCCCGACGACCCGGTCGGCCAGCCCCAGCATATAAAGAATTTCGGTATTGCTTTGCCCAAGCGAAACAACACGTGTTGGCGCGTGATCGAAGATCACTGTGCGACCGCAATTTTCCAAGGTCAGCGGATAATCCGTTGCCGATGCATTTTGTGAAACAGATGCCAGTCCCGCAGCAAACACCCCGGCTGCAAGAACATGTTTGTTCAATGTGATCACTTTGTACCCTTTCCAAGGATATGACGGCCAAGGAGACTTTTCCTGAAACCGAACATCCCAAATCAACACATGTTATGTTATAACATAACATAACCATTCCTGTCGTCAATGGACTGGCAAAAGTGTCGGGAAATGGCGGACGGTATCAGGGCCAAAGAAAGGGCGGGATGATTGATATCCTGCCAGCGACCGTAACACATGGCCGACATTTTCCGGGGCACCCCGCCCGGTCCAGTGTCGTGATGTTGGCAGGTCTCCTGGCTCGCGGGTCGTCACACTTTTCTGCCTTCCCAGGGTAAACCCCAGTGGCTTTTGATCAGAAAAGTGCTCACCGCCTACAGTTGCGGGGGCAGCTTCGGTTGACAGCCTTACCATCGGCATGGCTGCGTCGAATTCCCTTTATCCTTTACGGATACCAACACAATGAGGATGTCACACAGCCCCCCGTACCCGTCAAGCGAATTACGGACAACACACGTCGCAGACGCATTTTAGCGTGCCTAATGAACGGAAGGTTCCGCCCCATCAAGCCCTGATGGCTGGCTTAGAATTGACGCCACGTCACGCATCGGTGGCGCCCCAAACATGCGGGCATATTCGCGGCTGAACTGGGATGTACTTTCGTATCCCACCTCATAGGCCGCACTGGCCGCATCCTTCATTTCGGCCAACATGATTTGCCGGGCGGTCGTTAAGCGCAGGCGTTTTTGATATTGCAGCGGGCTCATGGCGGTCACCTGCTTGAAATGATGATGGAAGGAAGACGGGCTCATATTGGCATGACTGGCCAGCTCATCGACCCGTAGCGGCTTGTGGAAGTTGTCTTTCATCAAACGCAGCACGGCTGAAATCCGCTGCATGTTGCTGCCGCCCATCACCAGACGGGCAATCAAGGCACCCTGCCCAGTCCGTAACAGGCGATAATGCACTTCGCGCATCAAAAGCGGCAACATCACCGGTATTTCTTCTCGGTGTTCGAGAAGCTCAACGACACGCAAGACCGCATCGACAAGTCCCTCGGATGTTTCTTCGACGAACAAGCCCCGAAAACTGTCGCCATCGGCCCCGATGTTCAAATCCATACAGGCAACCAGGTCACCAAGAATTTTCCCATCGAGATCAAGAGACAAACTGCGATAGGGGCGATCAGGTGTCGCATCGGTCACATGCCCGACCAATGGCAAGTCCACCGATGCCGCAAGCAACTGTCCGGGCTCATAGCGATAGACTTCCTGACCCAGCGTAACTTCCTTGGCACCCGAAATAATCAGACACAGACAGGGCCTGTAAATCGTTGGCACCTTAAGGGTCGGGCCGGTCGAACGATACATCCACACCGGTTCAACCGCGGTGCGCACGGCCCCATCCGGTTCACAGTATTTGTCAATTAAATGGCATAGCCGTTGAAAGTTATCCATCACCCAAACCCTTTGTTTTCAGTGACCCCAGTATACACCGCGAAACCGTACCGCAAAGCACCTCAAACCGGATTTGGAGGATTAGGCAATCGATGTCGAGTTCTGTGTATTCATCAAACGCATCGAAAACGACACAGTAAGGCCATGACACAAACACACGGAGGATGTCATGCCGAACCCAATCAATCACGTCGAAAACAAAACCGTTATCATCACCGGTGCCAGCAGCGGCATCGGCGAAGCCACCGCCAAACTTCTGGCCAGCCGTGGTGCAAACGTCGTTCTGGGTGCGCGCCGTACCGAACGGCTTGACCAACTTGCCACCGAAATCGAAGCATCGGGTGGCAAAGCAATGGCGCGCGCGGTAGATGTCACCAACGGCGAAAGTGTCGAAGCACTTGTCTATCATGCAAAGAACATGTTTGGCCGCGTTGATGCGATCTTTAACAATGCTGGTGTCATGCCGCTTTCCCATATGGCGGAACTTAAAACCGACGAATGGGACAATATGATCAATGTCAATATTCGCGGCGTTTTGAATGGTATTGCCGCGGTCCTTCCGATCTTTAAGGAACAGGGCATCGGGCATGTAATCAATACCGCATCTATTGCCGCCCATGTCGTCGCACCAAGTGCCGCCGTTTACTGTGCGACCAAATATGCCGTTTGGGCCATTTCCGAAGGACTGCGTCAGGAAAGCGAAAATGTTCGCGTGACGATAATTTCACCGGGTGTGGTCGAAACCGAACTTGGCCATGACATCACGGATGAAACCGGCAAGGAAATGCTAAAGCAGTTCCGTCAAATTTCCCTTTCCCCGGATGCCATTGCACGTGCTGTTCTTTACGCGCTTGATCAACCCGCAGATGTCGACGTCAACGAAGTCATCGTCCGTCCAACCGCGTCGGCATTCTAACTAATTCGAACCAAGACGCAGGCTTCCATCATGAGACGTCACGTTTTCTTATCACGTTTGATACTCCTGCTGATGGTGTTCGCACCATCAGCAGCCTTCCCGCAGGAGACAGAGATGAAAACAGCATTACAAACGTCACCGCATCCTTATGTCGGCATGTGGGTCACCGAGGATGGGTATGTCCGCCAGGAGTTGCGTTCTGACGGTCGCTATGACGAGGCACGCGGAACACAACAATCGGCCTATCAGGGCGATTATCAAATTTCGGGAAACTACGTCACCTATCAGGATGACACCGGTTTTACCGCCGATGGATATTTTGAAAATGATGTGCTGTATCACGGCGGCATGGTGATGTTTCGCCAAGATCAAACCAACTGATCCCAGCACGCACCCGCAACTGCCCGGCAACTGTCGTCACGCTTATTTCACGTATCGCAACTCCACCAAGATCGATATCGCCCGGCGGTATCGATCTTTCTTGTCAAATGTCGTTCCTGCGGAGTGTCATGCATAAGATGCAGTGATTACGACCTTGAATTTGCCATCATTTGTCCCGATTACCTCCACACTGTCAGGTATTATTCCGGCATATTCGATAAACGGGACTTGGTGAATGACAACTTCTTTGGAACGCAGACGTTTTTTGAAATCCGTGGCCGCCGCAGGTGTCATCCTGCCGGGCATGTCGATGTTTGGGGCGGCAATGGCCGCGAACGATACGCTTGAGCTTGGCGAAGCGCGGAACTTTGATTTTGACGCACTGATCAATCGGGCGCAGACGATGGCAACAAAGGACTATGTTGCCCCCATCGCACCCGACCCCGAGATTGTCGGCAAGATCGATTACGATACCCACGGAAAGCTGCATTACAAACGCGACCATTCGCCGTTTGCCGATGGGTCGGGCACTTATCCGATGACGTTCTTCCATCTGGGCATGTATTTCGCCAAGCCGGTGCATATGTATCTGCTTGAAGACGGGGCGGCGCGTGAAGTTGTCTATCGTCCGGATTACTTTGATATGCCCGAAGACAGCATCGCGCGCAAACTGTCCGACAACAGCGGCTTTGCCGGATTCCGCCTGCATGAAAACCTTGAACGCGATGACTGGAAAACCCAGGATTGGGCGGCATTTCTTGGTGCATCCTATTTCCGCGCCATCGGCGATGAAGGCCAGTATGGCCTGTCCGCACGTGGCATCACGGTCAATACCGCCACATCCGTCCCCGAAGAGTTCCCCGATTTTCGCGAATTTTACATCGAACCTGCCAAATCAGCCGAAGACCCGGTAACGATCTATGCCCTGCTCGATGGGCCCAGCATTACGGGTGCGTATAAATTCCTGCTCTATCGTGGCAAAGGGGTCACGATGGACATCGAAAAGCACCTGTTTATCCGTAAAGACATCGAACGTCTTGGCATTGCGCCGTTGACCAGCATGTTCTGGTATTCAGAACAGAACAAGTCATTCCGGTTTGACTGGCGTCCGGAAGTCCATGATTCTGACGGTTTGGAGCTTTGGACCGGCAGTGGTGAACGTATCTGGCGACAGCTCAATAACCCCGAAGTCATCCGCGCTTCCGCCTTTGGCGATCACACGCCACGTGGTTTTGGTTTGATGCAGCGCGACCGTGAGGTCAGCCATTATCTTGATGGGGTGCGCTATCACCGCCGTCCCAGCCTGTGGGTTGAACCGCTTGAAGACTGGAACAAGGGGGCTGTTCAGCTGATTGAAATCCCGACCGATGACGAAATCCACGACAATATTGCGTCATTCTGGGTGCCTGATGAGCCGGCCAAGGCGGGCAACAGTTATCAGTTCAAATATCGTTTGTACTGGCAGGCTGAAAATCCGTTCCCGGTTGAAAAACTGGCCAAGGTCACCGCAACCCGCATGGGTCGTGGTGGGGAACCGGGTACGAACCGCCCCAAAGACGAGATCAAGTTTTCCGTCGAGTTCGAAGGCGATATTCTGGGCACCCTTGAATACGGCGAGTTCCCGGAAGTCATCGTTTCGACATCACGCGGCGAGATTGTCCGCACCAAGATCGAACCGATCATGGATACAAGGATCTGGCGGGCAGCGTTCGACCTTAAGGCCACCGGCACCGATCCGGTTGATTTGCGCATGTATTTGAAACTTGATGATGCACCCTTAAGCGAAACCTGGATGTTCCAGCATCTGCCGGGACTTACCAACCAGCAGCAAGGCTAAGTCGCTACATACCGAAATACGACGGACCGGCATCATGACGATGCCGGTCCGTTTGCATTTAAGGTTTGCCGGTTAACCTTTGCGCTCAAGGGCGATAACGGTATCAATCACCATGCCTTCTTCACCGTTCGGGCCCTTTGCCAAACGTTCAAGGTTATCGACGCAAATCTGCGTCCATTGCCCCAGATCAAGGTTCAGGTTTTCGAGCGCCTCTTTTGGTTCTGGGTAGCATTTATCGGGCTTTTCCCAAGACCATGATGGCACCGACCCATGCGACGTCACCAACAGCAATCCCCCTGGCGCAACCAGACGCGATGCACAGTTGATGATCGAATTGCGCGCAAACACCACCGGGGATTCAAGAAACTGTGCAGTCACCAACGTAAAAATACCCTTGGGAAAATCGGTCATAAGATCTCGTTGATCAAATGTGATCTTTTCCAAAACACCGTTGCGCACCGCATTGGCGCGCGCATAGCCCATCGCGGTTGCGGAAATATCAATCGCGGTTACAGCCCAGCCATTTTTCGCCAGCCAGACCGCATCATCCCCCTTGCCACATCCAAGTTCCAGTGCCGCGCCGGGCGTCCGGTCAGTTACGAATTTCTCCAGCACCGCCGTTGGCCGACCGCTGGTTTCGGACGTGGCCTTTTCATAATGCTGTTCCCAAAACTCTGTCGGGTCCATTTTCGGATCAATGTTCATGTCATGCCTCGACTAAAGTGACAGTGCGGTTTGATAAACGAATCATGTATCATTATAAGTTACATGATTCGTTGCGCCTGTCAATTTCATGTATCTTTGGTTGTTTCATGTGTTAAAGATCAGACAGGATCGACCGACCAACAGGAGCCCTTTGATGCGTCAAGACAACCGCATGCCCCGTGTGCTGCATGCTCTTTTGCACCTTGACCAGATGACGGATCCGGCAACATCCGATCTGCTTGCCGGGATGCTCAATACCAATGCGGCTGTTGTCCGACGCACCATGGCCGGATTGCGCGATCAGGGGTTCGTCACCTCGACCAAGGGGCATGGCGGGGGCTGGGTTTTGGCCAAACCGCTGTCAGACATTACCCTTGCCGGGATTTATGACGCGCTTGGCGCGCCAAAGATTTTTGCGTTGGGCTGTGGCAACGAAGAATCGCACTGTCTGATGGAACAGGCCGCCAATGCGGCGACCGCCGAAGCTTTGCGCGTGGCCTCAGAAACATTTCTAAGCGCGCTTTCGGCAGTCACGATGGCCGATCTTGCCCGTGATTATGAGACCCGGATGAAAGAACTTGGCTTAAACCCGGATGATTACCGGTTTGATGCCAGCAAAATCCCCTAAGCCCCGATGCCGGGTATCAGCGCAGGCTGCCAAAGAAATCCTTCAGCAATTTACCGGCTTCAATCTCGCCAATGCCGCCATACACTTCCGGACGGTGGTGGCATGATGAGCTTTCAAACACGCGTGGCCCGTGGTCAACACCACCGCCTTTCGGGTCATAAGCGCCGAAATAAACCCGGCGCAGACGGGCAAAGGAAATGGCCGTGGCACACATCGGGCAAGGTTCAAGCGTGACATACAGATCGCAATTGGGAAGCCTTGGCTCGCCCTTGGCCCCGGCTGCCGCGCGAATGACAAGGATTTCGGCATGCGCAGTCGGATCGTTAAGTTCCTCGGTCAGATTGCCTGCACGTGCAAGAACCTCGCCCGTATCGGCATCGACCAGAACCGCCCCCACCGGCACCTCGCCGCGACGGGCGGCGGCACGGGCTTCTTCAAGGGCCATGTCCATAAAGCTGTCTGCGCTCATGATTTTTCCATCCCGATCACGCACTGCACGGAGCAAGCGGCACAACTTGCCAAAGCGGCGTTTGTTTTTACTTGATGTTAGGGCCCGTTTAGGGTCTGAACCCATATGACAGTGCAATCTCGCATCGGATCGGTCAAGAGATCATCATTGGATCGTCCGTTAGATGATGCCAGTTTGGCCTTTGCACACAACGCATAGACCATCGGCGTGAATTGCCGTTGCCCTTAGGCGGTTGCAAGGGTAGTTTCCGCCAAGAATTATTCGCCTTAGCATTACCACAAGCAAAGTTGCACCCGACATGACCACGCGCAAGCCGATCATTGGTATTACACTCGATTCCGAAGAACCGGGCGGTTATTCGAAATTCCCGTGGTATGCGCTGCGTGAAAACTATGCTGGTGCGGTGGCGCAAGCAGGCGGCATTCCAATGCCCCTGCCCCATGAGGTTGACCTTGTGCCTGATCTGCTTGATCTGATTGACGGGCTGGTCGTGACCGGCGGGGCGTTTGATGTTTCGCCAACCCTGTTTGGTGCAGAAGAAGTCCATGATACGGTTGTCACCAAGGATCGCCGCACCAAGTTTGAATGGGCAATGGCCGAAGGTGCGCTTAAACGTGATATGCCTGTTCTGGGGATTTGTGGCGGGCAGCAATTGCTTAACGTGATCCTTGGCGGGTCGCTGATCCAGCATATTCCTGATAGTGTCAAAAACGCGCTGGCGCATGAACAGCCCAATCCGCGTGATGAAGCAGGCCACGATGTCACGGTTGAGCCGGGCACATTGCTTGCGAAAATTGTTGGCGACGTCAAAACGCTTTCGGTCAATTCCGCCCACCATCAGGCGGTTGATGGGGTTGGCCCGGATGTGATCATTAACTCGGTCGCGCCTGATGGCGTGATCGAAGGCATTGAACATCCGAAATACCGTTATTGTCTCGGGGTCCAGTGGCATCCCGAATTTCATATCAGTTCGGGCGATGCGAAGATTTTCGACGCCCTGATTTCCGAGGCCCGCACATGAGCGACAAGACCCCGACACCCGGCGAAAACAAACCCGAACGCATTGCCAAACGCATTGCGCGGTCGGGCGTATGTTCACGCCGCGATGCTGAACGCATGATCGACGAAGGTCTGGTCAAACTGAATGGCAAGGTGCTTGATAGCCCCGCCGTCACCGTGACCGACGAAGACGAGATTTACGTCAACGGCAAACCCTTGCCGGAAAAAGAAAAACCGCGTCTTTGGCGTCTGTTTAAAAAACGCGGACTGGTCACCAGCCACCGCGATGAACAGGGCCGCGATACGGTATTTGAACATCTGCCAAGCTATGTGCCGCGTGTGATTTCAGTCGGGCGTCTTGATTTGAATTCCGAAGGGTTGCTGTTGTTGACCAATGACGGCGAATTGGCCCGTTATCTCGAACTGCCCGCAACCGGCTGGGCGCGCCGCTATCGTGTGCGTGTGCATGGCCGCATTGAAGAATCAAAGCTTAAACAGCTCGAAGAAGGTGTCACCGTTGATGGTGTGCATTATGGATCGATCCACGCCGAGGTCGATGTTCAAAAAGATTCCAACGCCTGGATGACGGTGACCTTGCGCGAAGGCAAAAACCGCGAAATCCGCCGCGTGATGGAACATCTTGGCTGGCCGGTCACGCGTTTGATGCGCGTGTCTTATGGTCCGTTCCAGTTGGGCAGCCTTGCCCCGGGTGATTGCGAAGAAATCACCGGCAAAGTGATGAAAGAACAGCTCGCAGCCTTCTTTAAGGGCGATTATAGCAAGGTTTCTGAAAAGAAATCCGTGGCACGTGGCGGCACATCGCGCCCCAAAGCACCGCGCACTGTTTTTGGCCAACCCGCACAACGTAAACGCCAGCAAGGCGGTCCGGGCCAAAACCCGAACGCCAATGCCAATGGCACCGATGACGAGCAGCGCGATAGCCGTGCAGGCCGTCCAAGCCTTGGCCGTCCGGGGGCGGGTCGCTCCTATGGACGCCCATCGGATCGTTCCGAGGGTGACCGCAACGAGGCGGATCGTGATGGCGGCAATGACCGTCGTGGCAATGATGCCCCTCGTGGTGGGTCCTCGCGTGATGATAAGCGCAGTGCTTCGTCGCGCTCGGAAAAGCCGCGTATCGGCGCAGCCCCACGTCCCGGCGGGCGCGGAAAACCGGCGGCCAGCAACGCCCGTCCGGAACGCGACGACCGTGATGATCGTAATGATCGTAGTTCGGGCCGTCCGACCGACAAGGGACGCGGACGCTATGCTTCCGGTGGAACGTCTGGTTCTGACAAACCCGGTCGCGGCAGATTCGCTGGTTCCGATGCCAGAGATGGTCGTGGCCGTGACGATGCCAGAGACGAACGTGGCCGTGATGGCGGTCGAGAAGGTGGGCGAAATAGTGGCCGAGATGGCTTTGGGCGCGATGGCGCCAGAGATTCTGGTGGTAGAGACTCTGGTGGTCGAGACAGCGGAAACCGCGATAGCGGTGCGCGTGGCACAGGTGGACGCGGTGGTCCCGGCGGACGGAGCAGCAATGCCCGTGATGGCGGACGCGACAGTGGCGGACGCGACGCTGGAAACCGTGACGGGGGTTCACGCGGCACCGGCGCACGTGGCACTGGCCCACGGGGCAGTACTGCCCGTGATGGTGGGCGCGATACTGGACGTGGCGGTTCTCGTGATAGTGCCCGTGACAGCGGCCGGCGCGATGGTGCCGGGTTCGCGGGCGGTCGCGGCAAGCCGGGTGGCAAACCAGCCGGTCGTTCAGGCAATAGCACAAGCACCCCGGGCCGCAAGCCCGCAGGCAACCGCCCACGCGGCAAGAAGGACTAATCGAACATGCGGATTGTAGGTGGCAGTCATCGCGGCCGGGCTCTAACCCCGCCAGCAGGACGTGAAACACGCCCGACCCTTGATCGTGTACGCGAAGCACTTTTTAGCATCCTGTCGCATGCATCGCGCTGGTATGAGGATGATTTCCATCCGCTGTTTGATGGCGTGATCCTTGATGCCTATGCCGGATCGGGGGCCTTGGGCCTTGAAGCGATTTCACGCGGGGCAAGCAAGGCGGTTTTGTTTGATACCGATCGCGGTGCTCTGGCGGTGATCGAAGAAAACATCACCAATTTGAAGCTTGGCGATCAGGCACGCGTTCAGCGTGCCGATGCCACCAAGCCACCACGCGCGTCTGCACCGGCAAGCATGGTTTTTCTTGATCCGCCCTATGGCAAGCAATTGCTTGAAACCAGCATTACTGCCCTTGCTGCTGCGGGCTGGATTGATGGCAACACATTGATCATTGCCGAACGTGATCCACGCGACCCGGAAATCACGCTGGACGGGTTTGAGTTGTGCGACAGCCGCAAGTACGGAAAATGTCAGATCGATATCGGGCGGTTTTCGGCCTGACCTGCGATCACTTGTGCAAAGCTGGCCGTCACATCAGCCTGCTGCAAAAATCCGTGATCTGTGGTAGCGTTTTGACGTTAAACGATATGGTTAAGCGCAATGAAACCCTTGCCCCAAACAGCACCGGACGGTGAATTTGGCCGTCGCCTGCGCCATTGGCGTCGCGAAAGCGACATCAAGCAGGCCCGCCTTGCCGATATTCTGGGTGTCACGCAGGCAACCGTTTCGCGCTGGGAAAAGGGCATGCAACGCCCCGCCCCGGTACAGCTTGACCTGATTGATCAGATGATGACCCGCAAGCGCAATTTCCGTCTGGATCAGGCAATCAAACGGCTTGTCATTCATTCGAACCAGCGCGTGCACCTGATCGAAGACCGATCACACCGGTTGCTCTGTGCCTCACAGGCCCGCGAACATGAATGGCAACGTGATTGTTCCGATCTTCTGGGCACATCACTTTGGCGGTTTGCCACACCGGAAATCGCGGTTGCGGAAAAAAGCCTGCATGTCCTTGGCTGGCACGAAGATCAAACCGACCACCTGACATTTGAAACATCGCGGCGCGACGGGGCACCGATGCGCATTGTCGATAGCTACATCCTGTGGGAACGGTTCTTCCTGTCAGACGGGACGGCGGTGCGGCTGACAACCGGGTTTGATCACGCACCTCACACCATCTAACGCATATTTCATTCGTGGATATTCAAGGCGGTTTTCAGGTACATCTGAAATCCGCCTTTTGCATGTTTGCCAAGATTTAAAAGCACCGGCAAAACTGCACAGCAAACCAAAAACAAAAGACACCAAACGGACACGCCCCACATGCCACCGATCTTTGCAATTTCGATCCTGTATGGACTTGGACTGACGGCCTCGATGCAGGTCGGCTTGATTGGCCCAATTGCACCTGATCTGCGCGCAGGGTTTGGATTAAGTCAGGCGGAATTTGGCCTTGTGGCATCGCTGATTACCGCTGCGGGTGCGCTGACCGCCATTCCAACAGGTGTTTGGGCCGCCCGCGCCGGATTGCGCAAGTCGCTTGTTCTGGGCTGTTTGATGATGATCCTTGGCGCAACCATTTTTGCCACGGCCGATGTCGCCGTCATGCTTTATGTCGGGCGGGTTGTTACCAGCATCGGCTATCTTTTGATCGTCGTTGGCGCACCAAGCTGGATGGCCGGATTTGAGAATCCCAAAATTGTTGCCATGGCCATGAGCATCTGGGGCACGTTTATCCCGGTCGGCATTGCCATGGGCAACTGGGTCAGTGCGGCAGTGCTGGTTTGGCTTGATTGGCGGCTGGCGGTGGTGGCCTGCACGGTTCCGGTTGTGATCCTGTTACCGTTGCTTGCCGTTATGACGCCACCTGCGACAAGCACACCACGTAAATCGCTTCTGGTCGGGGTAATGGGAGTTTTAAAATCACGTGCGGCCTTACGCGTCGCGCTGACATTTTCAGCCTTTGCCGGAGCGACCTCAGCCGCCCTTGCCTTCATGCCCGCGATGCTAGCCGATAATCTTGATATCGGCATCGCACCCGCCGCCGGAATTATTGGCACCACAGCCATTGTCGGCAACATCATCGGCAGTGTCGGGGCTGGCATGGCATTGGGTCGAAATATTGCCGGACGTCGGATTTTGATGCTGTTTTTGCCCATGATGGCAGTTGCGATTTCCACCCTTTTTGTCAGCACGCATATGCCACTGAGCCTCACCGCACTGATCATTTTCAACATCGGTCAGGGGGCGGTTGCGGGCACATGCTTTGCCCTGTTGCCCGGCATTGCCAAAGGTGGGCTTTCGATGCCCGCCCTTCAGGGGATGCTTGCCCAGTTCGCCGAGATTTTTGTCGTGATTGTCCCACCTGTTGCTGGCGCGATGATCGATCGGAGCGGCTGGTCCGGGGCAGCGGGGGTTCTTGGCGCGCTTTACTTTGCCGGCTTCCTGATTTCACTTGGGAAATCGTCACATAAACGCAGTGCAACATAAGGCGACCTATACGATACGATGACTTGACCTGTCCATCGAAGCAGGCGACTCTCATGCTCTGAAGCAGTCGGGAGTACTGCGAAGCGCGTAACAGGGAAAACGGAATGAAACTGATCAAGGCCATCTTTATCGGCACGATATTGCTTGGCCTTATGGTTATTTCCGGGTTTTTCATCTGGCTTGCCCCCATAGGTGCCGGTTACAGCGCAAAGATCATGTGTTCGGCCATTTTTGTAAACGGGCTGCCATCCAGCCGGGCGCAGGCCGAAGATGTTCTGGCCGATAACAACCCGCTATTGTCATTGATTACGACCAATGTTGATCTGCGCAACCAGACTGTTAGCGCACATGCCTTTGGTTTTCGCAAACGCTGGGCGGTGTATCGACCACATCTAGGTTGCGTTCTGGCCAATGATGCAGACCAGATCACCCGTTTACGCAACAGCACCCCGCTTATCAGCCCCATCACGGCAAGGCCGCTTTTAACCGGACCATTGCCAATTGATGTCGAACGCCGTGCACTTACCGGCCTGTTGTTTGACGCGATGGATGAACCCGGCCCGAAACCAACACGGCGCACCCGCGCCCTTGTCATTTTGCATCAAGGCAAGGTGATTGCAGAACGTTATGACGACGGGATTTCGGCCAACACGCCCCTTCCCGGCTGGTCGATGACCAAAAGCGTGTTTAATGCGCTGCTTGGTCGGATGCAGTTCGAAGGCATGATTGGCGACATGGCCGACCCGGTCCTGATCAATGAATGGCACGCAGAAGCAGGCGACCCGCGCGCGACCATCACCTATGACAACTTACTGCATATGAGCAGCGGTCTCGAATTTGATGAAAGCTATGCCAACCCGTTATCAGACGTTGTGCAGATGCTGTTTATCGAACCGGCCGCCGCCGGGTTTGCCGTGTCCCAACCACTTGCCAATCCGCCCGGGGAGGTCTTTTCCTATAACTCCGGGACAACCAACATTTTGTCGGCTGCAATCCGCAATCTGAGCGGATCGCGCGAAACATACCAGAAACGTCCGGCAGAACTTTTGTTCCGTCCGCTTGGCATTGACAATGCCGTGATTGAAACCGATCAGGATGGCTACTTTATCGCATCAAGCTTCATGCATGCCACCGCACGCGATTGGGCAAAAATCGGCCAGTTGTTCCTGCAAGACGGCGTGTGGGACGGCGAACGTCTTTTACCCAAAGGATGGGTGGATTACTCCACTACCCCGGCACCAGCCGCGCACAATGGGAATTACGGCGCGCATTGGTGGCTTGATCTGCCGGGCAGCTCTGATGACCGCCCTGGTGCACCGCAGGTACCCGATGATGCCTTTTTCGCGCTTGGGCATGATGGACAATCCATCAGCGTCATTCCGTCAAAAGAACTGGTTGTTGTTCGTTTGGGCCTGACGCGCAACCGCGATGCTTTTGATTTGCGCCAGTTCATCGCCAACCTGAGCCAGCTTTTCCCAACGGTTGATCCAAACGCCATTGAAACGCCAGACGGCGAGGGCGAGGATCAGGGGGCCGAGCAGAACGAAAAACCTGCTGAATAAACGCCGACTTAGATCAAACCAACGACATATCCCAGCAATGCCCCCAACCCGACCAAGGCCCACACCGGCATAACCCGCCATTGCAGGATGGCAAAGGCCACGGCGACGCAGACGATATCGACAACATCATGAATGGCCCCGGTCCAGATCGGATCATATAAAACCGCCGCTAGCAAGCCGACCACAGCCGCATTAACGCCCAGCAACCCTGCCCGCATGCTTTGCACATGTCGTACGCGATCCCAGAACGGCAAGATGCCAATCACCAGCAACCATGCAGGCAAGAAAATCGCGATGAGTGTGATCAAAGCCGTAGCCGAACTGATCAACCACGTGCCCGATCCCTCGCCCGCATGAAGCACGGCCCCAAGATAGGCGGCAAAGGTAAAAATCGGACCAGGCACGGCCTGTGTTGCGCCGTACCCGGCAAGGAAGGCTTCCTGATTGACCCAACCGGGATCAACCACGGCAGCCTCGAGCAAGGGCAAAACAACATGCCCGCCACCAAACACCAATGCGCCGCTGCGGTAAAACCCATCAATGACGGTAAACAGCCCGCTGTGATCAAAATGGGCGACAATCGGCAGTCCTGCGAGCAACGCAAAGAACAGGCCAAGCGCAAAAAACGCCCCCTTGGTGGAATGCGATGTTGGCGCATCGTAGCTCTCGGGCTCGGTTACAGTACGTAGCAGGATAAACCCGGCAATCATTCCGCCGATAATCACGCCAAATTGTGCCAACACCGTATCGCTGACAATCATCACACCGGCCGCAACCGCCGCAATGGTAGCGCGTGGAACGTCCGGACACAGGTTTCGGGCCATCCCGACAAGCGCATGGGCGACAACGCCAACCGCCACCAATTTGAGCCCCCGAATGACGTTATCAATCGCCGCCAGATCAAAATGCACAAATGTTATGCCAAGAACCGCCAAGACAATCGCCGACGGCATGGTAAAGCCAAGCCACGCCATAAGGGATCCACGTACCCCGCCAAGCGCCATGCCAATCCCCATCCCGACCTGTGAACTGGCCGGTCCAGGGACGAACTGGCACAAAGCCACCAGATCGGCATAGCGCGTATCACTTAGCCAGCGACGGCGATGAACGAACTCTTCGCGGAAATAACTGATATGGGCGACCGGCCCGCCAAAGCTGGTCAGGCCAAGTCGCAAAAAGATAAGGAAAACCTGCCAAAGTGTGACCCCATCGGATGGCAGGACACCTGCACCGGCGTCGTATGCCCCGCCCTTATCCTGATCGGTTTTTGCCGTATCATTTGGTGTCTTTTGTGACATTCCCGGTCGCGTCCCTTGATCGTACAACACATGATATATGCTGCCAGACCATATCCAATGGCACCAAAGGCGGAAAGCCAAAAGCCGACCATTTGGCAATCGTCATCAAACCATAACAAAACCCCTGCCGCCCGGTTTTACCCGAACGACAGGGGTTTGATGTTTAAACCGGGACGTCTTACCGGAAGGCCGGTTCGTCCAGCGACCGCAATTTACGCGAATGAAGCTGATTGACGTCCTGGCGCAGTGTATCGATCGTATCAAGCCCAACCTGAAGGTGCTGGCCGATACGCTGACGGTAGAACGTGTTCGCCATGCCCGGCAGTTTCAATTCACCGTGCACCGGTTTGTCCGACACACACAACAACGTTCCATACGGAACGCGGAAACGAAAACCGTTGGCGGCAATGGTCGCACTTTCCATATCGACCGCAATTGCACGCGACTGGTTAAGACGGACAAACAGTTCGCTATAACGCAGCTCCCAGTTCCGGTTATCGGTTGTGGCAACCGTCCCGGTCCGCATGCGTGCCTTCATCTCGCGGCCTTTAAGACCTGTGATTTTGGTCACCGAATTTGCCAGTGCGACTTGCACCTCGGCAATTGGCGGTACGGGAACCCACAATGGCAGATCGGAATCAAGCACATGATCATCGCGAACATACCCATGTGCAAGAACGTAATCCCCCAAAAGTTGACTACGGCGCAATCCAGCACAATGGCCGAGCATCAACCAGCAATGTGGCCTCAGGACCGCGATATGGTCCGTGGCCGTTTTGGCATTCGACGGCCCAACGCCGATGTTGACCAGCGTCACGCCCAACCCATCTTCGCGGATCAGATGGTAGGATGGCATCTGAGGCAGCTGCGCTGCCGCCTCACCGCTTTCTTTCCACTTTTTGGGGGCGTTTTTACTGACATGGACCTTCGGCCCCGGCTCAACAAAGGCGATATACGGACTTTCAGGATCATCAAGCTGTTCTTTGGCAAACTCGATGAACTCGTCGACATAACGCTGATAGTTGGTAAACAGCACGAACTTTTGAAAATGCTCCGGTGCGGTTGCCGTGTAATGGCGCAGACGCGCCAGCGAATAATCTACCCGTTCACCCGAAAACAGCGACAGCGGCTTTGGTCCGGCTGTCACCCCGTAATGAACACCGTTTGAGATGTCATCATCGGTCCGCGCCAGATCAGGCATATCAAAGACCATCTGCAACTGCCGGATATCGGTCGGGCCGATGCTATCCGTTGCAGTTTCGACCAAAAATGGCAATGGGATCGGACGATCCGACACACCGACAACAACCGGGACGTCATGATTTTTCAGCAGAAGCTCAATCTGCTGGCGATAATATTCTTCAAACACATCCGGACGGGTAAGCGTCGTGCCATAAACACCGGGGTCGCGGGGGGCGCCAAAAGACAATGTGCTTTCGACATGCAGTTTTTCTGGCGGCACTTCAATTCCCAGATACGGATAGTATGCCCGCACAGGGGAAGATTGCTTACCTTCGCCGAAAAGATCAAAGGCCTCTTGGACAGCCTTGGCACCGTTCGCATAGATGTCCTTTATGCGCTCAAGTGCCTTTTGGGCGTCGGTGAATTCAAACAGTTCTCTTACAGACCCGTGAACTTCTGAAACCATAATGGATGCTCCTTTTTGTTATTGTTGTTTGGTCCTGTTGTTTTGCGTCTACATGACTTTATTCAAGTGACAGCAAATAACAACAGCCCTTGGAGCGAGAGATTTATCACCGCCCGCCCGTCACCTGACAACCAAAAACTTTTGGGCTTTCCTCAATCAGCAAGCGAAATCGCATTCATGCCATAACATGCACGTTTCGCTTTGGCCGGGTTTGCCGTCGGTTTCAGCAGGTTATGACTTATATGTCGGGATGATTTTCAAGAATTCCAAATGACAGTTTCGATGCGCTGATCATAACAGCATCAAAGACACTGGCACGCTTGTGTCGTCATCACCTGTACAGAACTGGAATGCAGATAAAAAAAGGGCCGAAACCGCGGGACGGTTTCGGCAATTTCGAGGAGGTGCCTTAGACGTTGAGGGAAAAGACGGTCAACCTCGATGTATGATTAGTATCTGACCAATGGTCACTAAAGTCAATATTATTTTATATCAACTTCCATGCATGGAATGCATACCTTAACTGCACGCCCCTACTTTATTCGCTATTTCGCGCAGTTTTCTCAGACGACGAAACGCTTCAATATCAAATGTCCCGTCGTCACCTATATCGTCTGCCTGTATGTTTTCAACAACATCAGCTGCTCGTAGGTCACTTTTTACAAGACTTTCAATTTCTTGTTGTTCTTCTTTGTCACCAAGTGTCCCGCGAACGTAGGCAAGGATGTCCTCCTTGCCATAGATCGCAAGAACCGCACACATTTTAAGCTGCCTCCGACACATAACGGGATGCATGTTCACGTGCTTCGATTCGACCGACTGACGCACGCAGCTTACGGCGCGCACGGCCAACGCGGGATTTTACAGTCCCGATTTCCACACACATCTGATCCGCAGCATCCTGATAGGATACGTCTTCAACAGCCGTGAGCATGATCGCCTGACGTTCCTGCTCAGGCAGCTCTTCAAGAACGCGGTCAGCATCACGAAGCTGTAAACGCGCCATCTGATTGCTGCCATGGCCGTAAACGTCGCCCAGATCGTCCCAGTCCACTTGCGGACCACGTGTTTTTTCCCGGCGTTTGCCCGAAATAAACGTGTTGAACAGGATCCGGTGCAACCAGGCCTTCAGGCTCGTACCTTCTTCGAACTGATCCTTTTTGCTGATGGCTTTCAACAGGGTGTCCTGAACCAGATCTTGTGCACGGTCCATGCTGCCAGCCAGCCGATATGCATGACGGCGCAACGCGGGTACATGATCTTCGATTTCATTCATCACTTGTTTAGACATCACAACCTCCTTGTTCGATGACCCAACCGTAACAAATAAAAATAATAGTTAAAGTAAAATCGTGTACTTCACTTAGGCAATACAGTGAAGTTGCTACATATACATAACAACATCAACACACATATTTGACACATTATAGTTCACCGGCTGAATGTACATCCATTACTATACATAATTACTTTACATTACTTACTTAACTGAATGGACTTACGCCAACTAAGCAAGATGGTTGTCTTATGGAACAAACAGCGGTAACGTAAGTTACTCCAAAATTTTGAAGTGCCTTGATAATCAACGGCTTCAGGCGGATGTTAGTCCCGCTGTAAACGACAGGAAACCCACGTGGCATCCCCGAAAAGAACAGAAAAACTCCAGATTATGCTGGATGACGATGAACTAAAGGTCATTGATGATTGGCGTTTTGAACATCGTATGCCGACACGTGCTGCCGCAATCCGCGAGCTTATCCGCCGCGGCTTGATCAACGAAAAGCTCGCTGAACCGGAAACCGATGGCAAAGCCACAACCGATTTCCGCGTCGAATCAGAATAAATTTTCTGTTTGATAATCAAAATGGCCCGGTAATTTACCGGGCCATTTGTCTTTTTCATGCTGTATCAGCCAGAATTTCGACTGACTTTTGGCTTTCGCCCCTCAAATATGCGGGCGATTCCGGCCCCGAAACCTAAAACCAGCAACCATAATCCGTAATATCGCAATGCACGCGAAGCCGAAATTGCAATGACAAACAGCCAAATCGGATAGGACGCCGCCCCGGCAGCCAATGCGGCAATTTGCATCGGAACCGGCGTGACACTGATGGCAAACACCACCCAGAACCCACCCGTTTCGAACTTGGTTTGCAAATCGTCAAACTGTGCCTGACCGCCCGCCATATCAATTAGCGGCTGGGCCAGATCGTCAAACAGCAGATAGGCCAAAAGATATAACGCCAATGCACCTGCGACACTGCCCGCAAGTGTCACTGTCGCGACAATAAAACCGCGTGCACGCGACGCGGCCATTACCGGCGCGATCACAATTTCGATGGGAATGGGGATAATTGTGGTTTCCATGAAAGACGCCAGCGCAATTCCCCAAAGCCCCTTTCGCCCTGCCGCCAGCGTAGCAAGGCGATCCTGCCAGATTTTCAGCTTTTGCCTCACCGACGATGGTAATTGTTGTTGTTCATTTTTCGCCATTCAAACCGCCCATTGCATCGACCTAACAAATGCCCGCACAAAGAAACAGCCCGCCCGAAATGGGCGGGCTGCAACTCCCGGAACGTCACGTCACCGAGTTCAAGTTGTGATGTCTTACTCGACGGTTTGATCGTCCGAGAGAGCATTCTGAGCATCTTCAAGTGCGGTCATGGTATTTTGCTTTACCTCTTCCCAGCTTTCGGCGGACGCTTCCTTCGCGTCTTCGAACGCCTCACCAAGCTCGGCGCTTGCACCATCCCATGCCTCAGCAAGTTCATCGACAGCTTCTTCGCTGTCCTGTTTCACACTCGCTGATACTTCGTCATACTGGTCGCCCAACTGTTCACTTTTCTCTTCGACCCAAGCCAGAAACTCATCTTTCTCTTCATAGGTGAAGTCCTTCGCGTTTTCATACTCGTTCGCGACCTCATCACCCATTTTGTTGACGTCCGATTTCATTGCGTCGTCGGTTGCCATCGTATCTGCTTGGTCGGTGGCAGCATTCGATCCGGCATATACAGGACCGGCAACAGCAACAGACATTATCGTACCAACCATAAGTGCAGTTTTACTAAACATCACAACCTCCTTATTCGTGAAATACAGCGCAATTACTTGCACGCTGCTTACAATGATCAACGGATGGGTCAAAAGAATGTTCCAATTATGGTAATTTTAATTCGTGGAACTTTTGCCACCCCTTTACGTTTTCAATGTAATCGCCCGCGACACGGCGCACGCCTTGCGCAATCGCATAAAGGCGCTCAAGAAACCAAAGGAGTTTTGAGATGGCACATAGCAGTATGAAAACCGTTGCGAAGGAATTTCCCGTCGATGCCGGTGTCGATCGCAAAGATCGTCAGAAACTTGCCAAAATGCTGACCCGGATCGTTGGTTCCTCGCACGTGCTTTATGCCAAAACCCGTGGCGTTCACTGGAACGTTGTCGGACCAACCTTCTATTCGCTGCATAAAATGACCGAAGAACACTATGAGGATCTGCATGTTGCCAATGATGATATGGCAGAACGCATTCGTGCAATCGGTTTCGCAGCACCGACCGGGATTTCGGAAATGATCGAACATTCCGAAATCACCGATCAGGAAAAGCTCCTTCCGGCCAATGAAATGGTCAAGGAACTGGTCGAGGATCATGAAAAAATGGCCCGACTGATCCGTGACGGTGTTGCCGCAGCAGAAGAAGTCGAGGACGTAAAAACCGCCGACCTTCTGACCGAACGCATCGGCGTGCATGAAGAATCCGCGTGGATGTTGCGTGCAACAATTTCCTGATCTTGCCATAATGCTGACCGGTGTCTGACACAGGCACCGGTCACAATGCATTTTTCCTTATCAAAGGGGCTCCCGGTGAAAAACTCTGATCTAACGGGCAAAGTCAGTCTGTTGCTGACCAAATCAAAGCTTCCCGACGACTGGCGCCAGAATGGTGCCCAAGCCTTACGTGATGTGTTTGAAGATGCCGGGTATCAAACAAGCCTGACCCTGTGTGAGGATCCATCCAAGATTTGTGACTGCATCGCCAATGACACCGAACCAGGTGATATCGTTGTCGTTGGTGGCGGAGATGGCACAATGAATGCCATTCTTGATACCGTGATAGAACACAAGGTGGTGTTGATCCCCTTGCCCCTTGGCACGGCCAATGATTTTGCCCGTACACTGACATTGCTTGATGATCCTTTGACCGCCGCGCGTTCGGCAATTCATGGGCGGATCGCAATGATTGATGTTGGTCAGGTCAATGATCAGACTTTTGTAAATGCGGCAAGCATCGGCGTGCCCGCAGATGCCCGGCACCGGATCAATCCCGATTTAAAACGTGCCTTTGGCGCTGTCAGCTATGCAGTGGCAAACTGGCAAAGCTGGCAGGAAATGACGCCGATGGATCTGTCGGTGACGTGTGGCGATAACGCACCACAGTCGCTGACACTTCGGCAGTTGACCGTAACCAATGGTCGTTATTTTGGTGGCGGGCTGCGCCCAAGCGAAGCCAAGCGCCCCGATGACGGCTACCTTCACATGTTTGCCATCCGCGATAGCGTCGATACACTAAGCGGCATGGACATTGCCGCCGAACTTCTGTTTGGCTCGGTCGATGACAGCACCTATGCCCTGACCATGGAATGTGACGAGATCACCATCACCGGGCAGGATGGCGCACCGATCCTTGCCGACGGCGAAATCATCAGTAAACTTCCCGCACATTTCACCATCCATCGCCGCGTACTTCCCGTATTTGCGCCAAACACCTTTTTTGATCTCGATACAGACGGTGCCCCACAGGAAGAAAGCCCGCACGCAGACCTTACGCAGCGGGCCCTGGTCAACGACATCATGGTAGATACCCTCGATTTTGCGATCCGGTTGGAAGCAATTTTTCCGGTGGCCAAAAGCGGCACCTTGCGAGCGGTCTGCAACGATGGCGCACGTGATCTCCGCGCTATTTCCCGTCAGCTTGAACTAGCCTTACACAAATATGGCCTTCCGACATCGTCACCCGATCCGGATTTGCACAGCCTGGAAGAACTCCGTGACCATGTTATGGGCTGGTTGCTTGAAAACGCCGACCAGCGACTGGCACATGGCCTTAAAACCCGCTCAGATGCCCTGTCAAAGCAGACAGCGCAGATTGACATGTCAGCATTGCCTTCCGATGCGCAACACCCCATCAACGCTCTTAAAAGTGAAATCAGCCGTATCAGCGAAAGCTTTGCGGAACTTAAGGCATAACAAAAAAGGCAGCCTGATAAGGCTGCCTTTTTAAATTCTCTGCTCGCATTAAAAATGCAAAAGCAAAACTAGTCTTCAAGCCCCGCCAAACTGCGCGCAAACGATCTGGCTTCGAACGGGCGTAAGTCTTCGGCGGCTTCGCCAACACCGATGGCATGCACTGGCTTACCGAATTTTTCGGCCAGCGCGACAACAACGCCCCCTTTGGCGGTGCCATCAAGCTTGGTGACAATCAGACCCGATACATTGGTTGCTTCGGAAAATGTCTCAACCTGGGAATGGGCATTCTGGCCGGTTGTGGCATCAAGCACCAGCAAGGTGTCATGTGGGGCGGTTTCATCACGCTTGGTGATCACCCGGACGATCTTTTTAAGCTCGTCCATCAGATGCGCCTTATTTTGCAGGCGACCGGCAGTGTCAACCAACAGCACGTCATAGCCTTCGCGCTTGGCCTGATCAATCGCATCAAAGGCAAGACCGGCGGCATCCGCCCCGGTATCGCGCGCAATCACCGGGCAATCGGTGCGTTCACCCCAGACTTTAAGCTGCTCGACCGCGGCTGCACGGAATGTGTCGCCAGCCGCCATCATGACCTTGAGGCCCTGATCTTTATAGGTTTTTGCAAGCTTGCCGATTGTTGTGGTTTTACCCGATCCATTAACACCAACCACCAAAATCACATGGGGTTTCTTTGTCGAATCAATCACCAGTGGCTTTGCCACCGGCTCCAGGATTTTGGCAACTTCGTCGGCGATGAATTGCTGAATTTCCGCAGAATCGACTTCTTTGTCGAACCGGGTTTTGGCCAGTTCCGCGCTCAGCTTGGCAGCGGTTGTAACCCCAAGATCCGATGTAATCAGAAGATCTTCAAATTCTTCAAGCGCATCATCATCAAGACGGCGCTTGGTGAAGATGTCGGCAATCCCGGTGGTCAGCTTTGAGGAGGAGCGTTTCAGCCCGTTTTTTAACCGGGCAAACCAGCTTGTCTTCTCCTCTTCACTCATCCCGTAAGCTCCGCTATCAGTTTTCCATCTTCAAGGCCGGTGACTTTGGCCTTGGCTATCGTGCCCGCTTCTATCACGCGATCAAGCATAACGGGAGCAAAATGCTCCGTATGGCCGGTATTTTCCTTTTCAACCAAGACATTCTCGATCATGCCGATGCGTGATTTCAAAAATGCGTTGAGCTGAACATCCCCTGCGGCACGCAAAGCGGCCGCACGGTCCTTGCGGATATCCTTGCGCACTTGCGGCATCTTGGCCGCCGGTGTGCCGGGCCGCGATGAATACGGAAAGACATGCAGGTAAATCAGGCCGCATTCGTCGACAAGACGCAGCGTATTTTCGGCCATCTCGTCAGTTTCGGTCGGGAAACCGGCAATGATATCGGCGCCAAACGTCACATCGGATCGCAGCGCGCGGACTTTTTCGCAGAAATCCACTACGTCCTGACGCAAATGGCGTCGCTTCATGCGCTTAAGCACCATGTCATCACCCGCCTGCAAGCTGATATGCATATGGGGCATCAGACGCGGTTCAGTTTCGATCAAACGAAACAGATCTTCGTCAACCTCGACCGGATCAATCGATGAAATACGCAACCGCGGCAATTCGGGCACCTGTGCCAGCAACCGGCGCGAGATCTGGCCCAAGGTCGGCTTGCCCGGTAAATCATGACCATAGGACGTGATATCAACACCGGTCAGAACAACTTCGCCATATCCGTTGTCCACAAGTTCGCGCACCTGACTAACGATCTCGCCCATCGGCACACTGCGGGAATTCCCACGGCCAAACGGGATGATGCAAAACGTACAACGATGATCACAACCGTTTTGGACCTGCACAAAGGCGCGTGCACGGCCTTCAAACCCGGAAACAAGGTGACTTGCGGTTTCCTCGACCGACATGATGTCGTTAACGACAACACGTTCGTGGTCGGGCATCAGGAATGTTTCGGCCTTCATCTTGGCATCGTTGCCAAAGATGCGGTCAATTTCGCCCATCTTGGCGAATTTGTCTGGGTTGACCTGAACCGCACAGCCGGTCACAAAAATCTTGGCGTCCGGGTTTTCACGACGCAGGCGGCGAATGCTTTGCCGCGCCTGACGTTCGGCCTCGGTCGTGACCGCACATGTATTGATAATGATCGCATCATCAAGTCCCGCATTTTTGGCATGGTCGCGCATCACCTCGGATTCATAGGTGTTCAAACGACATCCAAATGTAACGACGCGTGGCTCTTTGATGCTCGACATTTTGCGATCAATCTCAGGTTCGGGAAATATTCCACAATGTCCCTCATTGAAGGACAAGTGCGGAGCGCCCGGCAAGGTCAATCACCTTGCCGGGCGCTGGTTACATACGCTTTTGCACTGTTTAATGCAAGCCTGCGCCGTTCATGGCACACATGCACAAGACGCGCAAAACAACGCCCTTTGGGCACATTTACAGTAGAACGATGTCTTACTCGGCAGCAAAGTGACGGTTGCGACCATCTTTTTTTGCGCGGTACAGCGCACTGTCTGCACGATCAATCAGTTTTGCCCCGCCTTCATGGGCAACATATTCCGCCGCACCGACTGAAACCGTCATGTGGCCATATGAGGCCCCGGAATTCTTTGCCTTGATCTCACGTGCGGCAATACGTTTACTCATATCGGCGGCAACTTCCATCGCATCATCAAGCGAGGTTTGCGGAAGCAAAATCGCGAATTCATCGCCGCCATAGCGCGCGACAATATCCCGACCCTTGATGTTGGCCTTAAGCATCGATGCGATCAAAACCAGAATTTCGTCGCCGATCCGATGACCAAACCGATCATTGATGGACTTGAACTGATCAAGATCCACCATCATCACACAAAACGGCTCGGCGTCTTCGCTGCTGTCATATTCCTTGGCAAGCTGGGACAACTGTTCTTCGAAATGCATGCGATTTGAAACGCGGGTCAGGCCATCTGTGTAAGACCGTTCGCGGGTTTGCTCAAGTTCGCGCTGAAGCAAAACAACGCGGTTAAGATATCCGTCCAACCGCACATGAAGGTTGTCGATGGTGGATTTCATTTTTTCGGTCTGGTCAACAATCTCGCCCACAACCGGCCCGACGTCCTTGTGCGCGCGAAGGGTCCCCAACGAACTTTTCAGCAGTTCACCATAACTGCGGATATTGTTTCGCGCCGACGTCAGGCATTCGTCACTGTTTTCGACAACCTGCGAAAAATCTTCCATTCCGCGCTGAAGGAAATCGGCGGCCTGACGGTCAAAGATATACCGATAGTATAGCTGCAGAAGGGTATCCTCGGCGAGATCATCGCCGCTGGCATTTACCGCATCAATGACCCGCAATATTTCCGGGTTTTCCGCAGCAAAATAAATGAACCACACATGATAAAGTTCGGGTGTTGGACGCAGACCGCGATCACGCAGGGCTTTCAGGGTTGCGTCGGCATACCCCCAATGACGAGATATCTGTTCTTCCGTCGTCGGCACAACGGTTGCTCCGGGTAATTTTATAAAAAAATCTCAATGGGTTATGATGATTTCGCATCAAATTCCGCACCAAGTTATCTTAATTCATCCCGCAGAGCCAGATTTACGCAGCAAAAACTATACTAAAGTGGTGGAATCCTTCCGGGCTACTCACTCGCCCGGATCATCGTGCCTGCACCACGTTCTGTAAACAGCTCCAGCAAGACCGCATGCGGCGCACGACCATCAACAATTACAGATGCTTCAACCCCGTTCTGTACTGCATCCATGCAGGTTTCAGTTTTGGGTATCATGCCGCCTTGAATGGTCCCGTCCGCGATCATCTCATTGATATGGTCAATGGTGGCATCTCGAACAAGGTTCTTGTTCCCATCAAGTATACCTTTTACATCCGTCAGCATATACAAACGGCTTGCACCAACCGCCTTGGCGATCGCGCCAGCAGCGGTATCAGCATTAATATTGTATGTCTGCCCGTCTTCGCCAACACCGATGGGCGAAATAACCGGAATAATGTCGGTATTGATAAAGCAATCAAGCACATGCGGGTCCACTTTGACCGGCTCGCCGACAAAGCCAAGATCGAGCACTTTTTCGATATTGCTTTCAGGATCACGTTTGGTCCGCGTCAGTTTACGCGCGGTGATAAGATTGGCATCCTTACCGCACAGACCAACAGCAACGCCGCCAGCGGCATTGATGTTTGAAACGATTTCCTTGTTGATTTTCCCGGCCAGAACCATTTCGACAACGTCGATGGTCTGTTGATCGGTTACCCGAAGGCCGTCCACGAATTCCGACTGGATATTAAGCTGCTTAAGCATCTGGCCAATCTGCGGTCCCCCGCCATGCACCACAATCGGGTTCATGCCGACCTGCTTTAAAAGCACCACATCCTGTGCAAACAAACGCGCCAGTTCGGGGTCACCCATCGCGTGACCGCCGTATTTAATCACAATCGTCTGACCGTTAAAGCGACGCATATAGGGAAGAGCTTCGGATAGGACCTTGGCACGGGCCAACGTCCGGTATGCGCTGGATTCCGATTGATCTTCTTCAGAACGGATTTCTTCGTTCATCCTACTCTTCCCCATATTAACGCATCAGGATATTAACGCATCAGACCGGCAATTTTACAGCAGCGACGCGATTTCCGCGCGCAATTCTGCCAGTCCAGTATTCTTTTCACTCGACGTCGCAAAGATTTTTGGCAAGGCCGCTGGATGCTTAACCAATGCGTTGACCACTTCCTTGATACGCTTTTCGAGTTGTCCCTTTTTTAGCTTATCAGCCTTGGTCAGCACAACCTGATAGGTCACGGCACTTTCATCAAGCACCTTCATCATGTCGAGGTCGGCTTTCATAAAGCCATGCCGTGAATCGATCAACACGAAGACACGTCGAAGGGTTACTCGACCACGCAGATACTGCTTGATCAGGTTTTGCCACGTATCAACGATGTCTTTTGGGGCTTGCGCAAAGCCATAGCCCGGCAAATCGACAACATGGCAGGCGCCATCAAGATCAAAATAGTTAAGCTGCTGCGTCCGGCCGGGTGTGTTGGACGTACGCGCAATGTCCTTACGGCCGGTGATCGCGTTGATCAGGCTCGATTTACCAACATTGGACCTTCCGGCAAAACAGATTTCAGTTTTGTCTTCAGGCGGCAATTGCTCAAGCTGGGCGACACCCAAAAGAAAGGTAACCGGGCGGGAAAAAAGTTTCCGCCCGGCTTCAATTTGCGGTGCTTTGTATGTCGGTATTGACGTTACCGACGGCAGGTTTTCGTCTGTCATCGTTCTTCCTTCCCCATGATCCGGGGATCTTCCCCGAAGGGAAGATCAACCCAGAAAGGGTAGATGGGGATTAAATCCCCATCTTATACATGATGTAGCGCTGCTGAATGATCGACAGCGTGTTGTTCCAGGCCCAATAGATCACAAGACCAGCTGGGAAGCTTGCCAGCATGAAGGTAAAGATCAGCGGCAAGAACATCATGATCTTGGCTTGTGTCGGATCGGCAGGCGCCGGGTTGAGTTTCTGCTGCAGGAACATGGTAAGACCCATGATCAGCGGCCAGACACCAATCATCAACATCTGCGGTGGATCAAACGGGATCAGACCAAACAGGTTGAACAAAGACGTCGGATCCGGAGCAGACAAATCCTGAATCCAGCCAAAGAACGGCGCGTGACGCATCTCAATGCTCACAAACAGAACCTTGTAGAGTGCAAAGAACACCGGGATCTGTACAATGATTGGCAAGCAACCCGAGGCAGGATTGATTTTCTCACGCTTGTACAGCGCCATCATTTCCTGTTGCTGACGCTGACGATCATCCTTGAACTGCTCACGCATTTCAGTGATCTGCGGCTGCAGCTTTTTCATCGCACTCATGGATTTGTACGATTTATTCGCCAACGGGAACATGACTGCCTTAACGGCGACCGTGATCAGCAGAATGGCAACACCGAAGTTACCAACAAGATGATACATCCACTGTAGAACAAGGAAGAACGGTTTGGTCAGGAAGTAGAACCAGCCAAAATCAATCGCGAGATCGAAGTTGGTGATGCCGTAGTCCTCGGCATAAGTATCAAGCAGGGTCACTTCCTTGGCGCCCGCAAACAGACGGGTTTCCGCCTTTGCTTCGCTGCCATTGGCAACCGTGCGAGCTGCACCAAGATAATCGGTCTGATACTTGTCCGTATTTTCAGCAAAATGGTGGCTGAAACGCGTGGTCATTTCCTCGTCCGAGGAAGGTGCCAGCGCAACCAGCCAATATTTATCGGTGATGCCAAGCCAGCCGCCGGTGGTTTTCTTTTCAACGGCACCATCATCGGCAAGATCATCATAATCGATCTCGGTCAAAGTCCCGTCGATCACGCCAAGCGGACCTTCATGCAGGATATAGAACCCTGCGGTCTGCGGCTTGTTTTTCCGTGAAATCAGGCCGTAAGGATGCAGGGTAACTTCGCTACCGCTGTTATTGACCACTGACTGATTAACGGTGAACAGATAATTCTGATCGATGGAAATTTCGCGTTTGAAGGTCAGTCCGGCACCGTTATCCCAACTTAGCGTAATCGGGTTATCGACCGTCAGGGTGTCGCCACTTGCGCTCCAGCGGGTTTCGCTGCTGGGCAGAACAACATCCTTGCCCGTACCGACCCAGCCGAACTCCGCGAAATAGGCATCGTTGCTGCCGGTCGGGTTCAAAACATGGATCAGCGGGCTGTCGGGTTCTTCGGTTTCGTGATAATCCTGAAGCTGGATATCATCAATCACACCACCGATAAGACGTATCGAGCCTTCGACGCGCGGCGTATCAATTGCGATACGTGGTGATTTCGCCAACGCATCATCCCGATTAACGGTCGGGACAGCAGGCTGCCCCCCCGGGACACTTGGCCCACCGGTGGATGCCTGCGGCGGATTACTACCACTTGCATCAAGCTGTTCGCGAACTTGCGCTTCACGAACCTGAGTATCAGGCTCGGGCGCGAAGAAGAATTGCCAACCGATGAGAATCACAACTGCCGATGCAATTGCGACCCATAGGTTACGTTGTTCGTTCATCGCTTCTTTCCGCTTTTCTCAGCCAGCATCAACCGACCGATTATTCTATTTACATGACGAAAGCGCCGGGGATCGGTTTTCACCATCCGACGACGCTTTGTTTTGTTCGCAGCCACATCCGGGCACCGGATCATAACCATGACCACCCCATGGATGGCAACGCATTATCCGTTTAAATCCCATCCAGCCGCCTTTTATTGCCCCATGACGGGCCAATGCTTCCATCATGAAAGCCGAACAGGTCGGCTGATAACGGCAAGACCACCCGATATAAGGCGATAAAAAGAGCTGGTAACCGCGAACTGCGATTTGAAGAAGACGTGCAAGGGGACCGGGGGATGGACTCGAAGAGTTCATGTCGCAGGACCTCCTGCTTTTGTCGAACCGCCGGGCTTCTTTGCGCCGCCCCCCTTACGGGGACGACGAGAATCGGCCGGAGACGGCTTTGCATCAGGGACTCGGCGCAGGGCAAACCGCATATCATCAACCAGCTTTTCAAAAGGCCGATCGATGGTTTGGTTACGACCGATCACAACGTAATCCCAACCGGGCAATGCGAGTTCAGTCATCAATTGCTCTGCCACAGCACGCAAACGCCGCCGAACGCGATTGCGGACGACGGCCTTTCCCACCTTTTTGGTGACAGTAAAGCCTACTCGTACGAGCAGGTCTTCACCGGCGTATTCTGTATCCGGCTTGATCCCCGGGCGTGGTGCGCCCTGCAGGATCAATCCCTGTGTAACCCATTTTCGGCGGGTGCCCGCAACACGGAGGAATTCCGTACGCTTTTTAAGGCGTTCCACCGAAATGGTCACAACATTAGGCCGACAGACGCTTGCGGCCCTTGGCGCGGCGTGCGGTAAGCACACGGCGGCCACCGACGGTCGCGCTGCGGGAACGGAAGCCGTGGCGGCGTTTCCGTACGAGATTGCTAGGCTGGTAGGTGCGCTTCACTGCACTTACTCCGTTCTAAATAAGGTAATCCGATAAAATTCGAGGTCCGCTGTATAGGACTTCACACCCATGCTGTCAACTCGTGACAAGGTGTTGGCCCCCAGAAAACCGGCAATGCCGTCGGGATTTTGTCCCGACGGCACCCGAAATGCGAATTCGTCACCATTCGATACGTTCGACGTTGGAGAATGTCAACTCAGAACCGTCCGAAAAGACGATAGTTCCCGACGAATCGGTCGAAAGTTCCAGATGGTGCTTTTTCGAATCGGTGATTTCACCTTCATCAAGGATCAGGGTCCAGTCACTCGAGTCGATTTTGCCGCCACCTATGCCGTTCAATTCGATGGTGTCCGTGGTCCATCCATTGGCCCCACCATCAACATAGTCATTGCCTTCACCCATGTTAAAGATGAACAGATCCGACCCACCGTCGCCATAAAGCGTATCGTCGCCTATGCCGCCGATCAGGGTGTCGTCGTCATCCCCGCCAAACAGTGTGTCATTACCATCGCCACCATCAAGGGTATCCCTGCCTGCACCGCCCAGAAGAGTGTCGTCACCTTCATCGCCATACAGCTTGTCATCACCCCCGCCACTGCTCAGCGTATCGTCGCCTGAGCCGCCATAGAAGGTGTCCTTGCCCCATCCGCCGGTCAGGGTGTCGTTATCCGCCCCGCCGTCGAAATAGTTATCGCCGCCGTCAGCAACCAGAATGTCGTTCCCATCGCCGCCAAAGAAGCTGTCATTGCCCCAAGTGCCATGGATGGAGTCGTCACCGCCCTCACCCCAGACTTTGTTTCTACCGTCGCCAACATCGATATTGTCATTCCCATCGCCAGCATTGACCGTATCATTGCCGCCGCTTGCGGTGATGCTGTCGTTACCGCTGCCTGTTTCGATGATGTTATTCCCACCACCCGCGGAAATCGTGTTGTTACCGTCTCCGGCATAAATTTTGTCATTTTCCGAACCGGTGCTGATGGTATCGTTACCAGACCCCGCCCAGATGGTGTTTTTGCCTTCGCCAGCGGTTATTTCGTTATTGCCGTCCCCACCAATGATCGTGTCGTCGTCACTTCCTGACGTAATGCGATCATTGCCAGATCCGGTTGCAATGTAATTTTCACCCTCGCCTGCGCTGACGTAGTTGTCGCCATCGCCCCCAAGGATTGTGTCGTCACCACTCCCGGCATACAGGCTGTCATTGCCTGCACCGGTTTCAATATGGTTATTACCCTCGTTGGCATAGATGATGTTGTCACCGTCGCTGGCATAGATACTGTCGTCATCGCTGCCGCCAGTGATGTAGTTATTCCCCGATCCGCCATAGATCGTATTTTCGCCTTCACCACCGTGAACGGTATCATTGCCGGCACCGGCATCAATGTAATCGTCACCACCGTCGCCGGTGACACTGTCGTCACCGTCACCAGCATAGATTACATCATTGCCATTGCCGGCCCAGATCGTGTCATTGCCGGCATTGGTTGAAATCGTGTCATGACCGCCACCAGAACCGATGGTGTCATTGCCCGATCCGGTTTCGATGCTATCATTCGAACCAGATCCCCAGACAACTTCATCCGCAGCAACCATTTCTTCAATCGTGACGTCAAGAATGGCGGTGGTCGTTGCGGTGTCATCTCCATCGCGCGACTGCACAGAAACATTGAGCTCAAACGTGCCGGAATAGTCACTGGCCGCCGCAATCGTCAGTCCAACCAATTGCGCGGACGTCAGGGTCCATGTGCCATCACCGTTGTTGGTCCCGGCAGACAAAGTTGCCCCCGACGGCACGCCACTGATGGTAATGCTGAGCGTTTCGCTGCTGTCGGTCACGGCGGCATCGATATCCAGTGCGACGCTGTTACCTTCGTCACCGCTGGCATCCGACACCTCAAGGGTTGGCGTGTCGGCAACACCCTCAACATCCACTGTGACAGTATCAGAAACGCTTGCGGTATCATCACCATCGGTCGAAGTCACCGTCACGGTCAGATCAAACGATCCGCTATAATCGTCCGCAGGTTTGATTGTCAGTCCGTCCAGATCACCCGCCGACAGCGTCCAGGTCCCATCACCATTATTGCTACCAGCCGACAGAGTTGCCCCATCCGGAACGCCAGAAATCGTAACGGACAGAACTTCGGACGCGTCGCTTAGACCTGCGTCAATATCAAGCGCTATGTTGGTATCTTCGTCACCAGACGCGTCATTTGCATCAACTGTCGGCGCATCGGCCACACCGGCAACATCCACCGTGATGGTGTCCGAGACACTCGCGGTATCGTCGCCATCGGTCGAGGTCACCGTCACACTCAGATCAAACGATCCGCTATAGTCATCCGCTGGTGTAAGCGTCAGTCCGTCCAAGTCTCCCGCCGACAGCGTCCATGTGCCATCACCATTATCGGCACCAGCCGACAGGCTCGCACCATCGGGAACGCCAGAAATCGTGACGGAGAGAACTTCCGACGCATCGCTTAGACCTGCGTCGATATCAAGCGCGATGCTGGTATCTTCATCACCAGACGCGTCAATCACATCAAGGGTCGGCGTATCGGCAACACCGGCAATATCAACTGTGATGACATCGGTGACACTCGCAGTATCTTCGCTGTCGGCCGAGGTCACTGTCACACTCAGATCAAATGATCCCGAATAATCATCCGCAGGGGTAATCGTCAGACCTTCAAGATCACCCGATGACAGGGTCCAGGTTCCGTCGCCGTTGTCCGTGCCAGCCGACAAAGTCGCACCATCCGGAACACCGGAGATCGTAACCGTCAGAGTTTCGCTGGAGTCCGTCAGACCTGCATCAATATCCAGTGCAATCGCACTGTCTTCCGAGCCACTGGCATCAGACATTTCCAGCGTCGGCGCATCGGCGACACCAGCTACATCAACTGTGATGGTATCGCTAACATTGGCAACGTTTTCGCCATCCGCAGACTGGGCGGTAACACCAAGATCAAACGACCCGCTAAAGTCATCAGCCGGTGTAATCGTCAAACCTTCAAGATCGCCCGACGACAAAGTCCAGGTGCCATCACCATTATCCGTACCAGCCGACAGAGTCGCACCATCCGGAACACCGGAGATGGTTACGGTTAATGTTTCGGAGCTGTCGGTAAGACCTGCGTCGATATCAAGCGCAATTGCACTGTCTTCCGAGCCACTGGCGTCAGACGTTTCCAACGTCGGCGCATCCGCAACACCGGCAACATCGACTGTAATGGTATCGCTAACATTGGCGACATCTTCACCGTCGGCAGACTGAGCACTCACACCCAGATCAAACGACCCACTAAAATCATCCGCAGGTGTAATCGTCAGACCATCAAGGTCACCGGATGACAAAGTCCAAGTGCCGTCACCGTTATCCGTACCAGCAGACAAAGTCGCACCGTCCGGAACACCAGAGATCGTGACAGACAGAACTTCACTGGAGTCCGTCAAACCGGCATCGATATCGAGTGCAATGGCACTGTCTTCCGAACCGCTGGCATCAGATGTTTCCAACGTCGGCGCATCGGCGACACCCGTAACATCAACGGTGATCGAACCGCTGGTCGTGGCAACATCCTCGCCATCCGTAGACTGAGCAGTGACGCCCAGATCAAAGCTGCCAGAGAAGTCACCCGCTGGTGTAATCGTCAGACCTTCAAGGTCACCCGACGACAGCGTCCAGGTGCCGTCACCGTTGTCCATACCAGCCGAAAGGGTCGCGCCATCCGGAACGCCAGAGATGGTCACCGTCAGAACTTCCGAGCTATCGGTAAGACCTGCGTCAACATCAAGCTCGATGGCTGAATCTTCATTGCCAGACGCATCCGCCACATCAAGTGTCGGCGCATCCGCGACGCCAGTAACCTCAACTGTAATCGTGTTGCTAGCAGAGCTTGAGCCCCGCGTCAGTCGAATTGGGTCTGATGTCGATGCAGAAGAATCACCATCCGTGGATCGGGCAATGACACTCAGATCGAAAGATCCGCTATAGTTTTCCGGCGGTGTAATTGTGAGGCCTTCTAGGTCATCGGCCCCAAGTGTCCAGGTGCCATCTCCATTATCTGTTCCCGCAGAAAGGATTGCACCATCAGGAACACCACTCACTGTAACGGTCAGAACTTCACTGGAATCGGTCAGACTTGCGTCTATATCAAGCGCGATCGCACTGTCTTCATTGCCCAATGCATCAGACACATCAAGGAGCGGTCTGTCTGCAACGCCTTCGACATCAACAGTGATACTGTCACTTACGCTGGCAACATCTGATCCGTCCGCTGATTGTGCACTCACGTCGAGATCAAACGATCCGCTAAAATTATGGACAGGGCATATCTTGAGGCCATCAAGATCGCCTGAGCTTAACGTCCAGCTGCCGTCACCGTTATCCGTACCAGCGGACAAAGTCGCACCGTCCGGAACACCGGAGATCGTCACAGTGAGAACTTCACTGGAA
>TARA_R110000796_G_scaffold77584_2_pt1 | contig 169877 bp, 127 predicted proteins | sample TARA_R110000796 | Tara Oceans TARA_R110000796 (sample SAMEA4397815) | marine metagenome | biome: Polar Biome; feature: [SRF] surface water layer (ENVO:00010504); material: water (ENVO:00002006), including particulate matter (ENVO:01000060) such as... | depth 5 m
GTAGCCTAAAGGTTTTGTGCCTGCATTAATGTATTCAGGTGCAAATAGTAAGGTGCTTAGCGGCATCAGTCCTTCCCACAAAAAGATGATGCTTGTTGTGATCCAAAAAATTATTCTGTTCTTTTTCATTTTAATAAGGTTTAAGGTTATTCATTTGGAAATTGTGTGATGTCCATGTATGCAAACTCCCATTGGTGTCCATCTAAGTCTGCAAAACTGTGTTGGTACATCCAGCCGTGGTCTTGCGGTTCATTGTAAATAGTAGCACCTAACTCTTGGGCTTTTGCAACAATCTGTTGGACTTCATCCCTTGAATTTGTATCCAATGCTATAAGCACTTCCGTACTTTCTTTTGCATTGCTAATGGGTTTTTTGGTAAATGTTTTGAAATACGTTTCTGTAAGCAGCATTACGAATATGTTTTCACTCACTACCATACTTGCTGCATTTTCATCGGTAAATTGAGGGTTAAAGCTGAAGCCCAAATCTTTAAAGAATGTCATAGATCTGTCGAGATCCTTTACCGGTAGGTTAATAAAAACTTTTGTTGCCATCTTTTTATTTTTTAGTTGTTAATGATGACACAAAGATTTGGCAACCAGTGGATTTAAACTTTTACATATGTTGAGAAAGTGAAAAAAATTACTTGTTGGTAAGAAGTATTCTACTCAATTGTGTTGGTGTAATGCCCAAGTAAGAAGCGATGTGATGTTTTTTAATGCGTTGAATCAATGTTGGGTACTTTTGAAGAAAGTCGTCATACCTTTTAGCCGCAGTTTCTGTTCTAAAAGTAATTTCTAGTGGCTCTTTTTCGATGATCCAATGAAGGTCGTTGTAGGCAATGTAAAAACGAGCCAAATCTGGAAAAGGGTCAAACAATTTTCTAAACTCAAAAAAATCGTACTCCAGAACAGTGGTGTCTTCAAGTGCGGTAATGGAAAACTCACTTGGCTTGTTTGCCAACATCGCACTCAACGAAGCAGCTATTCGCTGTTCTGGAAAAAAATACTTTATTACCGCATCTCCATTTTCTCCAATGTAATGCTGCGAAAGTAGTCCACTTACAACGAAGGACATTTTTTTGGGATGTTGTCCAATGTTAAGAACGTTGTCGCCTTTTTTATACTCCTTTTGTTGTAAAAGTCTTCCCCAAGCCAGTTCTGCTTGTTCAGAAATATTATAGTAGGTTCTTATCTTTTCAAAAAATTGGGAGGTATTCATTTCACTTCAGTATGCTCAATGTTATCTCAATGCTCTTTTACGCTTAATAAAGCTCATATAATTTATTGAAATTTCATTATCAGGATACCAAAAAAAATAGGCTTTACTACTCTTAATATCTCGATAAGAGTAAAAGAAGGCGAGATGATAAGGTTAGAACGAGATGTAGTAATACTATGCCTCAGTGAGTTTGGCTTAAATCTTCGTTACAAATGAGGATTAATGGAATGCTCGGTCTATCAGTAGAAACCGTTAAAACGGTTGAAATTGGAAGGAGAGCACATAGCCTAGGGTTTAAACCTTGGGCTATGTGAGTGAATGTTTGAAGGAATGGTTTTGACCATTTTATAGGCTACTACAGTCAGTCGCTCGGTTGTGCCGAGTGACGTCTTATTGTAATGACTCTAAGTTTTTTAGATACACAGATAATTCAGGTTCTTTATTTTTTCTTGCCGTGGCAATGGCCTCTTTATACCATTTCTCTGCTTTTTTTAGCTCTCCACCATGCTTAAAGTAATTTCCCATCTCATTTTGTAAAATCGAAGTATTAGGGAATTTTTCGAGTCCTAATTCTAAAATTTCTAGAGCATCTTCCAATTTGTTATTGTCAAGATAAAAACTGGAAAATCTACTGAACCAGCTAGCTTGTCGATAGTAATTTTTAATGAATTTTTTCCCATCCATTTCCGATACTAGCTCCTTAAATATTATAAAATTGTTTTCCTTATGAGCTTGTAATAAAAGATAGTGTTTCGTGTCAGCGTGAATCTCTTCTGAAATTTGGTATTTTCTACCTCTATCTTGATAGTGTTCTTTAAGTCTTTTAATACCACCAAAATCTAAGAACTCATTCATTGAATAAAATCGGATTGGTCCATAGTCACTAAAAAATAGTTTCAACCCCTCATTTATAGTAGTTAACGGAGTTGTGTAGTGATTCTCTTTATCTGAAAGATTGTATTTCCATTGTATATTTTTTGCTGGATGCCTTTGAAAAATAGAATCTAAGGAAGACATGGATTCTGTTGCCCAATTTTCAACAGTTCCTAATGCCGCGTATAGCTTTAACTCATTTTGCGTATTAGTTTTCAATATTTTGCTTACGCTTTCTAAGCGATTTCTTGATATATGTGTAGGACTTGATAAAAGAAAACCTTTAAAAAGATAAGGTTTGTTTGCAAATATCTGAACACCGAGTCCCGCTGCCATTTCCCATCCAAAATAAATTCGCTCATTGAGTGTTTCGTATTTTGAGTTTATTTCAGGAATCAGTTCCTCTTCTAGGAATTGGATGAATTTAGAAGACTCTTCATAAAATAAATTACGTCTTTTTACCGGGTCAGTATTAATTCCAACAACAATGAATTCTGGGGCAATTTCCTGCCAAGTAAGGTTTTGTTGAAATGCGATGCCATTTAAGAAGTAGCGTTGAGCATCTAATACATAAAGGACAGGATACTTTTTTGAATTCCCGTTGTAGTTAAGAGGTAAGAAAACTTGAATATCTCTGTCTTCTTGTAAAATATCAGATTTTAGAATTATTGAATTACCAAACCCCTTTTCTTCCTTTAAATTTTGGGATACAACTCTGTTTACTGTAAAAAGAAGAATTATTATGAAATAGATTTTTGTCATTTTATGTTTTGCAATTAGTGCCACGTTATATATTAGTCACAAAAGTGACGTATATCCTTGAAATTTTTTATTTACCTATATAAATGATACGCCAGTATAAACGTAGCTTTTTAATTACTCATTGACCTGAATGAATACTTAATTTTCCGAAAAACATCGTGTTATGATTCTTGACCCATTGGTAAAGAACACGTTGAGAATTTTTTTAAGGCTTGGGCTGTCCTTTGGGCTTGATGTTTAACCCTTATTATCTCTATACCTTGTTAGCCCTGACTTGATACTCTTAGAAATTACTTTTGATTGCACTTATATACGTCCATACAATAAATAAGAATTGTAATGGGATTCTAAACCACAAATAAGTAAGACCATTTCCGTCAAATGTCCCTTTTTGGTAATTCACTTTGTTCATAGAAGCATATATATTGGCTGGTAACATTAGCAGGAGAAAAATAACAAGTGCCCACCCAGATACTGTTTGAAATTTAGGAATTAGTAAACCTAATGCTAACAGAATTTCAAATATTCCGCTTAAGTAAACTACGCTTTCTTTAAAAGGAACAAATTCAGGTATCATCATTGACATTCCTTTCGTAAAGGCAAAATGTCCAATGGCTGTAAAAAGAAGCATTATCGACATTGCAATTCTTGCGGATAAGGCAAAATCATACTCTTTTTTGATCATTTTAATTACAAAAATCGAGACTGTAAAACTTAGTAAAAGTAGAATTAGTGGTTTCATGTTTTTCTGAATTATTGAAATACAAATTTCAGAAAACACTTAGGTGGATACAATGAACCCAAGTTAAGTAATGCGCCTCCTTATTCTGCTCAGTGCTTGCGGAGTAACGTTAATGTATGAGGCAATATATTTTAATGGTATTTGCTGTAGTAACTTTGGACGGTTGGAGAACAAATCCAAATATCTTTCTTCTGCTGTTTTGCTCAATAGAGAAAGTTCTCTTTTAGATTTTAGTAAGAACATGTTTTCAGCCATTTTACGTCCGATAATGTTTCCACTGCTTGTCCTTTCATAAACCTCTTGTAAGTCTTCGAGAGAAATTTTCCAAAGAATTGTTTCGGCCAATGTTTCAATTTGATATTCGGAAGGAACCTGCGTTAAAAATGAATCGTAAGCTGTGACAAACTCATTTTCGAATACAAAGCCAAAAGTCAAATCGCTTTCATCTCTTGGTATATACAGTCGGACTATTCCTTTCGATATAAAAGATAAATGATTCTCAACATCTCCAGAATGTAATAGAATAGAATGTTTTTTGAGTTTTACTTCTTGCAGCTTTGAAGAAAAAAACAGCCAATCAGAGTCGTTCATTGGAGTTATATTTTCAATAAATCTTCTGATTTCGTTCATTCACAATGTTTTAATTTGCTAGTGGCTAGCGGTCTTTTATATGGCTCGTTGCGGGCAAATTAGCATTATCCTTTCGGTTGAACACGTGCCGGATTTTTTAATTTTCTATTTCATTTTTCAATTGGCCATATTCGGTGTTCTAAGCAGTTTTTTAACTATTAATTATTCTTAAACTCAAATCTACATCTGTTAGTTTTTCAATGACAATTCGGATTTAAGGGAGAGGCGAAGACCAAAGCCTAGTATCTTTGGAGCAATGGTTTTAACCATTTTGGCTGCCACTGAATAGCTTGTTTTATAGTTTACCGCCTAGAACAGTCACCTTGTAAAGGTCTTTTCCCGAAACACAGAGGGAATTGATTTGTGGGTCGTGAAAAGATTCCTACGGAATGACTTAGTGTTGAACATTCTGTAGTTGATGTTTTTTGACCAAATAAGCTTGCTGCCCTGTAAGCGCCCGCGAAGCCTCGGGGTTTTTCAGCAATACAGAACGATCATTAAACCGCACGGAGTAACGCAGAGGTGAATTTGACTTATTCTGAAATCATCGTTGCAAACGAGGATTAGTGAGATACCCAATAAAAAAGCCCGTTCCTTCTATCAGAAGAAACGAGCTTTGATCCTTTTCACTCAATACGAATTACACAGTACTCACTCCTTCTTAATTGCCTTTTCAAAAGCGGCTGTGCCGCCCCCCGCTAGTCATAGCGTCTCGCTAAGACCAGAGGATTAGTGGGAAAGCCTAGTTGCAGACTACACTCAGTTGAGAATTGGATGCATTGAAAATTGATACTCCCCTTATTTGAACGTTAACGTATCTATATATAGGCTATCAGGTGCCAGAGGTGATTCAGGATTCCATGTATATGTGTGAAAATAGAAATAGACCACATCATTAGAAACCGTAATTGCATTCCAACTGGTCTCGATGTTATCGAATTTCCTGATGTTCAAAACGTTTAAATTTTCATCTAAGTGTATAACGAATGGGTGACCTTTGCGTGTGTCAGGGTCAATTTCATATTCATTACCAACGGTATATACTTGCTTGTCAACAACATGAAAATCTTTGGAATAAAGAACCTCAACCTCACTCACTAATTCGCCACCGTACGTATATTTTGCGATTCTGCTTTTGCGCAATAGCCCAGAATCATTTTTGGCGGTATTGGAATAAATGTAACCATCGTCTGCTTGTATTTCTACAAACGTTTCAGCGATATTCCAATCTGCCAAATCTGTTGTCAACTCAAAATCGTTAACGATATCTCCTGAGTCATTAAGAATGGTCACAGAAATACCATTAACCCTGGTTAGATTATTACGGTCACCATACGTCACAAACAAAAAGCCGTTATGTGCTACGATATCTTCATAAACATAATCCGCAAAGTCAATTTCTTTCTTCCAGTTTAATTGGCCCTCTGAATTCAGAGATGCGATATTGACAACTTGCTCATATCCTGGTTGTCCTGTCCTCCAATAAAAGTAAAGAGAAGTACCCATCCGGATCAAGCTGGAAGATCCTAGTATACCGTGGTCATTTGAAAAACTATATAACAGTTGATCTTTCCCGATATTATTGATTTGAAATATTCTTACATCTTTATCATTAATGTCATGCCTGACTACTTCTTTTGTATTGTTGTCATGGAAGACTCTCTCATTGATTTGCCAGTTAAGTTGTCCTTTATCACTAATATTCACTCCTGAGCTGTAACCTGCCAAGTATATTCCACCTTCTGAAGAAGGATGCAATTTGATACTAGTAAGCTGAATTTCACCGGGAACGATGTCGTTAACTGACAATACTAAAGGGAAAGCAGCGTCCTGTTCATCATTAATGACTAATACTTCTTCTTGCTTACAGGAAATAATAATAAAGAGGAGTGCATAACATAAGGCATTTCTCATATCTCTTAGTTTTCAGTATTAATAATACACTCAATACCAACCGTCACCCGTAAGCTGTACTTTTTGCTTTTATGTAAAAGCACCTTATCGTATCAGGCATTGCATAAAGCACAGTAAATTTATGGATAATAGTGTTTGTTGGCAATTGCCTTTAGATTTAGCAAAATCAGGGTTTATGACCTGTAATAAGCATAATAAACTGACAAATAGCAATATAGAAATTTCCTATTGCTAAATGAATAATATGTTAACTGGACTTAATGGCAATAACAAGAGAGGATAGTGCAGGCTATGAGGGTGTTCTGATGACTATATCGTTTTCCATCCTTAGGTGGCTTGTTGGTGAAGAAGAATAGTTAGGGCGGAATGTCTCGGTCTATCAGTAGAAACCGTTAAAACGGTTGAGATAGGTAGGGGGAACCCATAGCCCACGGTTTAAACCTTGGGCTATGGGAATGAATGTTTTGATCAATGGTTTTAACCATTTTATAGGCTATTACCCCACTAGTCTTAGCGTCTCGCTAAGACTAAAAGACAAAGCTGATTAGATTTTATTAGTAGGGGTGGGCTTAAATCCTCGTTGCAAACGAAGATTAGTGGGGCGATTTCGAAGCAACACACTTTCGGTTAACCGCAAAGTTTGATACCAGCCACAAGCCTTGAATTTATTACTGTTTCGCCTATTTTTTATATACATTGTTAGGGCAAGTCTATTCATATTTTGCCTTGTTCTTCATACAATGTTCTAATACGGTTTCAAGCCAGTTCTCATACCAATACCAAGCATTTTCTACTTTAACCCCCAAGTTTTTAGATGGATTCTTAGCATCTAACTCTTTCCATAATAACGTATGTTGATGCATTCCAAAATTCGGGTAACCAATTTTGTGTACCTCTTCTAAAATTTTTGTAGGCAGATATTTTCTTTTTTCCTTTTCTTTAATGAGTACATATTCCTTATTAATTCCTTCAGCTTCCGGTGAGTTTGCTGGAATGAACTCTATTACTCTATCTGCTTGGCCTTTTCGGTTTGCTGATTTAGGAACGTATAAAACACGATACGAAAATCTTATGTCATTGTATGATTGTTCGGAAAGTGTTTCATCAAAGTCATTGATATAAGAAGCAATATTTTTAGGTAAGTCCGAAAATTGCCTCAATTGATTGCTCTGATCCTCGTTAATGGACGAGAACTGAAGTGATACAGATAAATGCTTGTCAATTGCTAAATTGTTGTCAAACAGCTTCTTTATGTATTCGTTGTAATTATGGCAGCACGATTGAAACCGCGCACTTAAATAATCATCAATTTTAGATGTCATTTGATGCTCTATTTCGTGTCTTAATCCAATTAAGAATTTTAAGTTAGACTTAGTAATCGCATCAATTGGACAGTCAGCGTCATCCAAGCACCTTTCGAGTTCCCAATACTTAAAAGCACCTCTTTTTGTTTTATCAAACTTTCTTCTTTGATTGACCATTCTGCAATAGCGATATTCAATTTTTTTATCTCGGAAATAGGCATGCAATAGATACATCCAAGCAATATTTGACAGCACAATGAAGCTCTCAGATTTGAACTGAATATTAGGGTTATTGAATATTTGGACAGCTGAAAGCATGGCTTCTCTAGATTTGGTGAGAAGTTCTGTTTTAATAGAACCTACTTTTCTAATTCGTTTTGCCATGATTATGATTTGCCCTAATGTTTGGCTATCGCTCATTTTAGTGAGCGATATTTTTCGTGTAATTTATAATAAGTGAGCGATAGCCATCCACATATGGTTGTATAACGCTCACTTTAAAGTTAACCGTTTAGCGCTAGCTTGTCTAAAGGTGATTGTATTTTTTTATAGCCTAGACCCCAACAAAAAGCCCGTTCCTTCTATCAGAAGAAACGGGCTTTGATTCTTTTTACTCAATACCAATTACACCGTACTCACTACTTCTTCACTGCCTTTTCAAAAGCGGCTGTTCCGCCTACAATAGGAATAGAGATGCTGGTGCCGTCTAAATCAACGGTGAGTTCGGTGCCTGGCGCTGGCCAAAGCGTAAACTCACGGTCTGAAGACATAATCATTACGCCAATCTGCTGTCCTGCAGCAATGATTTGATCGTCTGGCTGTAAATCAAAAGACATTTCGTAGAATTTACCTAGTACCAAAGGCTCACTTTCTCTTAATGATTTATAGTTCTGAGGGTCGGCCCAACCACGGGTAATCAGGTTGTCGGTAATTTTAGAATTTCTACCTTCTCTCCAAGGCAAAGAAACCAACCAAACCGAAAGGTTAGCGGCTGGCTTACTGCTTGCTAGTTTAATAGAAACCTTCACCGTACCGGAAATATGCACTGGCGCGGTAAGCACTGGAGAAACGTATAATAACCTATGGTCGGTGATTTCGGCTTGCGCTAAAGTGGCGCCCGAGAAAGAATAGTTATCTACCAAAGTCTCTTTGCCTTGATTTGTCGAACGCTTAGTGCTAAGTCCACCCGCTTTAGGAGCACCTTTCGATAAATAGAACTGCACAGGTTTGGCTTCTGGATTTGGGTAATCGGCATAAGCAGTAGGCTTGTCCATTGCATCGCTTTCTCTCACCACCCAAGCTTTCGCATCATTCTCCACTCCATTTTGAACGCCATGTAAATAGCGTGTAAACCAACGGTTCATCATCGACATTGGGGGAGGCCCACCATGTCCGCCTTGATGGTAGAATATTTGGCTTGGAATGCCTTTGGCCTTGGCCGCTTCATAAATACGTAAGCTATGCTCAGGTACCACGTTCCAATCGTTAAACCCATGCGACATCAATAAAGCAGCCTTCATTGGCCCCATGTCATTCAAGTAATCACGGCCTGCCCAAAAGTCATTGTAATCGCCCGTAATTCTGTCCATGCCGTTCTTCATTTCCGTGTCTCTTACAGTCTTATTGTTATAAGCACGTTTCGATTCATCACCGCTGTGAATAAAATCATAAAGCACATCAATGTCTTCGCCTAAATAGCCTCCCGGAGATCTAATCAAACCATTTGATCTATAATAATGGTAGTAGGAAGTGTTCGGTGCAATAGGGATAATGGCCTCTAAACCGTCAACGCCTGTGGTAGCGGCTGCCAATGGCAATGTTCCATTGTAGGAAGTACCCGTCATACCCACTTTTCCAGTGCTCCAAAATGCTTTTACCTCTTCATTTCCGTCTGGGCTGGTGTAGCCTTTTGCTCTTCCGTTCAGCCAGTCAATCACCGCTTTGGGCGCTAATGATTCATTGTCGCCCCCCACGGTAGGAGAGCCCTGAGAAAGGCCCGTACCCGGAGAGGAAGAATGCACCACGATATAGCCGCGGGGCACCCAAGTTCTGATTTGAGAATTTGAAATGATTGGTCGCTCGCCTCTGCGCGTTACCGTTGGGTTTACCCTTGCAGGTGGGGTGGCACCCAATTCGTGTTTCACGTTCCATAACACACCGTCAGCCAAAGAAGCGGTTCCCGCAAAATAAGGACTCGATTCGTAGACAATCGGCAATTTCAAACCTTCTGTATCGGTTTGGTACGGGCGTGTAACATCTACATGCATACGGTCTGGTTTGCCGTCTCCATCCGTGTCAAATTCAGTCTCAACCCAAAGGTCATGTCGAATCCATTTTTCAGGATCGTTGAAAGCGGGAACAATCTGTGCTTCGCCATTTTCGAAAGCGGGGGTGGCTTTTTGAGCTTGGATTGTGATATTGAAGCCTAAAAGCAATAAGATGAAGTATGCGGGTATTTTTAGTGTCAGTGATTTTTTCATGAGCAGCTTTTTAGTAAAGTGTTAAATGGCTTGTTTCTTAAAGCGGTTTTAAACTTAAGAAATGAAGATAGATGAACATTGTTAATAAGGCAAGCGGTACAGTTTGATTCGACTGATAGAATAGGTTCGCTTTTGGGCGTCTGTACTTTTTGTTATTGACTTTATTCTTATAAGCTTTCTATTACTCTCCATAAAATAAAGCCTATTGTTTGAGATCAAGTTTTTTGCTCTCTATGAACTCGTCTGCGGCTAAGTGATTGATGCTTAAGATTTACCTCGGTTTAATCATTATTATAAGAGCTTAATATGTAATTATTAGTAAACACAGGCAGTATAAACCGTGCCTCAAAATGGTTATGCTATTTTTCTGAGATTTTGAATCCATTGATCCCTATTGGATGTCCAAACCCATGGTAAGGAAGTGGGGATGATGTATGGTCTTGATTGAAGATCGCATCAACTCCACTACCTAAGTCAATTGCAGTAGGTGGGATCTCTGTTTGAAAAAATCATTACTTCTTTGATGAGAGCAGGGATATAACTAGAGCTTTATTCATATTAACGCTTATACTCTTGGTGATTTTGCAAAGCAATATCAATTTTTTGTAAATAGTAGGAAAGAAATGATGCGTTGGGCTCTTTCATAGGGTATTTTAAGCAAGCTTATGAATTGCTTATCTCTGGTTCACACTTACATAATACATCGATACTATTTAAGTGTGACTTATTTTCAATTAAAAATCAAATCCAAAAGTTCATCAGTCAGCCGTTCTCTTATTTCTAAGATATTATCACTTACTCCGTTAATTGAATGAATAATAGTAACTCCTGAATTTGGAAAGTGCCAAGCAACAGTCAAGAAACCGTAAACTGCCCCTAAATGGCCATATGCAGTGCCATAGGGTGTTTCATAAATCTCAAAACCATGTCCGTTTCTTTCATGATAGAACCCTTTCCAATCCTCAGGAAGCTCAAGACTATCTTTCATTGTTGCTAAAGACTCCTCTGATAGTATATTGCCATTGAGCAGTTCTTCCAGAAAAATCCCCAATTCATACATGGTAGTTAATACTCCACCATCTCCAGTGGCTAAATCAAAATGGTACCAGAATTCGGATTCAATTAATGTCTCGTTTCCATGTACTGCTAGGTATCCTTTAGGAGTACCTATAGGCAAGTGTGTTTGTGTATCACCTACAAATACGGAATTGAGCCCTAATGGCCTAAATACATTTTGTGTTGAGTATTGAGCCAACGTCTGACCCGACACCTTTTCTACCAAAAGTCCTAGTAATACATAATTGGTATTGGAATAGGCGTATGTTTCGCCTGGTTCATGATCAGGATTTTTACCATAGGCAAATTTGAGTTTTTCGGTAGGAGTGCCCGACTTGTTTGGCTCGTTGATACTGGTGAGTTCCCATTTTATCGGATCAAGGTAATCGAATAGCCCACTAGTGTGATTCAGCATCTGTTTAATTGTAACTACCTTGGCATTCTTGATATTATCCATGTATTCTTCGGAGAGATACTCTGATAGTTTGTTGTTAATATCTATTTTACCCTGATCTACTAATGTAAATACTGATGTTGCAGTTGCCACTTTGGAAACGCTGGCTATCGCCATTCGGTGACCAGGAAGTAATGGAATGCTATTGTGAAGATCGGCCATTCCGGCAGCACCAGCCCAAGCCTGACCATCTTTAGTACGCACCATTACATTTAAGCCGGGTAACCCTTCTCTGACTTTGGCATCCACAAAATCTTGAAGTTCATTTGCCCTCGGATGATTATGAATGCTTCCGGGAGGGCTAAAGTTGGTGTAATAGTCGGGGTTTAATTCTTCCAAATTCATGCAGGAAGCAATGCTTACTATCGCTAATAATATGAATATCTTTTTCATTTTGAGAATAGTTTTGTTTTGATACCTAATGCAAGAAAAGTGTGTGGTACGACTGGAACTCCCGCTCCTGGAGCGAAAGGCCCTTCGACTAAAACCTGATAATTAAAGAATAAATCGACAGCCTTATCGGGCTCATCTTTATTAAGAATGGGATAGGAGGCTCCAATTGCTAAGCCCGCCAATGCCGTAGGCCTTCCCCAATCTTTAATTTGCTTAAATTCTCCATCCTTAAGTTTATACCTACCAGTGGGAGAGAAAGCATGCAGGTATCCTAACCTTGGTCCCCACCTTAACTTCAGGCGACCCTTCAAACGGAATTCATAGTTGAGTCCGCTTAAAAGAAACACTCCGTTTTGAAAATACTTGTGATGATAAAATCCAGTTTCTAAGGAGAGTATTTTGTTGCTCTTCTTAAGCTCTTTGATTTGTTTTTCGGCTATTAATGAGAAACCAGGATGGTATGGGCCAATAAAATTGTGCTTAGATGGATAGAAAAAGGATTCCTTAATAGTGGAAATTCCGAACTGCCAATCTGAGAGTCCTTGAGCATTTGCTTTGGAGATAAAAATTGTTAACCCGAAAGCGTACAATAATATTCGATGTTTCATAAATACATTTTATTAACAAAAGACATGATGGTAGTTTAATGACGCACCAACTACTAAAAACACGTATCAGGTAATCACCAATGATTCATTAATGGAATCTGGATTATTGGAGGCTCGGTACTTTCTCCAAAAAACAAAGGCAGCTGCGGCCCATAAGCTTGTCCATATGAAGTCATTGATTGGTTTGTTGATTGACTCCTCGATAAGCCCCGCATTGGATATTTCGGAACTGATATTTAAGGCACCATGAAAAACGACAGGTATCCAGATCACTCGTGTCTTGTTAAAAGCAAAGCCAAAAACTATGGAGAATAAAAAGGTGAGAATAGGCATTAGGATAAACCCACCAAGGATAGGGTAGTCGGGGTAATTGTGCCCTAAGAGAATGCTAGGCAAGTGCCACCAGCCCCATATTGCACCAATAGCAACAAAGCCGAATAACTCGCTATTGCTAGAGGCCCATTCTTTTTGCAAATAACCTCTCCATCCATACTCTTCTCCCAAGGCAAAAGTTAGGCTGTAGAGTAGTGCACCTATGAAGTAGGATAAGAGGAAATTTGGAACAAGCACATACCAAGGTTGAGCTGATGCCCCCAAAATCATGGCTACACCACGTAGGGTGATTTGGCCTTCAACTATGGTGATAAAGTCTGCTTTTAGCTCGCCTGCCCCCATAAAGACGGTAAGTATAATTGAGGCGATGTCGATGCATAAAGGGACAAAAGCTGCGATTAGTATCCATTTGAAATGCTTGATAGGATTCCAACTCATCCCTTTAAATAGTCCTTCTTTATAACTCAGTCTCATGATGATTCCGGCAAGGGCGGGCATCCACATCAAGAACATTGTCCAGTTGGAGCTTGTATCTCCATCGCTTATGATGAAGTAATAGGGTATACTCGATAGCAGGATGGTTAATGCCACAAACTGCCATCCTTTTTTGCTTAGTTGATTCAATTTTTTCATGGTCTTATTTCTTTTCTAATTCTAACCCAAAAGCTTTGAGCATTCCGTTTTCATAGATCACCGTTTGACCTGCATATCTTCCAAGTCCGGCTACTTTGGCTAGGGTATCATTGATGGTTTGCAATGTCATTTCTATTTTTTGACCATTGTTCTTTTGCTCAAATGAGAAGATCAAGAGTCCATCTTTTTCTAACAGCTTATAGTTGGTAAAAAACTCTATTTCACCTTCTAATAATTGTTTGACCTTATATTCACCTGTTCGGGCCTTCCAAGCATTGGGTATCACTTGAGGTGTCAGTTTCATGGCCATTATTTCCTTTTGGCTACCCACTTCAGAGTTGGTCAATAGGCTATAGCCATCTATTTTTTCGAAATGCATTCTATTGTCTTTCTGCATCATAGGAATTACTTTGAGCAGAATGATTTTAGGCAGGAAAGTATCCTCACCAACTGGAATTAGTTCAGCCCTTAATCCCTTCATCTTCATAAAGAGTTTTTTCCTTTTTTGATAGACTTGAATGTTTGCGCCTGGCGTAACATATACGCCAGCGTACTGTTCTAGCTCATTTGGCGACACTTCTAGTCGCTTGTCATTTCCCAAATCAGTGATATTCCTACCTTCAGTTTTTCCCAACCCGCTGGCTTTTGAGAGAGATTCTATGATGTTGTGTACCTCTCTGTATATCGATCCTCCATTGTCAGAATTGGTTAAAATAATGACCCCTAAATCTGCTGACGGTGAAAAAGCCATTGCTGCATTGAAATGGAGCGTGGTGCCGGTGTGATAGAATATTTCTCCTGCATATGGCCTGTGGGCCATGCTCCAGCCTAAAGCAAACTGATCTGAAAAGTCCAATGGGGTGTTGGGATGCTGAGGCTTCTGTACTCGGTTATAAGTCTCTGCTTTTAGAAGTTTTTCCGATTTACTCATATAGGCCACAAGGAATTTCGACATATCATTGGCGGAACTGAAAAGCCCACCTGCGGGTAAGTCTCTAAGCAATGCATCTTTTTGATATTTCCCTTTGCCATCATAGGTCAAGCTTGCTTCGTTTAAAGCATTGAAAGCTGAGCTGTTCATTTCTAGAGGTTTCAGAATATGCTTCATAACATATTGATCATATTCCATTCCGCTTACTTCGGCAATCATATGCCCTAAGAGGGTGTAGCCAGAATTGGAATAAGCTCTGATTTGATTGGGAACACCTGCTAAATACTCTTGATTCATGTAGTCAACCACCACCTTGTAGTTTTCAGGTTTATTGCTGAACATGCCTTTGAAAATATCTGAGGGTAAACCTGAATGATGGGTCATGATGTTTCTTGTGGTTATCCCCGCATGGTCACCTTTCAGGTTGAAATTTGGAAGGTAGTTTCGAAATGGTGCATCAAGATCAACTTTGTCTTGGTCGACAAGCTGCATTACCGATGTACCAGTGAAGACCTTAGTAACAGAGCCTATACCAAACACTGTATTTTCTGTCACCTCCTTTTCAGTTGCTAAATTCTCAAAACCGAAGTTGTCAATCCATAAAAGCCCTTCAGAAGAAACTACAGCTACACTTGCGCCAATCACATTATTCTTTTTCATGCTTTTGGTGATTCTCTCATTAAAGACTTGACGAATGGAGTCCAAATTGACCTGTGCGTGAAGGCTTAGGTTGACTGATAATAGGAGAGTAATTAATATATTCTGTTTCATTATGTTTAAATTCTGCTCAATGTTGGAACATGTTGATGGTTATATAAAATTAAATACACGAGGAGGTGGGATTGTAGTGTACAAGGATGTTTAGAAAGGTTAAACCTCATTCAAACCATTATTATATGCTTTCGTCAAGAATTTAGTATTGCTCGTCAAGTGGGAAGTTTATTCATTGTCTGAATCCTTACTTTTGAGCGTTTAGAATTCAATAAAAATGAGACAAGTCAAATTAGGGGAATGGATACTACATGTGGTGGCGATTTTGCTGGGACTGTTCCTGCTTAATTACCCAGCATTCGATTTAACATTTGGTGTATTTAACTCTGGGGATCAGTCTTTCTTATGGCCATCCATCATCGGAACTACCTTCAACTTGGTGCTCTTTTATAGCGTTTCATTTTACTTTATCCCTGTCATTCTTAAGGAAAAGAGCACTGCATTATTCATTATTTGGCTGCTTGCCTTCTTGATAGTGCTTTCGGGCCTGGAATTTTTAATTGACTATAACTTCTATATTGGTTTAGGGAAAGAATTTTCTGGCGATGCCCAATCTGAAATCATTACAATGATTGTAATGGTGCATGTTTTGACCATTATTTTCGGCTTTGCTTATCGTTTTTCCAAAGATTGGTTCACAAATGAAAAAATACGAAGAAGTATCAGTGAGCAGCAACTGCGGTCTGAACTTGAGGTATTGAAAAGTCAAATAAACCCCCATTTCTTGTTCAATGCTTTAAATAATCTTTTTTCGATGGCGCTACATTCGGGAGATGATAGAACAGCTGAGGGAATTAGTAAGCTCGCAGAAATGATGCGCTATGTGTTCGATCGATCAGGAGAAGAGAAGGTCTCATTGAAAGAAGAAATTCAATACATTGAAGATTATACTCATTTACAGCAAATTAGATTTGGAAAGCAGGTAGAAGTCCGTTTTCAACATGAAGAATGCGCAAATCCATTTACTATTGCACCCATGCTTTTGATACCCTTTGTAGAAAATGCGTTTAAATATGGGGTTTCATCTCAGGAAAAAACTGTGATTGAAATTCGCATGGAAGTTGAAAACCAGACTTTCAAATTCAGTATGGCCAATAAAGTAGTCGAACAAAAAGAGGCTATTCCATCCAGTGGGGTAGGGATTGCAAATGCGCAGAAGCGACTGTCACTCATTTACCCAAACAAGCATCAACTAGATATCAATCGTGAGGATGATTTGTACAAGGTCTATTTATCAATTTCTAATTAAATTAAGATGAAATGTGTAGCCATAGATGATGAAGATAATGCCCTGAAGGTCATTGAACTGTATGTTAAAAAAATTGACGAAGTTGATCTTATTGGCACTTTTACAGACCCCATAAAGGGAACTGCATTTATTGAAAAGAATAAAGTAGACCTGTTGTTTTTGGATATCAATATGCAAAGCTTAAATGGTTTTGAACTATTGGAAACGCTCTCTTATCAACCTAAGGTGATTTTTACTACCGCCTACAGTGAATATGCGGTAAAGAGTTACGCTGTAGATGCACTGGACTATTTGGTAAAACCCATCACATTTGGGCGCTTTTTGAAGGCGGTAAATAAGGCTGAGGGAGCAAGTGACAGGCAGGTAAAACCTACTCCACTTGATAAAGGCGATAAAATAATCTCAGTAAAGAGCGGTACCTCTATTCACCGCATCAAATTGAGCGATATTCTTTATTTGGAAGCAGAAGGGAATTATACCTCTTATGTTACCGAAACGGGGAAAGTACTTGTGTTAAGTAGCCTGAAAGAATCGCTAGCTAACCTTGATAATGGATTTGTTCGAACACATCGTTCTTATGTAGTAGCTATTGATAGGGTGGTAACGGTAGAAGGGCATCAGCTGACTATTGGTAAGAAAATTATTCCACTCAGTGCTTCATATCGTAAAAAAGTGTTACAGTATTTTCAGTAAGCGGAGGCTACCTAAGCCCAGACACGTTTGGTCTATCAGTCAACCAATAGGAAGTAATCCAATTGCCATTGTTGTGTTTTGAGGGCTTGCTTGCTCAAAGGTTTGTCCCATAAAGGGTACACCCGAATGGCCCTTTTTCCTTCTTTGGAAGCAGTGGTGAAAACGCCTTTTTCTAGCAATAGCTTTTTAGGAAAAACGAACTGCCCAATTTGATTTTTAGAACGCACATTAACGACTACAAAATCGATTTGGTCCGAAGCATCAAAAGGCTGAATTGGACCATTGTTCAATCGTTTCCAAAGCGTAACAAACTGCCCAATTTTAGTAGGAGTGACCTTCGCATTTCTACTCACAATCTGTAAACCGTTAAGCTGGAATGTGCTGGCTCCGTATTCTTGACTTTCCTTTTCTAGGATGAAATTGGTCAGTTCAAAACCCAATGGTTTGTAGATATTGTCTTTAATGATTTGGAGGTTTGGGTTGAGCATTTAATTGAAATAAAGATGTTGGCTCGGTAATTTAAAACTTGGTATTGTAGATAACTACGATAACTCTATCAAGACTAAGACGAAAAGGTTATAAATCAATGCTAGACTACTACTTAAAAACGCAACCTCAAATTCAATGAACCACCCAGTGTAGCCTGTCCCGAACTTGTTTCGGGAAGACCCGTATCGTGGGCTTATGGCTCACGGCCGTCTACTCGATTGGCTGTAGTTTTTTTGTATTTCACTCAAAGACATACGCTAATAAATTTAAATAAATTCTTTATTCCTGGCAATTGGCAAATTCGAAAATCCGCTTAACCGTCAGTGGTGCATCTATATGTACCCAATCGCTATGACCGTATTCCTTCCTTGAACTCATTATAGCGTGTTTGATAGCGAAGAAAACTGAATTCGCCAATACCAAAGACGGTTCTCCTGTAGATTTTGAAGACTGAATCCCATAGGTGTCCAACGGAGCATTCTTCTGGTCTGTCGTTGGCTCGTAACGCAAAAGATGTATCTGGAAGTCTTCCGGAATTGTCTTGGTGCATGGCGGTTTGTATTTCCAGGTATTCTGGGTTATCAATTTACCGTTCTGGTCGTACATGGGATTTTCGGTGGTAACATATCCCACACCCTGGATAAAGCCACCTTCTACCTGACCATAATCTATTTTGGAGTTAAGGCTGATTCCCGCATCATAGGCAATATCTGTCCTCAGGATATTAAATTCTCCGGTAAGCACATCAATTTCCACTTCAGAAATGGCTGCGGAATAGGTGAAGTAATAGAATATCCTTTTGCCATGCCCTTCGTAAAACTTACCGGTACTAGGATCTATGGCGCCAAAGCCCGGACTTTTATAATGGCCCTCAGCAGATAAATTGACCCTGGAAATCAGCGCATACTTAACGAGTGATCTCCATGCCTTCTTCCAATGGCTTAGCCACTCCTCACTCTTGAATTCACCTCGGAAAGCGTTTTCAAACAAGTATTTGAACGAACTGTTTGTCTTCATAAAATTCTCCCTCGCACCCGCCTCTATTGAATGAGGTTCAGGCGCATCAGATTTTATTAATTCAATGAGTCTTGAATAGATCTGCTCACATGCATCTACTACTGCAGCTCCATTGAGATCCGATCCGGTAGACGCCCCGGTAGACGCCGCATTGGGTATAGCATCCGTGGAGCTGTCGGCAATGCGGATATGTCTAGGCTCAATGCCCAGCTCATCTGCGGCAAGTTGCACCAGCTTGGTGTGAATTCCCTGGCCCATTTCGATACCCCCGTGGTGTATCATGACACTGGCATCATCACCATAGATAAACACATAGGCGTTTCCGAAATTGTAAGGCCGGAATGTATAGGAGATGCCATATTTGATGGGGATCATGGATATACCTCTTTTCTTCCATTTGTTATGCGCATTGAATTCTTCAACTGCCTGGTAACGCTTCTCAAAATCAGCTTTTTCTTTCAGACTTTTCCACACCTGGTTAATTCGGCAAAACCTCAGCTCCTGCCCATACGGGGTAGAATCAAAGGAATTGATTGTAGCATCCCGGTAAAAATTCTTTTCCCTGACCAAATCAGGTCGCATATTGATCGAGTGGGCAAATTTTTCAATAGCCTCTTCTCTTATGAGCGAACATTGTATAAGGCCGAAAGAGCGAAAAGCTGTTCTGCTCTGGATGTTGGAAAGGTACATTTTCCCTTCCGCCCAGAAATTCTTCACATTATACGCTCCATCGCTGCTCAGTAATATTAGTTCCATCACCGGGTAAGAGCAATCCCACGAATTACCGATATTCATGTAGAATTCAACCCTGAAGGCATGGATGGTTCCGTCTTTATCCCCATGGATTTTAAATTTTCCGGTAACGGGATGTCTGGTTCCATTCATGATGGAATCGGTTTCCCGATCCAGGGCTAGCCTCACCGGTAACCCGGTGCGATGGGCAGCTATGGCTGCTGCACCTGCATATAGTTTTGGTCTGAGCTCTTTACCACCAAATCCTCCACCTAGCCTGGTGGTCTTCACCGCAATTTTATTCGCATAGACCTTTGGATGTTGCTTATCTGGATTGAGCAGATCCACCACCATTTCCTGTATCCTGGTCAGAAATTGGGATGATGAATAGATCTCAAGTCCAGAGTCTTCTCCGGGAATGACCAGACAAACGTTGGGCTCCATATAAAAATGGATCTGCGCTCCTACATTCTGATAACCCATGATTTCGTCATCTGAATCGTTTTTCAGGCTATCCACTGGTTTTTCCAGCCAATCCTTGAACTCATCACCTGTCTTGCGTGTAATTGTTTTCAAATGATAACCTTTGCCGATTGAATTTTGTGGAATGGTGTTCTGGTTGAACTCATAGACCGCCTTCTCATAAAAAGGTTCGAACTTAATGTGCTCCATGAGCTCAAAGGCGATAGCTTTTGAAAGAGATTCGGAATCAGACAGTACTAGCCCTATCGGCTGGCCATAGGTCGTCACATACCCTTCATTCTTATCTTTATCGTACTCTGCGAAGACCGGGTCGTATTCACCGTTGCTGAAACCTTCAAAATTTGAATCTTCGTAGTTCTTATTCGGGATGTCCGTATAGGATATATAGACAACTGATCCGTGGAGCTTTTTGTATCGGTCGAGTGTTTGCTTAAATGCATCTGTGTAGTGAAAATTCCCGTACCCTATCTGACTATAAACATAATAAGCCTCCAGTGCCTGATGAGGCTTTTTGAGATCGTATACATAGTTGGCTTTACCGGTTACCTGTAATTTCCCTTCGATCTTCGAAAGTTCCTTTTTTACCTTTTGATCGCTATTTTTTTTATGAAGATAGGTTACATCTTTATGGTCAAGATTTACTTCAATCGCTCTTTTGCTTACATCCCTGGATAGTTCATTCAATTTGGAAGTACCGAGTTCAAAATCGGCATATCCTTTTTGTTTACTGTAGTCTATCGGACTGTAATACGGGGCGACAATCTCATCTCTGTTGAGGGAAGACAGGTTACGGTTCAATATATCGATATTCGTTTCCCGCTTATCTACTTGTATAGAATTTCGTAGAAATAGTTCGGTCAGAAATTTATAGAGGAATGAATAGGCGATCTCTGATTTAAACTGGAAAGTAATTTCACTTTCCTTATCCTGGTATTCCAACTGTTTAACGTCTTTACCAAACTGAACTTTTACCTCATCGAGTTTTATATCCTTTATTCTCTTTCCATTCAAATAGGCTTCGAGGCCAGCGAGCCGAGCTGGCTCTGCACTTATTGCCCCTACTGCCAAAACAGGGTCACTAATGAGATCGTTACCCCGTTTTACGTGGAAGCCGGCATTTACGATAGGATGTGCGTTTTGCGTTCTACGGGCCAGCCTGTATGTTCTTATGAAAGCGTTTTTGTTTCTTTTAAAGACTAAACTTTTAATCAGGTAGACCTTCGTGTCCTTATCTAATGTTTCCAGTTCGTCTAAAGGTTTTGTGGTAATTTCACCGGAGGCATTCAGGTATTCTATCTCTGCTTTGTAAGTCAGGGCGACAACGTAAAAATCCGAAGGAAAAGCTTCTGCTTTTCTTTTTTCGGCCTCAGAGGAAGAAAACTTCTTTACCAGGGTTATAGCTCCTCCAAGGGTTGCCAGATTTCTTACCTGATTTCCTGCGATGCGTTCTATATGGCTTATCATAGGCGCCCAGTAATCGTCCTCGTTACCTTTTAAGTGTTCCAGGAGAGTTGAATAGGTAAGGCCCGCCCCGATCCTGAGGCTCCCATCTTCAAATCTTACTTCCTGCAGCTCGGTAAGATTGGATATATCTACCAGGAAGTTGGGAAAATCGACCTTCGCATCGTAAATACCGGATGAGGTATTGCCATTTACAAATTTGAGATCCCAGCTGCTGTGCTGAAAAATGTCGCGGTTCTCAAGTAATTGCTGCAGTGATGAAGGTTTGAACCACTTTTGACCGTTATTTTGAATACTTACAGGGTGGTCGTTATCGAGGTCGGGAAAGTCATCAGCATTCAGGCTTACTGAATTTCCCTTCAGCGCCCTCATGGCTTTGAGAATGGAAGCATACCCGGTGCACCTGCAAAGATTCCCACCAAAAGCATTTTCGATAGACTGCTCTGAATCATTCTTCTTATTCAGTAAAAGATCGTACATGTTCACCACAAATCCGGGAGAGCAATAGCCGCACTGGGTAGCATTATGCTGCTCCATACTGTCCTGTACCACCAACTCACCATTGTCGAAATTGGCGGGATCAGATAAACCTTCTATGGTTAAGATATGAGAACCATCAATGCGTAGAACCGGTGTCAGGCACGCATTGATAGCTTTGATTTTGTACCCGTTGTTATCTCGTTTCAGTTCCAACACGGTACAGGCGCCACAGCCCCCTTGACCGCACCCGTATTTGGTTCCTTTTAAACCTATTTTGTCCTCGCGCAGGAATTGAAGAAGGGTAAGTGTGAGCTGTTCACTTTGAGCGGAATACTTCTTTTTGTTGATAGAAAATGAAACGGAATTTTTCATATTGTCGAGTTCTAAGTTCTATTGGTAATTACAGCCAACGTTATGTATTGCTCACTTTTATGAGCGTAATATTTCTAATGGTTACTTAATATGAGCGTTAGCTGACGATAAACTGTTAGCAAACGCTCACTTTATAAATCTACACTTTGATATTTGGATTGTCTAATGGTGATTTTATTTTTTTTCAATACTTTGTGAGTATATGTGAATATTCTTTATAAAAAAACCTGAACGTTTCCAAAGAAGAATATATTCGTAACACTTAAACTCTAAACTCTGAATTGTTTACATCTTTTCCCCTCAAAACCTTTCTCGCAATTCATCTTTGTTTAGTTTTGTTGCCTTTAAAACACAATCAGTACATGCAAGCACATTTTCAGCGAATCGCCACAGAACTTTCTATCAACCCAAAACAAGTAGCCACCACTGTAGAACTTTTAGACCAAGGAGGGACAGTGCCCTTTATTTCTCGCTACAGAAAGGAATTAACAGGCAGTTTAGATGAAGTTGAAATTGCGTCCATCCGTGATCGTGTTTTGCAACTGCGCGAATTGGACAAAAGAAAAGAAGCGGTTTTAAAGTCGTTAAAAGAGCAAGAAAAACTTACAGATGAGCTTGAAAAACAAGTAAACGAGGCCGAAACCATGGCCCGTTTAGAAGATATTTACCTGCCTTATAAACCAAAGCGCAGAACCAAGGCTACCATAGCCCGCGAGAAAGGACTAGAGCCTTTGGCCAAATTTATTTTTGAGCAAACCAATGTTGACCCATACACCAAAGCGGCTGATTTTGTGGATGCTGAAAAGCAGGTAGAAGATATTGAGCAAGCCTTACAAGGTGCCCGTGATATTATGGCTGAATGGATCAATGAAGACCAAGAAGTAAGGGCGAAAATGCGAAGGTTTTTTCAAGAGAAGGCGGTGTTTAAAGCACGTGTTTACCCCGGAAAGGAAGAGGAAGCCCAGAAATACAGGGATTATTTTGAATGGGAAGAAGCAGTAGCGAAGGCACCTTCGCACCGTGTTTTGGCCATGCGCAGGGGTGAAAGTGAAATGTTCCTGATGTTGGATACTGTTCCGCCAGAAGAAGATGCTATTGAATTGCTTGATCGTCATCTGATACAAGGGCATTCGCAAAGTGCTGAGCAAGTGAAAATGGCCATTAAAGATGGCTATAAACGTTTGCTTCAGCCGAGCATGGAAACGGAACTACGCATGATTTCTAAGAAAAAAGCAGATGAAGAAGCCATCGAGGTATTTGCTAAAAACATGAAAGAACTGCTGATGGCCGCTCCTTTGGGTAGTAAAAATGTAATGGCCATCGACCCGGGTTTTAGAACGGGCTGTAAATTGGTCTGTTTAGACAAACAAGGGCAATTGCTTCATTTTGAAGCCATTTACCCACACGAACCACAAAGACAAACAGCCAAAGCTGGCGCTACCATTAAGCATTTGGCCGAGAAATTTAATATCGAAGCCATCGCCATTGGCAACGGAACCGCGGGCCGTGAATCAGAAACTTTTGTCAATAGCTTAGGGCTGCCTAAATCCATTACCGTGGTGATGGTGAATGAAAGTGGGGCCTCTATTTATTCTGCTTCGCAAATCGCTCGAGATGAATTTCCGAATGAAGACATTACCGTGCGTGGAGCGGTATCTATTGGTCGTAGGCTGATGGATCCTTTGGCGGAATTGGTAAAAATTGACCCGAAATCCATTGGAGTGGGGCAGTACCAGCACGATGTAGATCAAGGTGCATTAAAGCATTCTTTGGATGATGTGGTGATGAGTTGCGTAAATGCCGTTGGTGTGGAAGTCAATACGGCTTCTGAGCAATTGCTGACTTATGTTGCGGGCCTGGGGCCGCAGTTGGCTAAGAATATTGTAGAATACAGAAATTCGAACGGTCCGTTTAAGGACAGGGCCTCTATAAAAAATGTAACCCGATTGGGCGAAAAGGCATTTGAACAAGCGGCTGGTTTCTTGCGTATTCGCGGAGCAGTCAACCCATTGGACGAGAGTGCGGTTCACCCTGAATCTTATGCCATTGTCAACCAAATGGCGAAAGATTTGAAATGCTCTGTTGCGGACCTCATTCAGAAAGAGGAACTCCGAAAGCAAATCGACCTGAAAAAGTACATCACCGATCAAATTGGTTTACCTACACTAAAGGATATTCTAAGCGAATTGGCCAAGCCGGGTCGTGATCCTAGAGAGCAGTTTGAAGCCTTCAGTTTTATGGAGGGTGTGAATAGCATGGAAGACCTAAGGGCAGGCATGAAACTGCCGGGCATTGTGACCAACGTGACCAATTTTGGTGCATTTGTAGACATTGGTGTGCATCAGGATGGTTTGGTGCACATCAGCCATTTGTCCGATACTTTTGTGAGCAATCCTGCCGACATTGTCAGTGTTCAGCAAAGGGTAGAGGTTACGGTTCTCGAAGTAGATGCCAGCCGAAAACGAATTTCACTTTCAATGAAAGGCGAAGCAAAACCTCAGGTAAAGAAAAGCGAGAGGGCTAAGCCAAAAGCCAAAGTTCAAAAAGAATCAGAAGGAGACATGGCCAGTAAGTTAGCTGCCTTGAGAGGGAAATTCGGTAGTTAGTTATCGGTGGATCAGTTGATCAGAAAACAGGATAAGAGTTGATCAATAAATCGGAAATCAGTTATGGGTTGATCAGGAAAACAGTTGAGTTGGTTATTAGCTATTGGAAATTAGTTATGAGGGGAGACAGTGAATCAGGAATCAGGGAAAAAATAGTGAATTAGGGAACTCATTTTTCTTAAAAAAGTTCGTCCTAACTCCTAACTCCTAACTCCTAACTCCTAACTCCTAACTATTAGCCCTTAACTGACTACGAAGCTTCTCCAGCTCCTTATCCACCTTCACCATACCTTTGAGTTGCTCTAGCTTTTCAATGGTCTTTTGAAGGAACTTTTGATGTGCATCAGATTCGGGGTGAAATGCTTTGTGTTTCATAGCGCTGCGTATTTCGCCCCAGCTTTTAATAAAGGCCTTCGTTTCTTTGTCGAAGTAAACGTCCATAAATTTTCCCCAAATGTATTCTTGCGCCAATTGATTCGGATGCAGCATATCCTTTTCATAAAAGCGGTAATCCCTCAAGTCGTCCATTAAGAGCTCATAGGCAGGGAAATAATCTACATCATCGGCATAAGTGCTAATCTGATGACAAGCCAGCCTTAGAATGCTTTTGCTCACCATATTCAATTCCAGCGTGTCTTTTACGTGCCGAATAGGACTGACCGTAAGAATGAATTTCAAATCAGGATTTTCGGCATGAAGCTGTTCTTTCAATAACATAAAAGCGCTTGAAATTTCTTCGGAACTTAACAGCTTTTTATTGAATTGTTTCGAGGGCATTTTGTGGCAATTGGCCACGAGCATCTGCGTCTTTTTTTCTTCATAAACCCAAGCTGTTCCCAAAGTAATGATGATTGTGGTTGATTTACGAAGTGCTTTGGATAGCAGGTTTCGCTTATGATTAATTTGTAACTCAAGCTGTTCTTGAGATTTTCCGTGAAGCTCTGAATGTACCTTATAGTTGAAGTGAATGCCATCTCGAACTAAGTAACTGTCTTCTGATAAGCGCTCTTCATTAAAGGCCGTTTCAATCAATTCAAAAATGGATAGGGGATTGAAAATAACACCAAATGGGTTCTTCTCAACTTTGAATTTATGTTGAGAAAGCTTCTTGCCAATATTGTCTGCAAAGCAGGAGCCTATAGATATCAACGGGTTTGACAACTGTATTTTATGAGAAGAGGTTTTGGGGTTTAATTCGGTTCGGAACATGGCCAAAGATAACCAATGTAAGAATGGCTAAAAATAAAAAAATGGAAGCCCAATTAGAAGCTCCCATTTACTTGACCAAGTGTTTTGACCTTGACCATTCACTCTTCTGACAGAAAGAGGTGTTGTTTTAAATCGCAGGAGTTGAAACAATTACTTGGGCTCCATCATCTTGCACTTGAGTAGCATTTCCTGATAGACTGAAAGCAACGCGTAAACTCATTCTGGCATTTACCAGTCTGCCGCGTTGTTTACCAGGTATCCAATCAGGAGAGGTAAGTAGCATGCGTACCGCTTCGGTATCGCAACCTCCTCCAATACCTCTTGTCACTTGAATATTTTCCAATTTCCCCTCTTTGTTCACCACAAAGGACACAAATACATTTCCTTCAATACCGTCTTTTTTAGCTTGTTCTGGATATTTAAGGTTGGTTAAAAGGTGTTTCTTATAGGCGTCCACTCCACCAGGGAAGGTAGGTGGCTCTTCTACAGTAATGAACACTTCATCGGAGTTTTGTACACCAGCAATGCCAGTGACTTTACCAACTTCATCAATTGATTCAAGGCGCATATCTTCATCGGAACATGAGAACGCTACAAATAGCAGCGCAGCAAATAATATGGTTGATTTTTTCATTGTAACTAAGTTTTATCCGAATTAAACTATTTTAATAGTTAATCGCAAATGAATTTAGTTACAATTTGAATTAAAGCTTTTAGAGGCTAGTTAAGTAACTGACTGGATTTTAAGACTTTTACCACCTAAATGCTCACAATCAATCAATTTTTCCATGCTTATAAAGTCCACGGGTACTTTTTCATAATTGTAAATCTGACGTAGGGTAGTGGTGTAATTATTATCACCCATACTCATGTCTACATCAGTCATTTCCATTTGGCAAGGGTGTTCATAACCGCAGGCATGGGTAATCTCAAGAATTTCTTTCCTTAGGCTTTTTGCATAATTATAGAATCGCTCCGATTTAAGGGTGGGGTCAATTCCTGCTTGTAACCATTTGTTTTGCGTGGCTACTCCAGCAGGGCAGGTATTGGTGTGACATGAAAGGGCTTGAATACAACCAATAGAAAGCATTGCCTCTCTGGCTACATTGATTAAATCTGCCCCCATACTAAAGGCCATCAAAGCGCTGGAAGGAAAACCCAATTTACCAGAAGCAATAAATACCACTCGGTCTGTTAGGTTCTTTCTTTTAAACATTTGATACACCTGAGAAAAGCCAAATACAAATGGTAGTGAAACGTGATTTGCAAATGCAGGAGGAGCGGCACCCGTTCCACCTTCACCACCATCTATGCTAATAAAATCTGGGCCAATATTCCTTTCTACCATAAGGTCGGTCAGTTCTTCCCACATGTCTAATTTCCCAACAGCAGATTTAAAACCAACAGGTAAGCCTGTGTTGTTGGCAATGTCTTCAATAAAATCTAAGAGCTCTGGTATATTAGAAAAAGCGGTATGGCTTGATGGGGAGATTACATCTTTTCCCATTGGTACGTGTCTGATTTCCGAAATCTCTTTAGTGATTTTGGATGCAGGCAGAACACCACCTTTCCCGGGTTTTGCGCCTTGAGAAAGTTTAACTTCTATGGCCCTAATGTAATCAAAGTCGTTTACCAGTTTCACCATTTTGTCCATGTCGAAATTGCCTTCAGAGGTTCTAACCCCGAAGTAACCCGTGCCAAATTGGAAGACGATATCTGCTCCATGTTGGTGATGATAGGACAAAGAACCTTCGCCAGTATTGTGATAGCAGTCTGCCTTTTTTGCGCCTTTGTTTAATGATTCTATGGCCTTGGCGGATAAAGAACCAAAGCTCATGGCCGAAATGTTGACGATAGATTTAGGTCGAAAAGGCCTTTTTCTTTTGTTGTACTGCCCCATTACCTTGGCGCAGGGAATTAAGTCTACATGGGTAACATTAGGGTGATTTGGCGCAGGCTTGTAAGGCAACATGGTTGGATTAATAAATACAAAACCCGGAGACGCCTGATCTTGATCTGAGCCAAAACCCGAATAGTTGTTTTGCTTTTTTGAAGAAGCATACACCCATGAACGCTGACTTCTGTTAAATGGAAGCTCCTCTCGATTATTGGCTACTATGTATTGCCTAAGCTCTGGGCCAATTTTTTCCAGCATATACCGAAAGTGACCAACTATTGGGAAGTTGTGTGTAATGGTATGTTTTCGCTGAATAATATCTCTTAGAAAAAGGACAAAGAAGAAGAAAAGCACCCAGCCCCACCAAGGAACGGCTGCAACGAACGATTGAAATGATTCCATGAACGTAATTAAATTGATTTTCTTCAAAGTAGTATTTCTTTGTCAGCATTTAAATGTATCGCTCATTTATTGTTAGGTAAAAGGGAGTAAGGGGGGTGAAGCCAGATAAGGGAGGTAATACCACATAGCATTACCTCCAGTAATAATTTAGTAGGTGCGTATTAACCTGCCTGAACCAGTGATTTTTGAATCTATTTCAGGTTGGCCTTTGTAATAAACATCCCCCGAGCCTGAAATCTTAATGGTTAGGTTTTCTCCGGCTGTCACTTTAATATTTCCAGAACCAGAAAGGCTAGCCTCAACTGCTTTTGCGCTTAAACCATAAGCGTTAATGTCTCCTGAACCCGAAATAGAAGCATTGAGTGAATTTACCGAACCACAAAAATTGATTTTCCCCGAACCGCTAATTTTTAAGTTAAGGTTATCCAAATCCATGCAGTTCTCACTTTCAACATCTCCCGATCCTGTAAGTGTTATGTTCTTGAAATCAGGAGCTGAAATGTAGATTTTCAACCTTTTGGCTCTCCGTATATTATGATTGCTTTTAATAATGAGCTCACCATTGCTCACATAAGTATCTATAACGGAGATCAAGTTTTCGTTGGTTTCAATCCTAAGCGTTTGTTCGCTATCCTGCAATAGATACACGTCCGCTTCAATTTGTAGTCTTACAGAGTGAAAGTAATCAACCACACGTGATTCTGAGGTAATTGGGCCACTTCCAGTAATGTCATCTAAGGAACAGCCAGAAAGCGCTAAAATGGCAAAAGGCATTAAGAGTAAATGTTGTTGTTTCATTTTTTGAGTTTGTTGTTGTACCCTTATGACGGTTCATGCAGATACCACACGTATGGGAACAGTAAATTTTTTCATCGATGAGAAATGGAGAACATGAGGCTTGATTTAGCAGCAAATAATTCCCGAAATGCTATCTTCGCGCAGTGAACTATCAGCAGACCCTTGATTATTTGTTTTCCGCTTTGCCCATGTATCAGAGGGTAGGGAATGTGGCCTTTAAGAAAGATCTTAACAACACTATAAAACTTTGCGAAGCGGTGAACAACCCTCAACATAAGTTCAAATCCGTTCATGTGGCGGGTACCAATGGCAAGGGAAGTTCATCTCATATGTTGGCCTCTATATTTCAATCGGCAGGTTATAAGGTGGGGCTCTATACTAGTCCGCATTTAAAGAGTTTTACTGAAAGAATAAGAATCAACGGTCAGCCGATTCCTGAACAATATGTGGTTGATTTTGTGGTAAGAATTCAACCTACCATTGACGAAATTCACCCTTCATTTTTTGAAATGACGGTGGCCATGGCATTCGATTATTTTGCCGAAGAGCAAGTAGATATAGCCATTATTGAAGTAGGTTTAGGTGGAAGATTAGACTCTACAAATATCATCACTCCTGAGCTTTCATTGATCACCAATATTGGTTTCGATCATATGGATATGCTCGGCAATACCTTGCAAGAAATTGCCTTTGAGAAGGCTGGAGTGATAAAACGAAATGTTCCTGTGGTTATCGGGGAGTTCCAAAACGAAACAACCTCTGTTTTTACGAAGAAGGCAAAAGAGATGAATTCGGAGTTGGTATTTGCAGATCAGGAGCCCTTGAATACGAGCGAATATTCACTTGATTTGCCTGGTACTTATCAGACTAAAAACATCAAAGGCGTATTGGCCGCGGTCGATATGTTAAGAAATAAAGGCTGGGAAATTTCCGAAGAAGCCTTAGCGCATGGACTCGCCAATGTGAGAACTCAAACGAGCCTAAAAGGTAGGTGGCAAATTCTTTCAGAAGCCCCATTGACCGTTTGCGACACGGGGCATAATAAAGAGGCTTTTGATTATATCATTCCACAAATAGAGTCTTCTTCTTTCGAAAAGCTCTACATGGTTTTGGGCTTCGTTAATGATAAAAAGTTAGACACTTTGATTCCACGTTTGCCTGCCCAAGCTGAATTTATTTTCTGTGAAGCCAAAGTACCACGGGCCATGAAGTTGGAACGCATTGAAGAGTTGGTTTCACCTTATGGGTTGAAGGCGGATTTTGTTCAGGATGTAAATGAAGCAATTGCTCTGGCCAAGTCAAAAGCCACGAAAAATGACATGATTTATATTGGAGGTAGTACCTTTGTGGTGGCCGAAATAGAAGCGTTATAAATGTCGAGACAGAAGCAGAAAAGGTTTGAAGAGTTAAAAGAACGTGAAAATGTTCTGGAGGATTACAAAGCACTCTACACTCAATTAAAAGGAAACTGGAACAAATTATACTTCAAGAATGACCATCCGATTACGGTCGAAATGGGCTGTGGCAGAGGCGAATATACTACGGGTTTGGCTAGGGTTTATCCCAATAGAAATTTTGTAGGCGTGGATGTGAAAGGCGATCGATTGTGGGTGGGCAGCACACAAGCCATTGAAGAAAACCTTGCCAACGTGGCTTTTCTGAGGGCTCAAATTCAGAGTATAGAAAGCTTTTTTGCCCCAAACGAAGTAGAAACCATCTGGATTACTTTTCCCGATCCCTTTAGAAGAGATGGCGATGCCAAAAGAAGACTTACCTCACCCAGATACCTTGAGTACTACAAATCATTACTCACCGAAAACGGTCAAGTGTTTTTTAAAACCGACAATACACCGCTTTTCGATTATACGCTGGAAATCTTAGGGGAACGAAATGATATTGTTGATTTGGAGTACACTCGTAACCTGTATCATTCAGAATATATGAATGATCATTATGGAATTAAAACCAAGTTTGAAGAGAAATTCTATAACCTTGGTGAAGATATCAAATACATGAAATTTAGATTCGACCATGGGAAATAAACCATTTGTAGACAAAGGAATGCAATGGCTTGTACTGGTTTATGTGCTGGCTTTTGGCATTTTGATGCTTTTAACCAACCATGGCGATTTTGTGCTTTGGCTTAACGACAAACACACCAGCTTTGGAGACTTCTTCTTCAAATACTGGACACATTTAGGCGATGGGGTTTTATTGGCCATAGTAGCCCTGTATTTTCTATTCACGAATCTATATAGGTTCTATTATATGCTGATTGCCATTGCACTACAAACGGTCTTTGTTCACATTTTTAAACAGTGGCTTTTTGATGGAGAACCAAGACCCAAAACTTTCTTTGCTGATCAATTAGATAGCCTCAATTTTGTGGAAGGAGTTACCACCCGCGGTTTCGATAGTTTTCCTTCGGGCCATACCGCTTCGGCCTTTACTTTGGCTTTTGTACTGATCAGTTTATGCAAGAATAAAGCTTTAAATGTATGCTTGTTTGTTGCTGCTGTATTGGTCGGAATATCAAGGGTTTATATTCTTCAGCATTTCTTGAGAGACATCTACATTGGAAGTGTTTTTGGAATCCTCGCTGCGCTTATCGCTTGGTACATTATGAAGCCTCATGTCGATAGACCTAAGCTTCAAAGTGGTTTATCGTTTAAAAAACCCTCCAAAAGCTGAGGTTGTTTTTTAGCAGTGTGAATCACTTCATTTGAAATCGAAATAAGAACTTTTCGAGGGTTGTTACAATGGAGGTTTTTATATTAATCCATTCCCCACTTCATCACTAAAGTGGTAGGGTTTTCGAACAAGTCTCTGGCTTTATCCTGAAACTCTAAACCGGGAATGGCTTCCAGTTCTTCTTGAAATTCGGTACGAGAAATCAAATAACCACTGGGCTGACTTCCCATGATTTGCTTAATGGTCTCCACATCATTGTACATTGGTATTTCACGTTTCAGGGCAAAAACGAATGCAGGGTTAAGTCGTTTGAAAGCAATGATTGTTTTGCTTGTGTCCATTTCTGGTAAAGTCTGCCGAACAGGGTTCTGCCCATCTACCTGTGGGAAAATTAAATGGAAGAAAAGCATTATCGTAACACACCAAACGCTGATGTTCATCCACAATACGCTTTCAATGTTCTTTCTGGCAATGCCCTGTTTCAAAATAAAAATTCCTACCACAGATAGCGGAATGAAATAAAAGGCAAGGTTCGTCAGCTCGCTTAATGACTTATCACCCTTTAGTCCGAAATAAATGCCTACAGGGAAACCTATTAGCAGAATAGTATAGAAAAACAGACCAATTCGATTTCCCAGATTAGCAAACCACTGGTTATCGATTTTAGCTATGTAAGCGCCAATTAAAATGGTAATGAGGGGATAAGACGGAACTGTATAATTGGGTAGCTTGGTGCTGCTAATCGCGAAAAACACAACAATCACAGAAGCAGAGATTAGCACATACATCATTGCACTGTCCTTTCTTTCTTTCCAAGCATTTTTGAAAGACTGCACTGAGAACGGAATAAAGGCCAACATGCCCAAACCAAAAACAAAGGCAAAGGTCAATAATGGGCTGCCGCTATGGCCTTCCATTGAGTCGGAAAAACGAGAGAAATTATGTTTAAAGAAAAACTCCTGAGTCCAAGCGCCATCCGTTTCAACATGCACCGCATAAAACCAAGGCACTGAAATCAGTAAGGCCAGTAACAAACCTCCAAAGGGCTGTAGTCGCCAAATCGTTTTCCATTTAAAATCCCTTTGTGTGAAAAGGAATATGAGAGCCGCTAAGCCCGGTAATCCTATTGCTACAGGGCCTTTAGTGAGTACACCACAGCCAATAGCGAAATAGAAAGACAGCAACTGCCATTTGTTATTGGTTTTGTAGACCTCATAAAACGAATAAAACGCCCATGTTAAAAAGAAGACCAAATAGGGGTCGGGCACCGACATATGGAATTGTAAGGCCAAATGTATGGAAGAAATAAGCACCAATGCCGCGTTCAATCCAGCTTTTTCGCCAAAGTGTTTCCTAGCGAACAAAAAGGTAATCATGATGGTGAAAACGCCCATTAAGGAAGAAAAGAAGCGTGCTCCAAATTCGTTTACCCCAAAAATAGAATAGCCCGCAGCCATAAAATAATAATGAAGTGGTGGCTTGTCGGTACGGAGTTGGTAGTTGTAATATGGAACTACATAATCACCACTTTCAAACATTTCTCTGGCTGCTTCTGCATTTTTGGCTTCATCTAATGCGTAAACATCCAAACCGCTAATATTAGCATAGCATACCGCAACGGCTAAAATGACAATTAGGAGTAGTGACTTTTGCTTGTTCATGAGCTGGCTGCAAAGCTAATTGATAATGGTCAAGAATGGGAATGAAATCTGAAAAGGTCTGAAAAGGAATATTCGATGGTAGAATTGGAGATGAAGTCGTTAGTTCGATATTTCTTTCTAAAATCGAAAAACTTATGCTCCATTAACAGAATTGCCACTCGGATAATCGATAGAACCTGATAACTTAGAAGCCGTTACAAGCCTGAATACTCATTAAAATCAAATGAAACACCTTTCTAAAATAATGCTTTTCTGCATTCTGCTTACTACCATTTCAACAGTAGGCAAGGCGCAAGCACCCAAAAAACTGGATGCCGCTGAAATAAAACAAGCCTTAAATAAACTGGAAGTACTGGGTTCGGTGCTTTACTTGGCAGCTCACCCCGATGATGAAAACACCCGCTTGATTGCCTATATGGCGAATGAAAAAAACATGCGCACCGCCTATTTGGCCATGACGCGTGGTGATGGGGGACAAAACTTAATTGGTACCGAAATTCGTGAGTATTTAGGGATTATCAGAACCCAAGAGCTTTTGGCTGCCAGAAGAAAGGATGGTGGGGAGCAATTTTTCACCAGAGCCAATGACTTCGGTTTTTCGAAAGACCCCAATGAGACCCTAAATGTTTGGGATAAGGATGATGCCTTGGCCGATGTGGTGTGGAATATCAGACGTTTCCGCCCAGATATTATCATTACCCGTTTCGATACTACTTTGGTGCCGAGCGGGACTATGCACGGCCATCATACCGCTTCGGCCCGTTTGGCCATGCAAGCCTTTGATTTGGCCAATGACCCTACGAAATACCCCGAGCAGTTAAAGTATGTAGAGCCATGGCAACCTAAAACCCTCTATTGGAACGGCTATAATTTTGGCGGTAGAAATGATGGAGAAGAGTTTGACGGCACTCCTGGTTATTTCACCGTTGATTTTGGAGCTTATAATCCGCTTTTAGGGCTTTCCTATGACGAAATATCTTCCTTAGGCCGTAGCGAACATAAATCTCAGGGCTTTGGTAGCACAGGCCGAAGAGGTGAAAGCAAGGAAGTATTGATGTATTGGAAAGGGGAAAGACCAAAGTCCGATCTGTTTGAGGATATCAACACCACTTGGTCGAGAGTAAATGGAGGAGTAGAAATTGGGGCTCTTTTGGAAAAGGCGAATAAGAATTATAACCTCAGTAATCCTTCTATAATTATTGACGACTTAATGCAAGCCCGTGAAAAACTGGTGAAGCTTGAAAACGAGTATTGGAAAAAGGTAAAACTAGAAGAGCTTGATTTGGTAATTAAATCTGTACTGGGCCTTTATTTAGAAGTGGTTGCTGACGAAGAAACCAAGGTAAGCGGAGAGAAGCTTAGGGTAAGTGCAGAAGCCATTAACCGTTCAGATGTGAAGGTTGCACTCAATTCAATTGATTTCCCTGAACTTAAAGAGAAAGCCACCATTGCACAGTCATTGGCCAATAATCAGTCTTTCAGAAAGAATTTAGAGTTTACCCTGCCAGAACTTACCAATTCACAGCCTTATTGGCTTCGCGAAGAAGGAACTGTAGGGATGTATAGGGTAGATGATCAAGCATTGATTGGGCTTGCTCAAAATCCAGACATTTTGAATGCTACGTTTAATTTGACCATCAACGGAAAGCCTTATTCTTATGCAACTTCTGTAGTCTATAAAGAGAATGATAGGGTAGACGGAGAAGTGTATAGGCCATTTGTAGTTACGCCACCTGTATTTGTGAATATTGCCGAAAGCGTTTTGGTATTTGCCGATAATTCTGCCAAAGAAGTAAATGTGGTGGTAAAAGCGGGTACCGATAATGTTTCAGGAAAAGTGAGTTTAGACCTGCCTTCGGGCTGGAAATCTAGTCCAGAAAATTTTGATTTTACCTTAAAAGGAAAGCAGGAAGAAGCGCGATTCAAGTTTCAGGTATTGCCTCCAACCACACAGCAAGAAGGTCAGGTAACAGCCAAAGTCACTTTTAATGGCAAGTCATATCACCAAGGTTTGAAGGTGATTGATTACAAGCACATTCCTAGACAAACGATTTTCCCTGAAAGTACAGCCAAAGTGGTGCGCCTTAATTTGGAAAGAAAGGGACAGTATGTTGGCTACATTATGGGCTCAGGCGATGCCGTACCAGAAAGCTTAACGCAAATTGGATATACAGTGTCTATTCTTGATCCAAATACAGTGACAGCTGAAATTTTAGCTGATTTTGATGCCGTGATTATTGGCGTGCGCGCTTATAACACTGTGGATAGAATGCCATTTATTCAACCTGATTTAATGGAATATGTAAAGCAAGGCGGTACTGTAATTGCCCAGTATAACACCAGTATGAGAGATCAGCCAGAGATTGGGCCTTATCCTTTTCAAATTTCAAGAGATAGGGTAACGGTTGAAGATGCTGAAGTGCGAATTTTAGCACCCGACCATCCTTTGATCAATGGACCAAATAAGATTACCGAAAAAGATTTTGAAGGCTGGGTGCAGGAGCGTGGGCTTTACTTCCCCAACCAATGGGACGAAAAATATACAGCCATTCTTTCTAGTAACGACCCAGGCGATAAACCAAATGATGGCGGTTTGATTGTAGGGCAGTATGGCGAAGGCTATTTTGTTTACACAGGCTATTCATGGTTTAGAGAATTACCCGCAGGTGTAGCTGGGGCTTACCGAATTTTTAGTAATATGATTTCACTTGGAAATGAGAAGCCAAAGAACACTAGTCTGAACCGAATCGAAAACAAACGCTAATGAGTGCGCAAACAGAACAAGAACTGAGGGATGCCAAACCTCCATTTTTTAAGAAATGGTCTGGAATGTACTGGTTACTGATCGGTACTTTGGCTGTATTAATTCTATTGTTTTACTGGTTTACAATCGCATACGCATGAGTTGGATTGACTGGGTAGTGCTTTTCGGCACCCTTATTTTTATTGTAGCCTACGGAGTTTATAAAACCCGAGGTAAGAAAGATATCGATAACTATTTAAGAGGGGGAGACGACTCTAAATGGTGGGCCATTGGCCTTTCCATTATGGCGACTCAAGCCAGTGCCATTACCTTTCTCTCTACGCCTGGGCAAGCCTATACCGATGGAATGCGCTTTGTGCAATACTACTTCGGTTTGCCAATCGCCATGATCATCATTTCGGTGTTCTTTCTCCCAATTTATTATAGGGCGAAAGTTTATACAGCTTACGAGTATTTAGAATCTCGATTTGATTTAAAAACTAGAATGTTGGCTGCGTTTATCTTCTTAATTCAGAGAGGATTAGCAGCTGGTATTACAATCTATGCTCCATCTATAATTTTAAGTTCATTACTGGGTTGGCCTTTACAAGCCACAACCATCGTTATCGGTATTTTGGTTATCATTTATACCGTGTCTGGAGGAACTGCTGCGGTAACTCAAACTCAGAAGCAGCAAATGGCTGTAATGATGGGTGGAATGATCATCGCGGGTATTTTGGTGATTTATTCATTACCCTCTGGCGTTGGTTTTGGAGACGCTTTGGATGTAGCGGGTAAAATGGAGAAATTGAATGTGATTACTTTCGATTTTAACCTTGAAGATCGCTATAATATTTGGTCAGGATTGACTGGGGCTGTGTTTCTCTTTATGTCCTATTTTGGCACAGACCAATCTCAAGTGCAACGTTATTTATCTGGAAAAACCCTTTCTGAGAGCCGTTTAGGGCTTATGATGAATGGCTTGCTAAAAGTACCGATGCAGTTTATCATTCTGCTTATTGGGGTATTGGTCTTTGTTTATTATCAATATAATCAGCCGCCAGTGTTCTTTAACGATAACCTTACCGAGCAGGTAATGAGTACCGAATACGCTGATGACTTTAGGGATTTGGAAGCAGATTACATGGACATATTTAACGCTAAACGTGAAACTGTACTTCAGTTAAATGAAGCAATTGAAGCAGGTGACGAAACTATAATTACGGATGTTCAGACCCAATTGAATGCCTTACAAAAAGATTCGGATAACATTAGGGCAGAGGCCAAGGCATTAGTGTCAACCGCATTGCCAGGAGCAGAAACCAACGATAAGGATTACATCTTTATGACTTACGTAATGGATGTGCTTCCTGTGGGGATTGTAGGCTTGCTCTTTGCCGTGATTTTCTCTGCAGCCATGTCTTCCACCAGTTCAGAATTAAGTGCCTTAGGCTCGACTACTACAATTGATTTCTATAAAAGAAGAATCAACCAAGGCCAAACAGATACACATTACCTAAAGTCCTCAAAACTGTTTACGCTTTCTTGGGGTATAATCGCTATAATTTTCGCGTCCACATTATCGCTGTTCGAAAATCTAATTCAAGCGGTGAACTTGATTGGCTCTTTATTCTACCCAACCGTTTTGGGTATTTTCGTAGTGGCTTTCTTCTTTAAGAAAATTAGAAGCAATGCGGTATTTATGGGTGCTATACTAAGCCAAGCTGTGATCATTCTAGTGCATTACCTCAATACGATTGGTGAAGCTGGCGCATTCACCATGGGCTTTTTATGGTATAATGCATTGGGTTGTATTTTGGTAGTTCTATTCAGTTATATTTTCAATTTGGTGAAGCCTGAGAAACCATTGGCAGCGTAAGTTCTCTACATTCTTGCTGAACTTTTTTATGCTTTCTTTTATCAATGAAGTTGAGTGCTTCTTGAGAATCTAAAAGCTGTTTGCAGAGCACTATGTCTTTTTTTAGAAGCACCTGTTTTTCTGCTTTTGTAAGTGAAACCAAGCAACTGATGGGGTATAGGCCAGAAATTTCGATGCGATCCTTCAAGCTTCCTTTCGAAGGGTAATTCCAAGCCATGATTTTAAGACCGTTGCATTCCGCATAGCGTATGGCATCGCTAGTAAAGTTGGTGTTGTCTACAATCCAACCTGTAAACTTTTTATCAGGGAATTTAGGTTGGTAATTGGCAATAAGGTCATTCATCCTAGAATGCACATACAGGGCAATTTTCACATCTGATTTATAACCTGGGTTACTGTGGTACTTACACTCCATAAAATGAATTTCAGTGTCATTTTCGGCCCTCACATCTACCTCGTGAGTTATACACTTTCCATTCAGAGTTATTCCTGATTCTACCTTATAGCCTTGATATTCAAATAAATGAGCAATGAAAGCTTCGAAAGGATAACCCGATGGCCCCAGTTCGAGAATGGCTTTTTTAAGTTTGTATCGGCCAGCCAAGGCATTAGAAGACTTTCTTAGAATGCTATAAGCCCTTTTATAAATTTCCTTGGTAGAAATTCCTTCAAATAAACAACCTATTACCTCTTTAACGATCTTATTTATAAGGTCGGGACTTGCTCCAGATTTGAATAATGAGTTTTCTAGTTTCTCAATTTCAAATGGAACCAGATCGCCAGAGTATTTCTTAACAAGGATAGTATTCATTGAGTTAATGCTACGTATTGAAAATAAAACTTATGTAATTTGAAGCTGTGTACGCCATAGTCGATATAGAAACCACAGGCAGTTCTGCCAATTACGGAAAAATCACCGAAGTAGCCATTTTAATTCATGATGGAAAACGCGTGGTGGACGAATATCAAACGCTTTTGAATCCAGAGCGGGTAATTCCAATGAACATTACTGCGCTAACGGGCATCTCTAACGAAATGGTAAGGGATGAACCAAGGTTTTTCGAAGTAGCCAAAGAAATCTACCAAATGTTAGAAGGGAACATCTTTGTGGCTCACAATGTCAATTTTGATTATTCATTCCTTAAAAATGAGTTTCAGCAACTTGGTGGTACTTTAAACCTAAAGAAACTCTGCACGGTTCGCCTTTCTCGTAAGGCATTCCCTGGCCTTAAATCTTACAGTTTAGGCAATCTCTGCGATCATTTTGGAATAGCAAACCATGCGCGCCACAGGGCAATGGGCGATGCAAAAGCAACTGTTGAACTGCTCGACCTAATTATTCAAAATGGTGAAGAGCATATTGAAAACTTTTTAAAGAGAGATTCTAAAGAAGCATTTTTACCACCACATTTACCCAAAGCTACTTTCGATGCCTTACCTGAGTTTACTGGGGTGTATTATTTTCACGATGCGCATGGCGAAATCATTTATGTAGGAAAGGCGAATGACATTAAGAAAAGGGTTAAAGGCCATTTCTCAAATACTGATGTAGTGTACAAACAAGGGTTGAAGGATAAGTTGTACGATATTTCCTATGAAGAATGCGGAGATGAAATGATTGCTTTCTTGTTTGAGTCTTCTGAAATCAAAAAGCATTTTCCGATTTATAACAAGGCCCAAAAATTCACCAATGCCAAATACGGCCTCTATCATTATCAAGATGGTAAAGGTTTCGATCGCTTGTCGATTGGTAAAAAAATGAAAGGTACCTTGCCTTTAGTTGGTTTTACTTCTTTCGATCGTGCGCGTGATTATTTAATCGAACTGGTGAAGAAGTTTGAACTTGACCCTCAGCTTTGCAGCCTTCCCGCATCTATGATGATGTATTTTGGATATACAATAAAAACAGGAGGAGAAGGAGCTGCGGAACAGCGCGAAAGATTCAAAAATGCCATTCAAAGTATTAAGGAAAATTCTCAGTCGTTTTGTTTGCTAGGGCAGGGAAGAAAACCTTCTGAAAAGTCTGTTGTTTTGGTTGAAAACGGAAAGTATTTAGGTTTTGGATTCTATGAAAACGACATGGCTTTTGACACAATTGATGATGTTAAGAATATCATTACGCTTTACCCTGATACTCCTGATATTCAGCGTATTATTAATCAGTATTACTCTAAGCGTAAGGTGATTGAATTCACCACTAAAGTTGAAGAGCCCAATTATGGCCTCTTTGCCTAATTGCCTGGCCTGTCTCTTTAAGTTTCATGATTTGGCAATCATTTGGTAATCAAAATACCTTTCTCTGGGTATATACAGAAATTTTTAAAAGCCTACCTTGATAAGGTTAAACCGTTAAAATAATTGTTTTATCTATTGCATTGTTTTTGAAACAAATTGATGGGATAATCGCTTAAACAGATATAGAATTCGCAAAAAGTAGTACAATGACAAAGACTAAAGAAATACGAGGAAAATTATTGAAGTATGCTGAAGGCAAATTGCAAGAGTCTCAAGAAAAATCTGAACGTATTATCAAGTATGTTAACGATGTGAGCACTGTTGGCAAAGAGCTTTTTTATTCAAGCATTCTTTTAGCTGGACATAAGCATATTAAGGTTGAACAAGAAGGTAAAGCTTAAAAGTCTTCTCCTTTTAGTGTTAAACCCTATACGCTATTATCAAGGTATTTTATTGAACAAAATTCCCAAATAGGGAATTTTTTTTTACTAAAATGTTTAAAGGACTAATTTTAATGATCTGGTAGGGCATTTGCATACGTTAGTGTATTAAATTCAAGTGCGGTGAAAGAAAGAATAGATATGGAAGGATTAATGGTTTGTCCATTTACAAAGAAGCCTTTAAGGCAAATGAAAGAAAAAGAGCTGGTATCCCTTAATGCTCAAATCAAACAAGGAGATCTATTTTTTTACCCAGGAGCTCCAGTAAATATCGAAATATCTGCAGCTTTAGTTACGGCAAATCAAACCTACGTTTATCCTATAATTGATAATATTAGCTATTTACAACGTCAAACAGCCATTGTAGCTAAAAACAGAACCGCCAATCACTTAAGAAGAGTCTCCAAAGAAGAGATCGATCAGTTTTATAAAACATATGGATTTGGAGAAGGCAACACTATCCAAAAACCGTCAAAAGAGCTTAAAAGTAACCCAATCAGTGAAGAGAAAATCACCCAGTTGGCCAGATTACTGCCGAAGGGTGGAGAGTATTTTATGAGTGTTGTTACCCACGATGTTGACTCAATCCATAACCTTACTTACGGAAGAAGCTTTAAGTACTACTTCCATATGGACTTTTCATTACCAAGACTTTTGGCAATGAAAAATGAATTGCCGAGCGAAACAATTTTAGTCTTGGGCGATGTTGATCATTTGCCTTTTGATGATGATTCAGTTGAAGCCTTGTTCTCATTTGATTACATCAATAATTATAACAAAGAAGTTCAAGGACTGGCGTATGAAGAATTGAAAAGGTGTTTAAAGCCAGATGGTGTTTCCATTATGCTTTATGACAACTCAAAACCAATGCATGCTAGTAACCAGCTAAAAGCCGATCAACGCTCGAAGAAAGCACTAGGTGTTTTAGCACCATGGAAAAAAGTAAAACTTCCAAATATCTTTTTCTACCCCATAAAAGAGGATGGAGAACACCAAAGTATGGGTTTCTTTAGTCAAAGTATCGCTTGGTAGACCTTTCATATAATTTAGACCAATCCGTTCAAACCTTTATTACGTTTATTAGGTTGGACAAAAAAAGAACGAGGATATGAAAACCAGAATAATGTTATTTAGTGGTTTGGTTATTTTGCTTGTGGCGAGTGTAATCACTTTGAAAAGCCAAGAAGATCATCCGTCTGATATAAATATTGAGCAAGACAAACCCAAATATGAAATTCAGTTGTCGGAAAAAGAATGGAAGGAAAGGCTAAGCCCTTTGCAGTATGCGGTATTGAGAGAGCAGGCAACAGAAACCATGTTTTCTGGAAAATACAATAAGTTTTATGAAAAAGGAACTTACTATTCTGCGGCCAGTTTACAGCCAATCTTTAGCTCAGAAACTAAGTACGATTCGAAATCAGGATGGCCAAGTTTTTGGAAACCAATTTCTGATGATGCCATTAAGTTGGTAAAAGATACAAGTGAAGGAATGGTAAGATGGGAGGTAGTAGACAGTAAAAGTGGGTCTCATTTAGGCCATGTATTTGAGGATGGCCCGGCCCCAACTGGCTTGCGCTATTGCTTAAATTCAGCAGCTTTAATTTTTGTTCCTGAAGGAGGAGCACCGCCAAAGTTTAAAAAAGACAATAACTAGTTTATCAAGCGCGAATAATTATTTAACATTGGCCTGTATTAACAGGCCTTTTTATTTATATCATGAAAGAACCACAATCACTCAATTCAGTTGCTGAATTCCACAAAACATTTAAACACCCAATTTTAGAAACACCTCAAATTCCATCTGCTGATAGATGTAAGCTTAGGGTTTCGCTTATTGCCGAAGAACTGAAAGAGCTAGAAGAAGCCATTCAAGCCAACGACTTGGTTGAAGTAGCTGATGCCTTGTGTGATATCCAGTATGTATTATCAGGAGCGATTTTGGAGTTTGGAATGGCCAATAGCTTTAAAACTTTGTTTGACGAAGTTCAGCGTTCTAACATGAGCAAAACTTGCAAAACAATGGAGGAGGCAGAAGCCACCCAGAAGCATTACATGGACAAAGACGGTACGGAAAGCTACATTGAAAAATCAGATGGGCATTTCTTAGTTTATAGAAAAGCAGATAATAAAACGCTAAAATCAATTAATTACTCACCAGCTGACCTTAAGAGTATTCTGGATGACATAGTGTAAAAACTAATGGTTATTGAGGACGTTAGGACGGTAGATAAAATAAAAGCCAAATGCATATAGCTTATTCAATTATTACTAGTATAATCCTCAATTTTGGAGTTTCCTCTTGTGTTGGAGCAGGCGCTACAGAGCTAGTTAACCTGTCGGCAGAACTTGAAAAAGGAAATGAAATAGCCACTTTTGCAGGAGGTTGTTTCTGGTGTACAGAGGCAGTTTTCGAAAGAGTAAATGGCGTTAAAAATGTAGTCTCGGGCTATACGGGTGGTAAGGAGAACAACCCAAGTTACGAAGATGTGAGCTATGGCCGAACTACCCATGCCGAAGCCATTCAAATCTATTACGACCCAGAAATAATTACTTATCAGCAATTACTAGAGATTTTCTTTTATACCCATGACCCAACTGAAGTGAACAGACAAGGTCCAGATGTAGGGGCTCAATATCGGACTGAAGTATTTTATCATGATGAAAACCAGAAAAAACTCGTAACCGAGTATATTTCTAAACTGAATAAATCTGGAAAATACAATAAGACCATTGCTACTAAAGTAACTGAGTATACTAAGTTTTGGCTGGCCGAAGATTACCACCAGAATTATTATGAGTTAAACCCAGGCAACCCCTACATTATCAATATAGCAGTACCCAAGGTGAATAAACTTAAAGAGCATTTTCCTAAACTAGTAAAGAAGAAATACGCTTCTGAGAAATAGAAAATACTTCTTTAGCCTTACAATAATATTGAATAGCACTTCTTTACAGGAGTGCTATTTTTCTAATATGCTCCTAAACTCAGCCAAGGCAGCGTGGCTACCAATTACAGTCATGATATCACCCAAAAGTAAATGTGTATTTCCATGAGGGATGAAAACTTCCCCATCTCTTTTTTGAATAACCAATGAGCCAGAAGGAGGGAAAGGCACTTCCTTTACCAATTTTCTATTGATATCAGTTCGGCTAATCATAATTTCTTCTAAACGATAACCCCCAAAGCTTTGTGAAAGTGAAGCCACTGAATCGGGACTGGCAATCATATTTTCAATATGGTTGGCCAAAATTTCATCATGATCTACAAATTTAATTTCACCATGAGGGTCTATTAAATCATGAGTTGCAGACTGTTTTCTTGTAATGATTTTGCTGTGTTGTAAATCGTTTTTAATGTAATGGGTTAGTTCATTATTCAGGTTATTCGATTCTGTAAGAACAATTACTAAATCGGCTGTCCGCAATTTAATTTTACTTATTACCTCTACATTTAAACATTCCACATGCTTATAATTCAAGCTCTTTCTATCAAACTCCGGCAATATATCTCTCTTCTGAAGTATAGTAATGAACGACATATCATGCATTTTAAGTCGTTCAGCTAAATACAGGCTGGCCTTACTACCTCCAAGAATATAGATGTTATGATGCTGTTCTTTAATATTGTTGAACATCTTGTATAACAAGGGGGAAATAAGACTGATGAGGATTGCAACCGTTACAATTCCAGCATTATCGGCTGTACTAATTACACCTAGCGATAAACCAATTTGTGCCGCTGCAATCATTAATCCCATACGAGCGGTAAGCAGAATACCTCCGGCCAATGCTTTTCGAAAACCAAATACCTTAATTAAAATAAAGGAAGGAATAAGCTGTGTAATGAATACGCCAGCAATAAGCAATAAAATGAATGGTATTGACTCTTGAAACTGTGTTAAGGCTGAAATGTCTAAGTTCACACCAACCATGATAAAGAAGATGGGGATGAAGAAACCGTAACTCATTCCATCTAGCTTAAAGAGCAATGCCGACCTTTCCTTAACCACAAATAGGCTCAGTAGCGTTCCCGCGAAAAATGCCCCCATGGCTAGTTCTGTACCAATTAAGTGAGCAATAACCACAAAGAAAAACAACAATGCTACAGCGCCTCTTACTCTAATTTGGCTTGCGGCATGTTCGAGTCTATAAAGCAATTGTTGAAAACTTCGCACCTTCATCAATCGCTTTCCTAGCCAATAAACGACTATGAACACAATGAAAATCACTGCAAAAAGGAGAAGTTCCACTTGAAATCCCTTTTTTAGAATACCAGAATAAACAGAAATAAGTATTATGCTCATTACAGTAGCAATAGCGCCTTCCATTAACAAAATCTGCCCGAACTTTCTTTTAAACTCGCCCTCTGCTTTAAGAATAGGAACTGTAATACTAAGGGCTACTGTAGGAAGTAGGAAGGTGTAGAACATTAAGTCTACCTCAATAAACTGCCCCATTAACCAAGCAAAGGGGAGTGATAGCAGAAGTGAACCAAAGTAAATAAACAAGGCCACTAGTAGAGAATTGCTTAATAAGTCTACTGATTTGATTTTTCCTCGAGGGAAGGAAGAAATGATTTTGTTGACATCGATTTCCATTCCTGCTAAGAAAATAAGGAATAGAAAGCCCGTTTGAGCTAGAAAGCTAGTAATAGGTGTTTCTTCGATCCAACCTAGAACGAAAGGACCAACCAAAACACCCATTAAAATTTCGACTATAACAGAAGGTACTTTAGATATTTCTAGTCTGGAAAGTACCAAGGGTACTAACCATGCAATGGACATAATGATAAATATTGGCCAGTATTCGAGGTTGTTCATGGAGGTCAAGATAGTTCGTAATTCTTCTAAAGTAGGTAAAAATGAACTTCTACCCGACTTTAAGTTTCAAAGATCGCCAAATGCTTGGCTATCTAAAGACCTAAAATGATCAACTATAAAACTTCAAAGGCAAGCCTAGGCTTATTTCATATTGAATCTAAAATACTTGAACTCAACCTCTTCTGACTCTCCTTCATCGCTGATGACCACATACATATGAATTTCATTTTCTGAAATTCGCTTAATAGTGAAGTCATCAAAATAAACTGCATCTTTTTCTACTTTTACCAGCGGGAACTCTTCTCGTTCATTTTTTTCTTCCCAACCTGTGAGGTCACCATTGAAATGTTTCAACCTAAAAGAAAGGCTCCCATTTTCTTCAACCAATTGACAGATTTCGTAAAAGGCAGTTTTACTTTCAGAAACTAGTTTGAAGGAACCCATCATAGAATCGCCCAAAGGAGGAGACCAAATTTCTTCTATAATGCCTCCAAAGGCTTCGCCACGCCAATGGCCACTTAGCCAAGCTATATCGGCCAAAGTAGCTTTAGGAGATTTGTTATCACCGAGTTTTAAGGTGTTTTGACCAAAGCTGTTAAAACAGATAAAAACGAATAGGAGAGATAGACTTAACTTTTTCATATTTTATCGATTTGACGATTAAGGATGAAAGTAGGGGACAGCTATTATCTAAATTTCCGTTATTCTTACTTTTTTGTTTTTCAGTTTGGCGTTGTTCAAGCTTTTGATCAGGCGTTTGGCTTCTATGGCAGCTACAGCAACAAAAGCACAGTCGTTTTTAATTTCAATCATGCCCAGCTGATCTTTCTGCAGTTGGCCTTGTTTAAAGAAGAGCCCAGCAATATCGCCCTTCGAAATTTTGTCCTTTCTTCCGCCCGAAATGAAAAGGGTTTTCATCAATGGTTTTGGTGCTGTAATTCCTTCCAGTACATCGCGAACCCTACCACTTTTAGGTTTAAGATCGGAAATGAAATCAGGCAATTCTTCTTTTTCCCATTGCAGCACGTAAGCCGTACCTTCTGAGTTCATTCTGGCGGTTCTACCGTTTCTGTGGGTGAATTCTGGCCCAGTGTTAGGCAAGTGGTAATGGATGATAAATTTCAATTCTGGAATATCAATTCCCCTAGCTGCCAAATCTGTTGCCAATAGCAACTGATAAGTGCCATTTCGAAACTGAATAAGCGCTCTTTCACGGTCTATTTGTTCCATTCCACCATAAAACACACCATGGTTAATTTCATGATCGAAAAGGTATTGGCTAATTCGCTCGATGGAATCTTTAAAGTTGCAGAACACAATGCCGGGCTGGTCTCCAAGTCGGTTGAGAGTATCAACGAGCGTTTCTAGTTTATCTCTATCGGGTGAAAGCACTAGTTGGATTTCAAGCGATGAGTTGCCTTTGTCTGAAAAATCAAGGATTTGGGGCGACTTTAGTTTTACAAAGCCCGGTATTTGGGTTTCGTTAGTGGCCGAAGTCAAAATCTTCTTCTGCACATGGCTAAGCGAAGCGATGATCTCCATCATCTCCAGTTCAAAACCCACTTCTAAAGACTTATCGAATTCATCTAACACCAAAGTCTTGATGTCTTTCACAGGGAAAACTTCACGCCTTAAATGGTCTGCCACACGGCCGGGAGTACCGACAAGGATAGCAGGCCTATGTTTTAACTCCATTCTGTCTTTCGATGCTGGGCGTCCGCCATATACAGCATTGGCTTTAAAACCCGTTCCCATTTCTCTGATCACCTGTTCAATCTGAATGGCCAATTCCCTTGAGGGCACCAAGATCAAAGCTTGTACTTCAATACACTTGATATCTAGTGATTGAATAATTGGAAGCAAAAAGGCCAAGGTTTTTCCTGTGCCCGTAGGGGAAAGCAAAACTACATCTGGATGCTGATGGATGGCTTCTTGAGCCGCTTCTTGCATAGAGTTGAGTTTTTCTATACGAAGCTTAGCGAGGATTTCCTCTTGGTTTTTGTGGGCAGTTTGCATGATACAAAACTACTTGTATTTTAGGTATAAATAGAAAAGTGATACGCTTTTGCGCTTTTATATTTTTCTAAATTGCCGAAATGAAAAAAGAATGTCCATCATGCGCCATGGAAATAGATTCAGCCGCCAAGGTTTGCCCTATCTGTGCTTATGAATTTCCTAGGCAGTCAAGGGCTTTGAGTTGGGTAGCTATCCTTTTAATCGTGGCCTTGCTGTTATGGTTGGTGTTGTAGATTAACTGGCTTCTTTTACTTTCTCGTGGTCTTTTCTGGTCAAGAACTGCTCTAGCAGAATTAGGCCTGTACCAATCATTACAGATACATCGGCAGCATTGAAAATGCCTGTTCTAAAAACGCCACCTAAATCTATATGTACCATGTCGGTTACCGAACCATAAAGGATGCGGTCATATAAGTTGCCAATTCCACCGCCTACGATAAATGATAGTCCCACAATCGCTAATTTGGTTAGGTCTTTTTTAATAAGAAGGAACACCAAAAGACCTATCATCACCACGGCCGGCAAACCAAGCAATAGAATGTTTTTGAAAATAGGAGACAAGTCGGAGCCCATGCCTAAGAAAGCACCTGAGTTTTCAACTTTGGTAAGAATAAGGTTATCACCAATCACTTCAATACGCTCATTGTATTCAATTTGCTCGCGTGCCATGTCTTTGGTGATTTGATCGCAGCCTATATTGACGATGATAATGGCGAGAATAGCGATGATACGATTAACATTTGACTTCATGGGATTCTTTTCAGGCTGCTAAACTAATCAATAGCTTATAAAATGAAGGATGGTATTGGTGAAAATTATTGGGTAAGGGTGTTTTAGTTGGGGGAAGGGAGAGGTTCTTATGTAATTGGGGTTGAGCGAACGTTTTGGCTAAACTGCGTTTTAATGCAGTTTAGGTTTTGTTGTGTGGAGTTTTATTTCTTTTAATCTAGTATTGAGGGCTGAAAGCTCTTTTTCATCAATCTTAATTCCAAAAACCCTTTCCATATCACTTAGCTGTTTTTGAAGATTTGGACTACTCTCAAATAGATTCCAGATGTCCGTAACTCCTCTGAAACGGTTTATGATTTTACGCTCTTTGTACCATCCAAACAACTTTTTGGCTCCTTTACCCGCAACTTTTCCAACGTTTAAATCTTCAATCATGTCTGAAGTATCGCCCGAATCAAATGCTTCATCTATCGACTTCTCATAATTTGATTCCTCAGCAACTTCCCAGAACTGATACAGAAGTCTCGAGTCTTCAGAATACTTTTTGTTAAATACATTCCAAAATTCATTGACTTCATCAATAGCATCAAGTTGATCTTTGATGCTGTCAGATTCATTAATTCTTTGCTCGTATTTCACAACTGATTTACGTAAATCAGTGTAATCTTTTCGCAGTTGTAGCATCCTATCTGGTAAATCTTCTAAGGATCTACATTGGGAAAGTAAGATAGAAACAAGAGGCGGAATGCTTTGATTGGAAAGCCCAAAGTATTTTTCAATCTTGTCTTGCCGTTTTTGAAAGCTGTCAGAAATTTGGGAGATTATTTCTCTTCCTATACCTCTGCCTTGCACATCATTTACTTGGTACTTGTAGCTATAGAAAGGTAAGGTGGCCTGTACATTTGAATACTTAGTAACCTCACGAAGCTTGTTGTAGAATTTATCGGGTGAGTTATAACTTTCTGTTGCGACATACCCGTCTTCAACTCTGCCAATATTCAAATAAGTGATTTCATTTGGATCATCTAGTATTGAAGGAAGTATCAAGTATTTCTTACGAGTATCGTCAGTTGGCAATCCGTGTTCAATGTAGTTCTGTATTCTCTCCTGATAGCTTGCGGGATTATTAGAGTCAAAATTTCCAATACTAACGACTTTTCCAATGTCGTTTCCAATTCCTCCTATGGCCATAAGGCTTTTGGAGTTTGACAACAATTCTAATACGCGCTTCCAGGAAGGCATTGAGAGAATAGACGAAAACAGCGTTTGGTTTTCCATATCCTCCAATAACATAATCCAGTTCATCGATTAGATTGATACTGATATATGTAGAGTTATATTTTAATTTGATGTCACTCATTTAATTCCACACAACGTTGGCCATAGCTCACATTTATGAGCGATATATTTCCAATAGTTTACAAAAAGTGAGCGTTAGCACCCCAATACGGTGTACTATACGCACCTATTAACAAGTTATAAGTTTAGCGAAATTAATTTTAGAACAGTAACATTCGTTGGCTATTTAGTATTAAAATACTAATAAAGCCTGCGTTACCCGTCATTGCGAACCTGCTAAAGTCTTGCGAAGTGATAGTGTTTACGTGAAGCAATCTCCCCGCCCAGTTAACGAACGCCTTAGATTGCTTCGTCATAAGCTTTTGCTATCGCAACGCTTATTTCTCGCAATGACGCTCCGATTGAGCATGTGAAGTCAAGTGTGTTAAAGGTGAAGCAATCTCAATGAATTTCATTAATTTGAGTTTATGCCTAAAGGAGGTTTTGTATATATAGTCACCAACTTAACTCACTCTACTCTCTATACAGGAGTTACTTCTGATTTGATTTCACGAATTATTCAACATCGTGAGAAACATTTTCCAAAATCCTTTACGGCTAAATACAAGTGTTATAAGCTTGTATATTACGAGGCTTTCGATCATATCGAATCTGCAATAGAAGAAGAGAAAAGAATTAAAGGAGGGTCACGGGCTAAGAAAATAGAGTTGATAAAATCTATGAATCCTGATTGGAAGGATCTTTATAATGATATTAAGGATTGGTAAAATAAGCCTGCGTTACCGTCATTGCGAACCTGCTTCAGCTTTTCGAAGTGCTGAGGTTTACGTGACGCAATCTCAATCTCAATTTCAAATTATAAAAATTGCTGGCTAGAGACTGCTTCGTTACAACCCATTGTTATCACATGGTTTGCGCCTCGCAGTGACGCTCCGATTGGGTGTTGGCGGTTAAATATGTAGGAGGTAGGTTGTCTAAAAACCAGTCAGGTTTTAAAACCTGACTGGTTTGGAATGTGCTTTTACTTCTTCTTGGCCTTCGCCTTCGCAGGTTTTTTCTTTGGGGCTACCTTTTCTATTTCGGATTTGGCTTGTTCTAGCGTCATGTCGGTAACATCTACGTTTTTAGCAAGCTCAACCTTGGTTTTTCCTTTGATGATATTGTGTCGTCCCCAACGGGCTTTTTCTATTCTGATACCCGCATCTTCCCAGTTGTGAACAACCTTGTCAATTTCCTTCTGGATTTTATCTTCAATCAACTCTACAATGTCATGATCAGATAAATTATCCCAGTCGTATTTCTTATTGACATTGATAAACATATCGTTCCATTTGATAAATGGGCCAAACCGTCCTTTTCCTTTCTGAACAGGCAATCCTTTGTAAGTATAAATTGGGGCATCCGCATCCAGTTTCTCCTTAATGTATGAGATGGCTTCTTCCAACTCAACATCCAAAGGATCAACTCCTTTTGGCAGTGAAACAAAACTATCTTCATACTTTACATAAGGCCCAAAACGCCCAATGGCGGCAATAATTTCTTTGTCTTTGTACATGCCTACCGTACGCGGTAGTTTAAACAAGTCGAGTGCTTCTTCTAAAGTAATGCTTTCAATAAACTGGCCTTTTCTAAGGCTGGCGTATTTTGGTTTTTCTGCTTCTTCATCGTCAGGGTCGGCCTCGCCAATTTGCGCCATTGGCCCAAATTTACCCATCCGAACGATTAATGGCTTTCCGCTTTCAGGGTCTGTACCCAATTCGCGAGAAGAGCTAATGTCTGATCTATTTAGTTGTTCTGTGTTTTCTACTTTCTGATGGAAATCTCCGTAAAAGGCCGCAATCATCTTTGGCCATTCCTGCTTGCCACTGGCAATTTCGTCAAATTGCTCTTCTACTCTTGCCGTAAAAGAAAAGTCAATCACATTCGGGAAATGTTCTACCAAAAAGTCATTCACAATCATGGCCATATTGGTAGGGAAGAGCTTCATTTTCTCAGCTCCCGTATTTTCCGTTTTGGTTTTAACTTTGATACTATCATTTGCTAAAACAAGCTCCTGATAATTTCTTTCCACTCCCTCACGGTTTTCTTTTACCACATATTCTCTTTTTTGAATAGTGGAAATGGTTGGTGCATAGGTAGACGGTCTGCCAATGCCCATTTCTTCTAATTGCTTTACCAAGCTGGCTTCAGTAAACCTTGCAGCATGACGTGAAAAACCTTCTTTAGCCATCATATGATTGAGCACCAAGTTTTGTCCAATGGTCAATGGAGGTAACATGCCTTTGGCTTCGTTTCCGCCATCTTCATCGTCCGTAGACTCTATATATACTTTCAAGAAACCTTCAAACTTAATTACTTCACCGTATGCGGAAAGAGTTTCCTTGCGAGTTGAAATAGAGATTGAAGCCGTAGTTTTTTCCAATTGAGCATCGGCCATTTGCGAGGCAATTGCTCTTTTCCAAATCAGATCGTAAAGCCTTTGCTCGTCATAATTTGCACCTGCAGTGTGGGTAGCAAAGTTTGTAGGCCTAATGGCTTCGTGAGCTTCTTGCGCTGATTCTGACTTGGTTTTGAACTTTCTGGTCTGCACAAATTCTTTTCCATAAGCAGATGAGATTTCACCCACAGCACTTTTTACTGCATCATCAGAAAGATTCAAAGAGTCCGTTCTCATGTACGAGATTTTACCCGCTTCATAAAGCTTCTGGGCTAATGACATGGTGCGTGATACGGAATACCCCAATTTTCTACTGGCCTCTTGCTGAAGCGTAGATGTAGTAAATGGAGGGGCAGGGGTACGTTTGGCTGGCTTTTTCTGTAAATCTATAATGGAATAAGCCGCGCCAACACATCCTTTTAAAAATTCGTGTGCTTCGTTTTCCGTCTTAAATTTTGAAGGAAGCTCAGCTTTTAGTTCAACACCATCGCCAAGGTTGAAAATGGCCGTAATTTTAAAAGAAGAAACGGGAGTGAATTGCTCAATTTCGCGCTCTCTTTCTACCACCATACGTACAGCCACCGATTGTACTCGACCAGCAGAAAGGCCACGTTTAATTTTTTTCCAAAGTACGGGCGACAGCTCAAAACCCACGAGTCGGTCAAGGATTCTACGGGCTTGCTGCGCATCTACCAAATCAATATCAATTGTGCGCGGATTGTCAATTGCCCTTTGAATAGCTGTTTTGGTAATTTCACGGAAAACAATGCGCTTAGTATTGTCTTCACTAAGTTTCAGAGCTTCTTTTAAATGCCAGCTAATGGCTTCTCCTTCGCGGTCATCATCACTCGCTAGGTAGATCATTTGCGATTCTTTGACCAATTTTTTCAAGGTTCTTATCACCTCTTTTTTGTCGGCAGTAACCTCGTAAGTTGGCTTAAAACCATTGGCTATGTCTATGGCCTTGTTACCTTTAGGTAAGTCACGTATATGTCCATAACTCGATACAACTTTGTAATCCTTTCCCAGAAAACCTTCGATGGTTTTGGCCTTGGCTGGGGACTCTACAATGACTAGGTTTTTAGACATAAATAAGTGATTTTTTAATTTTGACCGCGCCAAAGATGGGCATAAAAGTTTCAAAAAAACAAATGAAACAGTTTTTACCCTCCATCTATTTATATGAAGAAGGGAAAAAATGCGTTGTAGCAACCGTAACTAAGGAGGAGGAAGAATGGTTAGAAATCTTTTATTAATTAGACATGCAGATGCCATCTCGGCAGGAAGCAATCAGCGAGATTTTGAAAGAAAATTGAGTGAAAAAGGAAAAAGTGAATCGGCTTTGCTGGGAGAGTACATAAAGAACCTTCCTTTTGAAGTTGATACTATATATACAAGTCCATCTGTTCGCACTTTACAAACCTGTGCCGAAATAACACAGCAGCTAGAAAGAGCACCACGCATTATCTCATCAGAAGAATACTACGAGGCTACAGGAAATGTGATGTTTGCAGCAGTAAATAGAATTGATGATATTTTTAAAAATGTGGCCATTATAGCCCATAATCCATCAATTAGCTATTTGTATGAATACCTATCTGGTGATTCTCAGGGCGGATTTTTAACAGCTTCGTGTGCTTGGCTTCAGATCTCGGCTAAACACTGGAATGAGATAAGCGGAGGCATGGCTCAAACCAAAGATTACTATTACCCAGGTATGAGTTAGGAGGAAGTTTTTTTATTTTGTTTTAGTCCGTTTAAAATGAAGACCTCATATTTGTGTAAAAATTATATTAAATGGCTTCATTGGGTAGACACATCATTGTCGAGTATTACAACTGCTCATCAGAAATTTTAAACGATGTAGTACACATCGAAAAAAGTATGGAAGGCGCTGCAGAAGATGCAGGCGCTACCATTATTAACTCTACGTTCCATCACTTTTCGCCCTATGGCGTATCAGGTGTTGTGGTAATTCAAGAAAGCCATTTGGCTATTCATACTTGGCCAGAATACGGTTATGCTTCAGTAGATATTTTCACCTGTGGCGATACCGTAAATCCTTGGGTGGCTTATCAAATTCTTAAAGAAAAATTTGAAGCCGGGCATGGTTCGGCAGTAGAGTTATTAAGAGGAGAGAAGGCGCTTTTGAAAGAAAGAGACTTCGATATAAAGGCCATGCGCGATGAAAAAAGCAGCGAAGAAGGCAGTCCAATCCGCACCAGAGATGTATGGTTTACCGAACGTGACGATAAAATCGCTCTTTCTTTAAAACATGATGGAAAGCTTTACGATGTACAGTCTGATTTCCAGAAAGTAGAAGTATATAAAACACAAGCTTACGGTAACCTGCTTACTTTGGATGGCATGGTAATGACCAGCGAAAAAGATGAGTATGTGTACCACGAAATGATTACGCACATTCCTACTTTAACACACCCTAAGCCGAAAAGAGCTTTGGTAATTGGTGGTGGAGATGGCGGTACTGCCCGCGAATTATTGCGCCACGATAGCTACGATGAAGTAGTGATGGTAGAGATTGACGATAAAGTAATTGAGGCTTGCAAAGAACATTTACCGGGTATTGCTTCGGCTTTCGATAATCCAAAATTGAACCTGATTGTAGATGACGGAATCAAATATGTGAAAGATGCACCCGATGGCTCTTTCGATATTGTAATTGTAGATTCTACCGACCCAGTAGGGCCCGCAGAAGGTTTATTTACGGTTGAATTCTACAAAGAAGTGTACCGTATTTTGAGCGATGACGGAATTATGATCACGCAAAGTGAGTCTCCTCGTTTCAATAGCAAAGTATTTAAAGAAATTTACCAAGTATACCGTTCTATTTTCGGACAAGATCAAGTGCATTGCTACTTGGCTTACATCCCGACTTATCCAACGGGTATGTGGTCGTTCTCTTATTCTTCTAAAGGAAAAGCACATCCATTAAACGATTTCAACGCAGAGGAGAGCAAGGCTTTTGCTAAAAAGCATGGATTGAAATATTATAACGAAGGTATTCACCAAGCTGCCTTTGCTTTGCCTAGTTTTGTTGCTGAAATGATCAGTTAATTTATGGCCGATATAGACAATTTTAATCCTAATGACGTAGGCGTAAAAGGCACCCTTTTCGGTTTGCCTTTTGATACCGATTCTGCCAAAGTAGTGGTGATTCCAGTGCCTTGGGACGTTACCGTATCTTACGGTGCGGGCACAGCCGATGGGCCAGAAGCTATTTTAGAAGCTTCTTCTCAAATCGACTTTAGTCAGTTAGACATTGCGGAACCTTGGAAACTCGGGGTAGCCATGGCCGATATTCCTGAAGTTTGGTATTCGTTAGGAAGCGAATTGCGCGAAAAATCGGAAGAATATATTGCTTGGTTGGAAGAAGGCAGCGATGAAGCAGAGCGTGAAGAGATGGAGGCTATTTTGGCCGAAATCAACAAGGAAACGCATCAGTTGATGGAATACGTAAAGCAACAGTCGGAATATTGGCTGTCGCAGGGAAAAACCACCATTTTAGTCGGTGGCGACCATAGTACTCCATTGGGCCATTTCCAAGCTTGCGCGAAACACTATGGCGACTTCGGTTTGCTTCAAATCGATGCTCATGCCGATTTACGTGAGGCCTATGAAGGTTTTGAGTTTTCTCATGCCAGTATCATGACGAATGCGTTTAAAATTAAGGAGTTAACCAAATTGGTGCAGGTAGGTATTCGTGATTTCTGTGATGAAGAACAGCAGCTTATCGCCAATTCAAATGGACGAGTGGTTACATTCTTCGATCAGCAGTTAAAGCACGACCAATACGCAGGTAAAACTTGGGCTACGCAGTGCGAAGAGATCATCAAAGAACTTCCGCAGCAAGTTTATATTTCATTCGATATTGATGGTCTTGACCCAAAACTTTGTCCGAATACGGGAACGCCAGTACCAGGAGGTTTTGATTTGGAGCAGGTGATGTATTTAATCAAGCAAGTAGTCAAATCAGGACGTACAATCATTGGTTGCGACCTGAATGAGGTTTCACCTAGCGAAGACGAATGGGATGCTAACGTGGGCGCTAGAGCGCTTTACAGAATGATCAACCTGATGGCCGCGAGCAAAGGAATGCTACAATTGAATTAACTATACCAAATACAATTCTTGGTTTAAGAGTTTAGAATCCCTTACTTCAATAAGTTTGGGATTTTTTTATGTCTTGAAGTGAAAGGGAATCATTCAATATATGGCTTAATGTTTTTGATGCTGCTTTTCAGCAACACTGGCTGCTTGCCTCAGAAACCAGATTCTTCTGTAGAGGTGACAAGTCAGGTTTTTGAAGAGCTTATTGAGTCAAATTTGTCCGTTATCAAACGAGCCATACCTCCTTATAGACCTGTTCATCCTGATTCAATTAACAACGAAGTGCTTTTTTCGAATCGTTTGGAAATCAACCTTGATTCTGTGGAAACAGATAGAAGTCAATTATTAGAAGCGTATGAGGCGTTTGATTGGGCTAAATATGAAAGAGATTACAATGAACATCTTCAGAGTTTAGAGCTATCAGAAGCCGATTCTGGCCTCATTGTGGTCGTAGCGGATTCCTTATCGAACTTTCCAAAAAGGTATCTTTCTGAACCGGGCAAGGACATTTCAACCAATGAAGACTATGGCTTAGATAGTACTTGGCGATCAGTTCTGAGATTTGACAACTTAGATAAGAGTAAACTTGTCTTTTTTGACCTTAAGAAGGTCAAGCTGAAGCTTAATTTGGTTTACGAATCAAAGAGTTCAGGTATTAATGCTGATTCGTCTATGTCATTTTCAAAAGTGGTTTTCAATGATGCTTTTGATCGTGGATGTTTTTACTATACGCTAAACTGTGGTGGGCTATGTGGGACAGGTAACTTGGTATTTGTTGAAAAAATAGATGGTCGCTGGAGAATTATTCAAACTGTGACCGTATGGATATCTTAATGAGAAACGAGTTGCTGTTGCTTAGAAACCAAAGATCAACTACCTTATAAAATAACTCCTGATAACTGATTTGCTGATCCCTCATAACCAATAACTAATACCCAATAACCAACACCCCATGACCGAATTATTCGCTACCGATAAACTAAAAGCCCTTTACCCTAAAGTAAAGCAGTTTATAGAGGAAGAGTTGTACCCTTCGGAGCTCTATTTTTTGAAAGACCCTTGGGACGAAGTGAACCATATTTTGAAAGCCAAGCGCGAGAAGGCCAAGGAACTGGGGCTTTGGGCACCTTATCTTTCTGAAGAAGAAGGCGGAGCAGGCTTAACACTCACGGAGTTTGGACAACTATCAGAGTTATTGGGAAGAACGCCATTAGGTCATTATGTGCTCAACTGCCAAGCGCCAGATATTGGCAATATTGAACTGATGCATCAGTTTGCTTCATCTAAATTGAAAGAGAAATACTTAGCACCTTTAATGAAAGGCGAAATCAGAAGCTGCTTTTCCATGACTGAGCCAGATTTTGCTGGTTCAAACCCCGTGAATATGGGCACTACGGCTGTTCTGGATGGAGATGAGTTCGTCATCAACGGACATAAATGGTTTACCACGGCCGCTGATGGGGCTACTTTTGCTATCGTAATGGCAGTGACCAATCCCGATGCAGAACCGCACAAAAGGGCCAGTATGATTGTAGTGCCTACCGATACCCCAGGATTTGAGCTCACCCGAAATATCCCCATTATGGGCGATGAAGGTGAAGGCTATTTGAGTCATGCCGAAATCCACTATGTGGATTGTCGTGTACCGAAAAGTAACTTGATTGGCGAAATGGGCAGTGGTTTTATGTTGGCGCAACAGCGGTTAGGCCCAGGCCGAATTCACCACTGCATGCGCTGGATTGGCATTTGCGAACGTGCCTTCGATATGATGTGCAGTAGGGCGGCTTCAAGAGAATTAAGAGACGGCAAAATGTTAGGCCACCAGCAGACCATTCAGAACTGGATTGCTGAAAGCAGGGCAGAGATTAATGCCTCAAGGTATATGGTACTTCATGCTGCGCAAAAGATTGATAATGAAGGTGCTAAAGCAGCGCGTTTAGAGATTTCTACCATCAAGTTTTATGTGGCCGATGTGCTGATGAAAGTGCTCGATCGTGCCATTCAGGTACATGGCGCACTAGGCATTACCGATGATACTTTGCTCTCGTTTTGGTACCGCCATGAACGTGGTGCAAGAATTTACGATGGCCCAGACGAGGTGCACAAAGCAAGCTTGGCCAAGGCTATTTTAAAGGAATACGGGTTGTGAGAAAGCTAGAGGTCAGTGTAAGACGACTAAAACAAAAAGGAGATAGCTTGTTCAATTAGGCTAATAGAAATTTCTAATCAGATTAATTTCTTCAAAGGTTTTTCAATACGCTTTCAATGTTGGAAATCCCTTACTTCAAACAAGAAAATAAGTATATATTGTAATCTTATAAAACCGCCAGTTATAGGCCAACTAGTGCCTTTTCAAGGTGTGAGATTTCAAACTATATGAAGACTATGTCAACCTTAGACTATGCTGTTTTTATTGCCTATTGCCTTATTATTATAGGTGTAGGGCTATACTTATCGTTTCGGAACAAGAAAAAAGAAAAGACCTCTGAAGATTATTTTTTAGCTGGCAAATCATTGACATGGTGGGCGATTGGAGCTTCTCTAATTGCTTCCAATATTTCTGCGGAGCAGTTTATTGGCATGTCAGGCTCTGGTTTTGCCTTGGGTATTGCTATTTCATCCTACGAATGGATGGCAGCCATCACACTTATTCTCGTGGGTAAGTTCTTGCTTCCCATCTTTATTAAAAAGCAGATTTATACCATGCCCCAGTTTTTGGAACAACGGTATAACAGCAATGTGAAAACTACTATGGCCATTTTTTGGATTGGAGTTTACATTTTCGTGAACCTAACCTCAGTGCTTTATTTAGGCTCTTTGGCAATAGAAACCGTGATGGGCGTTGAACGCATCTATGCCATTATTGGCTTAGCGCTTTTTGCCATGATCTATTCGATATTCGGAGGGCTTACCGCAGTAGCTTGGACGGATGTAATTCAGGTAATTTTCCTTATTGCAGGAGGTTTGGCTACTACCTATTTGGCCTTAGATGCTGTAAGTGAGGGGAGTGGGCCAATTGTTGGTTTCCAAACATTAATGGATGCCGTTCCCGATCGTTTTGATTCCATTTTAAGTAAAGACCACCCGTTTTATGGAGACTTACCCGGCTGGGGTGTCATCATTGGTGGAATGTGGATTGCAAATATTAGCTATTGGGGTTTGAACCAATACATTACACAAAGGGCTTTGGCTGCAAAATCGCTTAAAGAGGCTCAAAAGGGGGTGATGTTTGCGGGTTATTTGAAACTACTAATGCCGCTTATTGTGGTGCTTCCGGGTATTGCTGCGTATTATTTACTTATGAAAGAAGGGGCTGCAGATTTGGCTTCAATGAGTGTAACCAACGATGTGCTTTCAGGCTTACCCGATAGTAGTGTTACGAAATCGATGACCGATGGAGCAACCATGACCATAAAGAGTGATAAAGCATATCCCGTGCTCTTACAGTTTTTACCTACAGGCTTTAAAGGAATTGCTTTTGCTGCCTTGGCTGCGGCAATTGTATCTTCATTGGCCTCTATGGCCAATAGTACCGCCACTATCTTCACCATGGATATTTACAAACCTTTGATTAACTCAGGTGCTTCTGAAACCAAACTAGTCACTGTAGGTAGACTTACTGCTTTGGTGGCATTTGGGTTAGCTATACTGGTAGCACCAATGCTTGGAAAATTAGATCAGGCCTTTCAGTATATACAGGAATACACAGGCTTTGTAACCCCAGGTATAGTGGCGATTTTCCTTTTGGGTATTTTCTGGAAGAAAACTACGCCTAAAGCTGCTTTAGTTGGTGGGGTGAGCACATTCTTGTTCTCCATTTTATTCAAGCAGTTTTTGGAGGAAGTGCCTTTTATAGATAGAATGGGTTACGTTTTTCTGATCTGTACGGCCTTAATGATTGCCGTTTCATTGTTCGATGGTAAGGGCGCTGATTCTAAAAAGGCAATTATAATGAAGGATTTCGACTTTAAAACTTCACGTAGTTTTAATGCTGGAGCCATTGCTTTATGTATTATTCTCACTGTGCTTTATATTCTGTTCCAATGAGTTTGAATGTCTTAAAGAAAGAGTTTGATAGCCGATTTGAAGGGCAGCCAAGGTTTTTCAAGTCACCCGGAAGAATCAATCTGATTGGTGATCATACCGATTATAATGATGGTTTTGTAATGCCTGCAGCCATTAATCGCTATGCACAATTGGCTGTTTCTTTCAACACAGTAAAAAGACTAAATGTAAGATCAATTGATTTAAACGAAATTCTTGAAATTGATTTAACCCAGCTACAAGCCAAGGCTAAGTCAAGTTGGGAAAATTACTTTATTGGGGTGTTGTCCATCTTTGGTGAAAGAGGGGTTAAATTAAAGGGTGTTGACTGCGTTTTTACCAGCGATATTCCAGTTGGAGCCGGGCTTTCTTCTTCTGCAGCTATTACTTGTTGCTTTGCTTTTGCTTTGAATGAGATGTTTGAAGCTGGTTTTACGAAAAATGAATTGGTGGACATAGCCCAACAAACTGAACACCGTTTTGCACAAGTAATGTGTGGTAATATGGATCAGACAGCCAGTGTTTTTGGTAAATTAGGACAAGTATTCAAGTTTGACTGTAGGAGTAGGGAGACTTCTTTCCATTCCTTAAACCTGAATGATTTTTCACTATTGCTTGTGGACACTAAAGTGAAACACGCCTTAGCAGAAACGGCCTACAATACACGTAGAGAAGAATGTGAAGCAGCAGTAAAATTAATTCAGCAGAGTTACCCTGAGGTAAGCAGCCTAAGAGATGCCGAGTATCATATGATCAATGAAGTAGGGCTTAAGGATAATTTAAAACTACGGGCCGAATTTGTTATTGAAGAAAATGATAGAGTAACCAAAGCAGAATTATGCCTAGATCAAAATGATTTGGATGGCTTGGGCGAACTGATGTGGGAGTCGCATAAAGGCTTAAGTCAGAAGTACAAAGTGAGTTGTCCTGAGCTCGATTTTATTGTTCAGCAAACCAAGGGCTTGAGCTATATTAAAGGAGCAAGAATGATGGGAGGAGGCTTTGGTGGATGTTGTATACTACTTATTCAATCTAGCGCCATAATGGGTTTTAAAGAACTGATTACAACTCCTTTTTCAAAAGCATTTGAAGCGCAGCCCGAATTCTACCAGTTTGAATTAGTAGATGGAACACAAGAATACAGTTGATTGAAAGTAATAGTGGGTAAACCTACCAAGCTACAGAACCATAGTTGTCATTCTTATCGACTTGAGAAGGCATGCTCTTAGACTTTTCGCTAGAGCGAGAAGGAGATGAGGTATTCAGTTCTGGAATTTCTATTTCCTTACCTACATTCACTTTACCGTTGAGTTCAGCTCCTTTTTCTATGGAAACTTCTAATGCGTAGATTTTACCGTAGATTTTTGCCCCTTTGGTAATGTGAAGCAAACCTTTGCACATTACATCACCATTAACATAGCCTTCAATGGTAATGTCGGTACCTCTTAAATTTCCTCCAATCTCACCATTAACTCCTATAATGATTTTTTCATTTGAGAGTAAATCTCCGGTGATATTTCCATCTACACGTATGCTCTGTTCAGATTTTAAATTACCCGTTATAATCGAGCCTTGCCTAATTTGAGTAATATGTGTAGATGGAGTAATAGCAGCCATTAAAATTAGATATTAATATTCAGAAGGAATTGAAGTTTCAGATACAGTATTGTTGTCGTCAAAAATTGAAACGACTGTTGTGGCATTTCCGATATCTAAACCTACAGCAGTGCTTTTTACACCACCATTAAGTTGTGCAGAGTTAATGCAATAACCACGGCTCGCCAATGATTGTGGCTCATGAGCGATTTCGAGATCTAAAACATCACGGAACTCTTCCTTAAAACAATCTACAAGAGCGGTGTAAATAGCGCCACCCCCTGCTAAATACATAATCTGACTTGCTGTAAAGTCATTATCATTGAAAGCCTTACGCATTGCTGGAGATATTACGTCTTCATAATATTGCTTCAGTACTCTATCACGCATGCTTCTGATGTCAATTCTTTTTCTGTTCAAGAAAATCACACCTTTCTGGAAAGCAGCATCAATCTGATGTTCTGTTTTCAATTCAAGGTAGTGCTCTTTGGCCAACTCTTTTTCTAGCAAGTTTACTGCGTAACGGAGACCATATGTTGAAAGTGAAGTTCTTTGAACAATACCACCTTCAGTACTCAAAAGTCCTTCAAGAGTTCCGTAACCCAAACTCATTACAAAGAAATTACCCTGCGCTTTTGTAATACCTTTTCTCAAAGCAATGGTGCAACCAATTACCTCTGGAATTACCTGCGCACCAGCTACTTCTACTTGAACATTCTTTTTAACTCCACCACCATAAGTTGCCGCATCATATTCTACAGTATGTTGCCCGTCAATTAGCTGTGTAGCTTTTTCTTTGTTCAATTGAAAAGTTGAAAAAGGAAATCCAGTAGTGACTGTGATTGGGTTACCCAGTTTTTGGTTGGCAATAAGTAATGCAGCCTTTAAAAGAAGTTGGTAATCCAACTCATCTGGAGCACTATTTATGTTTTTATGTGGAGAAACTCCCTCGGTTAGAGCAAGATTTCCTATGACATAACCTTCGCCATTATGAAAAATTTTTAATCCATTGATCAGGTCAGGGGACACGTTTTTAAGGTCGGTATTATTCCCTTCAAAGACACTAGGGAAAGTATAGGTTTTGAACATAGTTAATGATTTGGTATGCAAATATTTTAGAGCACTTTGAACGAAAGACAATAATACGATTTAATCGCTTTTTTTTGGATGTATATGTTAAAAATCGCTGGAATTTCTGAAAAAGATTTTGATTTCAAAACTGATAATCCGCTATCGGTTAATTACGATGGCAATTTTTGTGTTGTTTTCATTTACGGTCATCCGAGTGATTCCAGAAAGCCCCATAGCGCTTAAATCTGTAATCTCATTCCATTCTTTATGGTATTTAGGATTGAATGTGAGGATTTTAGAGCCTACACTGGTTACATATGTTCCCTCATTTGTAATTGTCCAATCGCTAGAATTTTCAGGCTTTTTTACTGTTAGCTCAAATCTAGCTGTAGCTGAATTGAGCCTGTAAATATTTTTGTCACCGTTCTCTTCAGTTCTTTCAAAGGCAAAATCTGTAGTTTCAGGAATCAATTTCAGCGTTCTGCCAATATTATCGGTAATCTTTTTTTCACCAGGTTCTCTTGCATTGGCCATTAATAAAGTAACGGGAGTGCCCAAAACAAACATGGCCACATTAGAGCCGCTCCATGCATGATAACCCACGGGAGCAATGTCTTCAAAAACAAGTTGAGGAGACTTTTTTGTATTTAAATGAAACAACCAAAGCCTTTGCGTACCATCTTCTTCAACCCGCACTGCCGCAAATGACTCGAAACCAGGAACCATTGCTGCTGAATACTCACTTTCTTTTGAATTGGTTAAGTTGGTTTTTTTATTCTCCAACAAGTCCAGCATCATAATGTCTGTTTGTCCATTGTCGTAAGCGGTATAGAGCATATAATCTTCTCCATAAAAATAAGGTTGGTTGTCGTAGCCTTTCCGTTCAGTTACATTTTTGCCTTTTTCTATAGTTACGTTTCCCTTCTTTTCTTTAAGGTTGAAAACAAATATATCGGTATCAGGAGGGGGAGCTTGGGCATTGCCAATAAGGGTACAAAGCCCAAAAGCAAGGCACATGATGAGTCGTTTATTCATAAAAGGAATACAAAATGTTTATCGAAAATATTAAAGTTTACCGACAACGAAAAATTTAATTTAAAGCGCTGAAATTGGTTTGCTGTGAATCAAGTATAAAGTTTAGCGATAGGTTTATCTGTTTGAACATACAATTTTGATAAAGGCAATCTTTTCAGACCTAATTTAGAATGAATATGCTTTTGCCAAAGCAATTGAAAGTCAGTGGATTGTTGACTTAATAATATACCTTTTATAAAAACTTCTTTGGCGAAAGGCGCTCATTCCAGTTGAATTCCTTAAATTTTAAGCTGAAATCAACCGTACCTTATGCAAGTTATAGAATCCTCAAAAGTTTATGATGTTGTCATTGTCGGCTCAGGAGCCGGTGGGGGAATGGCCACAAAAATATTATCAGAGGCAGGTTTTGATGTAGCAGTACTCGAAGCAGGTCCATTTTTTGACCCCGCAAAAGACGAATATAGAACCCAATTGCGCTGGCCGTGGGAATCTCCAAGGCGTGGCGCTAGCTCAGACCGAAGGTCTTTTGGTGATTACGATGCTGCATATGGCGGCTGGAATTTAGAAGGTGAGCCTTATACTGAAGCTCCAGGAACTCGCTTTGCTTGGTTTCGTTCTAGAATGCTAGGGGGAAGAACCAACCACTGGGGAAGAATTTCATTGCGTTTTGGCCCTTTAGACTTTAAGCGTAAAAGCGTTGATGGCTTAGGCGACAATTGGCCGATTGGCTATGATGACGTGAAGCCTTACTACGATAAGGTAGATAAACTGATTGGTGTTTTCGGTAGTAAAGAAAATATTCAAAACGAACCCGATGGTTTCTTTTTACCTCCGCCAAAGCCAAGGCTTCACGAACTATACTATATTAATGGAGCCAGAAAAGCAGGAATTCCAGTAATTCCTTCAAGACTTTCCATTTTAACAAAACGAATTAACAACCAACGAGGAAGCTGCTTCTATTGCGGTCAATGTAACCGTGCATGCTCTGCATATGCCGATTTCTCGTCTGGAACCTGTCTGATTTTCCCAGCCCAGAAGAATGGAGGTAAAATCGAGCTGTTTACCAATTCAATGGTACGCGAGGTAACTACCAATAAAGAAGGAAAAGCAACAGGCGTAAACTATGTCAATAAACTCGATAGAAAGGAGTATCACTTAAAAGCCAAGGTGGTGGTAATGGCCGCATCTGCTTGTTCTTCAGCCCGAATCCTTTTGAACTCCAAGAGCAGTGTTCACCAAGACGGTTTAGGAAACAGCAGTGGTTTAGTAGGCAAATACCTGCATGATTCTACAGGAGCAAGCCGTTCGGTATTCATTCCAAAACTGATGGATCGTAAGATTTATAATGAAGATGGAGTAGGAGGAATGCACGTTTATACACCTTGGTGGCTTAACGATAAGAAACTGAAATTCCCAAGAGGTTACCATATTGAAGTTTGGGGCGGAATGGGCATGCCTAGTTATGGCTTCGGCTTCAACCCTAATAACCTGAATAAGATTATGGGTGGCGAAGTTGGCGGTTATGGCGAATCACTCAGAGAAGATGTGAAGAAATACTATGGAGCTGTACTTGGTGTATCGGGTAGAGGTGAGAGTATTCCGCAACGTGGTAATTATTGCGAAATTGATAATAACGTAGTGGATGAATGGGGAATTCCTGTACTTAAGTTCAATTACCAATGGACGGAGCATGAGATAAACCAAGCCGAGCACATGCAAGATACCTTTGAGCAAATTTTAGAAGCTACTGGAGGTATTTTATTGGGTGACAAGCCTGGTAAGGACAGAAATTATGGACTCACTGCACCAGGAGAGATTATTCACGAAGTGGGAACCACCAGAATGGGTAATGATAAGAAGGAATCGGTAACCAATAAGTATAATCAGCTTCACGATTGTGACAACGTATTTATTATGGACGCTGGCCCATTTGTGTCGCAAGCAGATAAGAACCCAACTTGGACCATTTTGGCCTTAGCTTGGAGAGCCTCAGATTATTTAATTGAACAAGTAAAACAAAGAAATATTTAAGTCATGGATAGACGCGAATCATTAAAATCTTTATTGGTCGGTTCTGTAGCAGGTGGACTACTCGTGACTGGTTGTGCGCCAGAAACCACAGTTGAAACACCAGAAAAGCCGCAACTTCCTGGCTATGGTAGAAACGAAAGAGAAAAAGAGCATGATGAAAAAGTACTTTCCGAGACTTTTTTCAACGAACACGAATTAGAAACCATTGCTGTTTTATGTGATATCATTCTTCCTGCCAACGCAGAGTTCGGATCGGCAAGCGATGCAGGCGTTCCTGAATTTATAGAATTTATAGCCAAGGATATGCCCAATAACCAATTGCCAATCCGTGGCGGTTTAGCTTGGTTAGATTCCCATTCCAATAAGTTATATGGAATGGAATTTAAGAAACTGAACGATGAACAACACAAGACTATTTGTGATAGCATTGCTTACCCCGGTAAAACTGCTCCTGAGCTAAAACACGGAGAAAGGTTCTTCACTAACATGAGAAACTTGACCATGACTGGTTATTTTACCTCCGAAATGGGAGTAAAAGATTTGGGTTATAAAGGCAACATGCCGGGGGTTTGGGATGGTATTCCTGAAGATGTTTTGAAGCAACAAGGAATGGCATATGAAGAAGAGTGGCTAGCCAAATGTGTGGATCAAACCAAACGAATGGACATTGCTACTTGGGACGATGACGGAAATTTATTGACATGATGAAGCCAATGTTATTCCTGATTTTTGGAATGGCCTTCCTAACATTAGGTTGTACCGAAAATATAGCCAAACAAGTTGATGTTAATGAATTTGAGACATTAATGACTGATGACGCTTCGGTACAGATTATTGATGTAAGAACCCCAGATGAATATGCGCAAGGTGCAATTAAGAATTCGACCTTGATGAACTTTAATGCACCAGATTTTAAAAATAAGCTAGAAGGGCTAGATAAAAACAAGCCAGTAGCGGTGTATTGCCATTCGGGCGGACGAAGTAATCAAGCCTTTGAAATGATGAAGGAGATGGGTTTCAAACAAATCTATGAACTTCAAGGAGGTATAGCCGCTTGGCAAGCTGGAGGTAAAGAAATCCAAAGGTAATTGAAGTAGAAAAGCCCGAAAGGGCTTTTTTCTTTTACAGCCCATCCTAATTTTCTATCAGTCATTTAAACTTTCAATACTTTTCCTGAACAACTCAGGGCATCAAATGGTATGTTTGTGGAAAGCTTATTCAAAAATATGTTATTTGTACTTTCTCCCGCCAAAACCCTCGATTTCGAAACCCCTTGTAATGCCGAAAAGTCATACCCTCGTTTTCAGAAAGAAACGCTAGAGTTGATTGGTATACTCAAAAAAAAGACCCCTGAGGAAATTCAAGAGTTAATGGATATCAGTGAGAGTTTGGCGGAACTGAATGTAGATCGCTACAATAAGTTTAGAAAATCAAAAGACTCTAAAGCTGCTAAACAAGCGGTTTATGCCTTTAAAGGCGATGTATATATTGGTCTTGAAGCAGAAGAATTATCCAATGAAGATATACTTTACGCACAAGAACATTTGCGCATTCTTTCAGGTCTTTATGGTTTGCTCAGGCCTTTGGACCTTATTCAACCTTACCGCTTAGAAATGGGCACCCGTTTGGCCTTTGACGATTATACCACATTGTATAATTATTGGGCCGATACTATTGCCAGTCAGGTCAATCGTGATTTGAAGAAACAAGGCGATAAAGTGTTAATCAATTTGGCCTCTCAAGAATACTTCAAAGCCATCGATAGACCAGCACTCAAGGCTAAAGTAATTAATGTGGAGTTCAAAGATTTCAAAAATGGGCAGTACAAAATCATTTCCTTCTTTGCCAAAAAGGCAAGGGGCTTAATGGCACAATTCATCATCAAAAACCGAATTAACGAAGTGGAGCTATTAAAAGGCTTTGATTATGAAGGCTACTATTTCGATGAAGCTGGTTCTGATGAAAGTAACTTACTGTTTAAAAGGGATTAGTTTGAAGGAATTGTGAAAGACCCAAAAACCATAGCCTCACGAGATTTTTTGCCTGAACTTCAGTTTCAGACTTCGCGCAGCTCTGGGCCAGGTGGTCAAAACGTAAATAAGCTCGAAACCCGAATAACCTTGCGCTTTAATGTTGAAAGTTCCAATGTTTTTTCAGAAGAGGAAAAGGAGCTTTTACTTAAGAAATGGGCAAAGCAGTTGACCAATGAAGAGGAGTTGCTGATCAGTTCGGAAGCCCATAGAACCCAGCTACGGAACAAAGATGAAGTGATTGCCAAGTTTAGGAAAGCGATAGAACAGGCCTTTACCAAACCTAAGCCACGTAAGAAAACCAAACCCTCAAAAGGAGCAATTGAAAAGCGCCTTACCAGTAAAAAGAATCATTCCGAAAAAAAGGATTTGCGTAAGCCGCCCAAGTACTAAAAAAGGCCTCGAATTATCGAGGCCTTTCAATTTTTATAGGTTCAGAAGGTTAATTATTCACCTCCTTTTCTATTTGGATTTCTTGGGCTTGGCCACTCCATTGGCTGACCGTTTCTTGGGTTTACAGGCAATACACTTTTGTCTCTTGGGAAGAACTGATCATCCTCAGAAGCCATGTAAGTCATAATTGCAGTAAGAATTGCGTTGTTTCTTACATCTTCGAATACAATTTTATCATAAGTATCCTTGTTTGTATGCCAAGTGTAAGCGCCATAATCCCAGCTAGTTGAGCTTAAGCTAAAACCAGGAGCACCAGCAGCTACAAAAGAAGCGTAGTCAGAACCACCTCCTCCAGGAGCACCAGGGAAGTTAGTGTCAATTTCTCTTCTGATAGCACTTGGTACAGGAGCCAACCATCTGTTGATGAACTCATAAGCGTGAAGGAAACCTTGTCCGCTGATGTTTACTACTCTACCAGTACCATTATCTTGGTTGAAAAGAGCTTGTAAACCTTTAATCACTTCTGGGTGATCTTGAACGAAAGCAGAAGAACCGTTTAAGCCTTGCTCTTCGCTACCCCAGTGTCCTACAAGGATTGTTCTCTTTGGGTTAGGATAAATCTTTTTTAAGATTCTCATGGCTTCCATCATTACCAAAGTTCCAGTTCCGTTGTCTGTAGCTCCAGTTCCACCATCCCAAGAATCGAAGTGAGCAGAAAGCATAACATATTCGTTTGGCTTTTCAGAACCTTTGATTTCAGCAATAGTGTTGAAAGTTGGCATCATGCCTAGGTCTTTTGCAGTAGTCTTTACAGTGATTTTTGGAGTATCACCATGTTCAGCCATTCTGAATAGTGTTCCGTAATCCTCTAATCCTATATCAATCGTTGGAACTTTTGTAGTTCTAGCACCAAAAATTTTGTTAGCGCCAAAACCTCTTGACCAGTTAGAAATCAAAATACCAGCAGCACCAGCTTCTTCTAAAACAGTAGGCATGTCGCGTGAGCTTGTACCTGTATTTCTAAGTCTTTCTTGCCAAGCTCTAGATAATTCAGCTCTGTCTTTTCTCATGTTTTCCACAGAAAGTTCAGTACCGTTTTTCTCCCAGTTATAATCCGGACGACCAGTTGGCTGTGCCATATCGATCATTACAAACTTACCTTTAATGCCTTTCAACCAAGTTTTAAACTCAGCTTCGCTAGCCACATTAGGGATTACTACTACATCACCAGTTACATCTTTACCGTTTGTAGAAGGGCTCCATGCCAATTGCATAGCCTCTAAAGTTTTTACACGAGGAGAAATCATGTCTACGTGAGTAATTCCACGTTCCCAACCTTTCCATTCACCCCATTTCTCGTTGCGGGCATCTATACCCCAGCTTTTATATTTAGCCACAGCCCAATCGTTGGCTGAATTCATTTGTGGAGTACCTACTAAACGAGGTCCATTTTTATCCAATAGCTCATAAGCTAAATTCTCTAGTTGAGAGTTGTCATTAGCTTCTGCTACGATTCTGTCTACAATGGCTTTAGTGTCCTGAGCATAAGTATTGATACTCAAGCAGAACGCCAAAATCATAAATAATTTGAGTGATCTTTTCATTTTGATTGATTTGAATTTTCGTCCAAGATATTAATCTAAGTTAAACACAGGCTTACCGATGGTGTAAAGATTGTAACATGAACTATACTAAAATAGCCTTGCTCTAGAGCGGAGTAAAGCTAAAATAAGGGTTTTTTCAGCAGCCCTAAAGTACATAGCAGAAACGAGCAAAACCGTTTAAAACGAAACTTGTATTCTACTAATTGTGCTTTTGAAACTATATTTTCAGGCTTAAAAATATTTAGTCAATTCTTGATTTTTCGTTCCAACGTAAGTTGAAATATGTGCGTCAAAGGAGCATAAACAACATGTTTCACATATTATTTAACTCAAATGAAAATGATCGACAAAAAAAGTAGTGCATTGAAAATGATTTCATTCGCCTTCTTACTTACCGTTTTGTTCAGTGTTAGTTCTTGCAAAGATGATGACGATCCTGCTCCAGCAGTAGCAGCGCCAACAGTAAATGCAGCTACGGAAATTGCGGCCACCACTTTTAAAGTAAGCTGGACAGCCGTAACAGGAGCCGACAAGTACTTACTGGATGTTTCTAAAGAAGCTCACTTTGGCACTAAAGTTACAGGCTTTGATAAAAAGGAACTGACCACAACAAACGCGGCAGTAACTGGCCTGACTGCTAAAACGAAGTACTACTATAGAGTCTATGCTAAAAAAGGAACAGCAACTTCTGCGGCATCATCTGTAAAAAGTGCTACTACAATTGAGTAAGCCTTAAAAGTTAGATTCAATTTTCGAACACAAAAAGAGACTGCTTTTTAAAGGCAGTCTCTTTTCATATATGCTCATACACAATTTTGAAACAGAGCTATTTTAGAGTTTTAAACTTCTCTTGTACAACTTCCTGTACAGGTCGGTTTTCGATTTTACTCTTTAACCATGAAAGAATATCTAAATAGAGGAAAGGCCTACGCTCATAAAGATTCTCGTTCAATACTGCCAAGCGGTCATAAAGAATTTGGAACTCCTGTTTCAGTTCATCAGGTTTAATTTTACCTGTTTTTCTTAAAAAGTTGAAAATCTCTTTTTGCACCGCCTGCTGATCGTTCATTTTTCCTATAAAATGGAAAGTAGACTTGATTTGGTACTCCAAATGAAAATCCTGACCATCCTCAAAGTGTGCAATCAGATTAAGAATTCTAGCAAAACAATGAATGTCTTCCCTTAGACTTACATCTTTAAAATAAACGATCTTGTTGAGGTAGAAAATGGCCTTTCGGTTGTTTCCGCACCCAAAATAGAGGGTCGCAATTTTGTAGTAGAAGAGCAATACCCGTTCAGGGTCAATTTTTCCTTCATATTCGCTTAGCTTTTTCAATAGCTTAGGCACCATCTGAGTACCTTCTTCAAAATTGCCCTCCATAAAAGCTTTGTTGATTTTAGAAACCCACAAAAACTTAAAAATTAGCACCTCGGTATTTAAATCTTTAACAATGCTTTTGTTTTTAGAAAGGTCTTCAACCTCTGAAAGTACCTCGCAAAAAGCAGAATAGTATTGAAGTTGAAACAAGGCTGTAAGCAAATTGCTATAGCTTTTGATGAACAAAGCAGTTTGCTTATTTATCATGTCTTCGTTCTGTTTAAACAGATCAACCAAAGCCCTAGAATGCTTATAGGAGTTGGGGAAATTCTGAACAATGTTATTGTACCAAACATGACTTTGATGGTAGTACATCTGCTCATAAAAACTTAAGCTGGAAAGTTCAACCGAAGGGAAATTGGCTTTAAAATAGGCTGAAACCTCGTTGAAATCGGTTTCATTTTTAGCATATCCCTTTTGAAGAAATAGGCTGTAAAGGTTAAGCGTGAGGTTCGATAGCTGATGTGTAGATAAAAGAATTTGCGAAGTCTGGTTTACTTCATTGGTCAATTCTCCCGCACGGCTTTCAATACTTCGCGTAATGTGCTGAGACTCAATCATTTTTTCAAACTCCATTATCAATAAAGCCAGCGCATGGTGCTTGGTATCCTTGGCTTGCGTTTTTGCTCTATCTAAAATCTTTAATGCCTGTCTGTAAAAGCCCTTATTGTATAGAAGTTTGGCGTGGTCTAGGCTTTCTCTCAACTGCATATCAGTATTATGACTAATATGAAAATGCCTTAAACTGGCCAAAATCTGTTTGAAAAGATTTGCCTTTTGATTAGAGAATTGTTCCTTCTTAATACTCTTAACTTTTCCTAAAATCACCTTGTCGTCATAGCTCTTCAGACAGTCCATGGCATCGAAGAGCTTGACAAACTTTACATCCTCAGAATTACCGCTACGATTAACGAACATTCTAAAATGTCGCTTCTCAGATTTTGTCAGCGATTTTATCAGCTCAAATAATGAATCCTGCTTTGGGTTAGCCATTGTAATTTATTCTTCTTAATGAATTGATATACAGTGATATAAAAATATAGAGTTCGCTATAAAAATAGTAGAAGCTCTAGCATCAGTTTTGGCCTCGCAGTAGGCGCCCACTAATTTTAATTAAGAATAAAGATGTATTAAAAGAATAAAGTACAGAGCCCAAATAAACAATGGATAGACAGAAAATACAAATCTTTGATACTACATTACGAGATGGCGAGCAGGTGCCGGGCTGTAAATTAAATACCAAAGAGAAACTGGAAGTAGCAGAAAGGTTAGAAGCCCTTGGTGTAGATGTAATCGAGGCAGGGTTTCCAATTTCTAGCCCAGGTGATTTTGAGTCGGTTGATGCAATTTCGAGACTGGTGAAAAACGCAACAGTTTGTGCTTTGAGCCGTGCGGTTGAAAAAGACATAGTTACTGCCGCAGAAGCCGTAAAACATGCCAAAAGACCAAGAATCCATACAGGAATTGGTACTTCTGAATCGCATATTAAATACAAACTCAATACTACTCCTGAAAAGATTGTTGAACGCGCAGTAGCAGCAGTTTCTTTAGCGAAAAAATATGTTGAAGATGTAGAGTTTTATGCGGAAGACGCAGGAAGAACAGATAACGAATTTTTGGCGCACGTATGTGAGCAAGCGATAAAAGCTGGGGCTACCGTTTTGAATATTCCAGATACTACAGGCTATTGCTTGCCGAGCGAGTATGGAGAAAAGATTGCCTACCTCAAGTTCAATGTAAGAGGTATAGAGAATGTAACCATTTCTACCCATTGTCATAATGACTTGGGCATGGCCACGGCCAATTCAATTGCAGGCGTAATTAATGGCGCTACGCAAATTGAATGTACCATTAACGGCATTGGCGAAAGGGCAGGAAATACTGCTTTAGAGGAAGTGGTGATGGTTTTACAACAACACCCTTACCTTAGAAAAACCACAGGAATTGACACCAAACAACTGACAGCCTTGTCGAAGTATGTGTCAGAAACTATGCGGGTTCCAGTGCAGCCTAATAAGGCCATTGTAGGCGCAAATGCTTTTGCCCATTCTTCGGGAATTCACCAAGATGGCGTGATTAAACGAAGAGACACCTATGAAATTATCGACCCAAAAGATGTTGGGGTAGATCACTCTTCCATCATTCTTACTGCCCGTAGCGGCAGGGCTGCCTTAGCTTATCGAATGAAAAATATTGGTTATGAACTCACCCGCGATGAGCTGGATGTGGTTTACGCCAATTTCCTTCAAGTGGCAGATAGTAAAAAAGAAGTTTTTGATGAAGATTTACATCAATTGTCGGATTTGAAATATCAAATGGCAGTTTAATATGGGAAAGACACTTTTTGACAAAGTTTGGGACGCCCACGTGGTGAAGCAAATCGATGGTGGAACGGACGTTTTGTACATCGATCGTCACTTGATCCATGAGGTCACCAGTCCGCAAGCATTTTCGGAACTGGAAACAAGGAACTTGCCGCTTTTCCGTAAGGAGAAAATGGTAGCCACACCAGACCACAACATTCCTACAAAAGATCAACATTTACCAATTAAAGATGCGTTGTCTAAACATCAGGTAGATCGCTTGCTAGAAAACTGTGCCAAGTTTGATGTAGAACTGTATGGCTTAGGGCATCCTTTTCAAGGCATTGTGCACGTAATCGGGCCAGAGCTGGGGATTACCCTGCCGGGAAGAACCATGGTTTGTGGCGATTCTCATACTTCGACCCACGGAGCATTTGGCGCAATTGCTTTTGGTATTGGCACCAGCCAAGTAGCCCAAGTAATGGCCAGTCAGTGCCTGTTGCAGTCAAAACCTAAAACCATGCGCATTACTGTAGATGGTGAGTTGAACAAAGGCGTTTTGGCCAAAGATATCATCCTTCACATTATTGCTGAATTGACAGCCGCTGGTGGTACAGGTTACTTTATTGAATACGCAGGCTCTGCCATTCGTTCGCTTTCTATGGAAGCCCGAATGACGGTTTGCAATATGAGCATTGAAATGGGAGCGAGGGGCGGAATGATTGCACCTGACCAAACCACTTTCGATTACATTGAAGGAAGAGAGTTTGCACCGAAAGGAGAAGCATTCGAACAAGCCGTTGCCTATTGGAAAGCCCTTCATTCGGATGATGATGCCATTTTTGATCAAGAGTATCATTTTGACGCAGCCGACATTGAGCCGATGATTACCTACGGTACCAATCCGGGTATGGGCATTAAAATCAAAGGCAATATTCCAGAGAAACTGGCAGCTTCTAACCAAGATAGCTACCGTAAGTCTCTTGATTACATGGGCTTTCTTCCGGGCGAATCGCTATTAGGTAAAGAAATTAACCATGTATTTATCGGCAGCTGCACCAATTCTAGAATCGAAGATTTGAGGATTGTGGCTGACTATGTAAAAGGCAAGAAAAAAGCAGCACACGTTCAGGCCATGATTGTTCCGGGCTCTAAGCAAGTAGAAAAACAAGCCATTGCCGAAGGATTGGATATCGTATTGAAAGAAGCGGGTTTTGAGCTTCGCGAACCAGGTTGTTCCGCCTGTTTGGGCATGAACGATGATAAAGTGCCTGCGGGCGCTTACTGTGTTTCTACTTCGAACCGAAACTTTGAAGGACGACAAGGCCCTGGTTCTAGAACCTTATTGGCAAGTCCGTTGGTGGCTGCAGTTACGGCAGTCCAAGGTAAAATTGTTGACATCACTGAATTCTTGAATTGAGATGGAGAAAGTTGTAAAAGTACTTAGCAGGGCAGTTCCATTGCCCCATGAAGATATTGACACGGATCAAATTATACCAGCCCGTTTTCTAAAAGCCACATCCCGAGAAGGTTTTGGAGAAAACCTTTTCAGGGATTGGCGATATAACTCAGACAATAGCCCCAAAGTAAGCTTTGTGTTAAATGATGCTACCTATGAGGGAAGCATTCTTGTGGCAGGCAAGAATTTTGGATGTGGTTCTTCCAGAGAGCATGCCGCTTGGGCACTCTATGACTATGGTTTTAGAGTAGTCGTGTCTAGCTTCTTTGCCGATATTTTTAAAGGCAATGCCTTGAATAATGGCTTACTGCCTGTTCAAGTTTCTGAAGGTTTTCTTGAGGAACTTATGGAAACAATAAGCTTGATTCCAGATACTAAGGTAGAGGTAGACTTGGTAAATCAGTCCATTTCGTTCAATGGATTTGAAGAATCGTTTGAAGTGAATTCTTACAAAAAGGAATGCCTGATTAACGGCTATGACGACATTGATTATTTAGTAAGTATTAAAAATGAAATAGAAGCCTTTGAAAAACAGGCGGTAACAATATAATGGGAGTGAAGAAGAAAATAGGAGTGTTGCCAGGAGATGGCATAGGCCCAGAAGTGGTAGCAGAAGGAATTAAAGTGCTCGATGCAATTGCTTCCCGATTCAACCACCAATTTGATTATGAATACGCCTTGGTAGGCGCAGCAGCGATTGACGAAACGGGCAATCCATTGCCCGATGAAACATTGGCAATTTGTAAGCGATCAGATGCCTTTTTGTTTGGTGCCATTGGTCATCCTAAATATGACAATGACCCTTCGGCCAAAGTAAGGCCAGAACAAGGTTTGCTTAAACTTAGGAAAGAGCTAGGGCTTTTTGCGAATATCCGCCCAGTAACGGCTTATGACAGCCTTTTGCATATGTCGCCACTGAAGGTAGACCGTATTATGGGGGTTGACTTTGTGGTGTACAGAGAATTAACAGGCGGTATCTATTTTGGTGAAAAAGGCAGAACGGAAGATGCCGCTTACGATCATTGCACTTATTCCTATGCCGAAGTTGAACGTATCGCGCATTTGGCATTTAAGGCCGCTCAAAACAGAAAGAAAAAACTGACTTTGATTGATAAGGCCAATGTGTTGGAAACTTCTCGCTTATGGAGGGAGAAAGTAACCGCCATGACCAAGGAATATCCTGATGTAACGCTCGACTGCATGTTTGTGGACAATGCTGCCATGCAAATGATTCAGAACCCTAAGCAGTTTGATGTGGTGCTCACCGAAAACATGTTTGGCGACATTATTTCCGATGAAGCTTCAGTAATTGGTGGTTCAATGGGGCTATTGCCTTCTGCTTCGGTAGGAAATAAAACTGCCATGTTCGAGCCTATTCATGGTTCATACCCACAGGCCACAGGCCAAAATATTGCCAACCCAATTGCCACAATTTTATCTGTAGCAATGCTTTTAGACCATCTTAACCTGATAGATGAAGCAATAGAAGTAAGGCAAGCAGTAAAAGCAGCGCTAAGAAACGGGATGGTAACAGAAGATTTAGCAAAAGACCAAGGCTTTGGTACCGATCGTGTTGGCGATTTTATTGCCAATCACATTTTAGATGGTGAAGCCTCTGGCTCTCAAAACAACATTCAGGTCGGTCTCAGCACCATCATCTGAAACTGTTAGAAGTGGTTTGTTTAATTGTTAAGCCCCAATGCGAAAGCGTTGGGGCTTTAGTTTTATCAGCCTTTTTCTTTCCTTTAAAAAAAGCACCCTTGTGTAAAGCCTAATTCCCAAGTCTTCTTATTTTTGCTCTCGTTAAAACCCAAAGCTACTTTTGATTATAATTTTTAAGCTTTGGCAATTAAGAATCTGAAATTATGGGAAGAGCATTTGAATTTCGTAAGGGTAGAAAAATGAAAAGATGGGGCATGATGTCCCGCGTGTTTCCAAAACTAGCCAAAGCCATTACCATGGCCGCTAAAGAGGGCGGTGGCGATCCCCATATGAACTCTGCTTTGCGTACGGCCATCCAAAATGCCAAGGCGCAAAATATGCCTAAAGACAACATCGACTCGGCCATTAAAAGGGCAACAAGCAAGGATGTTGAGGCTTATATCGAAATGAACTACGAAGGCAAAGGCCCTCATGGAGTATTGGTTTTTGTAGAATGCGCTACCGACAACCAAAACCGTACGGTCGCCAATGTAAAGTCATATTTTAATAAAGCAGGAGGCTCAATAGTACCAAATGGTTCTTTGGAATTTATGTTCAGCAGAAAATCCGTTTTTGAATTTTTGAAAACGGAAGATATGGATTTGGAAGAATTGGAATTCGAATTTATTGATGCTGGTCTTGAAGAAATAGAAGAGTACCCAACGGAAGAAGACGAAGATCAAATGATGGTGGCCATTTATGGCGATTACACCAATTTCGGTCAGTTGCAAAAGGCTTTGGAAGAAAAAGGGATAGAAATTAAGAGTGCCAGCTTAAAGCGTTTCCCAACTACTCCGGTAGAGTTTACCGAAGAGCAAATGGAAGAAATCGACAAGTTGATTGACAAGATTGACGAAGACGATGATGTTCAAGCGGTGTATACCAATATAGCCGAGTAAAAACATCTCTTATACAAGAACTAAAACTCCAACTACTGAAAAGTAGTTGGAGTTTTTTTGTTATTGAGTAAACAACGGAGTGATTGGTATTAAAATCTTAGAGCTATACTTCATTAAGAGGTAGATGTCTTTTGGAAATATTAGAGTCAAACAATTGCGTGAGCATGGATAATAAGCGTAATTCACAGTTGTGAATTTTATAGACTTATATGCGGGTATTGGTGGGATAAGGATCGCTTTCGAAACACACGGGGGTAGATGCGTTTTCTCATCGGAGTGGGATAAATATGCTCAGATGACTTATAATGCTTTCCATGGTGAATATCCATTTGGGGATATTCACGATATCAATGATATTGATGCTCAAATTCCTGACCATGATATTTTAACGGCTGGATTCCCATGCCAACCCTTCTCGCTAGCTGGAGTGTCTAAAAAGAATAGTTTAGGAAGATTACATGGTTTTGAAGACCTTACTCAAGGAACAGAATTTTTTAAAGTAAAGGAGATTCTTAAAGCTAAACAGCCAGCTGCGTTTTTACTCGAAAATGTGAAAAACCTAAAGAGTCATGATAAAGGCAACACCTTTAAAATAATTTGCGAATCTCTTAAGGAAGTGGGATATGACTTTGATCTTAAAATAATAGATGCCTCAAACTGGGTGCCTCAGCATAGAGAAAGAATCTATTTTATTGGTTTTCGTAAAGATTTGGGTGTGAAATTAGAAGCGATTAAGGCTATCTTTCCAGAACGACCCATGAAAAGAATTTATGAGTTAGATGATATAATCTTTTCTGACGAGGAGGTCTTGGAAAATTTTGGAGATAAGTACTCTGTACGTCCCGGTACTTGGAATGCTCTTAAGAGACATAAAAGTAATCATGAAAAGAAAGGCAATGGATTTGGCTATAACCTCATCACTAGGCCTTTTGATAAAAAAATTACTAGAACTATGTCAGCACGGTATTATAAGGATGGTGCAGAAATTTTAATTGAACAGAAAGAAAAACTACCTAGGAAAATAACACCTTTGGAAGCATGTAAATTACAAGGGTTTCCAAAACACTGTTACAAGTTTTTCAATGGTAAAACAGAACAACCTGTTTCGGATGCACAAGTTTATAAGCAGTTTGGTAATTCTGTGGCAGTGCCTGTTGTATCAGCTATTGCTAAAAACTTGATTTCTTTCATGGGAGAAAATAACTTACTAGTAAATAGTAAGATACTTAATGAAATATGACAATGGATATTGCCAGTGCCTTAGATAGAATTCACTCATCGAATGAAATTTTCGTGAAATTCGTTTCGCCTAATGACGCTGGAGAAACAGGAGCTCATCAAGGAGGGATTTATCTACCAAAAAGTACCGCATCATTATTCTTTTCTGAGTTGGGCAAGAAAGGAGAGAATAGAGATGCTTTTTTCGAGATAAATTGGCAAGATGAAAGTTCAAAGAGTAGAGCTATCTACTATGGCAAAGGTTCAAGAAACGAGTATAGGATAACAAGACTTGGAAAAACACTTAAAGTCAATCAATTAATAGTTTTGGCAAAAGTCAATAGCTCTGAGTTTAATGGATTTTTGATCGAGCCAGACCTAACTGTATCATTTCTGAAAGAATTAGGCGTAGATCCAAATGAGATAGGTAATGGAATTGTTATTCCCATATTGCCAAAAACAAATGCGCCTTTAGATATTAACCATGAGGCAAATTTTAAATCAAGAGCAAGACTTCTTCCGCAGCTTGGAGACATGCTTATTAAAAGTGAAGATGTAGCTTTTTTAGAACTGTTAAAAAATTCGTTTGATGCTGGAGCGACCAAGGCTACGGTTTTGATGGATAATATTGAAAACCCAGAAAATGGCATTATTCTCATCGAAGATAACGGAACAGGAATGAATTCCGACACAATTCTAAATGTTTGGTTAGAACTGGGTAGTGACTACAAATTACATCAGTTAAATCAACTAAAAAAATTGCCAAAAGGAGAGAAAGGGAGAATTCCAATTGGAGAAAAAGGCATTGGTAGATTAGGCGCTCATAAGCTTGGAAACTCTATAGAGTTAATCACTAAAAAGAAAGATTCTAATGAAGTCCATGTGAAAATTAATTGGAGTGATTTTGATGAAAGCATAAATGAAGAATATGTTGAGAAGAAATATATTGAAGATATACGGATTAATGTCATTGAAAAGCAAAAGCCAACCCACTTTATTAATGATGGCGCATCAGGAACATTTATTTGTATTAGTGACTTAAAATTTGCTTGGACAAGGGCTAAGTTAAGAAATATCCAAAGGACAATTACCTCCATTTCTTCTCCTTTTCAATCAACCAACGAAGAATTTCAAGTCAATATTAAAGTTTTGGATAAACCTAACTGGTTAGACGAAATTGTGACTTGGGATAATATCAAAGATCTAGCCTTGTATAAATTCAAAGCAAAAGTTAAAGGTAATTCTATACAAGGTTTTGAATATCAATTTCAACCATATTCTACTTTCGAAAAGGTGGATGGACGGAGAAGGGAGTTTAACCTTGCAAATGAGAATGAATCAAATGATGAATTAATCTTGAGTCATCACACGTTAAAAGGCCGAGACGAAAACAATAATAAGAAAACAATAGAATTATCTAGTACAGAAGTAGGAGAGTTTACAATTGAAGGCTACGTATTTGATTTGGAGAGCTATGTTCTTAATCAAGTTTTTGATAAAAAAGGACTCAAAGAATATTTGAAATCAAATTCGGGTGTTAAAGTCTTTCGCGATGGAATGCGAGTATATAATTACGGAGAACCAGACAATGATTGGCTTGACCTGAATCTAAAGAGAGTTAACAGCCCTAGTGAAAGGATTAGTAATAATATTATAGTTTGTGGAGTTTTTTTAGATAGAGAAAGTAGTGGTGGTTTAATAGAAAAAACAAACAGAGAAGGATTCATAGAAAATGATCATTTTTTAAATTTCCGAGATGCAGTGGCTCACGTTGTTGAAGTAGTTGAGGTGCTGAGGAAATTTGATAAAAAAATATTAAGAGATAAATATGGGCCATCTAAAAGAAGTGAGCCAGTTTTGTCTTCATTAGGAAAACTTCAAGTGTATGTTTTAGATAATGTTAGAGACCCGAAAGTGGCTAAAGAAATTAACGTTCATTTATCTGAAATAGAGGACAAATATAAATTGATGCAAGACAGACTTTTAAAGACATCTAGTGCTGGTCTTGGTTTAGGTATAGTTTTGCACGAGGTTGAAAAAGTTATAAAAGAACTGTACGAAATAGTTCAAAATGACTCATCTATGATTCCGAATGTATTAAGTCTTGTTAAAAGACTTTCTAAACTCATAAAGGGGTATTCTGAAATGTTTAGTAAGTCCGCTACAGAATCTGTTTCAATAAACACTCTAATGGAAGATAGCTTGTTTTCAATCGAATATAGATTGCGCAAGCATGAAGTAATAGTTTCAAAGGCATATCAGTCAAAAGGAAGCATAAAGCTGAAGGTTTCGAAAGGGCTGATTGAAGGAATAATAATAAATATTATCGATAACTCCATTTATTGGCTGGAAGTGGCCAAAGAAGAACACAGATCTATTTCAGATAAGAAAATTTTCATTGATGTTATTGAAAATCCTGACTCAGTTGAACTGCTGATAGCTGATAATGGCACTGGTTTTTTAATTCCCACCGATTCTGCAATTGAAGCGATGGAAACAGGAAAGCAAGTAGGCCTAGGGCTCGGGTTGAATATAGCACATCAAATTATGCTTTCTCAAAAAGGAACATTAAATTTCCCTGATTTTATGGACTACGATATCCCTATTGAGTTTAAAAATGGTGCTTTGGTATCTCTTCTATTTCCAAAATAATAAATATGCTTGATGACTTTTTCTCTAATGGTAATGTTTATGTTATTGATGATCAATGGCATGAAGCAAAGCCGCTTTTACAAACACTCTATAAATGTCAACTACCTCATGTTTATATGGATGGGAGTGCTAGCAACTTACCAAAATCTCCAAAACAGGTACGTCTATTGTTTCTGGATTTAAACTTAGTGCCAGGATTAAACCCTTCTGACAGTAAGACTTTTATGAACAAACATGCCGGAATTTTAGAGAGGTTGTTGGCGAATCAATCTGGAAGCTATATTGTTTTGGTTTGGAGTAAACAAGAGGATACATTTCTAGAAGATTTTAAGAAGATTTTTGTAGACAAAGCGTATAAGCTAGAAGATAAAAAACCGTTGGATATTATTTCACTTCAAAAAGGCGTGTTTTTTAGAAGTAATAATTCCGAAGCTGAGGAACCAGCTTATTCTTGGATTGAAGGAAAAGAAGAAGACTTAATTGACCTAATTGAAAGCAAGCTAAACGAAAATGAAGGTTTTAGAGCGTTGACATCATGGGAGAGATTAATTACTATTTCAGGGGGTAAAACTGTAGACTCATTGGTGTCTTTATCTAAGGATAGTAAAAGTGATATTGAGAAAAAAGATATTTTAAATGATATAGTCACAAACTTATCTGTATCGCTACTTGGGAAGAAGAACTTTGACCAATTGGAGGATAATCATTCGGATAAAACAAATGGTTTTATGCTTGCTTTAAGCGAGCTTATTGATGATGAAATTGATAAAGAGATTTTGCTTAAAACTCAACCTCAGTTCGAAAAATGGACAACAAAGAGATTAGGGCCTGAGTTGAAAGCTAAGTTGAATTCAAAATTGTTAACATCGATTGAGAAAACTAAGCCAAGCATAACTGGGTCTGTGTTTGAAGTTGACCTTAGCAAACATAATTATCTTGAAATGTTGGAGGAATCAATTAAGAAGGATTCAACCGAGTTTAAAAAGAAATGCAAATCAAAATTCGGTCAAGATTTTGATTTTCAGGATACATTAAAGATATCTTCATATATAGATGAGTTATTTCAGGATAGCTTGAAAAGTAATAAACTCATTCCTATCGAAATAAATTTAACCCCACTTTGTGACGTTGTTCAGAACAAAGAGAAATACTATAGGATGGTACCTGGTTTTTTATTGGAGGCCAAGTTGGCTACGTTAATTGATCAAAACTCAGATCGGACTTATATATCACCCATTTTATATAAGGATTTTGGTTATAGGTTAATTCTTGATTTCAGATATTTGACATCTGTAAAAAAAGAGGAAATAGAGTGTTTTGTTAAAATCATGGGACTGAGGAAGGCGTTTGTAGACGAAATTCAATTGAAACTTTCAAACCATGTAAGTCGACTTGGAATATTATACCTTTCTTGAAAATGTCACTTTTTAAGTCAACTGCGTTTTTTGGAGCGACAACTATTAGAAGACCCCTTCTGTACTTCTCCACAATCGGTTTACCATTTTCATAAATAGGTTGTAGATTGATGCATTCAACAAAACTCAAAAGCATGCATCAATTTTTTCAAGCCGCTTGGCGTAAGTCACTCAAGTCTTTTTTGGTCCTTTTCACCTTTGTTTTTGCCAATACAGGCATGGCGCAAAAACCACTTACCATTGCCGATTATGGTCAATGGGAAAGCCTTGGTTTCAGCAGTACCTTTTCAAATGATGGCAATTGGTTCCTTTACGACATCAGAAGAAACAATGATAAGAATGAAATCAGGCTTCATCATTTAACTGATAACACATTAAAAGTGCTTCCCGAAGGAAGTAGAGCACAGTTTTCGGCCAATAGCCAGTGGTTGGGCTATTTTATTAACCCCACAGCAGAAGCCCGAAAGAAAAGTAAGAAACCGCTCCGCAGTCAGTTCAGGTTACTGAATCTAAATAGCACAGATAGTCTTACCATAGAAGATGTGAACGCCTTTTCATTTAGCGATGACAGCCAGTTTTTGGCCATGAAACATTATACCGCTTCGGGCAAGAAAAGCGATGGTGCAGATTTGATTATCAGAAATCTTGAAACGGGCAAAGTATTCAATTTTGGGAATGTGTCGGATTTTGCTTGGCAAGAAAACGGAAGCCTTTTGGCCATGATCATCGATGCCGATGGCAAAGCCGGAAATGGCGTTCAGTTGTTCGATGCCAAAACCAGCGTTTTGCAGGTGCTGGACAGCAAAGAGGCCGTTTATTCTGGCTTGCGCTGGAGAGAAGAAAGTGATGATTTGGCGGTTTTTCGTTCCTTCAAAAACGAAGAGTATGAAGACAGCACTCAACATATTTTAGCTTGGCAAAAACTAACTACAAAAGCACCAGTGGCTTCTGTCTTCGATCAAAAAAGCATAAGCGACTTTCCTACGGATAATCGCATAGTGAATAACCGTTCGCTCACTTGGTCAAAAAATGGGCAATCCATTTTCTTCGAAATTAAAGCATGGGAGAAAAAGCCAGTAAAGGCAGAGGCCAAAGATGAAGAAAAGAAGGACAGTCAAGATTTAACAGACGAGGCGCCCGCCTTACAGATTTGGCACAGCTCAGATGTTCAGGTAATTCCAGAACAAGAGCAATTGGCCAGAAGAAGGAGAGAAGACCAATATCTTTCGGTTTGGCATTTGTCCAACAATAAGTTCGTGCAATTGGCCAATGAACTGACCGAGTCGGTACGTTTACAAACCGATGCAACGGTTCTGATTGGTTCCGATGCCACACCTTATGAGCGAGAAGCCATGTTTGGTCGTGGAAATATAGATGCCTACACCATAAACATCATGACTGGAGCGCGTGAGAAAATCCTGACCAAGGTCAATTATATTTTTGCTGTAAGCCCCGATGCGCAGTTTGTACCTTATGTAGAAGGAAAGGATGTGTTTGTTTACAATATCAAAACCAAATCGAAGAAAGTCCTTTCTGAAGGCTTAGATGCTTCATTTGTGAATGAAGACGATGATCACCCAACACCAGATAGAAGGCCCTATGGCTTTGTGGCTTGGGAAAAGAAAGGCACTTCATTTTTTGTGCATTCTAAATTCGATTTATGGCAGTTCTATACCAATGGTTCAAAACCAAGAAAAATCACAGACGGGAAGTCAGAGCAAGTGCGCTCAAGATATGCCTATATCGACTTTGAAGACTATATAGATGAAAAAGAAGACATGTATGTGAGTCTATTTGGTACAAAGAGTAAAAAGTCGGGATATAGTATGATTACTCCGGGTAAATCGGCCAAACGTTTGATTTTTGATGATGCACGTGTAGGACGATTGAATAAAGCCGAAAACGCAGAAAGTTATGCCTATTCCATTGAAAGCTTTAGCGATTCTCCAGATTACTTTGTGGGTTCAGGTGCATTGACGGATGCGAAACAAATTTCAAACACCAATCCATTCCAAAACGAATATCAGTGGGGTAAATCTGAACTGGTGGAATACACCAATGCAAATGGACAGAAATTGCAAGGTTCACTCTTTTACCCTGCCAATTACGAGCCGGGCAAGAAATATCCGATGATTACTTACATCTATGAATTGCTTTCAGATGGCATCCATTCTTATGTAGTGCCTTCACAACGCAGCTATTATAACAATAGCGTATTTACTCAGGAAGGCTATTTTGTGTTGATGCCCGATATCCTCTTCGATGCAGGTGACCCAGGAATTTCTTCGGTAAGAACAATGGAAGCTGCGGTAAAAACTGTGGTAGATATGGGCTTGGTAGATGAAAAGAGAGTAGGCCTAATTGGTCATTCTTGGGGTGGCTATCAGGCGGGATATGCCGTTACTCAAACCGATATTTTTGCAGCCAGCATAGCAGGAGCGGGGCTCACCAACCTGACCAGTATGTATGGCATGATTGCTTGGGCCTTTGGCGGAGCACCAGAAAATGAGCACTTCGAAGTAAGTCAAGAGCGAATGGAAGTGCCTCCTTATGTGGATGTGGATCGCTATATCCGAAACTCTTCTGTTTTCAATGTTGAGAAGTTGAATACCCCATTACTCTTTGAAGTAGGAGATAACGACCAGAATGTAGATTGGAGACAAGGTATAGAGTATTATAATGCTGCGCGAAGGGCTGGAAAACAGTTTGTTTTGTTGGTGTACGCCAATGAAGGGCACGGATTGAGCCAAGATAAGAACAGATCGGATTATCAGATGAGGATTCTGAAATGGTTTGGCCATTACCTCAAAGGCGACCCAATTGAACCTTGGGTTCAGCAGGGAATTCCTTACGAAACCCAGATGAAAAATCTTAAAAATTGGAAGAAGTAAACCGTTCAAAAACCTCCAAAGGAGGGTTTTTTCTTTTAGTCCCTTATGAATTGCTTTGTGGTTAAAGGCAACTGTTAAGTGCTTCTTTCCCTGAGCACAGCGAAGGGTCTAAAATTGATTTATAGTTCCTTCGCTGTGCTCAGGATGAAAAGGAGAGAGCAAATAGCTCGCTTCATCGTCACCCTGTAAGGGTCTTTTTCAGTAACACAGAGGGAATTAACTTGTGGAACGTGAAAACCCGCGAAGTTTCGGGGCCTACGGAATGACGCTTCCACTGCCGCAGGTTCTTCAATTTATCTGTCCTTTGCGCTTCTTCGCGTCCTCTGTGGTTAAACCCCATTTTTCATTTTGGCACGTTTTTGGGAAAGTACCCTTGTACAACCAAATGAACTCAAAATGAAAAAAGCATTACTCGGTCTAAGCCTACTCTTTCTAATATCCAGTTGCGATGTTGTTTATGTAGAAGAAGCTCCAATTGATTCAAGAAACCTCTTTACTGGTCGGTTTGAGGTAGAAGAATACAGCGAGACTTATGATGAATTAACACTATACGATATGCGTATAGTCAAAAGTGGCGATCCGTACAGTAACGTGATCTACTTAAGAAATTTCTATGGTGCAGATATTGAAATATATGCAAACGTTTATGGTGACGAATTAAGAATCCCTCGTCAAACGGTAAACGGTTACCTCGTTAAGGGTGTTGGACATGTAGAGTATAGTGACATCGTGCTCACTTACTCTGTAGAAGATCTTAGGAGTAACAGCTATATTGATTTTTGCAATACAGTAGCCTACCGAAGATAATTGTTGTTTTGAGATTGACCGGGGCCGGCTTTCCGTTTGGAAGTCGGCTCTTTTTTGTCTTTTTTACAAAGCTAGAGCCAATTTATCAATTGCTAGTTGTTTGTAATTCAAGGCTTTCAGAAAAATTAGTTGCATTAAACTCTAAAAAAGGCGCTTTGTCAGATTCTCAGTGGCCAACTACCAAATAACCCGTCAATTACACCGCTAATCCAAAATGATCTAGCTACCTTTGCGGCTCATTTAACAAAGAATTATTGAATAATTTTAGCAAACTAGGACTTTCTCAATCCATTATTGAAGTCCTTGATCAACTGGGGTTTGATACTCCAACCCCTGTACAAGAAAAGGCCATTCCAATGTTGTTGCAAAACAACCCAACAGATTTTATTGGATTAGCTCAGACGGGTACAGGTAAGACAGCTGCATTCGGACTCCCATTGATTGACTTAATCGATTTGGATGATCCTACAACTCAAGCCATTGTAATGGCTCCAACACGTGAACTAGGGCAACAAACAGCGCAACAACTGGTAAGTTTTGCGAAAAATAATAGAGCCCTTAATATTGAAGTGGTTTATGGTGGTGCGGCCATCATGGGCCAAATTAAGGCGCTAAAGAGACCAACGCAGATTATTGTAGCAACACCGGGCCGTTTGATCGATTTGATCAAAAGAAGAGCGGTGAATTTAGAGAATGTAAAATATGTCGTGCTCGATGAAGCAGATGAAATGCTCAATATGGGCTTTAAAGAAGACATAGACGAAATTCTTTCTTATACGCTAGAAAATAGAGTGACATGGCTTTTCTCGGCTACTATGCCGAAAGAGATCAGAAGAATTGTTAGCAAGTACATGGACAACCCATTGGAGGTTGCCGTAAACACTGAGCAGAAGAGTAATGTAGACATTACGCACAAGTATGTAATCACTAAAGCTTCTAACAAAATACCTTCTCTTAAGCGTTTTTTAGACATTCAGCCAGACATGCGAGGTATTATGTTTTGTCGTACGAAACGCGAAACACAAGAGATTGCTGATGAATTAGGCCAAATGGGCTACGGAGTTGAGGCACTTCACGGTGACCTTTCTCAGGCACAAAGAGATGCCGTAATGAAACGTTTCAAAACGCGTTCAATGCAATTGCTTATTGCTACCGATGTGGCGGCAAGAGGTATTGACGTAAACGATTTGACACACGTGCTTCACCATTCTATTCCAGACCAATTGGAAAGCTACACGCACCGAAGCGGTAGAACAGGTAGGGCAGGTAACAAGGGAACTTCATTGGTTTTTATTAATCCTAGAGAAACTCGAAAGATTACTGAGCTTGAAAGACGAATCAAAGTAAAATTTGAACGTATTGAAGTGCCAACTTTAGAAGAAATGAAGTCGAGCAGAATTAATAGCTGGGCGAATTTAATCATCAATACTAAGGTAGACGATCAAGCAGATAGTATTTTGAAGACAGTGAGTGAGCGTTTTAGCGATTTAAGTAAAGAAGATTTACTTAAACGTTTGATTACCACTCAACTGGATCATATCATGACTCCAGATGAAGATGCCAACTTGAATGAAACCCATGGTGGCTCACCAGGAAACCGTGATAAGAGCGGGTTTAACCGTTACTTTATCAATGTAGGAGAGATTGATGGCATGACCAATGCCGACATCATTCACTTCCTGTCGGACGTATCAGGTGTAGATAGAAAATTCTTTGGCGATCTTTCATTACAGAAGAACTGTTCTTACTTCGATGTAGACAACACCAAGGATAAAGGTTTTGGCGAAAGCTTTGAAGGAACCGAAATCCAAGGCAGAAGTATTCGTGTGAACCGCGATGAAGATGGAAGACCAAGACAAAGAAGAAGTGACTCCTTTAACAAAGGAGGCGGTTACGGTGGTGGTAGCAGTTATGGTGGCGGAGGCCGCGGCAAACGCCCAGATCGTGACAAGCGCCCTGACAGAGATAAAGGAAGACCAAAAAGAAGAAGAAGATTATAGAATTCTTAAAATCAAGATTGAAAACCTGCCATTTTTATGGTGGGTTTTTTTATGTTTTGTGGTTGTTAAACCACGAGCTTAGAACTTAAATGGCTTGAAAATCAGTGAATTCAATAATTTATTTTGCCGTTTACAACTCTCTGAGCGAGTTAATGGGCTATTTCTTTGCCGATTAATTAAAAAGACATAAAAGATCAACTAATTCAGTATCTTTGCCACTGTAAAAATTTAATGACCCTTCTCAATTATCTCTTTGTTCTCATCTAGATTAATTTAATTCGGTTTTTTTACGACATAATTAAGACCTTCTCGGCTTACGGCCGTTATAAGATAAAAAATAAGATTTGGCCTTATAAAAATATGGATTTGAGTGCCACTTTAGTTTACGCTAACTCAGAACCGCTTTAATAACAATGATTAATTAATAATGCAAGGAACAGTAAAATTTTTCAATGAAACCAAAGGTTTTGGATTCATTACTCCATCAGACTCAAGCAGCGATATTTTCGTACACGTTTCAGGTCTAGTTGACGAAATTCGTGAAAACGATAAAGTTGAATATGAAGTAGAAAGAGGCAAAAAAGGATTGAACGCAGTTAACGTAACTGTAATCGACTAATCCCTTTTAATACCTAATTAAGAAAGACAAATTATATACTTAGAATGGTTTTGGTGTTGAGCCAAACCACTGAAAAGCCTCAGGGTAATTCATCTCTAGTATGTGATTTGTTTTTTTATGCCCTTTTGTGTGGCCTCTACCCATCAAGGCTTAACCTTGTGATAGCTGTTAAACAGCATTATAATCACAAGAAACCCTATCCCTGTCAAAGCAGGAGGCAGCATCGAATTCATTACACCTAAGTAAATCATTATCAAAGCGATTACTGCCAGTACAATTTGGAGTGCTCTTTTCATTTTTCTCTATTTTTGATTAATGTATTCTCGATATAGTTCCGAGCTTTCTCCTCACTTAACCTCTGAGCATATTTAAAGTTCGGATTCCTCTAGTCCACTTCATCTAATCTCAATTAATCTTCTGCTTAAGTTGGGGGATATTTTGCGTAAATTGCCGGTTAAGTCAAAAGCCTTTCTTTAAAAGCTTTTTGCCACAAAACGAGGGGTTGTAACCCTTTGAGCAACAATAGTTATATGAAATTCGAAGAATACCGCATTGCCGAAGGCATTAAAACCAGTATTGAAAAACTGGGTTATAAAAAACCAACCGATATTCAGTACAAATCTATTCCCCCAATCTTAAAGGGAGAAGATGTATTGGCCATTGCGCAAACGGGCACGGGTAAAACCGCGGCTTTTGCCATTCCTATTCTTCATATTCTTCAGGAAAGAAAACTGGGCAGTCGCCCCGATGGCGTAAAATGCTTGGTAATGGCACCTACTCATGAGTTGGCCTTACAGATTGATATGGCTTTTAAAACCTTGGGCAAGCATACGCGAGTGGTGAGTTTCTGTATTCATGGTGGGGTAGACCAAGAGCCTCAGATTAAGCAATTAGAAAAAGGAGTAGATGTGTTGATTGCCACGCCAGGTCGTATGTTCGATTTGGTGAGTCAAGGTGCACTGAGTTTAAAACGAGTAGAAATTTTGGTATTGGATGAAGCCGACCATATGCTCGACTTAGGCTTTATCAAAGACATTCGTGATTTGATGAAGCACTTGCCTAAGAAGCGTCAAACACTCTTTTTCTCAGCCACTATTAATGAAGAAATTAAAGACTTGGCCTATTCATTAGTGACCCGAGCAATTCGTATTCAAATTTCCCCCAAAGACCCCGTTGCCAAAAACATTGAGCACTCCGTTGCTTATATAGAAATGGACGATAAGCGTTTCTTTTTAGAGCACTTTATTAAGCAGCATGAAGATCAAAAGATCCTCGTATTTGTACGCACCAAAGTAAGAGCAGAAAGAGTAAAGAAAGCCATGGAACGTGTGCAGCTAGAGTCCGATACCATTCATAGCGATAGAGAACAAAAGGAAAGAAAATCAGTAATGCAACGCTTTAGATCTGGAGACTTAAAAGTACTGATTGCCACTGATGTAAGTGCGAGAGGAATTGATATTCCGAATGTGGAATATGTAATCAATTACGACATGCCAGAGACGGCTGAGAATTATGTTCACCGGGTGGGAAGAACCGGTAGAGGAACCCAGAAAGGACAAGCGCTTTCGTTTTGTGCCGAAGAAGAAAAACCAGTTTTGGCCGAAATTGAAGAGAATTTAGGTAAGCCCATTCAGCGCATGGAAGTGTCGAATGCAGACTACCAATACACTTTAGATATATCGGATGCCAAAGCGAATAATTGGCAGCAGCTAATTAAAGATGCTGACAAGGAAAAAGCTGAATTTGACGCCAAGAGGTCGAAGCGTAGAAAAAAGAAGCGCTAAAGGCTATTAAACGAATTAGTACAACGAATTGAAGAACGCAAACGCTCATGCAAAACAATAACCAGATCAAATGCCCTAATTGTGGAACGAGTATCGATGTGCAAGATATTCTCTCCCATCAGTTAGAAGATGAGATCAAGCAGAAATACCAAGCGCAACTGGCCCAAGAAAAACAGCGGTATCAATCTGAAGTTGAGACCTTGAATAAAGCAAAGGAGGAATTTGAGCTAAAGAAGAAGGAGGCCAATGAGCTTTTCAAAGAGCGACTTGATAAGCAATTGCGCGAAGAGCGCAAGGCCATGGAGGAGAAGTTGAAGCATCAGCTTAAAGCTGAGCAACTGGATCAATTTGAGACACTCCAAAAGGAACTTAACGAGAAATCGGAGCAGATAAAAGAGCTGAATCGCACAAAAGCCGAAATTGAGAAGTTGAAACGCGAAAAATCTGAACTTAAAGAAATAGCCGAAGCAGAGGCTCAGAAGAGCCTAAATGAAACACTGCTAACCGAACGTGAGAAGATAAAGAGGGCAGAGGAAGAAAGAAACGAACTTCGCTTTAAGGAATTACAGAAGCAGTTAGAAGACCAAAAGCGCTTAACAGAAGAAATGAAGCGTAAGCAGGAGCAGGGCTCTATGCAGCTGCAAGGCGAAGTACAAGAACTGGCCATTGAAGAATGGTTGATGGGGCAATTTCCTTTAGATAGTATTGAAGAAATTAAGAAAGGAGTCAGAGGTGGCGATTGTATTCAAGTTGTAAATACCCGCGCCCGTCAGAATTGCGGAACCATTTATTACGAAAGTAAACGCACCAAAGATTTTCAGCCCAGCTGGATCGAAAAATTCAAGGCTGATATCCGCGAAAGAGGAGCCAATGTGGGCGTTTTAGTGACTGAGGTAATGCCTGCAGGAATGGACCGCATGGGTTTAAGAGACGGCATCTGGGTTTGTAACTATGACGAATTCAAAGGCCTTTGTGCGGTGCTGCGTGAATCCATTGTGCAGTTGAGCATGGCGGTAAGCTCTCAAGAGAACAAAGGCGATAAAATGCACATGCTGTACGATTTCCTTACCAGCAATACCTTCCGTATGCAGGTAGAAGCCATTGTTGAAGGTTTTACTTCCATGAAAAATGGTTTAGACAGTGAAAAAAGGGCCATGCAACGCATCTGGAAAGAACGCGAAAAGCAGATCGACAAAGTGGTAACCAATACCATCGACATGTACGGCTCAATCAAAGGCATAGCTGGCAATGCCATTCAATCGGTAAAGGCTTTAGAGCTACCGGGAGAGGGAGAAGACCAAGAACAACTGGAGCTATAAAGGTCCAGTCTGTCTCAACCAATGAGGGCAGGAGACAGTTTTATACACAATGCCCAGAATAGTCATCCTGTAAGGATCTTTTTCAGCAGCATAGAAGTGGGATTTGACTTATGTAACGTGAAAGGATTCTTGCAGAATGACTTACTAAACATGCTTTTTTACTCCAAGGAATGTAGGGTGGTGAATCATTTCAGGCTTGTTGGTGAAGAACACCAACAAGGGCAGGAGAGAGTTTATAATAATTACCTTTCAACAGCAAATGCAGAAGAGTTAAAAAAAAAGCCAGTTTAGACATCGTCTAAACTGGCTTTTTAAATTCTACTCTAACCTTAGTTACCCTTTAGTCAACTGAACGTTTAGCTGAAGTTTAACATTGTCGCCAACCACAACACCGCCAGCTTCAGTGACCATGCTCCAGGTTAAGCCAAAATCTTTACGGTTAATGTTTCCAGTGATTTCGAAACCAGCTTTGGTTTGTCCGTAACCATCTACCATTATTCCACCGTGCTCTACAGTCAATTCAATTTGTTTAGTGGTGTCTTTAATCGTCAAGTCACCTACTAACTTATAATCATCACCTGAAGTATGTTTTAATACTCCTTTAAAAGTCATGTTAGGGTGGTTCTCTGAATCGAAGAATTCAGCGCTTTTAAGGTGTGCATCACGATCGGTTACATTGGTGTCTACGCTAGAAGTAGCAATACTGAATGAGGCATTGGCGCCATCAAATTTGTCTCCTTCTGTTTCTAAACCTCCTTCAAAGCTTTTAAAGGCTCCTGTTACAGTGGAGATTACTAAGTGTTTTACTTTAAATTGAACCTCACTGTGCATAGGGTCAATATTCCATGTGGTTTTTGCTGATGTTGTCATATTCTTAATTGTTTTAATTTCTAGTTCAATGGGTAAACTGTATGTATGTACATATAGTTTCAAATGAGTAGATATTTTTTCAGAATGCTCCAACGTTCTATTACATAAGTAAATGAATGAACACACATAAGTGATGTTAACCACTCATCAATTAGGAGCTTGATGCCTTAAAAAGTAAAACCCATTCCTTCAAAAAAAGCACTAACTTATTCTGAATAATCAAGCCTTAATCTTTACTGCCATGCGTACACTTTTTGCATTTTCACTTCTCATTCTAAGTCAGTTCGGTTTTTCACAGTCTGTTCCGAAGTCTGCTTATCAGGACATGGAGTACAGAATGATCGGTCCTTTTAGGGCGGGTCGAACGGTGGGCGCTGTGGGTATTCCCACTCAACCCAATGTGTTTTTTATGGGCGTAAACAATGGAGGGGTATGGAAAACTGATGATTATGGCCGCACTTGGAATCCTATTTTTGATGAAGCCCCAACGGGTTCAGTGGGGGATATTGCCGTTTCGCCTTCCAATCCAAACGTAATCTATGTGGGCACAGGTGAAGGCCTTCACCGTCCAGATTTGTCAGTAGGTGATGGCATGTTCAAATCTACGGATGGAGGAAAGTCATGGCAGTTTATAGGCTTGGGTGATATTCAGCAGATCGCACGAGTGATTGTGCATCCTACCAACCCTGATATCGTTTTTGTGGCGGGGCTTGGACATCCTTATGGTGCCAATGAAATGCGTGGTGTTTTCCGTTCGAAAGATGGAGGAAGGAACTGGGAGAAGGTGCTGTACATCAATCATAACACAGGTTCGGTGCAAGTGGAATTCGACCCGAGTAACCCAAATGTGCTGTTTGCCGATATGTGGGAGCATCAGGAAGGGCCGTGGGAGAATGCTTCTTTTTCTGGCCCAAATAGTGGTTTGTACAAGTCTACGGATGGAGGAATTACTTGGAAGAAAATAGAAAAAGGATTGCCTACCGTTGAACAAGGCTTGGGCCGAATTGGAATTGGCATTTCGCCAAGCAATTCAAAACGTATTTATGCTACCGTGGATGCCCGCCAAAACGGGGGCGTGTACCGCAGTGATGATGGCGGTGAAAGCTGGTCGCTAATCGCGGAAGACCGAAGACTTTGGGGCAGGGGAAGTGATTTCGCTGAAATTCGCGTACACCCTAAAAACCCTGATTTGGTCTATGTGGCCAATGTAGCGGCTTATCGTTCAGAAGATGGCGGCAAAACCTGGATGTCCTTTAAAGGCGCTCCGGGCGGTGACGATTACCATAGAATTTGGATCAACCCGCTTCAGCCTGATATTATGCTGTTTGCTGCCGACCAAGGCGCTGTGGTGACTGTGAATGCAGGCAAAACCTGGAGCTCATGGTACAACCAACCCACCTCACAGCTGTATCATATCATTACAGACAATAACTTCCCTTACTGGGTCTATGGCGGTCAGCAGGAGAGCGGAGCCATTGGCGTGGCCAGCAGAGGCAATGGAGGGCAGATTTCTTTCCGAGAGTTTATGGGCGTAGGAGCCGATGAATATGCTTATGTAGCACCAGACCCGAAAGATCCCAATATCATTTATGGTGGAAGGGTGACCCGCTTCAATAAGAAAACTGGTCAGAATCAGAATGTAGCACCTGAAGCCTTGCGCTCTGGCGATTTCCGTGGCGTGCGTACCATGCCTTTAATTTTCCATCCTGCCGATGATAATATGCTTTTGTTCGGCACTAACGTATTGTGGAAAACCATGAATGGAGGTCAGGATTGGGAAGTGATTAGTCCTGATTTGACACGCAAGCAACCTGAAGTACCCGCCAGTGTGGGCGATTTCAAAACGGAAAGTATGAATACCATGCCACAACGTGCCATTATTTATGCCATTGGCCCTTCTCTTTTAGATAGGAATATCATTTGGGCTGGAACGGACGATGGATTGGTACAACTGACCAGAGATGGTGGCAAAACTTGGAAGGACGTTACTCCACCACAACTCAAGTCATGGGATAAAATTTCTCAATTGGATGCAGGCCATTTCGATAAAGGTACTGTGTATGTAGCCGTTAATTCGATCCGTATGGACGATATGAGGCCACATATTTACAAAACGCATGACTTTGGCGCCACATGGCAAGAGGTAGTGAAGGGCATGGAAATCAATGGGCCAGTGAATGTGGTGCGTGAAGATTCCAAACAGAAGGGATTGCTTTATGCCGGAACAGAACGTGAAGTCTACTTCTCGATCAATGATGGTGCTGATTGGCAATCCTTAAGACTGAATATGCCGGCCTCTTCCATTCGTGATTTAGTAGTGCATGAAAGTGATTTAGTAATTGGAACCCACGGTCGTTCCATTTGGATTTTAGATGATGTAAGTCCGCTCAGAGGTTTGGCTGCTGGCCTAAAAAGCAGCGATCCAGTGCTTTTTGAGCCTTCTTTGGCCACAAGAGTACGCTTCAACATGTTCAGTGATACGCCAGTGCCGCCAGAAGAACCGAATGGTCAAAATCCTTATGATGGAGTAGCTATTGATTACTTATTGCCAAAGCAATACGGCACAGTCAAACTAGAGATTCTGAATGGAAAGGGAGAGGCTGTACGCACTTATTCTAGTAAGGATTTACCAGAGAAAATCGATTCTACGGATTTAAGACATCCTACTTATTGGCTTCGACCTCAACAAAGTTTGGGTACTTCTGCTGGACATCATCGCTTTATATGGGATTTGAAGTACGATCCGCCAAGAGGAGCCAACCGTAGTTTTTCCATCGCAGCAGTATATAAAAACACGCCAAGCGACCCTTCTGGGCCTTATGTGCATCCGGGGAAATATACGGTTCGATTGACGGTTGATGGCAAAACTTCGGAACAAAGTATCAATGTGAGGCTTGATCCGCGCACTGAAATCAGCGCTTCGGCACTCCAGCAACAAACTGACCTCTCATTACAAGTCTATAACAATTACCACCAAGCGCAATCCATTATCGAGGCCATTGATCAAAAACTCAATGACCCAAAAAGGAAATGGAAAACGGGAGAGAAGGATAAATTGCAAAGTTTTAGGGGGAATGGAGCCGCCAATGCTGGCGATTTCATCTATGGTAGCATTAGTGCAAGTCCCTTAGAGCGCGAAAGTTTAGTAGGGCTTCAAAGCAAATTCCTTTATATGCTTTCGGTTTTACAAAGTGTAGAGGCCCAACCGACCAATGCGGTAGTTTCTGGAATTGAACAATTGGAGTTGAGATTGAAAGAGATGTTGACCAAGTGGGATACCTTGAAGTAACTTATCAATCAAATAAATTACTGCCTACATATTAATCATTTTTATAAGTCAGTAGAATCTATAACTTGTAGATGTAGAATCATTTAACCGCCTTATGACGATTGGTCTTTTAAAGGAGCCCGAAGGTGAAAACCGTGTAGCGCTGCTTCCAGAAAGTGTAAAAGCACTTATAGCACTCAAAGCAAATATTACAGTAGAATTAGGAGCGGGTGATCTCGCTTTTGCGACTGATACCGACTATGAAACTATAGGAGCCAAAACAGCCGATCGAAGTGCTGTTTTAGCCTGTGATGTTATTGTTGGTATCAATCCACCTAATAATCATGAAGTCAGTCAATTAAAGCCTAAACAAGTGTTGCTCTGTGTTTTTCAGCCTATGACCAACCGCGCTTTGGTAGAAAAGCTGATGGATGGAGGAATTACTTCCTTTAGCATGGACAATATTCCCCGTACCACTAGAGCGCAAGCAATGGATGTTCTGTCTTCCATGGCGACCGTAGCAGGCTATAAAGCCGTGCTCATGGCAGCATCACACTCCCCTCGATTCTTCCCCATGTTTATGACAGCCGCAGGGAGCATTATTCCTTCCAAGGTATTGGTGTTAGGAGCAGGCGTTGCTGGTTTACAAGCCATCGCCACGGCACGAAGATTGGGCGCTGTGGTGGAAGCTTTTGATGTCAGGGCCGCTGCCGAAGAAGAAGTGAAAAGCTTGGGGGCCAAATTTGTAAAGGTAGAAGGCGCCAAAGATGAATCTACTGCTGGCGGTTATGCCGTGGAGCAATCCGAAGAATATAAAGCCAAGCAAAGGGCTTTGGTGCAAGAACACGCGGCCAAGTCCAATATCATTATCACCACCGCCCAAATTCCGGGCAGAAAAGCACCGATTCTGATTACAGACGAAACCATTCAAAGAATGCCTAAAGGGTCTGTTATTGTTGATTTGGCCGCTTCAACGGGCGGTAATTGCGAAGGCACCGAAAACAATAAAATCATCCATAAACATGGCGTGTGCATTATCGGTGATTCCAATTTAGCATCTACTTTACCGATGGACGCCAGTAAAATGTTTGGCAAAAACATGCTCAATTTCTTGAAACTGATCATCGATGCAGAGGGCAACCTGAACCTTAATTTCGAAGACGATATTGTAGTCAATACCTGCGTTACACATGCCAAAGAAGTCATGAGCGAACGCATTAAAACATCCTTTTCCAACCTGAAAACGCATAAATTATGGAGAGTCTATTGACACTTTTTTACGAAAACAGGGAGTTCATCTTCCTTATTTTGGTTTCTATTTTTCTAGGAATTGAAGTCATCTCCAATGTGCCAGCCGTGCTGCACACTCCACTGATGTCGGGTGCGAATGCCATCCATGGTGTGGTGGTGATTGGCTCTATTATCATCATGTTGGAAGCCTCACCAAACAATTACTTCGCTTTGATCTTAGGGTTCATTGCTGTGGTATTGGGTACGCTCAATGTGGTTGGAGGCTTTGTGGTGACCAACAGGATGCTAGAGATGTTCAAAAAGAAGGAAAAGAAATAATTGGGCGCTATGACGGAATTATTCGGAAACAGCATTCTTGAGATTTGCTATATTATTGCTTCAGTCACCTTTATCATGGGCCTCAAAATGCTCAGCAGCCCCGATAAGGCCAGAAAAGGAAATCTGTATGCCGCTTATGGTATGGGGCTGGCCATTGTGGCCACCATTTTGTTTAAAGAAGAACTCAACAGCGACAAAACTCTGAATTATGTATTGATTTTAGCAGGTCTCTTGGTGGGTACTTTGATTGGTAAACGCATGGCCATGAAAGTCAAAATGACGGCAATGCCGCAAATGGTTTCCTTTTTCAATGGAATGGGGGGCGCTTGTGCTGCCGTAATTTCCATTGTTGAATTTGACCACGTGATGCACGCTGGAACGGTGGACAAGGGAATGATGATTGTCATCTTACTCGGCCTCATCATTGGTAGTGTTTCCTTTGCAGGTAGTATTATCGCCTATGGCAAACTGGAGGGCAAGATCAACGATAAAGCATTACCGGGTGGGCAGGTGATCAACATCCTATTGTTGCTTGGTATTTTAGGTTTGGCTGTGTTTATGGCCACTGCTGATGTTCCAAACCCTATGCATTTGTATCTTTTACTAGCGCTATCTCTTGTCTATGGTGTTTTATTCGTGATGCCTATCGGTGGGGCAGATATGCCTGTGGTGATTTCTCTTCTGAACAGTTTTACGGGAATGGCCGCTGCTTTTGGAGGTTTCCTTTATGGCAACCAAGCCATGCTCACAGGCGGGATCTTAGTAGGTTCCGCAGGCACTATTCTTACCGTACTGATGTGCAAGGCCATGAACCGTTCGCTGACCAATGTAATTATTGGCTCCTTTGGTGGAAGTTCTGCTGCATCTGGTGCAGTAGGAGAACATGGAGGTTCTATTAAAGAGATTTCAGCTTCTGATGCAGCTATTCTATTGGCCTATGCCACTCGGGTTTCGGTGGTGCCGGGCTATGGTTTGGCGGTGGCGCAAGCCCAACATACGGTGCATAACCTCGAAAAAATATTAGAAGGAAAAGGAGTGGAGTTCAGTTATGCGGTGCATCCTGTGGCGGGTAGAATGCCGGGCCACATGAATGTGTTGTTGGCAGAAGCCGATGTGCCATATCCTAAATTGCTAGAAATGGAAGAGGCCAATGAGCAAATGGCCAGTACCGATGTGGTATTGGTGATTGGTGCCAACGATGTAGTGAATCCTGCCGCTGAAAGTGACCCTTCCAGTCCAATTTATGGAATGCCGATTATCAAGGTGTTGGATGCCAAAAACGTGATTGTAATGAAGCGAAGCATGGGTACAGGTTATGCAGGCATAGAAAACGAGCTTTTCTTCCATGATAAAACCAGAATGCTTTTCGGTGACGCAAAAGATTCATTGGAGAAACTGATTGCTGAGGTAAAGGATTTGTAATACTTTGCGCTCCTATGGTATTCAGTATTATCCTTGGTCTGATTGTGATTTTGATTTTCGCATTCAAGAAGTCCAACAAGAGTGAAAAGGAGGTAACTCAGCTTATGGCTACTCCTCCAAAATGGAAAGCCATTCTCACCGAGCATGTTCATTTTTACCGCAATCTAAATGACCATCAGCAGCGTCAATTCGAATCGGATGTGCAGCGCTTTTTGGCCGATACACGGGTTACAGGAGTGCAAACCCAAGTGGATTTGGTGGACAGACTTTTAGTGGCCAGTAGTGCCGTTATTCCCTTGTTTGGCTTTCCGGCTTGGAATTACAAATACTTAGATGAAGTGCTGCTGTATCCGAGTTCCTTCGATCGAGATTATAATATTGGCAGCAAAAAAGAAATCATTACTGGCATGGTGGGCACGGGTGCTATGGAAGGTAAAATGATTCTCTCCAAACCTGCTTTACATGTTGGGTTTGATATTACCAATGACAAGAAAAATGTGGGCATTCATGAGTTTGCGCACTTATTCGATAAGGAAAATGGGGAAGTAGATGGTATTCCTCCCGGCTTTGAAGACAAAGCCTACGCATTACCTTGGTTGGACTTTGTGAAGAAGAAAACAGACGAAATACTGGCCAGCCACTCCGATATTGACGGTTACGGCAGCACTAATCGACAGGAGTTTTTTGCCGTGGCCAGTGAATACTTTTTTGAAAGACCCCATTTGCTCAAAGAGAAGCATCCCCAATTGTATGACACCCTCAGCAAAGTGTTTCATCAAGATTTAACCGCTGTGATTGACAAGGATTCTTACTCCAAACCCAAAGCCATTGGCCGCAACTCACCTTGTCCCTGCGGTAGCGGAAAGAAGTACAAGCATTGCTGCGGGAAGGAATAAATACCAGTGTTTCTGCTAGTTTTAATGTCCAGCACTAATGCTTAGCGTCTCGCTAAGACTAAAAGAGACGCTAAGATTAGTGGGGGTGACCTATTAATTATGGTGAGTTCTTATACAATTCAAAGAGATTGGTAAGATACTAAGATGGAGATGAGAGTGTCCTTATAAAAGAAGCGGTTTTCTAATATTCATCTTGTTTGTTTACTCTATCATAATTTGGATTGTCAATTCCACATCTTTATCTACAAGGGTTTTGTCTGCCCAACTTCCCTCATAGGCGATATTCCAATCAAGTCGATTAAAGGTAAAGATGGTTTTAAAATAGCCACCTTTCTGATGTGCAAAAAAATCGATACTCTTTGTTACTTCACGTATTGTTAGGTTTCCTGAAATTTTAAGACTGTCATTTTTAGTTTTTTGGACTCTGGTTAATTCCAATATGGATATAGGGTAATTGGTAACGTTAAAAAAGTCATCACTTTTCAAATGGTCTATCAAATTTCTTCGCGATTTTTTTTCATGTAATGGAACATCAGTTACATCCATTGTTTCCATGTCAACAGTAAATTTTCCGCCAACTATTTCGCCATTTTGGCTAAGGAACAAGCCATCTTTAAATGATATGATGCCTGTCCGTCTTTTAGTCCCTCTCATTTCCGTAGCTATCCAATCGATTTTTGATTTTTCAAGGCTCATTCTTAGGGTATCGGCTTCTATTTCAGAGCGATGTTCAATAGCTGGATTTACCGTTACTTTTGGAGCGTCCGATCTATGTTTACCAACACAAGAGAATAATACAAGAGGTACAAGGAAATAATATAGCTTATTCATAATTTGGAATGTTCAAGCCTAAAATGATGTTTCGTTCAATAATGAGGATTCCGTTTTTTTCAACGGGTTTCATAATTCCAGAGCCGCCCCTGTCATTTAATCTATCCCTTACGTTTTGGGTAAGTATTGGGTCATCTTCAAAGAGATAATCATCAAGATAGTATTCATTTTTACTTGGTTCTTTTATTGTGATGTGGATATGTTCGGGTTCACTGCCATCTGAATATGCTGTAGGCCTAAATGTGTAGAACGTATATTTTCCGTCTTTTCCGGTTTTGACCCAACCTCGGATAAACCCATGCCTTTTTGCCCAGCCTGTTTCATCACCTTTGGTTTCATAAATTCCTTTTCTATTGGTGTGATAAATGTAAATAATGACATTTTCGGCTGGGGTTTTACCGTCTTTTTTCAGAACGGTTCCCGTTATTTTTATTTTGGGTTGGTTATTTTGAAATTCGGGCAATGTATCAATCGAGGTTAATTTTTTATTTCCATATTCAAAAATTGCTTCACAGCCTTCACATCCGCCACCAACAAATTTGGAAGTTGTGCTTTTCATTTGGGCATTACAAGATGTACATGTCCACAAAATCAATAAAAAGTATAACTGAAATGTTTTGAGTTTAATGTCCATAGTTTGACGTGTTTTAACTTTATCGTTTCGACAAAACTATGGACAGGAAAAGAGACGAAAAAATCGAATGGTCTAAGCTGATGAGTTTATAAGTTGACCCGATGACCTGTGTTGAAGTGATTTTTGAAATTGGAGGCATAAGTTCTGCTAAGCCTTACAAGTTCTCCGTTTGTTAACTGTAAATCGTAGTCGCCATTGAGGCGTGACTTGAATGAGCTGACTTTTGAGATGTTAACTACACTGGATTTGTGTACTCGGACAAAAACGTCATTGTCCAATTGATTACAAATTGATTTTAGGGTTTGGGAATACAGGTGCCTCTTGTTTTCAAGATGGATGATAATGTAAGGTGTGGCGGAAGTGATTTGCAAAATATCAGCAACATTAAGTATTGTATTGTCCTTGCCGTTATTGACAACAATGGTATTCAATGCAGGCTTACTTTCCGTAATGTATGTGTTTCGAGAAAGGATATGACCCAAAACAAAGGCTGTATAAATAACAACTAATTTATACAAGTCGTGAGCCAGAGTATAAGAAAAGAACTTGTATAGGTCGTACCTGCTTTCGTAGAAAAGAAAAGAGAAAACCATACAAACAAAGGGCAAGATGAAAAGATGAACTATTATCGGAGAGACAATGAAAATTGCCGTTTTTGTATGGCTATACGATGTCTCATTTTTTAGTTTTTTATATAGAACTGCCAATATTGGTATGAATAGAAACCAAACGGTTTTGAAAAGTATAGATTCGTTGAAATAGAAAGCACTGCTATTTCTCACTGATTCTAAAAAATCCTGAAATATAGTCAAACCCACAATGCACAGAAAACCTCCTGAAAGCATAAGAAGTGCCTTTCCAAAGTTCTCGGAAAGATCAAGTGTTGCTTTATAGTTCCTAATTGTATTTACCATTTTCTAGTCTATCCTAATTTCTTTCTTCCAGAGCTTCTTAGCACAAATATAGCCTGAAATGATACTCAATTTAAAGTTAATTGCTTAATGATAAATTACCTATTGGTAATTGTCTTTCCCCACTAGTCTTAGCGTCTCGCTAAGACTAAAAGGTAAGATAAGGCGGTAAGGTCGCAGCGAGACGCTACTACCAGAGTGAGAGAAGCATCCGCAATTGTATAAAACCCTCAGCAAAGTCTTTCATCAAGACCTGACCGCTGTCATTGACAAGGATTCTTACTCTAAACCCAAAGCCATTGGCCGCAACTCACTTTGTCCCTGCGGTAGCGGAAAGAAGTACAAGCATTGCTGCGGAAAGGAGTGAGGGCCGGATAATGGTGGCTTTGCACTAGTTGTACAATATTCATAGCGTCTCGCTAAGGCTAAAAGAGATAAGGTGATTTGGTTGCAGCAGACGTTACGACCAGAGGGTTGCTCATGTTCAGATTTATGATATTCTCTATCACTCAATCAATTGCCCTACTTTATTCACGACTTTGTACTCTAATGTTTCAAACTCGTTGAAATGAGCTTTTCCGCATTTTATTTTCATTTGTTCGTCTCCTGTTAATTTCGATAAATCAACTTGTGGTGTACCTGTGTCTTTGGTTTCAGCTACAAAGTAGATTTTCTTGTCGTCTTCAAATACCAAAGCCCAATCAGGGTTGTAATTGCCGATTGGAGTAGGGATTTTAAACCAATTAGGTAGTTTGAAATAGAATTTTATTTGGTCGCTAGATTCGCAGTCTTGAGCAAATTTGCTTTCAACACCAGAATCTAATGGGACATACTCTGCATAAATAGTTTTAGACGCATCTGCCACCTTAAAGGAAAAATCGTTGAGATATACTTCCAATTCCTGGGCTTCAAACAAAGCCATTTCATATTCAGAACCACCAATTTTTTGATACTTGATTCCATCAATCATCAAATCGTAAAGGGTTCGCTTAATGGCTTGGGTAGATAAGTCCAAGAACAACTGAGGATTGGTTAAAATATCTCCGATTCTATCCGACTTGCTTAAAATCTCTTGAATGGTGGAACGGGTCAATTCTGTTTTGCTCTGAATGTAACCCAACACATCAGGAATCTTCCAAGAGTAGCCACCATAGGATTCTACTTTATCACCAGCATACATGGTGTCTACACCTTCATCAGTCATGCTGATTTGCACTTTGGTAGAACGGATAGAAGGAGCCTTTATTTCGGGTAAATCTTTAATGGCTTTTGCTGCCAGAAGAATTAATTCGTCCGTTTTATAGTCAACCCGATAGGTAGTTTTCTTTTTGAGGTTCTCCCAAATCTCCAAGAATTTTGGATCGGCTTCAAATCCCTTGCGGTATTTAATTGCCGTGCGTTCTCTTTTATTTTTTATTCTGCCTTTGAATTCTACACCACAATCTTCTTCAATTTCTTTTTGCAGTGCTTTTGCAAAATCATCATACGATTCATTGGCTATAACTGTCAATCGGTTTATGTTTTGGTCATAGGTACGTGTTCCTGTTTGGTCTACAGCTAATCGCAAACCTCTACCAATTTCTTGACGTTTTTTAATGTCTGATTTTGTTTCATTCAAGGTGCAAATCTGAAATACATTCGGATTGTCCCATCCTTCACGCAAAGCCGAATGTGAAAAAATGAAACGAAGAGAATTATCCAAATTCAATAGCTTCTCCTTGTCTTTCATGATAAGACTATAGGTATCATCATCAGCTTTCGTTTCACCAGAAGTGTCTTTGAATGCTCCTTTTTTATCTTGTGAAAAATAACCGTTGTGGGTTTCTTCAATGGAGAATTTATCTAATTCTTTGAAAGCAGGTTTTAAAATGTATTCTTGATATATTTCTTCAAACCATTCTGCGAATTTTCCTTTGATTGGGTTTCCTGTGGCATCATACGAACGGTAATTAGCTACTTTATCAATAAAGAACAGTGACAAGACTTTAATGCCTAATTTGTTCAGTCGTTTTTCCTTTTTTAAATGTTCTTCAACCGTTTTACGGATTTGAAATTTCATTACTTCATCAGTCAGTCCACCTTGGCTGTCGCCTTTGTAAAGAAGATTTCCATTTGAAATAGAAATGCATTGGTTTGCAGCATCAATTTCCTCAATGATATAGCCATCTGCATAGATTTCCCTTTCATTGGATAGTTTGTATAAATCGTCACCTACTTTAACTCTGAGTGTTTTCTTTTTTACTCCACCATTTTCATTACTATTGATAGAAACTTTGGCGGTTACTTTGGTTTTGGTAGCGGTGATAGATTCCACCGAAACAAACGCATCGTTATATGCATTTTCTTCAATGATAGAATCAACCTCAATTTGTTTTACCAAGCCCAAATCATAAGCCTTTACAGGATTTAAACTGTAAGTTAAGTTGTACTGATTTCTATGAGTTGCTGAATACCGGAGTGTACAAAGGGATTTTAAATTCTCTATAGCTGCAATACGCTTTTCAGTTTCCATATTTTGCGGCTCGTCCACTATAACAATCGGGTTGGTGGCCTGAATAAATTCCACTGGCTTTTGTCCATTCAGTCTGTCATTCGCTTTATTGATAATGTTTTCGTCTTTGGCGAAGGAATCAATGTTAATCACCAGCACTTCAATATTGTTAGTGGTTGCAAAACCTCTCAAAGTAGAAACTTTGGTACTGTCGTACACTTGAAAATTGACTGGTACGTTGTCATACAGGGTTTGGAAATGCTCATGCGTGATTTCTAGGTTTTTCAAGACACCTTCTCGAATGGCTACTGAAGGCACTACAATCACAAACTTCTTGAAGCCATACAATGTATTCAGTTCGTAGATGCTTCTGAGATAGACGTATGTTTTTCCTGTTCCTGTTTCCATTTCCACAGAAAAGTGCATACCATCAAGCTCACTAGAAATCGTGATATCGTTATCTTCCTGAATGGATTGAAGATTGGAAAGGATTTGTTCTTCCGATAGTACAAGGTTGTTGCTCACGCCTTGTATTAAAGAGGCTTGCTTTTCTTTTAGGTTAAATTCCACGATGGAATCTTCTAAAGGCTGCCCTTCAAACAAATCGGTAATGGATTTGATGGCATCTTGCTGGTATTGCAGATTGGATTCAAAGGTTAACTTCATTATTCGGGCAGTTCGTTTGAGTTAGCTGAATCTAAATAGATATCATCGGATGTTTTTTTGAGTGATTTCAAAAAATCTTGTTTGTCTAAAATCTCCTTTTGGTATCGGGCAATTTTATAGAGTTTTTCGAAGCGTTCTTTTTTACTCATTCCTTCACGAATCATATCTGCATTTGCTGATTCTAAATTAGATAAGATCGCTAATTCATTGATACTCGCTATATCTCGAAGATTTTTCCCCTCCAATGTCAATTGGGCATTTACTTCCCTCCATTGTTTGGCTGTGCAACCAAATAGGGCGACATTTAAAATATCAGCTTCCTCAGCATAAGCCAACCATTCGGTTTCTTTAGTGAAATTTGATTGGGGTAAAATGTAATCCTTAACAGCATCGGTCTGAATGGTGTAATTGACCTTGCTCAATACTCGTTTTACATTCCACTCTAAGTTGTATTGATTGGTTTCAACCTCTTTTAGGCGTTGATATTCCTTAACAATGTAAAGTTGGAATACTGGACTAATCCACATCCCGAAATTGAAGGCAATGTCTTTGTGTGCGTAAGTGCCACCATAGCGTCCGGCTTTAGCGATCACACACGTGGCATTGGTTTTTTCTATCAGCTCTTTTACACTTACTTTAAAAGCATTTGAACCTGCCGATTGTCTAATTGTGGCGAATTCGCCATAATTAAAATTGGGGTTGTGCATAGACTCCCAAGCCGAGATATAATCGAGGGTATTGGCGTTTCTTAGCCAATCGCTGATGTAGAAAGAGCCATCTTTGGCCTTTATCATATCAGTCAGGCTGATGAAATCATCCGAGTTGTGGTCAACGATGGTAATGACCTTACCCTCAACTTCTATTTTTTTGATTTTTCCTGCCATGCTTATATCGTTTTAAATTCAATACCCGCATCTTTCATTTGCAATACCGTATTCGTTTTGAGCTGGTCATTGCCTTTGAATAACTTATCTAAGGCAATTACTTTTTTGGGATATTCGCTCATCACTTCTGTAACGATGGATTGATCGACTTTTTCTAAAACCAATGCCAGCTCATTGCTGTTGATTAAATAGTATCCGTCATTGAATTCAATCTTGCTGTTCAAGTCTTTACCACTTTTTAGCAATAGTTCATACACCATATTTTCAGTAGTGGCTGATGCCGAAACAGGATCAATAAACAACTTCATTTGCTCTTCCAATGCTTTCGCATCTTTGCCTTCTATTTGTTGCCATTGTTTGAAGTTGCTGTCATCCAATTTTAAAACTTTGAAACCTAAATCCTGTGATTGCAGCTTTTCGATTTTGGTTTTCAGATTTTCTATTTCTGCTTTAGTGTCATCTGTTGGCAGTTCACCTTCAAGCTTCTTGATGACACTTTTTGTTTTTTTGATTTCTTCCTTGATTTCTTCTTGTATTTTTTTCCCTGCCCTGCGGATACGCTCTTTGGAGATGTCTGCTATGGTTTTGTAGCCAGCTTTGAAGGCCTCATTTTTTTCTTCAGTTAGTTCTGGGAGTTGGACACAGATGTATTTTCGTTTACCTCCGTCTTCTTTGTTTAAATCTAATACTGCATGCCCAAAAGAACCTGAGCCTGAGAAGAAATCTAAACAGAGGTCATTTTCTTTTGTGCTTATTCTCAGAATTTTGGAAAGTAATCGAATTGGCTTTGGAGTACTGAATATCTTTTTCCCAATTAGTTCGGCAGTTTCCTTTTGCCCTTCATCATTGTGCCCAACATCTTTGAAATCCCACCAGGTACTGGGAACCAATCCATCCTGTATTTCCAATAAAAACCGCTTTAACCTTGGTTTCTTATAAGAAAAATCTGGCCCCCAATACAGCCTATTTTCTTTTACCATTTGTTGATGCTTTTCTTTGGAATACCGCCAAACTGCGCTTTCATCAGGCCAAACCTCTTCATTCGTTTTAGGATGAACTATTGCATACCAAAGTGTCGGTCTTTCATCCTTAGTTTTACTGCTAACATATTCAGCCGAACTCCATGCCCCACGTTTATCATTATCAGGATTTTTATACCTCGAGATTTGCTTTTCAGTTCTTGGCAACAAGACTCTTCTAAACAATTCTGTTTTCTGAAAGCAAATTATGTAATCGTGCATTGCAGCAATTCCTGGATCGTCATTTGAAACTGCATATTTCTTCTGCCATATCACACTCGCAACGAAATTCTCCTCCCCAAAAACCTCATTCATCAACAAGCGAAGGTTATGAACTTCGTTATCGTCAATGGAAACGAAAATCACCCCGTCCTGTCGCAGTAGATTTTTAGCCAAATACAATCTCGGCATCATCATATTAAGCCAGTTGCTGTGGTATTGGCCATTTTCCTTGCTGTTCTTTTTGAACATACCATCTTTGGTCATGTAACCTTCTTCGTCTTTGTCGCCTACACGTTTTTCATAGTCAGCTTTGCTTTCAGAGAATTTATCTGGGTATATAAAAGAGTCGTTACCTGTGTTGTAAGGCGGGTCTATGTATATCATTTTCACTTTCCCGAAGTAGCTTTTTTGCAGCACTTTTAGTACTTCCAGGTTTTCACCCTCGATGAAAATGTTCTCCGTTTCATCAAAGTTGATGCTTTCGTCTTTGGCTGGAGTTAAGGTTTTGGTAGTAGGAGTTTGCAGTACCTTAAAAGCCTCACTCTTTCCAGCCCAGTTGAGCACATAGCGTTCATTGGCAAAATTGATGTTCTCACCAAGCGTAGCTTTTAGTTTTTCCCAATCAATTTTTCCTTCGCTAAATGCTTCTGGTAAAATTTGCTTTAACGCATTTAGTTTTTCTTGTTCAGGTGTTAGACTTGCTCCGTCCATATTTTATAATGCTTTTCTTTCTATAGTAATGCTGCGACTTCTATATTTAAGATTTCTGCAATCTTGTATAAGTCTTCTAAGCTTGGTTGCCGTCTGTTTTGAGCATAAGAGTTTACTATATTGTAACTCTTTCCGAGCATTTTAGTCAATCTATACACGTCATTTGTCAATCACAAAAGTGACGTATAGCCGTGAATATATTCATTTTTATGATGGATATGCATGATATGTTACATAGAAAGAACTCTATTAGTCTTGGCGTCTCACTAAGCCTAAAAGAATGAGTAGATTAGATTTTATTGGTAGAAGGACTTACAAAGATTGGAGAAGGAGAATTAGATATCTTTTTATGTTTGAGTGGGGTCGCAGCGAGACGCTACGACCAGTGCCAGATTTTTACTTGGTTTCTCTCTTTTGCAAATTAAATACGGTTCCTGCCGGATCTTGAATCCAATGCATGTTTTCTGGAAGTTCTTCAAGTTCATCACAAGTTTCCACACCGTTTAACTGCAGGTAGTTTGTAGCTTCTTCTACATCAGGAACAGTCAGCTGCAACCAAGTTTCAGAATGCGTATAGTTGTCCACACAGTCCAGCCATATGATATTGTTTCCGAACTTTACCTCATGCGTTTTAGAAACGGTTGGATTGTCAATGGGCTTTTCTTCAACTTTCAACTTGAGAATATCTCGGTAAAAGGCTACTGTTTGCTCATACTTACTTTTAGGGATTTTTATTGCAATGTTAATTCCTGCTTCAAATTTTGGATTCATATTTATTTAGTTTGCTCTTATATTATGCTGAGTTATATTGACTGCCAGTAGTCTTGTGTCTGAAATTAACTGTGTAAAAAAGGTGCTCTGGTTTTCGGACTAACACAGTTTTAATTTTCAGCTATTATTTTTTCTTATCATAAATCGAGTTTTAACCCTTAGTTTCTCTCTAAAACTTGAAAGGATGATTCTAGGTGTTTGATAATACTCATAAATGTTTCTTCTGATGGGTTGACAACACAGACCCAGTTCATGGAGCCGTAGGTTGGATGAGGTAACAGTGTATCCTCTTTTGTGAAGTCGATTCCTACATTTATAAAAGCTTCGAGTCCTTTTTTCTCCGTTAGATACCCAAAATTTGATTTAAAGGTTCCCTTATCCATACAGAAGTTTAGACGAAAAAAACCATTACGATCAAGGTTCGAAAAGGAATCATATTCATTATCCTTGGTGAGTATGGTTGCAAAAGGAAGCTTGTCATTATTCGGATGCATAAAAAACATATCTTCTTCAGCCTTCACGATGTTTAAGCTCTTGAAATTTTCGAGGAGATATGATTTCACTTCTTCGGTTGTCATGATGTGTTTTTTTTATCAAATTTCAGATGTGAAGTTTACTTTTACAAGAGGTTACCAATATGTCTAATAGTAACCCAAAGTAAAGAAATGAGAGTATATGGGCTCTAAACAAGAAAATAATAAAATAAAATTTGAAGAATGTCCTTTTCAAGAAGCAATGGATTTGGTTTCGGGTAAATGGACAATGACCATCATTAATACCCTTATGGCTGGTAAATTGAGATTCAAGGAACTGGAAAGAGCCGTTGAAGGGATTAATACCAGAATGTTGGTCAAAACTCTTAAAGAACTTGAATCGAAGAAAATTGTGAAAAGAAAGGCATATGCGACTGTTCCCCCAACGGTGGAATATTCACTAGAAGAAAAAGGCATTGCATTACAGCCTGTTATCAAAGAAATTCAGAATTGGGCAATCAACAATATGTGAGTTCTTTGAAATATTCCCTAGAGAATGATCTCGTGTTTTGCTACAATTAAATTCACTCCCATTTACTGAAACAGCGATTTCCACAAATCAACAATAGCGGCATTTGGTAACCAAGAAGTAATGTCTGTAAATGAGTTGTTAAAGCCAGTAGCGGCTACTTTTCCAGTGCCTACTTCGCCAAGAAAAGCCTTTTCACTTAAGGCTTTTAAGTTGCCGTTTTCATCAAGTCGAATAGGAATGATTTCGTCAAAATACTTTAGGGTGAATGCCTCTGATTTAGCAAACTCATGTCCTTGGCCGGGTTCTTCGGCAAAAATCCATTTGGCGCCAAACCTTCGGTTGACAGAATAAATGCCCTTTACAATATTGTTACGATATGGGTTATCAACTTCTCCCGTAAGGAAAACCCCAGGTACTGCTCGTGTAGCCTCAGAAGCCAAGGCCGTATAGTAAACACCTCCTTTGTTCACGATAAACGTAATCACCTTTTCTGGTTTCCAGCAAGCAAATTCATAGTTAAATTCACCACCAGCCGACATGCCCCACAATGCAAATGGAACAGTATTCAGTTCAGGGTGACCACTTTTTGTCGCCAAGCGGCTCAGTACATCTAGCATGGCCTGACCTGTTCCGTTTTTCACATCTGCATATTGCTCAATGGCCATATTCGGGCTACGCTTGTCTTTAATATCAGCCGCCAAAATTGCCATGCTGTGTTTATTGGCCAAGGCTTGCCACTCTGGTTGGTTTACCATATCACGGCCATTGCCATTCGAGCCGGGAACCATCACAATTATACCTTTCACTTTTTGAATGTCCTTTCCAATCCATAAGCGAAAAGCCGCCTTTTGGAAGTTATCTCCATTCATTACACTGTCTTCAAGAATGGTTTGAGCGGAAGCTAACACTGGAAGAAATAGGAGCATTAGAACGATGAGGGCACTTGTCTTTTTCATATCTAAGTTAAGTAGTGGGTCAAACTGAAACAGCCTTTTCGAAATTATAGGTCACTTTAAAGTCTGGTTTTTCTGTTTCTTGATACTCAAACTCAATTGACTGAGGAAGTTTGCCTACAAATTTATTGAGAATTAAAGGAACGGTTAAACTAGAGTCATGGGCAGAAAGTCTGTGATTTTTATATACCTGTATTTCGGTGAACATTTCAAGATACTTAAACTCAGAGTCTGGAACGGTTAGTTTGGCCTTACTATATGGTTTGGGAATGTTCCTAAAATCTAAATTGTAAACACTGCCTAAGTATAGAAGCTCTGATTCTTTGAGTTTGTATTTATTCTCTTTACCTGCCAAGTAAATATCAATAAGTACCTGCTCTGGTATAAATACGCCATTTGGCTTTAAGAATCTGATAACATTCCTAGTTAATGGTACCTGACATTCGTTTTTCAACCCCATTTGCATGGTTTCTGATATGATGATGTCGAATTTTTGCGGCATTTCAAGGGAGGGGTCTGTGGCATCAGCTTCAATATATTGATCAACAAATTGACTTATTCCCCATTCTTCATAAATTTTTTGAACAGCCAACAACGAACTCTTATTGATATCTAAAAAAGTAAATGAGACCTTGTTTTCGTTGAAAACTTGAGTTAAAGGTGTGGCCAAAGTTGCGTAAGGACCGCACCCAGCATATAGTATTTTTACATTTTTGTTTTCTTTCAGTTTGTCTTTAATGGCTCCATAAATTCCTCTCAAGAACTGCGTAGTTCGTGCTATATCTTTGAGGCAATGGGCAGCTACTTCTTGGCTCGCAGCAATTCCATAGGGTGTTTGTATTGCCTTATTGTTGGTTAAATCTTCAGCGACAATGTTGGTGATTTTGGAGTATTCTCGGTACATGTAATATATTCCGTTTCTGATTTTTTTAAAGTCGTTCTCAGAAAAAAGAATGTCGTTTACGGCATTTTTATAGCTCATATTAAGGTTTTAGTTGATGATGGTTTTATGATTTAATATTAAGGATGTTTTTTAGATAATTATCAGATGAAATTAATACTTGTTAAATCATGGAGACCTAATACCCACATAGATTAGCATTCTGCTTTGCCCAAATCATCTGAAACACAGTTTGTTGATGCCAGTATAAATGCAGCAGGGTGGCCATTTTTCTAAACTAAAATTTGTTTGCTCTTAATTTCAGGTAGGTGATAATTTTTAAGCCGCTTGAAGTATATCTGTTTTCATCTGAGCTCACTGAGCATTATATTGTGGGTTATAAAGTATTTTTTATTTCATTTTTTATAAAAACTCAAACAATGAATAAACGCCTGCTTACCTTTCTCATGCTGGTCACTACCACAATGGTTATGGCTCAGAACCCACTTCCACTTAGGAAGTCGGTGGAGACTACGAAACGTGCCATTCGCACGGACGTACCACTTCCTAACCCAATTATGAATGCTCTCGAAGCAAAAACAAGAGATTTTTCTGGAAAACCAGGGCCAAACTATTGGCAGTTGGAAACTGACTACACCATCAAAGCCAGTTTAAACCCGCAAACTCAAACCATATGGGGAAGTGAAACGATTACGATTCATAACAATAGCAATCAGCCGATGGATCAAATCGTACTGAGGTTAGATCATAATATTTTCAGAGCTGATGTACCGCGTGGTTCTTCGGTTCCTGCCGAAACTACTGAAGGAATGGTCATTACTCGTATGGTGGTAAATGGCGATGAAGTAGATTTAGGCGCAAGATTTAGCTTTAGAAGAAGGGGCGATGCTCCAAAGCTACAAGTCTATGGCTTGCAACAAACGGTAGCGAGTATTGTATTGGCGGAGCCAATTCCTGCCAAGAGTACTGGCACTTTAGAAATTGATTGGAATACGAAATTGCCTGGTGGCGAAAATGGAAGAGGCCATAGAATGACGCAGCGTTGGGATTCTAACGTTTTTCAGCCTACACAGTGGTTTCCGCGTTTAGCCAAGTTTGATGATATGCGAGGCTGGGAAACCAATGTTTATTTAGGCCCTGCGGAGTTCTTCAATAACTTTGGCCGTTTTGATGTGAGCATTGATGTACCTGCAGGTTGGATTGTAAGTGGAACAGGGGTTTTACAAAACCCTGAGGAGGTGCTTTCGGCCCAAACAAGAGAGCGTTTAACTAAAGTACTGGATTCCGATGCTGAGATTACCATTGTAGGTGAAAATGAAAGAGGTGCTGGAAAAGCAACTGCCGAAGGAGAAAACCTTGTATGGCGTTTTGTAGCAGATAAGGTGAATGATTTTGCTTGGGCTGCTTCGCCAGACTTTATGTGGACAGCTACGAGGGCTACCATTCCTGAAAAAGGGCCGATTCCTATTCATATGGTATACCTGCCTGAAAGAGCAAGATTGTTTGCAAGAGCAGGGGAGATCACAAGACATGCATTGGAGTTCTACTCAGATCTTTGGGCACCTTATCCTTTCCCTCAAATGACGATGCAAGATGGTCCAAGTGCTGGAATGGAATACCCAATGGTGGTGAACTCTAATCAAGGAGCGGCCGATCATGAAGTGGCGCACCAATGGTGGCCAATGATGGTAGGTACAAATGAGACTCGCTTTGGCTGGATGGATGAAGGTTTTAATACCTATATGAATATTCTTTCTGCTGCCGATAGCAGGGGTGAACCAGTTAATTTAAATGGAAGAGGAGCGAGTTACGGTCGTAGAAGTGGTAGCGATGATGAAGCAACCATGATGTGGCTTTCAAATTACGCTGGTGATGGTTATGGTTTTCAGACGTATAGTAAAGCACCTTTAATGTTGTCTATGCTAGGCGGTATCGTAGGAGATGAAGCCGTGATTAATGCCATGAAGAAATACACCAAAACTTGGGCTTTTAAGCACCCTTCTCCTTGGGATTATGTGTTTTTTATGAATAATGAATTGGGGCAAAACCTTGAGTGGTTTTGGTACTATTGGCTATGGACAACAGAGTCGGTTGATGGTTCAATTCAGAAAGTAAATACTGGGTCAACTACTAATGTTACGGTACACCAAGCTGGTCAAATGCCTTCGCCAGTGGTGCTTAAGGTTGAATTTGAAACCAGTGGTCCAGCAATTAAGTCAATGAGTAATGCCAAAATGATTGACGCCAATACAGCAGTTGTTACTTGGCCAGCCAGCGTTTGGTTCAATGGCGATCGTACTTTTAATGCTGAACTTAAGTTTGGAGGAAGAAAGATTAAGAAAATTACCCTTGATCCTGACGGCAGATTCCCAGATAACAATCCTGCGGATAACGTTTGGGAGAATAAATAGGGGATAGTATTTGGTGCTCCGTGCAGAGTAGATAGTAAAAAGGCTTGCTAATTGATTTAGCAAGCCTTTTCTCAGACCTGTCAGGTTTCAAAAATCTGACAGGTCTTTTTGTTTCTATTACCTAGTGTACTGAAGTTCCAAGGCTTCAGAACTTGCAGCATGACTTAGCTTAGAAATATGTGCGAATAGTTTTGCTTGGGTAGCAAAGCCTGCTACGAAGTCATCCCTGTAGGCTCCGAGTCTTCGGAGTTTTCACGAAGTACAACGGGTAAGTTTGTTATTGACTGTATTCCTAACATCTAAACTCCAACTTCTACCCCTTCCTTTCCACTTCTCTCAAGTTTTCCAGCTTCTTGTTGCGTAAGAACCCTGTAACATCTTCAAAGTGTTCTTTAATACGTTGATTTCCAAACTCGAATACCTTGTTGGCCAGTCCATCTAAGAAATCACGGTCGTGAGAAACAAGGATTAATGTGCCTTCAAATGCTTTAAGCGCATCTTTTAGAATGTCTTTGGTGCGAATGTCCAAGTGGTTGGTAGGCTCATCCAGAATCAAAACGTTTACGGGCTGAAGCAGTAATTTGATCATGGCTAAACGGGTACGTTCACCACCCGAAAGTACTTTAACTTTCTTTTCAATGGCATCGCCAGAGAACATGAAGGCTCCTAAAAGGTCTTTAATCTTTGTACGCACATCGCCATGTGCAATTTCATCTATGGTTTGAAAAACAGTAAGGTTTTCCTCTAAGAGTGAAGCTTGATTTTGCGCAAAGTAACCAATCATGGAATTGTGTCCCATTTGTAAGCTGCCATCAAAATCAATTTCGCCCATCATGGCTTTTACAAAAGTGGACTTTCCTTCACCGTTTTTACCAATAAAGGCTACTTTTTCGCCACGGGCGATGGTAAGTGACACATCTTTAAAAACAGTATGGTCGCCATACTTCTTGGTCAATCCATCTGCAATTACCGGGTAATTACCAGAACGAGGAGCAGGGGGGAACTTCAAGTTTAAAGCAGAAGAATCAACTTCATCTACTTCTACAATTTCCATTTTCTCTAACATTTTCACCCTAGATTGAACTTGCAGAGTTTTGGAATAAGTGCCTTTAAATCGATCTATAAACTGCTGAATGTCTGCAATTTGTTTGGCTTGATCATCAAATTGCTTTTGCTGCTGTTCACGTCTTTCTTTACGCAGCTCTAAGTAATGCGTATAGTTGGTTTTATAATCGTAAATACGACCACGGGTAATTTCTATGGTTCGGTTGGTAAGGTTATCGACAAAGGTTTTATCATGACTGATAACAATAACCGCTTTGGCACTTGTTTTCAAGAAGTCTTCTAGCCATTGTACCGACTCGATATCTAAGTGGTTGGTTGGCTCATCGAGAAGAATAAGATCAGGCTTCTGTAAAAGGATTTTGGCCAACTCAATACGCATTCTCCAACCTCCACTAAATTCGCTTGTCGAACGGTTTAAATCGGAACGAACAAAGCCCAAGCCCATTAAGGTTTTTTCTACTTCAGCATCAAAATTTATTTCTTCAATGCTGTAGTATTTTTCGCTGAGTTCAGAAACTTGCTCTATAATTTTACTGTAAGCATCAGATTCATAATCCGTACGCGTTTCCAGCTGATGAGTTAAATCATCCATTTGCTTTTTCATGTCCATGATTTTTGAAAAGGCCTTTGAAGCTTCTTCAAAAACAGTACACTCGTCTTTGGTCAATAGATGTTGTGGTAAGTAGGCTACAATCGCATCTTTAGGAGCCGAAATTTTTCCTTGGGTAGGTTTACTTTCTCCAGCAATAATTTTTAGCAAAGTGGATTTTCCTGCACCGTTCTTCCCCATCAGGGCAATACGGTCATTGTCGTTCACATTAAAAGTAACATTGCTAAATAGGGTGGTGCTACTAAACTCAACACCAACAGCATCTACTGAAATCATAGGGGATCAATTTGGCCGCAAATATATAGATTTCAGACTATCCACTCATGTTTTGTTGGTCAAATACGCAGCTATCTTTTATGTACCGGGAACGCAGGTATTTTTGATAAACTGGTTCTTCAACACGTAGGTCTTGTTGTAGTCTACAGAAAAGCGACTGGTGGTCATTTGGCAATCAAAGCTTATTTCGTCACCTTCAGAAATCAGGTTGAAATCAGTTTTGGGTAAGGCCGCGAAATTACAAGAAATGGGTCTTGAGAAGTCTTCTAAACGATTTACAATAATTGCATTTACTTGACTTAACGCATCTTTCATTAAGCTTTCAGAACTGAATTCTTTCTTTAAAACATCTTCAGAAATAAACTCTACATCACGCCCCACTACTTTTCCATTACGGCTAATACCTTCCGACTCTAAGCTAAATTCGTTTCTGAAAAAAGTATGGATAACTGCCAGTTTAACAAAAGTATCCTCATCCTCAAAACTCAAGTCTTGATAAGACTGCTTAAGTTGACTTTGATTAGGTGCTACCATAAATGAGTCGATTGGTAATTCGCGCTTATCGTACCAAATTTCGTGACGTTGATACTCATAGGCTTCGAGAATATTTCCGGCTGAACTTTTCTCACTCATACTTCTGGCGTACATATTCACTTCAGTGGCTACGTAGTGAAAACCATTTCGCTCTCTAAAGAAAGGGATTTTATAAGGCTCTTTAAGCTCCCATTTACCTTGGTATTTGTATGATGGATATGAACAATCAGAGGGTAGATCATCTAACGACATGAAAGGGTTTACATAGGAAGTTTCAAAGCTCCATTTTAACATTCCATCTCGTGACTCCTTATTAGAAAGAGGGGTGGTTTTTGGGAGTGTACTTTGATAAGCGAAATAAACCGACAAAGCCACTAGCAATAAAAGGAGCACATAAAGCATTGTGAATTTCCTTTTGTAATTGGGGTTCTGATCAGTGACTTGACCACTCTTTAATTGAGTAAGTTCTTTTTCTAGCCCTAAGAGTTTTAGAATTCTGTCGGTATTCTGGATGGCACGTACATATTCTCCTTCTGTTGCACTTGAGTTAATAAGTCTTGAAAATTGAGCATCACTATAGCCCAGCTTTCTGGATATTTCAGAATTGCTGGCTTTTTCAAACCGCTTTAAATCAGGGTCAAACGGACCGTGAAGCTTAGTTAGTTTTGTTACAAATTCCTGATACTTATCTATTGCCATCCACTGCGTTTCTTAGATTAACATTCGTTGAAATCCGTTAAAATTCGATAAAATAGAATATAATTCCTTAAATATCGCAAATACCAAATTTTCTTTTGTAAGATGCGATACGGTTGGTAGAGTTAACTGCTCTATTTTAACTAATCGTTGTCCTTCCTTTGGCTCAAAGGATGAATTAAAATTTTTAAGAAACAAATAATTCTATATGATCAAGTTTTCTAAAATAGCAATCTTTTGCCTTTTGTGTATCATTAGTCAGCATGGCTTTGCACAAATTAAGGTAACTGGAAAAATTGTTGATGATACCGGTCTATTTATGACTGGTGTATCAATACTGGAGCAGGGTACCGGAAACGGAGCCGCTTCAGGTGCAGATGGTACTTATACTATTACTGTAAAGGATGCCAGTTCTATTCTACAGTATTCATTTTTAGGTTTTAAAACTGTAACTCAAACTGTAGGCAATCAAACCTCCATTAATATTACTATGGAAGAGGTGGTCTCTGAACTAGAAGGTGTAGTTGTAACCGCAATTGGTTTAAAAGAGAACAAGGACAATTTGGGCTATGCCAACACAACAGTTCAAGGAGGAGTAGTTTCTAAGGCAGGAGAGCCCACCTTGCTCAACGGGCTTTCAGGAAAAGTGTCTGGGGTTCGTATTTCCAAAACTTCTGGCGACCCAGGTGCTGGTTCATTTATTCAAATTAGAGGACTTTCAAGTATCACGCGCGATAGCCAACCTTTAATTGTTGTAGATGGTGTTCCTATTAGCAATGATAACAGAGGTGATGGAGGCACAGGAGGCGTAAGTAATGAATCGCGACTCAACGATATTAATCCCAATGATATTGAAAACATTTCTGTACTAAAAGGCGCTTCAGCTGCTGCGCTTTGGGGAACAAAGGCTTTGGGGGGTGTTATTTTCATTACTACTAAAAAGGGCGACTTCAACAAAAAGCTGAGCATTACTTACCGAGCGAGTTATTCGCTTGATAAGATTAGTCAGAAATATCCTTTGCAGACCGCATATGGTCAAGGAGATAATGGTGTTTATAACCAAGCCGCTAGAGATTCATGGGGAGATAAGATTTCTGATCGTTCTGGAGGACTGGATGAGTTTAATACCTCAGGAAGCTTTTTTGTTGGGCAAGATGGAGTGACTTACTACCCAATTGTTTCAAAAAATTCTAAAACCATTTACGATGACCAGAACTTTAATCAGGCCTTTCAGAATGGTCAGTTTATAGAAAATAACCTAAGCCTTACTGCTGGCAACGACAATAGCCGAATTTATTTCAGCTTAAGTGATTTAGACCAACAAGGCATAATTAGAAAAAATTCTGACTACCGTAGAACTACCGCGAGAGTAAATGCAGAGTACCTACTTTCTCCAAACGTAAGTATCACGGCCAATACAACTTATTCAAGAACCACTTCAAACAGGATTTTGAAAGGAGCTAGCTCTTCGGGCTTTTACCTTGGCTTGTTAAGAACACCAGCCGATTTCGATCAGTCGGGTTATAGAGGAGATTATTATGCGAGCAGTACTTCAGCTCCAATTTCTAACAGACATCGCTCATACAGAGAACCGTTAGGTGCCGATAACACCGCAGTTTACAATAACACACTTTGGACTTTGAATGAACAGGAGAATCAGGCGAATACCGATCGCTTTATGACCAACTTCACTTTGTCTGCCGACCCTTTTGATTGGTTGAACTTGAAGGCTCGTGTTGGATTAGACCATTATACTGAAAAGAAAGAAGAGTTTTTCACCCCGGGTTCAGCCGCTGGAGCTTACAGCACAGGTTTGTTTGGTACTAATATAGCCTCTAATACCATTTTCAATATGGATTATATTGCTACCGCCACCAAAACTTTCAATGAAAACTTTAATGGTTCATTATTAGTAGGGCTGAATTACAATGCCAAGAAATTAGAAACTAGCGGAAACGAAATTACCAACTTCACTTTGTTTACAGATGTACAAAGTCCTGTAAGAGATATTGACAACGCATTCCCTGAAAATAGAATTTCGACCAGTACTTTTGGCCAAGAAAAAACAGCTGCTATTTATACTTCAGCTAACTTCTCGGCTTATGACATGCTTTATTTTAGCGGTTCATTAAGGGCAGAAAAGGCTTCAACTTTCGGTGATGTTTCAAATAAGCCATTCTACTTTCCATCAGCTTCATTGGCTTGGCAGTTTTCGCAGCTTGACGCTTTACAGAATGATTTGATGTCATTTGGTAAACTCCGTGTTTCTTATGGAGAAGTGGGAGTACAGCCAGCACGCTACAATACTTCAAACGTATTTGTTTCACCAACTTATGGCGATAGCTACGGTGGTGGTTTAGGACTTGGTTTTTACGGTAACGGAGGTTTTGTACCGAGTACTAACCGTGGAAATTTCAGCCTAAAACCAGAAAGAAAGAAGGAGACAGAAATAGGAATGGACCTTAGGTTTTTAAAAGACCGACTGTCATTTAGTGGTACATATTATACCAACACCACAAGCGATGTACTATTGAACTTCCCGATAGCAAACTCAAGAGGTTTCGATGAAATCTATGCCAACGGAGCTGAAATCAGTAATAAAGGATTAGAGTTAGACCTTGGCTATACCATTATCAAAAAGCAAGATTTTACTTGGCAGGCCAATGTGATCTTTAGTAAGAATAAGAATAATGTAGAAAACTTAGCTGGAGTTCAATCTATTGAGTTGGGTGGTCTTGCGGCCGTAAACTCTAGAGCAGTAGAAGGTAAGCCAATAGGTATACTTTGGGGTTCGAGAACTTTAAGAGATGCTGAGGGTAATATTGTATTTGATGATTATGGTTTCCCTGAACAAGATCAAACTGAAGGTATTATTGGTGACCCTAACCCAGATTGGCAAGGAAGTTTAGTTACTCAAGTTTCTTATAAGAACTGGTCACTTTCAGCGCTTTTCGAAACTTACCAAGGTGCTGATATATATGCAGGAACCAAGTCTGTATTGGCGGATTTAGGCCGCTGGATAAGCACAGGCGATGAAGTAACAACCGACCAAAACTTGCTAGATAGCCAAGGTAACCTTATTCCTATAGGAACAACTTTCAGAGGCAATATCTACGATTTTGGCGCAGGACCAGTAGCCTTAACAGAATCATGGTATAATGGTGACGGTGGTTATTTCAGTGGTGGTAATGACGAGCTCTATATTGAAGATGGTTCATGGACAAGATTGAGAGAATTGACTTTGTCGTATCGCATCAAACCAGATTGGTTGAGTAAAATGGGGATCAATTCAGCCTCTCTTTCAGCAACTGGTAGAAACCTCTTTATATGGACAGAATTTGAGGGTAACGATCCTGATACCAATTTAACGGGTGTAGGTTCTGCAAGAGGTATTGATTACTTCAACAATCCAGGCACTAAATCTTATGTGTTTACGCTCACTGCTACATTTTAATTCTCATAAAGAAGAAAACGATGAAAAAGATATACTACATAATTTTGGTTTCCCTTCTCATAGTCTCATGCGAAGACCTATTTGAAGGCGTCAATAATGACCCCAATAACCCCATAAGTGCTCCTTATGATAAAATTTTAACAGGTGCCGAAGTGGGAAACATTATCCTACAGACGGGAGAAACTGCTAGAAGAGCAGGCATATTTGCTGGTTATTATACAGGAATAGACAGGCAGCATTTAGGCTTTAGCCAGTATACAGTAACTACAAGTGATTTTGATGCCATATGGGATGATGCATTTGTAAACACCCTTCGAAACGCTAAAGTAGCAAAGCAAAGTGCGATTGATGCAGGTATTACCGGTGTAACCATTGGAATAACCCAAACTTTAGAAGCTATGGCATTTGGAACAGCCACTTCTTTATATGGTGACATTCCTTTCGATGAAGCAATTTTTGAAATAGAAAATCCAGTATTCGAAGACCAAACGGCTGTGTATGGTAAAATTCAAAATTTGTTAGATGAGGCCATTACAAACCTACAATTAGGAACAGGAAGACCACCAAGTGGGTCTGATATTTACCTTGATGGTGATCCACAAAAATGGATTCAGGTAGCGAATACCCTCAAAGCTCGATATTACATGCATACGCGTGAATATCCTCAGGCTTATGCTGCTGCTCAAAACGGAATTAATGCCAGCGCCAATGGTCTTTATGGTCCACATGGCTCAGGATTAGACGAGTCTAATTTGAGCTACCAGTTCTTTGGCGTCTATTCTCGCGCTGCCGATTTAATTGTTTCCGACTTCATGACCAGTTTAGTTGCTCCTACAGCTGGTACAAACCCAGATTTCGCCAACTACCGTGGTAATGCTAAGACAGATGAAACTGGCCGTTATGGTTATTATTTTCAGGTGCAAGGTGTAGGAGTACAACCGAACACGGTTGATGGACTTGCTGCTCAAACCGCATCGGCCGCTTTGGCTACTTATGAAGAGAACTTGTTGATCTTAGCTGAAGCAGGTTTCAGATCGAGTGGCTTTAATACTGGTTTGCAACACCTCAATGAATTTAGGGCTTATATGGATGCGGGTGGTTATTTAACCAATACCAATGCAAGCAATGTTCAATATGACCAATACACGGCTCTTGACTTTGCTAATGGAGGTATTGAAAACCCTGACAATCAATCTGCTGACAATGCTCTGTTAAGGGAAATTTTGCAAGAAAGGTATGTAACATTGTTTGGTCAGATAGAAGGCTTTAATGATACAAGACGTACAGAGAATGAATCTATCGTAAGAGTACCAGTAGAGCCAAATGTAGGAGCACAGTTACCTCAACGATTTATTTATCCGCAGTCGGAAATCGATAGAAACAGCAACATTCCAAACCCAATACCTAACTTCTTTTCACCTACTAAGGTGAATCAATAACCGAACAAAAAAATCTTTCATAGATGAATTGTAATCATAGAAAACGGATATGCCAGTTGTTTTTGCTGGCTATCCTTTTACTTCCAACCTCTCTTTTTGGTCAACAAGATACGCTGAGGGTGTTATTTGTGGGAAACAGTTATACCTACTTCTGGAATTTACCGCAACTGGTAACGGCCATGGCCGAATCACAAGGTATTCCTATAATCACCCGTCAGTCTACTGTTGGCGGAAGCACTTTAGAAGAACATTGGAAAGAAGAGAAAGAAACTAAAACTAGAGCATTATTAGAAAGTGGTGATTGGGATTATGTAGTAATGAATAATCACAGCATGAGCACTATTAATACACCAGCCGACTTTAATAAGTATGGAAAACTGTTTGCAGAGCTTATCAAAGCTAAAGGAGCAAAGCCAGTTTTTTATATGACCTGGGCACGCAAAGCAGATCCTTCTATGCAGCCCACAATTACAAAAGGCTACAACGAACTTGGTAAATCAACCCAATCTAATGTAATGCCTGTTGGAGAAATATGGAAAAAGAGCATTGGCCTAAAGCCTGAAATTGACTTGTATTTTCCTGATGGTAGTCATCCGTCTCCAGAAGGAACTTACTTGAATGCACTGGCTTTTTATAAGTTCTTAACTGGAAATGCTACGGCCGATATCCCACATAGATTGACCAGAATTGATAAAGATGGCGAAACCATGTATTTGGCCATTTTAATGGAAGATGTGGCCGACTACTTTCAAGACTTGGTAGATAATTTCGAAATTAAAAACCTGCCATATGAGCGATAAACGTAAATGGTTATCACTCTTATTAGGGCCTTTGGCTTTTGTGGTACTCGAAATAATCGGTGGTCCTGAAAGCATGTCGGAGAGCGCGTTTCATCTGTTGGCCATTACCATATGGATTGCCATTTGGTGGGTTACAGAAGCAATTCCTATTGCTGTAACCGCCCTTTTGCCTATTATTCTATTCCCAATTTTTAATGTGATGGACTTGTCCAGCACAACGGCTTCATTCGGTCATAAATATGTATTTCTTTATGTAGGTGGCTTTATTATAGCCATTGCTATCGAAAAATGGGGCTTACATAAACGTATTGCCTTGACTATTATCAATGCCATTGGTACCAATATGGTAAACATCATTTTGGGTTTTATGCTGGCTACGGCATTCCTTTCAATGTGGATTTCTAATACGGCTACTTCTGTAATGATGCTGCCAATTGGAATGGCCATTGTAAGCCAGCTTAACCAGAGTGATTTGGCCGATAAGAAAGTATCGGGCATGTTTGGTAAGGCACTCATGTTGGCAATTGCCTATAGTGCATCTATAGGAGGGATGGCCACTTTAATTGGAACTCCACCCAATTTGGTTTTGGTGGGTGTAGTTGAAGAAACCTACGGGGTCGAAATATCATTCTTGCAATGGTTTAAGTTCGGTTTTCCTGTAGCAGTAGTACTTCTCATTGTTTGCTGGAAATACCTTACCAAATATGCTTTTAAATTGAAGAAGGCTGAGTTTCCTGGTGGAAAACAAGAGATCAGTCGATTGTTGAAGGAGCTGGGCAAACTGAGTAGAGAAGAGAAATCTGTTCTGGCTGTATTCATTACCACGGCTTTCTGCTGGATTACACGATCGTTCATTTTACAAAAGTTTATTCCGGCTATTGACGATACCATTATTGCTATAATAGCAGGTGTGGTGCTCTTCATTCTTCCTTCGAGCAAAAAAGGAGAACGAATAATCAATTGGGAAGAAGCTGTAAAAATGCCTTGGGGCATCATTTTACTGTTTGGAGGTGGAATGGCCTTGGCCGAAGCATTTGGAACTACTGGGCTAGCCTTATGGATCGGCTCTCAAATCACTATTGTTGATGGAGTTTCAATGATTTTAATCATTCTTATTCTGGTAGCAGCCGTCAACTTCTTGACAGAACTTACCTCAAACTTAGCAACAACCGCCATGTTACTGCCTATTCTGGCACCTGTTGCTTTAGCCTTTGATATGAACCCGTACATGCTGATGGTTTCGGCTACATTAGCCGCTTCTTGCGCATTTATGCTTCCTGTGGCTACTCCACCCAATGCGGTGGTTTTCGGCTCGGGTTACTTAAGAATTCCTGACATGATGAAAGCGGGTGTTTGGATGAACCTCATCTCAATTTTCTTTATCACAGCAATGATTTATTTCCTGCTGCCCTCTCTTTGGGGCATTATTCCCGATGAGTACTCTAACCTAGTAGGAAACTAAAAATTAGAATGACGAACAAATTTTAAAATTACTAACATGAAAAATAAACGACTGAAAATCACCATGCTCGTTCTTGCAACTCTTTTTGTTGTAAGTGCTTGTAAGGACGATGACACGCAGATTATTTCCGATTCGCTTCGCGTTCTAACAGCGAAAGTTAATGAGCAAAGCTTGAAGGATGAGCCATCGGGAGTTGATACCGAAATTAGCCTCGAACTAGTCCTTAGCCATTCACTGAATACTGCCGCTTTTGAAAGCGCTTTATCAATTTCTTCGTCAACAGGCGAAGTGAGCAAAAGCTTTAGTTACTCCAATTCCAATTCTATAGTAACCATTACTAATACAGAAGAACTAGACTTTGAAACAGAGTATACTATCTCTATTGCCGCAGGTGAGTATGGCGAAAATGGAAATACGTTAGATAAAACGATTTCTTACACTTTTACTGTAAGGGAGTTTGTTCCACCGAACGTTACTTTATCAAGAGATCTATCGAGTATTTCTGAGGCTGGGGGAGTTGCTACTATTACAGCTACAATGAGTGAAGCCGTAAATGAAGAGGTAACAGTTAACCTTACTTTTGCAGGAACCGCTGGCGCTACGGATTACTTGGCTAGTGGTACTTCAATAGTAATTCCAGGCGGACAGCTTACAGGCAATATTACTGTAACCGCCATTGATGATGCAGAAACTGAAGGATTAGAAGATGTTATTGTTTCTATTGAAAGTGTAACCAATGCCATAGAGTCAACTCCCCAAGAGGTTTCTTTTAGAATAGAAGATAACGATGCGGGCGGAAGAGGTTTTATTATCAACGAAGTACTTTTCGATCCAGCTTCTGGAGACGCTGGAGATGCGAATGGCGATGGCACAAGAAGCGCTTCTGAAGACGAATTTATTGAGTTTGTTAATGACAGTGATGTGGTGATTGACTTAAGTGGCTTTACAGTTTATGACACCGATAACTTTGCAACACTCACACCAAGACATACTTTCCCGAATGGAACAATTGTGCCAGCACATGGCGTATATGTGCTTTTTGGTGGAGGAACGCCTTCAGGTAATTTTGGTGGAGCAGCCTTTGGTGTTTCAACTACAGGGAACCTAAACCTGAATAATGCAGCGGATCAAATTATCATATTAGATGCTTCGGGTAACGAATTTTTGACTTTTGATACGGCTGTTGAAGGAGCTGGAATCGATTTTGGTTCTGACCAATCTATAACACGTTCCCCAGACATAACCGGTGACTTTACTTTACATACAACCGCTAACGCAAGTCTGATTTACTCACCAGGAACCATGGCAGACGGTACTGCTTTCGATATGAGTGGAGGTGGTAATGCAGGCTTAGGTTTGGTCATTAATGAAGTATTATTCGATCCAGCTTCGGGAGATGCAGGAGACGCCAATGGAGATGGAACGAGAAGCGCTTCTGAAGATGAATTTATCGAATTTGTGAATGACAGCAACAGTCCAATAGACCTTAGCGGTTTTACATTATATGATGATGGCAATTTTGCCACACTCACTCCTCGACACACATTTCCCAACGGGACAGTAATTCCTGCCCATGGAGTTTATGTATTGTTTGGTGGAGGAGCACCAGCAGGCGATTTTGGAAATGCTCAAGTAGGCGTTTCCACTACAGGAAACATGAACCTAAATAATGCAGCGGATAAGATTATTATTTTGGACGCATCTGGTAATCCATACTTGTCATGGGATTCAGCTGTGGATGGAATAGGTCTTGATTTTGGCGCTGATCAGTCGATCACTAGATCGCCAGACATTACTGGTTCATATGTATTGCATCAAACCGCCAATGGCGCATTGTCCTTCTCGCCTGGAAAGAAAGCAGATGGAACAGATTTTTAATTTCAGACAAGTTAGTTCAATTAGTTAGTTCAAGTTCTGGGTTGTTTGGGTTTCATGTTGGCCTCGAGCAATTCCAGAACTTAATTATAAAGTGTATATGAGAAGAATAGGAAAGTGGTTTTGCATAGTTTTATCTATGGTGGCTGTAGCGGCTTGCTCAGGTGGAGGAGACCCTGCACTTGAGAACCTGTCGCTGCTTGCAGTGAATGTAAACGGAGGGGCTTTGGTAGATGGAGCCGAGAATTTACCAACAGACTTTCAATTGGAATTGGCTTTTTCAGCGGCCTTAAACACAGCTAAATTCGAGTCAGCTTTTAGTCTTACTGGAGGAACTGGAAACTCATCTTATACTATTACTTATGCCAATGCTTCATCAAAAGCTATCGTTTCAATCAGCAACCTAGATTATAATACAGTGTACGATTTGGAGCTATCGGCTGGTGTTTTAGGAAACAATGGTCAGTCGTTGCAGAATGGACTTGCACTATCTTTTACTACTCAAGAGGATGAAGTAATAAGAGGCATGGCGCCATGTACCTCTGCTTCGCAAGATTGTTACCGCTCTGTTTCTTTAGAAGATGCCTCCCAGAATACTGGCAATTTTAAATTTTACAGTACTCACCCAATTTATCTGGAAAATGCTGAATGGGAAAAGTTGAAGTATGCTGTTATTGTAGTTCATGGAGCCAATCGTGATGCTGATAATTACTACAATTGGTTACTCGGCCCTTTAACCAATAGTGGGTTGCTGGAAAGCACCATTCTTATTTCTCCTGAATTTATAAGCAGTACTGGCGCAGCCACGGATGACCTGTATTGGAACAGTGATTGGCGAGAAGGACAAAAGTCAACCAGTAATGCAAAGATCAGCTCCTTTGAGGCTATTGACGCTTTGCTGAATCGTTTATCAGATAAAACAGTATTTCCAGTTTTGGAAAAAGTAATTGTTACTGGTCATTCATCGGGTGCTCTTTTTACTCAGGTATATGGAGCTACCAATGTGACTGAATCTAGTTCAAATCATTTGAACTTCGATTATGTGGTGGCAAACAGTCAATATTTTTACTATCCAGATAATCAGCGTTATAACGAACAAAATAATCAATTCTACACACCAACGGGATGTGGTACATATAACCACTGGCCTTTGGGCTACGCAGGTGCTCCATCATATGTAACCACAAGAACTGAAATAGAAATTGATGCCAATTTATTAGGTAGAAGCTTTACTTACTTTCTCGGTAATGGTACTGGAAATGATTCAGCCTTAAATACTTCAGATTGTGGAGCTATACTATTAGGCTCATCACGATTTAAAAGGGGAGAGCATATTTACGATTGGTTACAAACACAGTATAGTGGCCAAAATAGCTCCACCAAAGTAATTGTGAATGGCATTGGTCATGATGGCCAAGGAATGTATCAGTCAAACAACTTTAAGAGTCTATTGGAAACGCTTTTGAAATGAAGGGTTTTGTTCTCCTTTCTAAAACTCGAAAGTCATAAAAAAGCCCCTTGTAAGAATTGAATTTACAAGGGGCTTTTCACAAAGTAGCATTCTTCTAGAAGTCGGAAAGCGTGTACTGTATCTGTAAATTGTACATGTCAGAAATCATACCGGCAGTATTTGCCCCTTGAATTCTATATGAAATACCCATTCCCGTATTTTTCAAAAACGAATCTTCATGACCAAAATCAGAAACAAGAGGAAATTCTTCACCCATTGTAAGGTTATCAAAAACGATTTCGTTAAACCCTAAATCATTTGAAATTTGATCGGCAAAAACGTGATTATATATTAAATGTAACTCTTGGGCCAATGGTAGAGCGCTACCAGATAGCATTTGCACTTCTACATTGCGTTCTTTTTTTACTGAACCTTCAGTATAAAGTGCACCAGAGTAGTTCATTAAAATATCTTGAGAAATCTCAGATCTAGTAGTTTCGGGATGATTGCTAATGCCTAAGCTGGCTAATTCAGGCATAATAAGGGTAATGCTATGCGATGCTGAATTTCCTTGTCCAAAAGCTGCTTGAGAAATAAATAAACAGATGATAGAGAGAAATTTTAATTTCTTTGTCATGTTCTTTTTTTTACAAAGATAGGCCAGCTACGTTTAAAAGCCCATTAATGTCGATGAACAGCCAATAAGTACAGGTGAACTGAGAATGAAACTCTTAATTCTCAGTTTAGCTTAATTCAATTTTAAATTATTCCTACTTTCATAGAATTGATCAAATAAATTTAGAGGCAAATCACTGGCTTGTTGGTATTTTAAAATGAACATAAATGATACCTTTGTGTTTTGCGTTGCCTAAAATGTAAGGGGCTTTCTACAGTGCTAACAATTGTTTGAGCGTATATTTAGAAAGCCAATACTGACCAATTTCACTTTTATAGCAAAGGGTGTACTTATGAGTTCTGATCAGATCAATCGAGAGTTGGAGCCTTCCAAAAGAGGTTTTAAGTACTTGCATATTGTGAGTATGGTTTTTATTACTATTCTTTTGATATCGAGTGTGCTCTCTATTAAGATTATTACATTAGGGTTTTTAGATGCACCTGCGGGGATTATCACCTTTCCAATCACCTTTATTTCGGGCGATATTCTTGCGGAAGTATATGGCTTCAAAATTACACGCAAGGTTATTTGGACAGGCTTGTTTTGTCAGCTCCTTATGAGCTTTATGTTTTTAATTGGAGATGCGCTACCTCATCCAGATTATTGGAATTTACAAAGTGAATTTACAGCCATTGTCGGCTTTGTACCAAGAATTGTGGCTGGTTCAATGATGGCATATTTTGTTGGAGAATATGTAAATGCTGTGATAATGTCGAAAATGAAAATTTGGGACAATGGGAAACGTTTTTGGCTTAGGGCACTTAGTTCGTCCGTTGCAGGGCAAGGGCTAAATTCCATTATTTTTACAGTCGTGGCTTTTTATGGGGTGTACTCTATCAATCAGTTGTTAATCATGGTCGGTTCGGGAGTGGCAATAAAGCTAGTTTATGAGGCTTTGGCTTTACCTTTAACAACTTATATTATGAAATGGCTAAAGCGAAATGAAGGTGTCGATTCTTATGATTTTGATGTGAAATACAACATAATTGGGTCGAATGAGAACGAATGACAATGGCTATACCAATAGTTCATTGATTCGAGGAATTACTTTTTCAATAAGTTGAGCTTTATCAAAAACCTCGATTTTTAATTCTGAACTCACATTAATGTTTTCTATTTCTACCCCAGTAATAATAAGAAACTTGTCGGTTTTAAATTTTCCTGATTTGCTAAGAATAGAAGCCAATTCGGTACCAGACAGTGTCGGCATGTTTTGATCTGATATAATCAAATCATATTTTTTCTTTTCTATTAATAACAGGGCTTGGTCTCCATCCTCAGCCTCATCGATTTCAATATTATCTACAAGTAAAGTTAAAAAGTCCGCAGTCGTCTTGCGCATGTCTACATGGTCATCAATGATCAGTACATTCTTCATAGGTGTATAATAACAACTAGTAATAGGAAATTCGTTCGAGGAGAAAGGCCATGACACAGAATTTTGAGCAGCGAAATGGTATCCAAATGGTCAAAAGTGCAATGGTTGAGAATCAGAAATATACAATCAATTCGTGATAAATCAAGAAAGCTAACTTGAAACGTTCATTATTTTTTCTTTACAAATCCCATGTTTCATGAGTTATTGATGGATTATCAGCTTTACGACTCCCTTTTGATAGATGATTGCTTCTTGTTTAGTTTATATTTTTCACAATTTAAGTCTTTCTTATATATCGATTTTTCGTTGGTTTTTTTGCTTTTACTCAGTTATGCTTGACCTAGACGACACCCTTAAACAAAAAAACATTCATAAAGCAGAAAGGTGGAATTAATCCACCTCTCCGAACTTCTCATCTCCACACATTCTTACCACTTTAGGGGTAAAAGTGCCAAGCACTTCAACTAAATCGGTCTGATGTGCCATTACCTCGTGTATGTTTTTATATACTTGAGGCGCCTCATCTAAACCTGAGCCAATAAGTGTTACTCCTGCTTTTTTGATGTGCTTCTTGACTTCCTTTTTAGAAAGTGTTTGCTTGGCTCGGGTTCTAGAAAGTACCCTTCCAGCTCCATGCGAAGCTGAATTGATGGATTCCATATTGCCTTTACCTTTTACAATAAAGCCAGGGGAGGTCATTGAACCTGGGATAATTCCCAAAACTCCTTCACCCGCAGGAGTAGCTCCTTTTCTGTGCACAATGACTTCATTTCCATCTAAATCTTGCTCTTTCCAAGCAAAGTTATGGTGGTTTTCAATCATTGCCAGTGGCTTTTCTCCCAAAGCAGCCGCCAGTCTATCGTGAATTTGGTGATGGCAAGCCGAAGCATAATCACCAGCTAAATTCATGGCCAGCCAATATTCCTGCCCAGCTTCTGTGGCTAAATCCAACCATGCCAAATGTTTGGCTTCTCCCGGTAATTTGGTCATATCCATGGCCAGCTTGGTGTAATGTCTCGCGATATTCGCACCAAGTCCCCTCGATCCCGAGTGGGAGAGTACCGAAAGGTATTTGCCAATTGGCAGGTTGAATTCATTGTCACTATTCAGGATTTCAGCAATACCAAATTCCACAAAGTGATTGCCACCTCCTGAAGAACCAATTTGCATCCAAGCCCTGTCTTTCAATGATTTCAGAATATTGATTTCGTTGAAAAGTCCTCGATCTAACACCTCATGATCCTTCGGTCTTTTAAAAACCGCCTGACCAAATTTGGTATTCTCCAAAAGCATGTTCTTCAAAGCTTCAGTACTTTGATGGGCAAAAGCAGGAGGAATATCATAAATAGTCATACACATTCTACACCCGATATCGACACCGACAGCATAAGGAATCACTGCATTGTTTGTAGCCAATACGCCTCCAATTGGTAATCCATAGCCTTGGTGTGCATCGGGCATTAAGGCTCCATGCTTGGTTACTGGTAGTTTCATTGCAATCTCCATTTGGTTGATCGCGCCCTGCTCAATCCCCTCTGCACCATATATACTATAAGGTATGCGCTTTTCTCTCAAAGCTAAAGTTTCATTGTGCTCTGTTTTAATGATTAAAGCCATCGCCACAGGGCCAAGTACTTCATGCTTTAAATAGAGACCGGGGTTTTCAACCACTTTCTTTAAAGCAGCTTTCTTATGTAGAATGGATTTTCCCTTGAAATGCTCTTCCAGTACCTTCATGGCTTCACCAATGGCTCTGCCTTCAGGAAACCCGAGCTTTCTCAAGTCTTTTCCAGTTAATTTTCTCGTTGCCATAATTTCCAACGGTTTTTAATTCTCTTGTACTTATTTCTCTTAATATGCTTTTTCAGTTCATCCACATTATCATTGTCTAATGAAGCGAAAAGACCTTTTCGGTAGTGTTGAATGGCTTCTTTATAATTGCCAAGCGCCTCTTCAACCATCCCGAGTTTTTCATGTACAAAGGCTTTATCAATGCTATCTACCTTAATGGCTTTCTTCATAAGCATTTTAATTCCTTCGTATTTTTTATGATCCAGATAGAGCACAGTGAGTTCTTCGTATACCTCTTTATAATCTGGTTTAAAACGTAAGGCCAATTGATAATGCCTTTCGGCCGATGCCAGATTAATATGATGATAATGATACATGAAACCCAATTTAGCGTGTAATTTTGGGTAGCCTGGTTCTTCCATCAGCCCGTTTTCAAACAGTCTTTTGGCTTCCTCATAGCGCCCATCATACATGGCATCTTCTGCCAACTGAATCACATTTTCGATGTATTCTTCGTAAATGTCCATTGTGTTTAAATTCAGAGGGCAGGGGATACCTGCCCTCAGGTTTTATTTAATTGTTTCATAATTGGCTTTTTAGCGGTTATCAACTACCTAGAGAAAATCTCTTTCAATTGATCTACCACTTGGTTACCACCAGAGAGTGAGATGTTGTTGATCTTATCCGCGATCTTTTCAACATATTCCATCTCTTTCAACTTGAACAACATTTCGTTGTCTTCCATCAATTTAGCGGTGTTCAACAAGCTTCTTGTAGAAGCTGTTTCTTCCCTTCTGGTGATTACGTTGGCTTGCGCTTGCTTTTGAGCTACTAATACTTGGTTCATGATGTCTTTGATTTCACCAGGCAAAATGATGTCCTTGACACCACAGTCCTTGATCTCAATCCCCAAGTCTTTCGCTTTTTCTTTAAGCGTGCCCTTTACATAGTCAGCAATTGCAGTTTTCTGTTCAAGCAATTCATCTAAAGTGAACATGCCAATGAACTCTCGCAAGGCCAATTGCATCAATACGTACAATTGCTTTTCAGCATCCTTATTCTCCACCAAGGTTTTGACAATATCTACCACCTTGTATTGAGTATAAAAGTTGATCCTCAAAGGAGCTTTGTCTTTGGTCAAAATTTCTTGACCAGAGACCTCCATTTGCAATTGCCTCATATCGGCTTTTAGCAAGCTCAAAGACACTTCGTTTTTCCAGAAGTAAAATTCACCAGCATTCAACTGTCTATTAAACTCACCGTTCACGAATAGGATGGCCTTTTCATAAGTCTCCACTTTGCAAACTCTGATGTAAGGCACTAATTCCTTTCTCTTCATTACCGTAAGATCGACAGACTCTGTAATTTCAATTTTACTCAAGTCAGCTTTAACAAACTTGTAATCGATAAGCCCTTTCCAGAAAACATATTTCCCTGGTTGTAAAACAGTTCTAAAGTTTCCATCTACATACTGCATTGCAATTTCATTATCCTTCACTTCGACAACCTGTAGCAATTCTGCCAGTTTATTATCTTTCAAAAGAATATTCAATTCTTTTGGTGCAATGAAAGGTTTGGCCAAGTCATATTCGATTACTTGATCGAAAACGGATACCCAGTAGGTACCTGCGGTGATTACAGTTCTGTAATCACCCTTTCTGAAAACCAAACCCACTTTTCCTTCGTTGATTCGTATCCTTTTCATTTTTCAATTGTTTGTGAGGCTTTGCCTCGGGTAAAAAATCTATCTATCACTACTGGCCAAATAATGTCATTCAAAATAGAAAGGGGTGAGGGCAAACCTTTTGTCGAAAACGGGAGCTTCATTGAGTCTGAATTCACCAATGAGTTTTTGGAAGCTTGAATCATGAGTGGAGAAATTATTCTCTTACTAATCATCTCTTTTCCAGAAAGTCATCAGGTGCATCAGGCGGTATCCTGTTGCTCTGGTCTTTTTCAAAATGCTCCATAGCTCTCCCTAAGAATTACTATGGGGTTTGCCCGACACCCCTTTCAGGTGTCACCGTTTTTTAAGAAGTCGGTACTTCTGAAATCAATAGATCCAAAATCTATCGCGTCTTCCAATTTCGCCATCTCTTATCAGAGAGTGGGATTCGAACCCACAAGATTGATGTGTCACTCTAACCACTGAGTTATCTCGAATGTATCGAGAGAGGGATTCGAACCCTCGTCCTACACGTTATGGTGGGATTTTCACCAAATAATAAGAAGCATACCGTGGCCTACTGGCTCGGTACTATGAGGGCTCTACTGAAAACCCACATCAGGTCTTATACCCGATGGTCATCCCGTGGAAATGGTAGGATTCGAACCTACTCAGCCTTAGGCATCGGTTTTACAGACCGATATAACTCTCCCGCTTTATAGCATTTCCATATAGGTTATCCATTCATCGTTCTGGCGATCTATAGCCATAAAAAAAGCCCGACCTTATGCAGATCGGGCTTTTCAATGCCGTGGGTACGGTATTGTTAAGTCATAATTATCCGATCTTTTTGCAAAAGATATATTTTACCTGCTCCAGAGTCATAATGACTCAGGTTATCTATAGGTGAAATCCACATGTTTAATCGTTCTATTTTCTTTTGCATATTCAAACCTTTTTAAAACAAAAAACCCGAACCAAATGGCCCGGGTTTCGAAGTTTCGTTATGTTGAAATCAACGTATATTCCCAAGCCTAATTACACCACAATCATCACTAAACAATGTTTCCATTGGCTGTGCTATAAGGATATGTGAGTAATTGCTTTTCATTTTCTTTTCTGTGCTGCAAATGTACTGAAATAGATTTCTGTTATCCAAATAAAATTTTTAGTTCATTTGTTCTTATGGCCTAAATTAATTATTTAAACACCTGTATGTCAGTATTTTATTATTGAAATAAAAAATGAAAATTGACTTGAGATATGTCTGCTTTCATGTATAGAATTGAATAAACGGTTTTACGGGTTTATAAATTATTCATTCAATTTTTCGCTTGAACTCTTTATTATTTGGTCATATCTAATAGCACTTTTCCGCTTCTTCCAGGGCCTTCCATATGCTCAATGGCTTTGGCGATCTCACCAATTCCATAATAGGCTTCAACATCTGCTTTTAATTCTTGCTTGGTCAGCATAGTCAATACTTCAGGAATAATGGTGGAACGCTGTTCTCTGGTCAAGCTGGCCATCCATGTACTTAGCCAAAAGCCTTTGATGGTTAAGTTTTTGAAAATTAAGAGTCCTGAATTCAGCGGAATAGGTTGAAGGCTCAATAGTCCGTAAACAAACATTTTCCCATTGGCTTGCATGGCATTCAACACTTTATCGCCAAGTCCTCCACCCACGGCATCAAAAGCGGCTTTCACCATAACACCCTCGGTTGCAGTTTTTACAGCCTTATAGATGTTTTCTGTTTTTTCATTGATAATAGCTTTGGCACTCAAATCGAGTAAAGCTTGCTTTTGTTCATCGCTACGTACTGTTCCTACTACATTGATTCCGCGTTGTGAAGCCAACTGGATGACAAATTTGCTGAAAGCTGAGTTGGCCGCTGTTAACATTAGCCAATCTCCTGCTTGTAAATCGGCTTCCATGAGCATTCCATATGCGGTAAATGGATTTACAAAGGCTTGACAAGCTACATTATCGCTCATGGCCTGAGGTCTTGGAATGGCAGTTTTCGCTGGAATACAGACATATTCTGCCCAAACACCCGAACCTGTGAAAATCACGCCCATACCCAATGGCATTTCTATACCAGCACCACAAGCATCTACCGTTCCGGTACCTTCAAAACCGCCAATTTGAGGTAATTCTGGTCTGATACCATACTTGCCTTGAATAAACATAATATCGGCAGGAATGATATTCGCCTTGGTAACTTTTACTCGAATCTCGCCTTCGGCTGGTTCTGGTTTTGGGAGTTCAACGACTTTAAGTACTTCGGTGGGTAGGCCTAGGGCGGTAAATTGGACTGCTTTCATGATTTTTCTATTTATTTGAAAAGACTGCTTCGTTCCTCGCAGTGACGAAAGATAAATACTCGTCATGCATAACAAATTAAATTATTTATCTTGGCTATGCATAACAATAGCTGAAAAACCCATGCAGATATCTGAGAAATTTGAATTAAAAGGAAAAGTAGCCATCATCACAGGTGCCAGTAAGGGCATTGGGAAATACATTGCGATGGCTTTAGCACAACAAGGTGCAACGGTTGTGGTGTCTAGCAGAAAGTTAGAAGCAGTATCGGAAGTGGCTGAAGAATTTAAGTCGAAAGGCTTGGAAGCGGTGGCTTTTCCATGTCATATGGGTGATGATGAACAAATTAAAGCTTTGGTGGACAGCACCATCAAAAACCTAGGCGGTATCGACATTATTGTGAATAATGCAGCTGCCAATCCAGTATTTGGGCCCGTACAAGAGGCTGGTGATGAAGCTTTTGATAAAATCATGGACGTGAATGTAAAAGGCCCGCTCAATTTGGCCAAATACGCTTACGAAAGTATGAAGAGTCGCGGGGGCGGTTCGGTCATCAATATTTCTAGTATCGAAGGAATTACCCCTGGGCATGGTTTGGGACTGTACTCTGTCAGTAAAGCAGCTTTGATTCAATTGACCAAGGTTTTGGCCAGGGAATGGGGGCGAGATAATATTCGTGCGAATGCGATTTGCCCGGGACTTATTGATACCAAGTTCAGTGAAGCACTCACGAGTAATGAAAAGATTATGAAAGTGGTGATGATGAAACAAGCCTTACCTATGCTTGCCCAACCAGAAGATACAGCAGGACTAGCGCTGTTCTTGGCTTCTGATGGCTCCAAGTTCGTTACTGGTGCTGTGATTTCAGCGGATGGTGGATATACGGTGTAGTTAATTAGTATATTGGTTATTAGTTATAAGTGTTGAAAATCAATCAATTTCATGGATACTTTTCTTGCTGAACTTGTACCTTTGATAGGTGGGATGGTTAGATTTTTATTCCTTTCTCCTTTCAAAAATCAGTCTTTTAAGGCGTTTAATAATTCTGAAAGGAAGTATCACAACTTATTCAATTGGGTTGCTGGGCTTTTTACAATAATGGCTGTCCTACTGGTGATCAAATGGATTGTATAGTCTTGCCTTACTGGGTATTTAGACCTCTTTCGTTAACTCAATTACATTTTTAATGATAGCGCAGCCTCGTTGGATATCTACTTCTGAAATGGTGAGGGGTGGGGCTAAGCGGAAACTTTCTGGGCAAGAGAGAAACCAAAAAGTGATCAGTCCATCTTCCAAACATTGATTTACGATTCTGGCTACACGTTCTGCACTTTTAAACTCAACAGCGAACATCAAACCGATTCTTCTAATTTCGATAATATCTGGGTGTCCAATAAGTGATTCAATCAGTTGACCTTTCTTTTCAACGCTTTCAATTAGGTTTTCATTTTCAATCACTTCAAGGTTGGCCACTGCGGCCGCGCAATTGACAGGGTGTCCGCCAAAAGTAGTGATATGACCCAATACTGGATTGAAGGTGAGTTGTTCCATATGGGCCTTGGAAGAAATAAAAGCGCCCATTGGCATGCCTCCGCCCATGGCTTTGGCAATGGTCAATATATCAGGAATCACATCAAACTGCTGAAAAGCAAAGAGGGAACCTGTACGTCCGTAACCCGTTTGTATCTCGTCAAAAATTAAAAGCGCACCAGTTTCTGTGCACCTTTGGCGTAATGCTTTCAAATAAGCTTTGGAAGGAATGCGTACTCCCGCATCACCTTGAATAGGTTCTATAATAACACAGGCCGTTGCTTCTGTAATCTGTGCTAAATCGTCAATATTGTTGAACTCAATAAAGTACACATCGGGCAATAGAGGCCTGAAAGCGTATTTTTTCATTTCGTTGCCTGAAACGCTCAGCGCACCATGTGTGCCACCATGATACGATTTCTTGCAGGAAATAATCTGAGTCCTGCCTGTAACTCGCTTGGCGAGTTTTAATGCGCCTTCATTGGCTTCGGCTCCAGAATTCACAAAATAACTAGTGCTAAGTTGCTCAGGAAGGAGTGAGGCGAGCTTTTCGGCCAATCGGTTTTGCGGACTTTGGATAAACTCACCATAAGCCATTACGTGCATGTATTTGTCCAGCTGATCTTTGATGGCTTTCACCACATGCGGATGACGGTGGCCAATATTAGAGACCGCAATGCCTGAAATGAAATCGAGGTATTCCTTTCCATCCGTATCGAAAATGCTGGTGCCTTCCGCACGCGCTACTTCCACCTTAAGTGGATAAGGAGTGGTTTGTGCTACGTGATTAAGGAATATGCGCTCAGAATCCATGTGCGAAAGTAAGCAGGAATCGCTTAAACTAAAACAGTAGATGAACGCATCTGCTTTATAATGAATACAAATTGATTGGTTGATTCTACTTCCGTTTGAACGGATTATCGCAGAAAGCACTAATTTTGAGCAATGTTAATTAAGGAGGGCGATTTTAACCGCAATGAGCGATGGGTGCTGGCTGGCATGCTTGTGTTGTTGCTTTGTGCCCTGTTTGTTAACCTTGGTATTTACCCGCTTTATTTAGAAGAACCCAGACGCGGTTTGATTGCCTTGGAAATGATGTTCCAAGATAACCTTTGGGTGCCTACGCAAACGGGAGATTTATACTATAGGAAACCACCATTTTACAATTGGCTCATCATCCTTTCTTATCAAATTTTTGGTGGTTATTCAGAGTTTGCCACTCGCCTTATTTCTGTGCTGTCAGCCTTGGTTACGGGGGTAGTGATTTACAGATTCTTCAAATTTAGATTGGGGAAAAGATTGGCAGTTTATGCTGCTTTAAGCTATGTAGCTTGCGTAGATATACTCTTCTATTTCAGTATGATAGGAGAGATAGATTTATTTTATGCTTTAGTTACTTTTTTAGTTTTTGTTTCGATTTATCATTTCGGAAAACTAGAACAGTATTGGCCTTTGTTCTTATTCGCTTACCTGCTTACCGCTATTGGTTTCTTGACGAAGGGACTTACTTCATTGCCTTTTTTGGTCATTTCCCTTTTGGTCTTTTTTCTTTATGAGAAGAAATTTAAGGTCTTGTTTTCTATACAGCATATCGTATCAATTTTGGTTTTCTTTGTTGTATTAGCGGGTTATTTCTATATCTACTCGCTTCATGAAGATCCAAGTGGATGGTACACCACACTTTTCTCAGAGTCAGCAGATAAGGCAGTAGGAGGTGGCTTTTCAGCTTTATTGAAGCACATAGCACTTTTTCCGTTGACCACAATGGCCAATCTTTTGCCTGTTACCTTATTCATTCCAGTGCTCTTTATTAAGAAAGTAAGAGTAACACTGATGTCGAATCGACTGATGGTATTTTTGGTGTTATTGTTTGTGGCCAATTTTGTGGTGTATTGGTTTTCGGCCGAAGCAAAATCAAGGTATTTGTACCCTTTATTCCCCTTATTAATAGCAATTCTATTGTATGGCATTCAAAAAACAGATGCCATTTGGCTGCGAAAATATGCTAAAGTGATCACCGTATTTTTGGTTTCTGTGGCCACATTGACTTTCCCGGCTATGCTTTTTGTAAAAGAACTCGAAGTAGTAGATCACTTACTCTTCATTGTTATAGGCTTGGAGTTGTTGGTGGTTCTGCTGTGGTGGTTATACCTTAAAAAGGGAATTGAAGCCTATATGATTATTTTAGGCGTACTGTTGTTACTGCGCCTGGGTTATTCGTTTACTGTGCCTGTAACGCGTCAAAAAACCACAGGAGCAGCCGAAGACAAAGCCTTAGGATTAAGAATTGCTGAAACCACCAAAGGAGAGCCTTTGTACAGATTGGGTGATGTGCGAATGTCGCTGACGATTGTTTATTACTTGGAAGCAGAACGAGAAGCCGTTTTATACCAAACCGATGAATTGAAAGACGGCTATTATTTCGTGTATACCGATGATTTGCCTGAGAAGGGTTATTCCCTAATTGAAGAATTTCATTACCACAACGAACCGATTTACTTGATTAGAGTAAACACACAAGAATGAAGGAGAAATCATCTATTAATACGGCTAGTATTAATCATAAAGAACATTAGGGTGGCGCGGCCTGAAGTAGCATGACACAACCTACTTCAGGAAGAGACAATTCTTACGCTGTGTTTATTCTGTTACACCAATAGGAATAGTAATGTATGACCAACTAGAAGTTAGAGGAGAGTCTACTTTATTTTCATCAGAACTTGCTTTGATTTTACCTCCATTAAAATCCTTTGTAAATTTAATCGTTGCTACCGAAAATGTGAATTCAGGCATAAGAGTAGTTTCAATATTTATGATTTCCATTTCTCCGGACAGTACAATCCAATTTACAACTTCATTTATGTTTACTTTTCCCAATTTAGATACACTGAATAGATAGTTGTATGTTTTACCTGGTGTTACGGCTTTAGGCCCATCTAAACATACTCCAGTTTTTCCTGATGGGAAAATACATGAAGAGACATCTACTAGTTCTTCATTCATTACAGTTGTATCATCATTAATTTGAGCTTCATCATCACATGAAAAAGTTAAAACTAGGCTAAGGCAATTAGGGTTTTAAGTGAGGTTTTCATCTTGAAGGTGTTTAGTTGTGTGTTTTCATTTGTAGTAATAACTAGATTTTTTATAGAGGTTACACTTTATGAGATTCTTTTTAAACCTGTAAACTTTTTAGGACGAGTCAGCTTTCTTCACTGCCATTAGGGTAAAAAGGAGGCTGTAAATGGCTACCTTGTATGTGAAAAGCGAATTGAAAAAGGCTGTAGTAATTGGTTATGCTATAACTACATGAATGTTTTACAGTATTTCCAAGTTTTGATTATTACCTAATTAACAACCAATGATTGATAAGGCAAAAGACATCAGGAAAGGAGAGGAGTTAGACTTAATAAAGCTGACAGAATACTTGGGTGACCATTTAACAGGTTTTTCTGGAAATCTAGAAGTCTCTCAATTCCCAAGCGGTTTTTCGAACCTTACCTATTTAATCAAAACAGACGAAAAAGAATATGTATTGAGACGTCCACCATTTGGAGCAAATATCAAAGGTGGACATGATATGCACCGAGAATATAGAGTACTTTCGGCCCTCAAGCCTGTGTATTCCAAAGTACCCAAGCCTGTATTGTTTTGTACCGATCATTCGGTGATGGGAGCTGATTTCTACCTTATGGAGCGTGTGAAAGGCATGATTTTACGCAGTCGACCACCAAAAGACATTGAGCTCAAACCTGAATTAATGCGGTCTATTTCTGAAGCCTGCGTTGATAACTTGGCAGACCTTCACACCATGGATTTGAACGCTGCTTGCTTGGCCGATTTCGGTAAACCTGAAGGCTATACCCAACGACAAGTGGAAGGTTGGATTGGACGCTATTATAAATCCGAGACAGATAAGCTGCCTCATATGGATGTGGTGGCCGAGTGGCTACAAAAGCACATTCCGGAGCAGAAATATGTCAGCTTCATTCACAATGACTATAAGTACGATAACCTTGTATTGAACCCCGGAAAGCTAGACGAAATTATTGCGGTACTGGATTGGGAAATGTCCACTGTGGGCAATCCATTGATGGATTTAGGCACTTCATTGGCCTATTGGGCGCAAGCCGATGATTCTGAGGCGCTAAAGCCTTTCAGCCTTACATGGTTGCCAGGCAATTATACCCGAAATGAATTGGTAGAGCGCTATGCGGAAAAGACAGGCTTCGACCTGAAAGATCAAGTGTTTTACTATGTTTTTGGGGCTTTTAAAATCGGGGTGATTATTCAGCAGATTTACGCCCGCTATAAAAAAGGACTGACACAAGATTCACGTTTCGCCAATTTGATTTATGCCGTTAAAGCCTGTGGAGCCAATGCGGTAAAGGCTTTGGAAAAGGATAGAATATGAATTTAAATAGAACAATTTTAATCGCTCTGTTCTCTGTTTTATGTGCTCATATATCTCAGGCTCAGAAGCCAGAAGAGAATTTTGAATCTTTCTTAAAGCGATTTGATACAGACTCTTCATTTCAAATGTCGAGGATTCTTGATTCAGTAATAGTAGTTTACACATCAGATATAATAGTCGATGCTGACGGAAATGGATATACCGAAAATTATGAGGCACCATTAGCAAAAGCAGACTGGAGAGTCAAGAAACTTGAGAAGAAGCAGTTTAATAATTGGGAAATTAGACAGCTTGAAAACGATATTAAAGAATTAACGGTGGCTGGTAAACAGAGCGGAGTGTATGTGGTGATAGAATTTGTTCTTTGTGATAGGCTTTGGTTTTTACGTAAATATGGAGATTACTCAACCTGAATTATTACTATAATAATCTAAAAATGAAACTGAAAATAGAAGACATTGATAAAGTACTCATTCTGGGTGCTGGAACGCTTGGTTTAAGGGTAGGGCTGCAATGTGTCATCAGTGGTTTTGAAACTACCATTTATGATATCTCCGAGAAAGCACTTGATACCGCCATTAAAACTCAAGCCAGCATTCTTAAAATGTTGATTCGCAATGAAAGGCTAACCGAGGCGCAGGCTGAAGAAGCCAAAGGCCGTTTGACTTTCACGACAGACCCAGAAGCTGCAGCTGATGATGCCGACTTCCTGAACGAATCTGTCACCGAAAATCTCGAATTGAAGCGTAAGGTTTGGGCGCAGTTTGGAGCACTCTGCCCTGAAAAGACGCTTTTCACGACCAACACTTCCTATTTACTCGGTTCACAAATAGCAGATGCTTCTGGCCGACCTGAGCGCTTCTGCAACTTCCATTTCCATGATGTATTTTATTCCAATGTGGTGGACGTAATGCCGCATGTGGGTACAGAGGCTTGGATCAATGATTTATTGATGGAATTGGGAGAGAAGCTTTGGCAAACGCCTGTGTTCGTTCAAAAGGAAAACACGGGGTACATCTTCAATTACATGCTGATGGCGCTTTTGGGAGCCGCAGGCTCGCTCAGAACACTGGACATTGGTTCTATTGAAGATATTGACAGAAGTTGGATGGGCAACTTTAAAATGGAAATGGGTCCATTCGGAATTTTGGATACGGTGGGGTTAGATACGGCTTGGCATATCACCAGCAATCACCCAGACAAGAAAAGCCAGGCTTTTGCTGCCTTGTTGAAAAGCTATATTGATGAAGGAAAACTGGGTGTAAAAACAGGAGAGGGCTTTTATACTTATCCGAACCCCAGGTTTAAGGAAGAGGGGTTTGTGTGAATGTTAAAAATAGCCGACTAAATGTTTATGAAACAATTTCGTACCTAAAACGAAGAAGTATAAAAGAAAAACAAAGCGACTATTACAATGTATATTTTATATGCTAAGCAAGATTAGCATATATTAGAACTCAGGGATTGTTATCATTAAACCAACCCCAAATCTATAACCAGTCCACGAACTCTTGACATTCTGCCCTTCGCTATTTGCTAAAATGGCCTTTCTATTTCCTGATGGAGAAAGGTTAGCGCCAATGTCTATACAATATCCAGCAGCAACAAAAATGTTTAATGGATGTATGAGTTGTAAGTTGTAATTAATACCTGGTTCTAAAAAAAAATTTGTTGAATTAAATACTAAAGATGTTGATTCCTGTTCATCATAAATTAGTGTCTTATATTCAAATTTATCTTGTGTGAAAAACACGCCAGCATTCAAATTGAGCGCTAAATATGACATCTTTTTGCGTTGTAGTATCATTTCAGAAGTAGCTCCTAGTGCAAATGCTGAAATATTATTATCAAGGGTAATACTCCCAGAAAAATCTTTGTAAGAAACTCGGCCACCTGTACTTTGGTAACGTATAAAGGGGCCAATACTAAAGACGGAGTCTAAGGTTATTCTTGAATAAAGAGATAAATTCATGAAATCTGGATATTCCTCAACTGTTCGGGCATTTACGGGGATTTGATCTTTTAATCCATTTTGGAAGTCTATCATGCCAGGCATGTCATATCCACCATACCCTATTTCAGCATAAAGCTTTGTTTGGGCGGTACTCAAGTTTGTCAATATAAACTGCAGTAATGTGACTAATAGAATTACCTTTTTCAAATTATTTCCATTTTAAATATTTTCCTTCTTTCCAAAAAATATAATCTCCTACTATATTGTAACTATCCAAATAGTTAGTGCTGTAATATTTTTTACTGGATATTTGGATATCATTAAATTCATGAGATATCATATTATAAACTGTTAAAAAATGGTTCCTTCCTTTTTCGAAGTACAGACATTCACACATATCGTCATATGCGATTCTGTCTTGTCCACTAGTTCGATCGCTATAGAGATTTAAGGTGGCCTTTGTGTTCAAATCGTATAACTGTGACTCCCCATAGCCTGTTAAAAACACATTTTCCTCCTTCTGGTCGAAAAATGCGGAGTTGTATCGACCTATGGGGAAAGTTGCATACTCAATATATTGTCCATTTTGAAGTAAATAAATAGACCCACCGTTTTTGAGGAAATTACCATTTACGGAAATTTGAGGTCTATCAAGAGTACCTTTTAAATAGTCCTTAAATATAGGTTGACCACTTCTTAAATTAAAAACTTGAACACCGTTTGGGTTATAGAATTTGATGAGTCCATTTGAAGTTATTTGAACCTCAATCTCGTAGGTATGAAGATTCGTAGATCCTGTCATTTCCTCCATATCATATTCTTGAATAATTGATAGGTCTATTGGATCGAGTTCAATTAATGTACCCATGTTCAAATAATATAGTTTCTCATAATCTTCGGAAAGGATAATTTCATGTGCTTGGTCGTTATCAGAGTTATTGAAACTCGACCAATTAACACTATCCTTCTTTATGAACTCACTTCCATCTGAACGAACAATCCATCCACTAGCGGAGTCTGGATGTGTTAGAATTTGGTATATTGAATTGTGTTTTTTACTACTTAATAAAGAACTATAGAAATCAGATTTTTGACCATGTTTTTCCAATATCTTCTGAGTTGATGATTCATGATATCTATTTCTTTGGTTTACCATTGTCAACCAAATCTCAATTTCTGCTCCTATAAGAACTTGTGGAGGTTTATAAACAAATGTTGTGTCGTTAATGTCTGAGGAGGAAAATATTATAGGATATGACTTTTGGCTCCTATCTACAATCTGATATTCTCGAAACGCCCCATAAAGTTTGGGCTTGCCCCATGAGAGTCTCATAGAACCATCATAACTACTTTGTGCTTGAAGGAGAGAAGCCAAGGGGATATCTAAAAATTGGCTGTAAGCTCCATAAGTTTCTCCTGTATAAGAGCTAACTTTTACTCTATATCGAGCTTTACCTTGAATAAAAGAAGAGTCAACGAATGAGGTGATATTTTTGTCATCAATTAAGCCAACGATGGTAGTATAAGTGTCGTTGTTCTTTTCGCTGTAGATAACCTCTCGATGTATTTCATATTGTCTAAAATTGAATCGGTTATATTTCTCCCAACTGATTTTAAGTGCTCCATTTTCCTCAACTAAGTTTGTAACGGCTATTTCATTGGGTGCCGTTCTGTCGATACTTATCACCCACTCTAATGTTGTTTTGAAAAGTTCAGCACCAGCTTTGTCTGCTAAACTGCCTGATCCAGAATGAGTAATAACATCAATTTTTAAGTTGTAAAATTCATCGTTATAGTCTTCAGGATCAAATTCAAAGTCAAAAGATTTTGATCGGGAACTCCTTAACAGGCGACCTTCTAAATAGACGTTAATTATATCAATGTCTTTATCATTTGTATCTGTTTCAAATGTAAACTCTGTTTCTCTAAAAACTCCAATTGTATCATTACTGAAATTTTTGAGGTTGTAATATTCCTTCTTGAGAGTACCTTCAATCTCTTCTAGAGAAGCTGGTTCTATCTCTTCAAAAAACTCCTTATCGGACTGAAATCTACAAGAAGAGATAAAAAAAATAACCAAAAATAAGTAGTAAACCAGTAATTGGTGTTGATTACTTTTCTTGTATATCATGCTTATCATTATAAAGTGTCAATTATAAATAAAAATCTTATCATTGACATAATAACCAAGCCAAATTTGTATTAATCTTTATTGACCCCTCTGCATTTATAGCAAGATAAAATTTATAGGCACGACACGGGTTTTTATAACTGTTCGTCATATTCAAACACCATCTTAAAACTAGCTCCTTTCCCCAACTCAGTTTCAGGCTGAATATCTCCACCATGAAGCTGCATAATCTGTTTAGAAAGGCTCAGTCCTATACCCAAGCCTCGGATTTTGGTAGAGGAGAGTGTTTGAGTTTGTTCAATTTGTCATTCATTTTTATTCGTGATCTTATGAAGCGGCAAATTTATTCAGCTAATAGGTTAGCGTCACGACTATTTTTTGATTCAGTTTGAAAATCTAGTATTACAAACTCTTTTTGGTTTTGAATCATTAAAATTTCTATTGCTCTCCAATAGGAGCCAGAGCATACACACCTCGTAAATGGACATAATCAGTTGTGGGCTCCATTTTTACTTTGAGTCCATTTGTTATTTCTATTTTTCTTTTCTTGAATCTGTGCCTGAAAATGAGATGTGTATCATTGACTTCTAAAAAATCGCTGCACTGCTTTAATATAGTTCCACCTCCAGCAAAAAGGAATATCAAGCCAACTGGAAGTCCTAAGGCCCATTCCTTAATCCCTTCGCCATAAATTAGAGTGATAGAAGTACTAAATACTCCCAGTAGAAAGAGGAGTAAAAGCCCAAAATTAGATTTATTAAGTATATTAAATGTAGACCTGATAATAAGCTTACTTTCTTCCAAATAGAGGCTTAAAGCCATTTTCTTTGCTAAAATAACAAGCTCATTTTTTGCTATGTTTTGCTCTTGCTTTTTCATTCCGACTTGATTCGTATACCTCAAGATAGAAGACGTTTACTCCTGATGAAAAACCATCTTAAAAGTAGCGCCTTTACCCAGTTTAGTTTCCAGCTGAATATCTCCACCATGCAACTGCATAATCTGCTTAGAAAGGCTGAGGCCAATACCCGAACCTCTGTTTTTGGTAGAGAAGAAAGGCATGAAAATCTTCTCAGTGGCTTCAGGAGTAATGCCCGAGCCATTGTCGCTAATTGATACAGTTACTAATTCTCCATGCACACTGGTTTCTAATTTGACTTTAGCGTTTTCTTTGTTTTCAACTACTTCTAAGGCATTTTTCAGAATATTAATCAGTACCTGTTCAATCAATTGATAATCAATATTGAGTTGAATTGAGGTTTCAGCATAAATGATTTCCAACGCTACATTCGCTTTAATGAAATCATTTTTGAGTAAGGCTGTCGTGTTTTGCACCAGTGATTTGACATCCGTTGGACGCTTGTCGGGTTCTGGTAGGTTGGTGTAATCGCGATAGGCGTTTACAAAATTGATGAGCCCTTCACTACGGCTAGAAATGGTGCTCAAGCCTTCGGTAAGGTCTTCCAAGCTTTCATCTTCAATGGTATTGAGTCCGTTTTTCTTAATTACATCTTCTTTCAACACTTCGCTTAGGGTAGAAGTGAGGGAAGAAATAGGGGCAATGGAATTCATGATTTCATGTCGAAGTACCTTGGTCAGGTTCTGCCAAGCTTCCAATTCTTTGGCTTGTAATTCAGCCTTAATGTCTTGCAAGGCAATCAATCTGTAGAGCTCGCCACCCAATTTATACATGGTTTCAAGAATCACCAATTCCTGTCCTTTTTCATTTTTGTAAGCCGCTCTTTTAGAGGAGTTAAGGTGAGTAATAGTAAAGTGAAAGTTAGGCGCTTTTTGCCTGAGGTCATCAAGACTCCTAAGACTTTCGAGCTGTAATAAATGAAGTGCAGAACGGTTGATCAATTTCACTTCCCCAGTCTCGTTGATGGCGATGATTCCCGTACCAATATTTTCAACGACTACGCGCAACTGCTGAAAAGACTGTTCGCTCTTTTTACGTTCCTCCAAAATAGCGTCAATCACATCTTTGAAAGCCAAATTCAATGCTTTAAAGGTTTTCCCTAGCTTATTATCATGGGTAAAACTCATGTTGAAGTCATTGTATTTGATAGCATCGAAGAAGCGAGTGAGCTTCTTGTTGGTGCTTTCGATGTAGTTGAAAAGCTCAAATACCTCGAAAATGATCAGGAAACCCGTAACCACGGTAGTGACATACTTCTGATCAAAGAAGAGTAAATACACGAAAGTGGCTACCGTGATAAACAACACGATAACGCGAATCAGCACGAAAATTCTAAAGCGATTAAAGCCCATATTTCTCAAGTCTTCGGTACAAGGATGAACGGGTTAAACCTAATTCTTGGGCTGCATGAGTAATGTTTCCATTGTGTTTGGCCAATACTTTCCTGATTAAGATTCGCTCGACATCTTCCAAATTAAACTGTTCCAAATTGATGTCATCCTTATCGCGAACAGGCTGATTATTATTGAAAAAGAAGTCTTCTGGTTGAAGAATGTTATCACGACTCATGATTACCGCGCGCTCTACGGCATGTTGTAGCTCACGCACATTACCAGGCCAGCTGTATTTCTCCAAGCGCTTAAGGGTGGCTTCACTGAACTTGTAAATGTCTTTGTTGTACTTCTTAGCGTAGTCTTTTAGGTAATGTTCAGCCAGTAGGGGAATGTCCTCAATTCGTTCCCTCAAAGCGGGCAACTTCAGTTCTATGGTGTTAATTCGATAGAGCAAATCTTGCCTAAATTCTCCTTTCTGCACCATTTCGTAAAGCGGCATATTGGTGGCGCAGATCAAGCGAATATCGACATCAATTGTCTTATTCGACCCGACCCGATTCACTTTTCTATTTTGTACTGCGGTTAACAGTTTGGCTTGCAAGGGAAGCGAAAGGTTGCCGATTTCATCCAAAAATAAGGTACCTCCATTGGCGATTTCAAACCTGCCTGCACGGTCAGTTTTGGCATCGGTGAAAGATCCTCTTACATGACCAAAGAGTTCGCTTTCAAATAAGTTCTCAGAAATAGCCCCTAAGTCTACACTTATAAAGGGCTTTTCTGCTCTTTTTGAATTTCTGTGAATTGATCTGGCTATCAGCTCTTTACCTGTTCCGTTTTCACCCAATACTAAAACATTGGCATCTGTGCTTGCTACTCGCTCAATGGTATCGAAAACCTGAATCATCGATCCACTTTGTCCAATAATTTCCTTGAATTTATGATCGAGGTCTTGGGTCAAAGTATCTTCTCGGTCTTTCATTAATTTTAGCTCTTCTTTAGACGACCTTAAGCGGATGGACGAAAGGAGAGTGGCCAAGAGTTGCTCGTTTTCCCAAGGCTTCATTACAAAGTCAGAAGCGCCTGCTTTAATGGCTTTTACGGCCAAATCCACTGAACCAAAGGCGGTAATGAGCACTACCACTGCGGATGGATCGATCTCTAATATTTTATCCAACCAATGAAAGCCTTCTTGCCCAGAGTTCACATCTTGGGTGAAATTCATATCGAGCAGAATCACATCATATGCATCATTCTGGAGCAGGTCAGGAATCAGCGTTGGATCTTTCTCCAAATCAATTTGACCAAAATGCCGCTTCAGATAAATTCTAGCAGCTTTTAGTAAATCTTCATTGTCGTCTATGATGAGTATTTTTCCTTGTTTCATGGTATGTCTATTTTACAATCTCCCAACCCCCTTGACCAAAGGGGAGACGGTAATGATATGGATTCCTTTCAATTTTTGCATTTGTCTTGATACAAATCAAAAGGTTGTCGAATATACAAACAAATGTTAGCGTCCGCTAACGGACGGTAAAGTTCGGTGGCGACCAAGTCACAAAGAAAATTCAGTATTAATCATCTATTTTTCAGTGCTTTAATGCTGGCATTGAGATTGTTTTACCTAAAAAAATAAACTCTAAGCTATGCTGAATCTTAAAATCATCTTGAGAAGTCTCAGAAGGAATTTGATTTATACTTGGACTAACGTAATCGGGCTTGCCATTGCCTTTTGTTTTATTTTCCTGACGTCTATCTATTTGATCCATGAGTATACGTTTGATCAATCTTATCCTGACAGCGGTAAAATTCACAGACTAGTCACTACAAATTCTGCTTCGTCACGATCTGCTAACAGTTCCAACTATCCTTATATACTATCATCAAGTTACCTTGGGAAAAATCCCTCAATAGAGTCGGTGGTTAGAGCCTACAATAATTCCTACGTTTCCGAATTAGTCAGACCAAGTGGAGAAAAGGAAAAAGCCTTCGAGGAGAAGGATTTTTGGTATGTAGAAAGGGGCTTTCTGGATATGTTTGATGTGAAACAAGTCAGCGGAGACTTTGGAATGTTTGATGTTCCGGGAACGGTTTTAATCAGCGAGTCTGTCCATCAAAAGATATTCGAGGGAGAGGAAGTTATAGGAAAGAGGATATTAGTGGGAGAGGATGAGTTTGAAGTCACTGGTGTGTATAAAGATTTCCCTTCTAATTCCTCTCTTGACCCACGGTTTCTTATTTCGGTTGAAACCATGAAATCGAACCCTGACTATAGTGACTATTTTACTAGTACAGGTTATTTCATGTTTAAGGTCTTTATGTCATTAAACGAGGGTGCTGATATAGATGCTTTGGAAGCTCAGCTAATACAACAGGATAAGGGTGAGGAATCTCAGGGAGAAAAGTATGAACTGGAGCCTATTGAGAATTATCATTTCAGCACTTTAGATATTGCTAGATCATTTCGGCCAAAGGCTGATGAGCAGTTGGTCGTTTGGTTGGTAGTCATTTCAATCTCCTTACTGGCTGTAGCTATTGCTAATTTCGGCAACATTTCATTGGCTGTTGCTTTAGATAGGAGCAAAGAAATTGCCATTTATAAGATCATAGGGGCAAGAAAAAGGGAATTGATCAAGCGGTCTTTGGTACAGTCCCTTTTCTTGAGTTTTATTTCGTTTGTTTTTGCCCTGATATTAATTGAGGCATTAATCCCCGTTTATAGTCAATTTGTTGACAGAGAGTTAACTGTAGCTATTTTTGGTTTTAAAACGTTTTTGATTCTTTTGGCCTTTACCTCTATAGTCGGGCTTATCGCTGGCATTTATCCGGCTTTAATTGTTTCGAGTTTTAAGGTTTCGAGTCTGTTCAATTCTTTTAGTAGAAATGGCGGATCAAAATCTCTGATCAGAAAGGGTTTACTGGCCTTTCAGTTTTTTATAGCCTTTGGTATTATTTCCGCCATGCTCTTCATGAATCGGCAGCTTGAGTTCATGCTATCCAAAGAGCCGGGTTATGATTTTAAAAATACACTCGTTCTCCAGTCCAATTGGTTTCAGGGCAGAGATGAATCAACTATACAAACCTTCAAGGACCGTTTGATGGCGATGCCAGCCATTCAAGATATAGCGCTTTCAGATGAACATCCAATGAGGGCTTTGGATGTTAATGACCTACAGAAACCAGGGTTTAGAGATGGATGGGAAAAAGTTGAGTTATTGAGTATTGGGATTGATTGTCATTTCTTCGAATTCTATGGGATTCAGGAGAATTATGATGCTGATGTGATCTCCCTATTTTGTGGTGATAGTAAAGTGGCTCTACTCAACGAAACGGCACTTAATACGCTCGAAAATGAGCCCATTGGTAAACTATTACCTTCCTATTATGGCAAGTCAAAACCTGGGTACATTGTTCAAGAAGGCACTGTAAGTGATTTCCATTTTAATGCGGTAAGTGAACCAATTCCGGCCATGTTATTTATGCCTTTAAGCTATTCGAATGGAAGGGCTAACTATTCCATTCGCTACTCTGACAACACCAATGTAGGCGAACTTATTCAAACTATTCAGCAGATGTTTTGGGAATATGAGCCTTCGGAACCTTTTGTGTTGAAAGTGCTCGAAGAGGAGCATAAACGACTATACTCTTCAGAAACTAAGATGATGCAAATGATGGGGGTTTTAGGCATTGGAGTTTGTCTTATTGCTTTTGCAGGAGTATTTGCGATGTCGATATTTTATGGTCGCGAAAGACTCAAAGAAATCAGTATTCGCAAAGTGCTTGGGGCAGGAGTTGTACAACTTTTTGGACTTCAAAATCGAGTATTTGTCATTGCAATGCTAATCTCAATTGTCATCGCAGTCCCCATTGTGATCAGGATAATTGACTTATGGATTTCTCAATTCGCTTATAGAACTGATCAGCCTTTATGGCTCTTTGGTGTAGCTGGTCTGATAATGCTTGGCGCAACCCTTCTGTCTTCAGGATGGTATTCACTGAAAGTTGCAAAGTCCAATCCTGTTGATACACTGCGTGATTCATGATCAAACAGGCTGCCGTCCGCTAGCGGACGGCAAAGTGCGATGGCGACCAATTAGTAAGAGTTTGTTTGTGTTAATTTATTGATATATAGTTAATTAACTTTGGTATGACAGTTGGTTAACTGCTGACGTTATTTACCAATTAATTTTATCACTCTAGTTTTTAACCTAAATAGAATTCATGTTATCATCCTTTTTTAGAATAGCTTTTCGATACCTGATAAAGAACAAGCTTTACTCTGTTCTGAATATATTCGGACTGACAGTGGGCTTGATCTGCTTTGTCATTCTAAGCCTATATGTAAGGGAGCAATTTGATAAGGATACGTATCACGCTCACTCAGAAGAAATCTACAGGGTTTTAGTAGCCAGAGATGATACTACCGAAGTCGAACCCAATTGGGAAATAATGACGCAATTTCCCGTGGCGGAGTTGTTCAAAGAAGGTATTCCAGAGGTGAAAAACACAGTGAGATTTGGCCAAACTTCTGAGTTACTTATTGAAGCTGGTCAACGAAAGTTTAAGATTCAGTCTCTTCATTTTGCTGACCCTTCCTTATTCGATGTATTTGATTTTGATGTGCTCGCACAATCTAAGCCGTTGGATCAGCAAACTGTAAGTGAGCTCATAATAGTGAAATCTGAGGCAGAAAAACTCTTCGACTCTCCATCAGGTGCTATTAATCAAACCGTGAACCTGAATGGTTATGGAATGTTTAAGGTGATTGGGGTAATTGATGATCTGGGTCAAGAAACTCACATGGGTTTCAAGTACATTCTTCCCATTGAGCAATCTGATAAGGCTTACGGAGAAGATGGACGTTATCGAGACTGGGGGGTATTGTCTGGGTTTCCGCTCTATGTTCAGATTGAAGAAAACGCACGGGCTGAAGATATTGAGCATAAAGCTAAGACACTTCTTCAGCCTCATATTAAGAACATGAGTGTTCGTTTAGAACCTGTGAGTGAAGTTTACTTCAGTAAATTATATTCATTTTTTAAGAAAACGGGTGATAAGCAATTTATAAGGCTATACTTACTCGTTGGGCTTCTCATTCTGTTTATTGCCTGTATTAACTACACCAACTTATCAACCGCTAGGTACCTAAAAAGGGCCAAGGAGGTTGGAATAAGAAAGACAGTTGGCGGTTACAGAAGTCAGATTATTACCCAGTTTTTTATTGAGTCTATTGCACTTGCCTTTATAGCTGTGGTGCTTTCGGTGTGCTTTACGGAAATACTTCTGCCTTCATTTAATGCTTTTGCGGGTTCTTCCATATTTATTGATTACCAAAGCCCTTTTACCTACTTATTTATGGTACTGGCTGTTTTGGGCATTGGCGTTTTTGCAGGGCTTTACCCCGCTGTTTTCCTCAGCCGTTTTAGTGCTACCCAAATTTTATCGGGCAGTGTAACTAAAGGCAAATCAGGTCTGCTTTTCAGAAATATATTGGTGGTGGTTCAATTCTTTATTTGCATTGGTTTGTTTATTTCTACCAATGTTATCTATCAACAATTCAATCATTTAAAGCAATTAGACTTGGGCTTTGATAAAGAACAAGTGATTATGATTCCATTGAATGACCAAGCGATCAAACAATCATACAAAGCTTTTAAAAGTGAACTGAGCTCAAATCCTTCTATTGAATGGATGACAGGAGCAGGGCCAAAAGTGTTTGGCGGACAGGCACAGTTTTATTTGGAAATTGATGGGAGTGAGGACGTTACGCCCATTTCTATCTTCCCTGTTGATGAGGACTTCTTTCAAAAATTTGACATAAAACTATTGGAAGGAAAGCTCTATCAGCCTGAATTAGGTAAGGAGGGGAATGATTTTCTAATCGTGAATGAAGCCTTGGCGAAAGTGGGTGGATGGAAGATTGAAGATAAAATGGGTAAGAATGTGTTTAAGCGCAATGTGGGTGTCCCAAATTTGGGTGGGGTAGTTGAAGACTTCGTGTTCTTTTCGGTGAAAGATGAAGTAACACCAGCGGCATATCTTTATAAACCCAACGATAATAATCTGGCCTATGTAAAGGTAAAGCCTGAAAACATGGAAGCAACTATTGCTTCTATTCGAGCCACTTACGAAAAATTTGCCAACCTTTATCCTTTTGAATACTCCTTTTTAGATCAAGAGTATGCTGCCCAATATGCAAAGGAGCAGCGTTTGGCCAATATATTTACCACATTTAGCGCAGTAGCCATTTTAATTGCATTGCTAGGTTTGTTTGGGCTTACCATATTCTTGGCTGAACAACGCTTGAAAGAATTCAGCATTCGAAAAGTGCTTGGTGCTTCAAACATCCATTTGATTTGGTTAATGAACAGTGGAATCAGTCGTATGCTGTTGATCAGTACTGCATTGGTGATTCCTTTGGTCTATTATTTCCTTGAAGATTGGATCAACACATTTGCTTTTAGAATTAAGCTTGATTGGCCTCTTTTTGCATTGCCAGTGGTCTTGGTAATGCTTTTTGCTTGGCTTACTACACTTTATCAGTCCGTTAATTCGGCCAGAAAAAACCCAGTAGACTCTTTACGCAACGAATAAACTCAATTATTAAAACAACAAGGTCATGTTTAAGAACTATATAAACATTGCAATAAGAAGCCTTAAAAGACAGAAGGCTTACTCGCTGATTAACATCTCAGGATTGTCGGTGGGTATTATGGCATGTATTATCATTCTACTCTATGTAAGGAATGAGTCATCTTATGAGGGTTTTTACCCCGATTCTGATAAGATTTATCGCGTTACCAGTAGTTATGAAACTTCTGGCAATGTTCAGAATATAGCAATTACCCCAACAAAGATCACCCAAGTTTCTTTGGAACATATTCCTGAAACAGAAGAAGCAACTTTTATTTATGATTGGAGGGTAGGTAGAGAGTTTTTGATGAAGTACAAGGACAAAACTTTTACCGAAACTAAAATCTATTATGCCGACACAAGCTACTTTAAGGTTTTTCAGTATGAATTTTTAGAAGGAGATGTTAAAACAGCTTTAAAAGAACCACAAACCTTAATAATGACTGAAGAGTCGGCCATTAAATATTTTGGAAGTGCATCGGAAGCTTACGGTGAAATCATCAAAGCCAATAACTCTGATTTTAAAGTAACAGGAGTAGTAAAAAAACCAATAGGAAACACTTCGTTGGCTTTTGATATGATAATTTCAGTGCAATCGATTTTTGGTCAAATTGATAATGAGCGATGGTTTCCTATGAACTATTATACCTATGTAAAGCTTGCAGATGAGGCTGCGGCAAAAAGCTATTTGACTAAGCTGAATGATTATGTAACAAAGGATTTTGGCGATGCGATGGAGGCTGGAGGGTTTAAGCTTTCTTATGATATTCAGCCCTTAACCGAAATGCATTTTGATATAACAAAAGGAGCAGATTATCCTGAGAAAATATCAAGAGAGTTGCTGTATTCACTAGTGGCCATAGCTGTTTTCATTCTATTAATTGCCTGCATTAATTATATCAATTTGAGTACGGCAAAGTCTGAAAAACGAGCCAAAGAAGTGGGCATTAGAAAGGTAATGGGAGCCCATAGAAGACAGTTAATTCTTCAGTTTTATGGGGAGACTTTTATGGTTACTCTTCTATCTGTAGTAATTGGAGTGGTTTTAGCCGAACTGTCATTGCCATTCTTTAATCAAATGGCAGGTACTCAGCTTTCTATAAGTCTTCAAAACGATCCGAGTTTGTTACTCATCCTAGTAGCTTTTGTTTTGGTAGTAAGCTTTATTTCTGGCAGCTATCCAGCATCATTCCTTTCTTCATTTCAGCCAGTTAAGGTACTTAAAGGCACTTTTAGTGTTAAGGGTGGAAATATGTTTCGAAGAATATTGGTTACACTTCAATTTACAGTAAGCGTTTTCCTTATCACTGGTACTTTGGTGATTTTCTATCAACTAAGGTATGTTCAGAGTACAGATATTGGTTATGATCAAGATCAGGTAGTTTATCTAAAACTTCCAGACCGTACAGCTAGAGACGCCTATAGATCACTGAAGTCTCGATTTGAAACCATTACTGGAGTTGAGGAAGTAACAGGAAGTAATAATGAAATTTCTAATGTGCTTTCGGGCTGGGGGGCCATAATGGACGGACTTCCAGAAAACGTAACCATTTCCTTTAGAGGTATGTATGGCGATCAGGATTTTCTAGAAACTTTTGGTTTCAATCTATTGGCGGGTGAAGGCTTTAAAAACAAGTCTGATTGGGATTCAACAGTTTATTATCTGGTAAACAAAACTGGGGTTGAAAAGCTAGGAATAAGCCCTGAAGAAGCGGTAGGAAAACGCTTTGGAATAGATGAAGGTATGATGGGCTATATAGCGGGAGTAGTGGATGATTTTCATTTTACTAGTTTTCATACAGACATAGAGCCTTGGGCGGCTTACACCGGACCTCAAAACTTTAAGCAATTGCTTTATGCAAGGGTGAATACGTCTCGAATTGAATCAGTAAAAGCTGAAATGGGCAAGGTATGGACTGATCTTGTACCAGATAGACCATTTGAACTGAGGTATGTGGACGAAGCGGTAAAAGGATTATATGAAAAAGATAAACAGCTTAGCCAGATCATTCTCACTTTCACAGTCCTCGCCATTGCAATAGGCTGTTTAGGTCTGTTTGGCTTGGCTTCCTATTTAGCTGAAAAACGAACCAAAGAGATTGGTATTAGAAAAGTACTTGGGGCCGATGTTTCCAAAATCGTCATGATGCTCTCTAAAGAATATGTCCGAATTATTTTGATTTCTAACCTCATCGGTTGGCCGATTGCTTACATCGCTATGAGTCGTTGGTTGGAAGGCTTTGCCTATAGTATTGACTTAAGTTGGTATTATTTCCTTGTCGCGGGTTTGATGACTGTTATGGTGGCTATGGTAACGGTGTCATATCAGTCTATGAAGGCAGCATTTTCTAATCCAGTAGATTCTTTAAGGAATGAGTAAAGCAATGAGCCAATGAAGTAATGAATTAAGGAGAGAGGGGATTAATGAGATAGTGAAGGAATGAGACAAATAGATTAATGAAAGAAGGTGTGAAGAGGGAAGTGGACTTTCGTATTCACCAATGACCAATGACTAATCAACCAAACAACTATGCTACGTAACTACATCAAAGTCGCTTTTAGAAGGTTAACCAAAAACAGGTTTTACACCTTAATCAATCTACTTGGCCTGTCGGTGGGTTTTGCTGCAGTGCTGATCATTTTTCTGTTTGTAAAGAAGGAAAGGTCGTTCGATAAGTTTCATTCAAAGCTTGAAAGGATTGAGCATTTGGTTATTGTAGTTGAAAGAGACGGCCAAGGAGAAAGGTCAATTTTTACTTCAGGTCCTGTTTTGGAAGATCAGGCAGCTAAGTTCCCTCAAATCGAAGCCTTCGCTCGTTATGATGCATCTGGGACCAACAAATTCTTGACGGATTCTACTTTAGTAAAAGAAGACGCTATAGGGTTGTATACTTATCAAGTTGATAGTGAGTTTCTTAATATTTTTGACTTTACACTAAAATATGGCCAATATCCAGATTTTGACAATGACTTTCAAAGCATTGTAATAACGGAATCTAAAGCGGAAGCCTTATTTCAATCGGCTCAAATGGCTATTGGAAGAAGTGTTTTTAACGTTTTTAATAAGGAATATATCGTTAAGGGAGTTATTGAGGATTTACCTGAAAACTCTTCTCTCCGATTTGACTGCTTAAGCTCTCTCAGAGGCTTTTATCCCTGGGTGGAGGGGAAGCCCAACTTTATTCAAATGTGGGGCAATAACATCATTTATAATGCAGTGTTATTTAAAGAGGGCACTACAGATGAACAAAAGGCACTGATAGGGGAAGAAATCACAAAAGTTTATAATGAGCAGGTGACCTATGAACACTTGCCTACCTCTTTTGATTTTCAACCTTTTTCCGAAGCTCACTTTGATTTAAACATGGCAGATCCATTTTATGGTAAAATGGAGGAGTACTATTTGATAATTTTCAGTGCAATTGCTTTAGTAATTCTGTTTGCGTCATTGGCCAATTATTGTTCTCTGACTTTATCTCAATCCGTTGAAAGACTGAAAGAAATAGGAGTGAGAAGAACAGTGGGAGCGACTGGATTGAACCTTATTGTACACTATTTTTTCGAAGCCGTTCTTCTCACTTCTCTGGCTTTTGTATTCTCATTAATACTCATCGAAGTTTCTGTGCCTACTATTGAAGAAATTACCAATAAAAATCTAGGGGTACAGGTGTTTAACGACCTCCCTCTTTTGATGAAAAGCTATGCTGCTGTACTTATTCTATCTTTTCTTTCAATTTTGTACCCCGCATACATTTCTTCGAAAAAGAAACTCAGTGATTTCAAGTCATTTGGTGCTTCTGGTGTATTCAATAAAACTTCATTCATCTACTTTATCAATGGTATTCAAGCTGCAATCTTTATTTTTCTGTTGGCCGCAACCTTATTTGTAAACCAACAACTGGATTTTGTTCAGAATGAAAATTTGGGCTTCAATAAAGAGCAGATTTTAATGGTGTCTGTGAACACCAAAGAGTCTATTTTTAAGAAAGATGAGCTGAAGTCAGTATTTGCTCAAAGCCCATTTGTGGAGTCTGCGGCCATTTCAATGTCATACCCAGTAGAAACCACAACCCCTCGATACGCCAAAAAAGAAAAAATCAACTTTATCGAATACCAAGGGGAGGCTGAATTTCTAGATGTTTTCGACTTTAAACTTATAGAGGGCAGACCACTTGAAAATCTGGATTACTATAAGCAATACGTGTTGTTGAATGAAACTGCCGTGAAAGCGCTTGGGTTTGATGAACCCATCGGTAAAGAATTTAATGGAAAACAGATCTTAGGCATTGTGGCTGATTTTCACGCGGAATCAAAGAGAGAATTAATAAAACCATTGGCCATTAGACTTTTCGATCATGATGGATTTGGTTGGATATTAATCAGGCTCAAATCAGGTAATGTTCAGGCAGGCGTACAAGATATACTGAAGCGTTACGAAGAGGTAACAGATAGTAACAAAATTGTTTATAAGTTTTTTGACGAAGAATACGCCAAAGTATACAGCTCTGAAAAAGTAATTAAGTACCTCATGCAAATTTTCACGGGCATTGCATTGCTGATTTCATTCTTCGGTGTGTTTGGTTCCAGTTCATATACAGTAAAGCGAAGGGTGAAGGAAATAAGCATTAGAAAAGTATTGGGAGCAAATTTGATGGACCTCAATAAGGCCATTAATAAAAATGGGCTGTTGTATCTGTTATTGAGCGCTTTGGTAGCTATACCACTTTCATATTGGTGGATCAACCAATGGCTGACTCAGTTTTCTTACCAGATAGAAATCGGCACGATAAGCTATGTTCCTGTACTTTTTATAGTTGTGCTACTGATTATTCCAGCGATGCTTATTCAGGTGGTTAAAGCCTACTACTCCAAAACTGTTGACTATTTAAAAGATGAATGAAATAATAAATTAAGGAATGAGTGAGATAATGAAACAAGGTTGGAAGACCGAAAAGGGAAATGGTTTTTCGTTTTCACTAATGACCAATAAACCATAACGACTGATGAGATATTTTAAAACCATATTCCGAAGCCTAAAGCGTGAAAAGGGCTTTACTCTAATTAACCTTTTGGGCCTAAGCATTGGAATGTTTTGTTTTTTGGTAACGGCTCTTTTTGTAAGAGATGAAGTGACTTATGATCGTTGGCATGAGAATGCTGATAATATCTACATGTCTACTTTGCAATTGCAAAAGGAAGACGGTGAGCCTATTGATCTAAGAACCTCTCACTCCTTTATGAAAGCATTAGAAGCAGAAAGCCCTGGTGTATTAGAAACAGTGAGTATTAGTGGTGCAACGTGGAATGATTATCTAATCAATGATGAATGGGTATCAGGTCGAAAAGTCTATTACTCATCTCCTGAATTCTTCAAGGTATTCGATTTTAGTTTGAAGTACGGCAATGAAGAATTGGCCTTGACAGACCCAAATGAGGTAATTCTTTCTTCTGAAATGGCGGAATCCATTTTTCCTGGAGTAAACCCAGTGGGCGAAACGATCACTTTTATAAGCGCTGTGTACAAAGTAGCAGGAGTGCTCAACCCAATACCTAAAAACTCACATTTGCAATTTGATTTTGTAAAGGGAACAACTTACGATGGTTCTAGATATGAACCAACAGAACTAGATTGGTTAGCGGGATATAGCTACAGCTACTTTTTATTGAGAGAAGATTACAGTGCCGAAAAACTTTTAGCCGATGCTAAAGCAATTCTAGCTAGAAATGGAATTACTATTGAAGCAAATGGTCTACAGTTTTTAAGGTTCTCAGATTTATACCTAGATAGTAAAACTGGACGCTATGATAATGATAATCTTTTCGGGGGGCAGCGTAAGTATTTATACATCTTCTCTTTGGTAGGAGGTCTTATCCTTTTTGTTGCCTGCTTTAATTATATCAATCTTACTACGGCTCGTTCCATTTCAAAGGTAAAGCAAATGGGCATTCGAAAAATAATGGGTGCTAGTCGTAGCAAACTGGTGCTTTCCCAAATGGCTGAAACATTTTCTCTGGCCTTTTGTGCTTTAATCATTGCTCTAATTGGATTAGAATTATTACTGCCCTATACGCAGTCACTAATTGGTAAAACTTTGGAGTTGAATTTTTTAGAGGCTCCTCAACTTTTATTCTTACCAATTTGTCTGCTTTTATTGGTGATCTTAGTTTCAGGTATCTATCCAGCACTTACGCTTAGTTCTTTTAATATTTCTGGAGTGTTAAGGGGGAACCTGCCTCAATCCAAAGTGGGAATGCTACGAAAATCATTGTTCGTTTTGCAGTTTACAATCTGTTCTGGTTTGCTCATGGCTGCTTTAAGTATACGAGGTCAGGCCAATTATTTAATAGAGTTGGATAAAGGATATAATGAAGAGAATATTATGTCCATACGCCTTAATCAAGAGAGGCAGAAACTCGACTATCAGACTGTAAGGAATGCCCTTGAAGCAATTCCTCAAATTGAAAAAATAACATCAACGCCTTTACCCGCTTTTCCTCCAGGACCACCCAGCATGTTAGAACTCAACGGAATAATGGTGCCTTTAACTATTTATTCTGGAGCAGTCGACAAGGACTTTAACAACCTTTTCGAACTTGAGCTTTTAGAAGGGTCTGATTTCAACGCTCTTCCAATATCTCAATTAGATAGTGTTGTAATCATCAATGAAACAGCAAAGAAGAAGCTAGGCTTGAATCCTGCAATCGGTTCAAAAATGCCTAGCGGAAAAACGGTAGTTGGTGTAGTCAAGGATTTCCATTTCAGCTCTGCTAAGTATGTCATAGAGCCTGTCGAGCTTTACTATAAACCAAAGGATTTTCGCAATATACAATTTGGTTATCGTGCAGGAGATAAAGATGGAGTTATAGCACATGTAACCTTGGCACTCTCTAAACTAGGTGTAACGGGAACGCCCAGTATTCAGGAAATCAAAGGTTATTTTGAATCAAGTTATAAAAAGGAAGCACAATTGGTTACCATTTTCGATGTGCTCACCACAATGGTCATTCTAGTAGCCTTCTTGGGGCTTTTTGCTCTTTCTTCATTCGAAAATAAACTTAGAGAGAAAGAAATAGGAATTAGAAAGGTATTGGGTGCTACATATCTTCATTTGATACGCACCCTGAACAAGCGCTTTACTTGGCTGATTGCTTTGGCCATGATGATTTCTATACCGCTTACCTATTATGGAATTCAAAAATGGATTGTAGACTTTCCATATAGGTTAGAGAACCTAAGTCCATTCTTCTCTCAAGCGATAATCATGGTTGGAATTTTAGCAATGACAGTGCTTGGTTTGCATAGCTACTTCAGTGCTCAAAAGAATCCTGTGGATGTTTTAAAGAATGAGTAAGCAAATGAAATAATGAGAGTGGGGATTAATAAAATAATGAAGGAGTTAACCAATGAATAAATGAAACAAGACTAGAAGACAGAAACAGATTTTCGTTTTCTCCAATGACCAATGACCAATGACCAATGACCAAAATTAACTAATACACTATGCTACATAACTACATCAAAACTGGGTTTAGAAACCTATTCAAACACAAGCGATACGCGCTCATTAACATTACGGGTTTAGCGATTGGTGTAGCAAGTTGTTTGCTTATTTCGATGTTTGTGAAGGATGAGTTTACTTATGACAGCTGGCATAGAAATGGGGAGAATATTTATCGAATTACTACAGTCCCAAAAGATCAGGACAAAACGGTAGTGATGCAAGGTACTTCATACCCTGAAGCAGAAGTTTATGCCAATGAAATACCAGAGGTCAAGAATTTTGCAAGAATAAGGGGGGAAGGTGCTACAGTAAAACTGGATGATACATATTTGGATGAGAAAGGTCTGATTTTCACTGATAAAGGATTTTTTGAGATCTTCGATTTCGATGTGGTATATGGGTCACTGGATAATCGGTTAAGCAATCTAGAGTCTTTAGTTATCACAGAGAGTACCGCCATAAAATATTTTGGGAAGAAGGATGTGGCTGGACAGTCATTAACAATGAAGGTTAACAATGACTTTGAGCAATTTACTGTTACTTCAGTAATAGAGGATCACCCTTCTAATTCTTCCTTTAGCTTTAATATGGCCATGTCGTGGGGGAAGTTAGAGACCATCGTAGATTCCTTTTCTCGATCCTTATGGTTTACAACACCTATTTACTCTTATGTTTTACTTGAAAATGAGGCTGACACAGAGGCTGTGATTCAAAAGATGGAGAAAAGTAGACTTCTTCATAATTCAGCAGAAGAAGGTCCAGAGTTACTCTCACGAAAGAGCCGCAATGGCTTACTAGCTTTAAAGGACGTCCATTTTCTTGGTGGAAGCAGTCAAGATGCAGATGCCAGCCAATCTTATCTACTTTCAAGTATTGCACTTCTAATTCTCATTATTGCTTGTTTCAATTTTGCAAACTTAACACTCGTCAATTCAATGAGTAGATCGAAAGAAGTAGGGGTTAGAAAAACGGTTGGTGCACGGAAAGAACAACTAGTTTTTCAGTTTCTAACTGAAGCGGTGCTGCTCTGCTCTATCTCATTTATTGTAGGGGTAATCTTGGCAGAGTTGATCCTTCCAGCTTTTGAGGCCATTATTCAGAAAGACTTTACACGCAACTTACTTCAGGATAAAATGCTCTTGTTGCTTTGTTATGGTGCCGTACTTTTCGCTTCAATTCTATCGGTAATTTATCCTTCACTTATCCTATCTAGACTTCGAGTAACTAAAGTATTTAAAGGCAAAGTGAGTTTTGGAGGGAAGGGTTTTCTAACTAAATCTATGGTCACCTTTCAGTTCCTGTTGGCCTTGGTGTTTATCACCGTTACTGTGGCATTAAATCAGCAACATAAGTTTTTGATAAATAAGGACAAAGGCTATGACGATAATAATCTAATTAGGTTAAAAGTCCCAAATGAAAACTCTGAATCAACATCTAAACAGTTTATTTCAAAGCTAATAGCGAACCCGAATATTCTATCGGTGGGAGCTGCGAGTGATTTGAATGAAGGTGTATCTTCAAAAAATAAAGATGGAGAAAGGTTATTTATAATAAGTGGTTTTGCCACCCCGAGCTATACTGACGCTTTGGGTATTAAACTTTTGGAGGGCAGGGGACTAGAGGAGTCCGATCGGTTTATTGAGGAGCCTGCCATTACTAATGTCCTTATAAATGAGTCCACCCTTCATGAATTGGGAACTGAATATTCTCTTGGTTCAACAATCATGGATGGAAAATTTAGAATAGTGGGAGTGATCGCAGATTATCAGTTGTTTTCGGCTAAATCGATGAGTACTCATGTAATGTTACGCGCTAACCCAAGGGCTGGGAATAATTTTTTTATCAATAATATATATATCAGATATCAACCTCATGTTTTGCCTGAGATATTGGACGACTTAGAAAGGACTTGGAAGGAAATTCTACCAAATGAACCATTCCAATACACCTTTATGGACGAATACAACGCTAACCTCTACAAGAAGGAAGCCCTTTGGTCTAAAACGCTGAATTATTCTTCCGGTTTGGCCATTGCAGTTTCTCTTATGGGACTTTTGGGTTTGGTGGGGCTTACTGCCAGCCAGAGGAAAAAAGAAGTGAGTATTAGAAAGGTAATGGGCGCTTCTGTGGCCAATTTGATCTTCCTACTGAATCAAGGCTTTACAAAGCTTCTTCTTATTTCCATTTTACTTTCAGTGCCAATCGCTTATTACATCATCGACAAATTTCTACAGGACTATATCAATAGAATTGAGATCACGGCTGTACTGTTCGCAGCCCCCTTACTGGCCACATTTATCATCGCTTGGCTGACGGTTTCTTCGATCACTTTTAAATCTGCCATAAGAAACCCAATAGACGACTTGAGGTATGAGTAGAAATAATGAATTAATGAGAGAGGGGATTAATCAAATAATGAAGGAGTGAAACAATGAATAAATGAAACAAGGCTGGAAGACAGAAATAGATTTTCGTTTTCTCCAATGACCAATTAACCAATAACCAACACGCTATGCTAAAGAACTACATCATCACCACGCTAAGAGGAATAAAGAGAAACAAGGTCTTTACATTGATTAACCTGACAGGTCTTTCGGTGGCCATGGCCTGCTTTATTTTAGTTGGACTCTATGTACGGTATGAGCTTTCCTATGATCAATTCCATGAGGATGTAGAAGATATTCATTTGGTAAAAATGAAGAAGACCGAACGTTTTGGGGGCTCTTACGATCCATTTTTGCCACCCATGTTGGGCAAGTTGATCAAAGACGGAACCCCAGGATTGGAAGAGGTAACTACCACCTTAGCTGGGGCTGGAGGTATGTATGTTGTTAAAAATGAGACGGATTACATACGAGAGAATTTTTACACCATAGAAAGCTCCTTCTTCAATGTTTTTACATTTCCGATTCTTTACGGAGATAAGTCTAATTTATTTGACGATCCAAATTCAGTTGTGATTTCGAGAGAAATGGCCATAAAGTACTTTGATGTAGAAAATGCAATTGGAGAAACACTTTCTGTAGATGGTAAAGGTGATTTTAGAGTAACAGCCGTTCTGAATGATTTTCCAAAAAACTCTCAGTTCCAACCTCATTTTTCTTTCTCACTGAACGATATGGAGAGTCTAGATTCGTGGGGGTACAATACATTCTTTATTTACATAAAAACACTACCTAACAGTGATCTCACTGAAATAAAACAACGAATCGCTACAATATATAACAGTAACAAGCCTGAAGATGCAATGTATGAAGGAACCGAGGCTGAGTTAGGTTCCTTTGCAAATTCATACTGGCAGTTGTCAGGCAGTGGAGCATCATTGAATAACCGCGATAGAGGATTGGGGGCAAATAAGGACGTCATTTATTTGTGTTCAGGCTTGGCTATTCTTCTTCTCTTTATTGCCTTGGCCAATTACGTTAATATGGCGACTGCTAAAGCCATGGAAAGGGCAAAAGAAGTAGGAATTCGTAAAGTGAATGGGGCTACTCAGAATCAGTTGATTAAACAGTTTTTGGGTGAAACATTCTTCTTTGCCTTACTCTGCTTGGTGGTGGCAGTGATCATAGTAGAAATCCTTTTGCCTTCCGTTTCTCAAATTATGGGAATTAGCCTAAAAATGGATTATCAAGATATTACCATTTTGGGCTATTTAGTGGGATATGCGCTGTTCTGTGGTCTTTTGGCTGGTATATATCCAGCGGTATTATTGTCTCGTTTCAACCCGGTGAAAGCACTAAAAGGACAGAAACAGCAAGGTCATTCTCGTTTTTCTCATCGCAGTGTTTTGCTCTTTTTTCAGTTCACTATTTCTGCTTTTATGATCATCGTGCTTTTGGTGGCCAATAAACAGATCAATCATTATATCAATTTCGATCTTGGTTTTAATAAAGAAAGGGTGGTGAGTATTAGCATGACGAAGGAAATGTCTGATAGACATCAGGTTTTCTTGCAAGAGATAAAGAATATTAGCGGGGTTGAAGAGGTAACAATGGGCCCGCTTCCGGGAGGTGCGTTTGGCTTTAATACCTTGGAGTACGAAGGCAAAACTTTTAAAAATGTCCCGAAGGCTGAAACAGATGAAAGCTTTATTACAATGCTTGAAATTCCATTATTGGCGGGAAGAAATTTTGACCCTGAAATCTCATCTGATTTTGATAATTCAATTATAATTAATGAATCCTTAGCCAAAAAACTAGAAATGGAGGATCCGATAGGGGCAACGCTGCTCTTTGAAGGGAGTACTAAAAGAGTGATTGGCTTAATTAAGGATTTTCATATTATGGGTTCTTTGTCTACAGTCAGAGACCTGATGTTAACTCCATTGCTCAGCGGAAGAGTAAATAAACTATTGATCAAGGTGAACGCTCAGAACATGCCGAGCACCTTAGGGCAGATTGATGCCATTTGGGATCAGTTCGATTATAAGGATTCATATCAATACCAGTTTTTAGATGATGCCTATGAGGCCAAGTTAAGTAGGTTGCAAAATCTTACTTTAATCATTAACGGGGTTACCACTGCCATTGTGATTATCTCGCTCTTTGGGCTATTCTCTTTGGTTGCCTTTCAAACTTCACAACGTATCAAGGAAATTGGCATTCGAAAAGTACTTGGCGCTACCGCGAATAACATCCTCTTTATTTTAGGAAAACCTTATGCTTGGTTGATTCTTTTATCATCTCTGGTGTCCATACCATTGGCCTATTACTTTATGGGCAACGCACTCAATGGATACCCTAACCGGATTGACTTGGATGCATCGTTTGGAGTCATCACTGTGATCAGTATTCTGAGTTTTTCTGCACTGGTGCTACTGAGTAGGGCACTTTCAACCATTAGAACGAACCCAGTAGATATTTTGAGAAACGAATAGGTCGGTCAATAGTTAATGGACATTGGTCAATAGTTTGAATTGGCTGATTCACCAATGACTAATAACCAATTAACTAATAAACCAACAAGCTATGCTGCGAAACTACATCAAAGTCGCTTTTAGAAATTTGAGAAGAAACAAGCTCTATGCAAGTCTGAACATTCTTGGGCTGAGTATAGGTTTAGGTTCATTCTTTATCATCTATCTCTTCCTTCAGAATGAATTGGCCTATGACCAGTTTCATGAAAAGAAAGACAGGATTTATAGGGTGGTAACAGTTTCTGACAGCGAACATGGTGTTGAGAAACAAACGGCTGTAAGCTTCGCTTTTTCTCCAAATTTTGTAGAGAATATCCCAGATATTGAGGCCTTTAGTAGAGTATATAGAAGATCGATTCCATTTTCCTTTGTTGAAGGTGAAAAGAGTAAATTGGAGATAGAAACAGCTGTTGTAGATCGTGGTTTTATAGATTTCTTTTCATTAGATATGATTTCTGGCACTGCTTCAACGGTGTTTAAGTCACCTAATTCTATACTGATTAGTGAGTCAACAGCCATGAAGCATTACGGTACAACAGATGTTTTAGGTAGAATGATCGGCTATTACACTACAGACAATTATATTGTTGAAGGTGTATATCGTGATTTACCCAAAAATTCATCCATTAAGGCTGATGCCATTATTCTCAATGAAAGAATCTTTGCCTTTAAGAAAGAAGGAAATTGGGGATTCACAGAGACCTATATGCAAGCTTATTTGCTATTGAATAAAAGTACAGTGGCAGCTGATGTAGAAAAAAAACTCACCGAACTCTATGTGCAAAACGCTAAAAGGGCTCAAGGCAAAACATTGAGTTTACAGCCCATCACCGATGTTCATTATTCATTAGATGTTAAGGACCCGGTGACAGAGAAGACTGATAAGCAGTACGTTTCGATTTTCGCCTTTGTGGCCATTTTTATATTGGCTTGTTCTATTTTTAATTACATCAGTCTAGCCGTCTCTCAATCCATAGAAAGAGCAAAAGAAATCGGGGTGCGAAAAGTGGCAGGCGCGAGCAGCAGAGAACTACGCAAACAATTTATAATTGAGTCTCTATTGCATGTCCTTATAAGCTTTGTGCTTGCCATGATTTTAGTGGAATTATTGATTCCTCAACTAGAAGGATTGATAGAAAGAGATTTAGGCATCAGTGTTTTAGCACAACCTATTCTTTTGCTCAAAGGTTTGGCGTTCTCATTAGTTATTGCCCTTGTTTGCTCATTTTATCCTACTTATTTGAGCACGAGATTAAAAGTAGTGAATGTCTTTAAAAATGGTAAAGGTAATTTCTCATCCCAACGATTGATTGGGGCTATTGGTGTTTTTCAGATTACCGTATTTGTAGTGCTTATCTGTGTTTCATTTACGGCCAATCGGCAAATGGGCTTTATGCGAAACGAAAACCTAGGTTTTGATAAAGACCATCAGCTTGTACTGGAAAACATGCCTTGGGCAACTAGAGAGGTTCATAAGAGTGAGCTGTTAAAACTGCCGGGTGTATTGTCGGTCAGTAGTGGTAGCCAGCTCCCAAATAACGTTGGGTCTTCTGTAAGTATTGAGGGACAAGACTATGACTTTAGTTTCTTTGAGATAGATGACGATTATTTTCAAACCTTGGGCGTAAGGCTATTGGAAGGGAGGGATTTCTTACCTGAAGATGTCGATTCCGCTAAACTGGTTATGATTAATGCGACAGCAGCTCATAAATTAGGCTATGATGAAAACACTGCGGTAGGTAAGACGTTAAGCCCAGGTTCTTCGTGGAGAATCATAGGGGTGGTCAGCGATTTCCATTTTGCCTCTAAAAAGGAAATTATAAACCCCGTAGTATTCAAGCAGGTTATAGAAGGTTCTCCTAGTAATCAGTTCTTAGTTAAACTTGATGGTGCAAATTGGGCTTCAACTACCAAGAACGTTTTAGATTATTACAATAAGTTGCCTAACATCGCTGAGCATTCTTACTTCTTTTTAGACGATCGGATTGATGCCCAATACAAACAAGAAAATGTAATGATTACCATGTTAAACACCTTTACAGTGATTGCAGCTTTGGTGGCTTTTATTGGGCTGTTTGGCATTGCGGGCTATTCGGTAAAGCGAAGGTTGAAGGAAATGGGCATTCGTAAAGTACTTGGAGCTGGCTTCTTAAGTATTCAGAAAACACTTAATGTTTCAAGTGTATGGAAGCTAATGATAGCGGTTGCTATTGCCGTGCCCTTAGCGGTGTATTGGATGAACAATTGGCTGAGTTCTTTTGCTTATCGCATTGAAATGCCTGTCTTCCTAATCTTC